>Ga0255334_1000052_pt1 | contig 156229 bp, 144 predicted proteins | sample EtOH5_35cm_T3_12_FD_202080 | JGI IMG/M metagenome (GOLD analysis project Ga0255334, IMG submission 202080) | Sandy soil microbial communities from University of British Columbia, Vancouver, Canada - EtOH5_35cm_T3_129 | ecosystem: Engineered > Artificial ecosystem > Sand microcosm >...
CTTCGAAAAGCCGCGCCTGCGCCTGGAGGCGACCTGCCCATGGTCGCCGGAGCGGGAGCCGGTGGCGCCGGATCTGGAAGACTACGACTACCCCGGCCGCTTCACCGACCGCGAGCGGGGCAAGGCGTTGGCCCGCCGGGCCCTGGAGCGCCATCGCCACGACTACCGCCTGGCCGAGGGCGCTGGCGACCAGCCGGCCCTGGCCAGCGGCCATTTCCTGCCCCTGGAGGCCCATCCCCGCGGGGAGTGGAACGATCTGTGGCTGCTCACCGAGGTGTTCCACGAGGGCCGGCAGCCGCAGGTGCTGGAAGAGTCGGTGACCAGTGATACGACCGCTGCCGACGGCTTCACCCAGGGCTACCGCAACCGCTTCGCCGCCACGCCGTGGGACGCGCCGTACCGGCCGGCCCTCGAGCATCCCAAACCCAGAGTGCTGGGCAGCCAGACCGCGGTGGTCACCGGACCGGCCGGCGAGGAGATCCACTGCGACGCCTACGGGCGGGTCAAGGTGCAGTTCCACTGGGACCGCGAAGGCCAGGCCGACGACAGGACCAGTGGCTGGCTGCGGGTCGCCTCGGGCTGGGCCGGCAACCGCTACGGCGGGATCGCCGTGCCGCGGGTAGGCATGGAGGTGCTGGTGACCTTCCTCGAAGGCGACCCGGACCAGCCGCTGGTCAGCGGCTGCCTGTTTCACGTGGAACACCCGGTTCCCTACGAGCTGCCGGCCAACAAGACCCGCACGGTGTTCAAGACCCTCAGCAGCCCCGGCGGCGCGGGCTACAACGAGCTGCGCCTCGAGGACCGCCAAGGGCAGGAACAGATCTACGTCCACGCCCAGCGAGACTGGGACCAGGACATCGAGCACGACCAGAGAATCCGCGTCGGCCACGAGAGGCACGACAGGGTGGAAGCCAACGCCTACAGCGAGTTCAGGGCCGAGGAGCACCGCACCACCTTCGGTGATCGCAAGAGCGAAGTGCGCGCCAGCGATCACCTGACGGTCGGCAACCAGCAGCACGTGAAGATCGGCAGCGGCCAGTTCGTCGAAGCCGGCGACGAGATCCATTACTACGCCGGCAGCAAGGTGGTGATCGATACCGGCATGGAGCTGACCGCCAAGGGCGGCGGCAGCTGGCTCAAGCTCGATCCGAGCGGGGTGACGCTGAGCGGGGCGACCATCCGCATCAACTCGGGCGGGGCCCCGGGGAGCGGTTCGGGCATTCAGATACTCGGCCCGCTGATTCCGGGAGCGGCGGATACGGACAGGGCCGGCAATCTACTCGATAGCGCCAAGGCCAATACCACCTGGCTGGAGCTGAACCTGCATCACGACAACCTCGAACCCGTTCCTCACGCCCCCTATCGAGTGGAGTTCAGCGATGGTTCGGTCAGGGAAGGCACGCTGGATGAGAAAGGCTTCGCCCGGCTCGAAGATATACCGCCCGGCCCCTCGAAGATCTACTACGGCGAAGATCCGCGCAGCTTCGAGCTGGAGCCCATCAAGGCAGTGAAAACCAGCCGGCGCGACCTGGAGGAAGACCTGCGTCGCATCGGCCTCGACCCCGCAACCCTCGACATTGACGAGCTGATCGCCCGCGCCTCAGGACGACTGGTATGAGCGACATGGACCACTACGACGAAGACCTCGAACTGAACGAGGACGAACAGGAACTCGATCCGCAGGCACAACGCCAGGCCGCCTATGCGGAAGCCGTAACCGAGCTGGCCAAGGGCATCGCCCTCGGAGCCGTGCCCTTCCTGGGCCAGGCCATCGACGCCTACGACACCGTCGAGTCGGCGATCCGGGTCTATCAATCGAAAACGGCATCCACCAAGGAGGAGGCCCAGTTCGATCTGGTGCTGGCGATCATCGGCTGGATTCCGGGCCCCGGGGATGGCGTGAAGAAGAGCCTGCGTCTGGTCAACCGCGACCCAGAGCGCTTCGCGCCGGTGCTGTTCGACTTCCTCCGCTTCGTGCTGGAAGAGTGCGGTATCCGAACCAGTCCGGAGGAGCTGTTGGCCAAGATCTTCGATGCCGGTGCCCTGCGCACCCAGCTCGACGAGATCATCGAAGGCGTCAGGGACTCCGGTGCCTTCGAGGCGCTACCGAGCTCACTGCAACGCAGTGTCATCGATGTGCTGGTGATTGCCCGTGACAACTTGCCGAGCATGCTGGGCATCGTCGAGCGGCGCCTGCTCAAGTGGCGCAGCAAGCAACGCAACAGCTCCGCGACAGTCTCCGATAGCAGCCAGCCCGCCGTCGGTATCAAGCCAAAGGGCGAGGCGCGGGACAACGCCGAAGGCAAGGACAGCCCGAGCCAGGCCGGCCCGAACAGGATAGATGCCCAGAAAACACGCACGTACCCGATCGAGGGTATCGACAACGCCATCCTCAGCGTCGCCGGAGAACATATCGCGGACTATTACTGCTACGAGAAGCTCGGCTGGGGCAGTGGCTGGGAGGCCCACGACTTGGGCGGCGCGGGCCATTGGACAGGCGCCAAGCCCAGCGCGCTGGTGGCCGGCAAACTGTCCCGTGGCGGTAGCCCGAAGGACCACCAGAAGCTGTTCAAGCTGACCGATCCCTCCTTCGGTACCGGCATCGATGCGGTCTGGTGCGCCAACGGCTGCGCACACAACGACGGCAAGCCCTTCGCCATTGTCGACGCCAAGGCCAGCGTCAGCGGCAAGAAGCCAAAATATATGAGCAAGCCCAGTAATACACGCAAGCCAGGGATATCCAGCTTGCTGGAAGGCAGTGGCAGTGGGCACGGCCGGGTGGTGCAGATGAGTCATGAGTGGATTGATAAAAACATATATCGAGCCGTGTCCCGCGATGTCGCCAAAAAGATAAGAAGCAAGTCGCCGGACGGATCGCGTGCTTATAGTCGTCATATTCTCTATACGCCACCCTATTCCGATTCATTGCTGACGCACCTAGGCGCCACCTTCAGGGATGGTGCTGCGGAACTGCATGACGAGCACGCCGCCCTTCATTACTCAGCTGGCGATGTAAAAGCTGCAGTCAATAGAGCCAAGCTGCGCGAGAGAAAAACTGGAGAGTACCCCGGTGCCGAAGGTCTGATGGAAGAAAGTAATGAGCACTGAAAATAAATGCCGCCAACCATTTGCAACTAGGGCATATTTCCAAAGAGCTATATCCATCCTCGAAGAGTGGAACACGGATATATTTGGCTATTTCCTTAATCCGAGCATTTCCGACCAAGATAAATCGATAGACGCCACTAGGCTATGCACCAATTCTTGCGACTTAATATCATGCGCTTATACCGAAGGCCAAAGCCCAGAGCAAATAACTCCTAGGCTAGATGCCTTAGTCTCTGCGTATGAAAAAAAGCGCGCGTTGTCCATCATTTCCTACGGCAGCGATGAAGTCTGCGCCGGCTTCGGCGAGAACGATGACTACGAGCAGTTTCTGCAAACCCTCAGCCTGTGCATCCTGCTCGGCCGTGGCGAGTTGATTCCGCGTCTCTCCGCCATCTTCGACCGCGACAACAAGGGCCAGGACGCCATCTACGAAACCCTGCTCTCGTTCTACGACGACAGCCGGGTCAAGACAGATGAGTTGCTGTTCAAACGCCCCTTCGCCGGCCTGCTCAAGGTCATTCGCGCCGCCACGCCCAAGGAAGCCAGCAAGCTGCTGGATAAGTACTGCAAGGACTGGTACCCCGCCTTCAAGAAGGCTCCCTGGTACGACTCGCATCTCAGCATCGACGGCGACGAGGGCAGCTACAGCGGCTACTGGGCCTTCGAAGCCGGCGCCATCGCTTTCCTCTTCAACATCGACGACAGCGAAATCGATCACATGGTCTACCCCAGGGACCTGGTCACCTACGCGCGCAACTTCACTCCGCCTGCCGGCTCGGCGCAAATCGGTCGTGTAGAGGCAGGACAACCCTGCCCGCGAGCCGGTTACTGGTTCACCCCGGCGCAGGCCGATTCCCGCCGCTACTTCCAGCAGGGGGAAACCATGCCTGATTTCAGCGATTCGAGCTGGGGGGCGACGATCTGGTACTGGTCCGGCGAGGACCCCAGCTGATGCCAGGGCCTCTCCGCCACTCATTCCTCTGAATCCCGCACTGCTGCCCATCGCAGCAGGAGCACCTCGACTGGCTGCAGCGCGACATGAATACAGAAATTGACTGCCCGAGGCCATCCTGCCCGGACCTCCCCCGACGTCTCGCGACGGCGGATGCGTTGGTGCCGGAAGGAATGGACCGCGAGCGTTTGACTGAAGGGTGATCGGGAACCACTGACATGATCCGCGAAATGGACTACGCACGGGATGACAAGACGGTCATCCTCAACCGTCACGGCGAGGCCGCGGCGCAGAGCCCGCTGACCGACTTCGTCGCGCCGCCGCAGTACGAGCAGCTGGAGGAGCGGATGGTCTACGCCGCCCGCCTGCGCCCGGCGGAAAGCTTCAACTTCGGGCTCAACCCGCTGGTGGTGGCGGCCTCCGCCCTGCTCTCCGAGGTGGTGCGGCTCAAGCACCGCTTCGAGGGCGAGGAGCTGCATGCGCTGAATCAGCGCCTGGCCGGCGAGCTCAAGCTGTTCGAGCACCGTGCCCTGCACGAGGGCGTGGAGAGCAGTCAGGTCATGGCCGCGCGCTATGTGCTCTGCACCGTGCTCGACGAGGCGGTGGTGACCACGCCCTGGGGCAACGAGAGCGAGTGGGCACAGATGAGCCTGCTGTCGAGCTTCCACAACGAGACCTTCGGCGGCGAGAAGTTCTTCCAGCTGCTCGAGCGCCTGTCGCGCAATCCGGTCAAGCACCTGCCGATGCTGGAGCTGATGTATCTCTGCCTGTCGCTGGGGTTCGAAGGCAAGTACCGGGTGCTGCCGCGCGGCATGCTCGAACTGGAGTCGGTGCGCGACAGCCTCTACCGGCAGATCCGCCAGCTGCGCGGCGACGTGCCGCGGGAGGTCTCGCCGCACTGGCAGGGCCTGCGGGATACCCGCCGGCGCCTGGTGCGCATCGTGCCCTGGTGGCTGGTCGCATCGTTCACCCTGCTCTGCCTGGCAGTGCTCTATGGCGGTTTCGCCTGGGTGCTCGGTGAGCAGCGCGACGCCGCCCTCTCGCCCTACCAGCCCGTCGATCCGACTCTCCGGGTCGAGCCCAAGCCGTAATCAGGAAAGCAATGCCATGAAGGACTTTTTCGGCAAAGTTGTCGCGTTTTTCCGCAAGACCTGGGTCTGGAGCCTGTGCCTGCTCCTGCTGCTGGCCCTGCTGGTATGGTTCATCGGTCCGCTGCTGGCGATCGCCGACCACAAGTTCTGGGAATCGCCGACCAGTCGCCTGCTGAGCATCGCCGGGCTGTGCCTGGCCTGGGGCCTGTTCCTGGTCTTCACCAGCTGGCGCGGCACCCGCCGACAGAGGGCAGAAAAGACCGACGAGTCCGCTCGCGAGCGCCTGCACCACGAAGGGCTGGTCGACGAGGAACGGGGAATCCTGCGCCAGCGCTTCCTGGAGGCCCTGCGCACCCTCAAGCGCTCCAGTCTGTACAGCGGGCGCAGCGAGAAATGGCGCCGCGAGCTGCCCTGGTACCTGCTGCTGGGGCCGACCGGCAGCGGCAAGACCAGCCTGCTGGATTTCTCCGGCCTGGAGTTTCCGCTCAACCGCGGCGAGAACCAGCGGCTGACCAAGGACGTCGCCGGCACCCGCTATGCCGACTGGTATTTCGCCGAACACGCGGTGCTGATCGACACCGCTGGCCGCTACCTGACCCAGCCCGACCCGGCCGTCGACGGCCGCGCCTGGGACGGCCTGCTGGGCCTCCTGCGCCGCCGTCGGTCCCGACCGCTCAACGGCGTGCTGGTGAACATCCCGATGGATAGGCTGCTCGGCGGCAACGAGCTGGAGCTGGAAGCCCTCGCCCGACAGACCCGGCAGCGCCTGCTGGAGATCCATCAGCGCCTCGGCGCCGACCTGCCGGTTTACCTGGTTCTGAGCAAGGCCGACCAGTTGCCCGGCTTCGCCGAATTCTTCGACCAGCTGTCCCGCGAGGAAAGCGACCAGGTGCTCGGCGCCAGCTTCCGCAAGGATCAGAACGGCACCGAGGCCGGGGTCGTGCGCGAGGAGTTCGAGCGGCTGCTGCAGCGCCTGAACAGCCAGGTGATCCTGCGCATGCACCAGGAGCGCGACACCCAGCGTCGCGGGCGGATTCTCGACTTCCCCCACCAGCTCGGGCAGATCGGCGAGCACCTGTGTCTGTTCGTCGAAATGGCCTTCGCCGGCAACCGCTATCAGCGCGCCAGCCAGCTGCGCGGCTTCTATCTGACCAGCGCGCCGCAGCTGGACAATCCGCTCGATCCGCTGACCGCCGGCATCGGCCGCAACCTGGGCCTCTCCGGCAGTGCCTTGCCGACCTTTCGCAGCGGTCGGGCGCGTTTCATCAATCACCTGCTGAGCCGGGTAATCTTCCCCGAGGCCGATCTCGCCGGTCTCGACCAGAAGGAAATCCGCCGCATCGACTGGGGCCAGCGCGCGCTCTATGCCGGAGCCTTCGCCTGCCTGGCGCTGTTCGGTCTGTTCTGGGCCAGGGGGTTCTCGGCCAACCACGGGCGCCTGGAGGAACTGCAGGAAATCGCCCGGACCCTCGGCCGCCAGCAGCAGGCGATCGCGCCCCGGGACGATGCCCTGCAGACCCTCGCGGCACTGGACAGCAGTTATGCCGCGACCCAGGTATTCCCGCCCGCGGGCGAAGCGTCCTGGCTGCAGCGTGGCGGCCTGTACCAGGGGGACGAGGTCGATCCGGTGCTGCACCAGGCCTATCGGCGCGAGCTGGAAGACCTGCTGTTGCCGCGCATCGCCCGCCAGCTGGAGGCGCAGATCCGCGCCAATCTGGGCGACCGCGAGCGGCTGCTGGGCAGCCTGCGGGCCTACCTGATGCTGAACCTGGTGGAGCGCCGCGATCCGCTCTTCCTCAAGGAGTGGCTGGCTGCCGACTGGTCGCAGCGCCATCCCGGCAACGCCGCGGCCCAGCAGGGCCTGAACGGCCATTTCGCCCGTCTGCTGGCCGAGTCCTTCTCAGCCTACCCGCTGAACGATGCGCTGGTGGCCCAGGCCCGCGACGTGCTGCGCCGGGAGTCCCTGGCCAACGTGGTCTACCGCATGCTCCGCGAGCAGGCCCGCAGCCTGCCGGACTACCGTCTGAGCCAGCAGCTCGGCCCGCAGGCCGGGTTCTTCACCGGCGGCGACTACGCCATCCCCGGTTTCTACACCCAGCGCGGCTACCAGCAGTATTTCGTCGCCCAGGGCGGCGGCCTGGTGCGCGAGATTCTGCGCGACAACTGGGTGCTCGGCAACGGCGAGAGCCTCAGCGCCAACGATCTCGGCCGCCTGCTGGTGGAGATGGAACAGCTGTACTTCCGCGACTATGCCAACCACTGGGGCGAGGCCGTCGCCCAGCTGGCTTTGGAGCCGCTGGGCAGCGCGGCCCAGGGGGCACAGCAGCTCGCCGGCCTGACCGCCGCCAACTCGCCGCTGCTGCAGCTGCTGGTGGCCGTACGCGACAACACCCGCTTCCCCGGGCTGGCGGAAGCCGCCGATGGCGCCGCCGAAGCCGGCGCGGCGCTCGCCGAAACCAAGGGGCCGCTGGGCAAGGCCGGCAAGCTGGCCGCCGCCGCGGCCGAAGAGGCCCAGTCCGCTTTGGCCAAGGGGCTGCCGGATACTGCGCGCAAGGCCCTGGAGCGTCGCTTCGCCCCGCTGCACCGGCTGCTCGACGACAACGCCGGCGCCGGTCCCGAGCTGGCACCGGCGTTGCAGGCCATGGATGCCCTGCAGCTGCAGCTGGCCGGTCTGGCCCATGCCGGGGCCTCGGAGCAGGCCGCCTTCGAGCTGGCCAGGGCACGCATGGGCGGCCAGCGCGATGCCATCGACCAGCTGCGCGGCAGCGCCGCCCGCCTGCCGCAGCCACTCGGCCAGTGGCTGACCCTGCTCGCCGAGGACAGCTGGATGCTGGTCCTGAACGATGCCCACGAGTACCTCAATCAGCGCTACCAGAGTGAGCTGTACGCCTTCTACAACGGCTCCCTGCGCCAGCGCTATCCGTTCAGCGCCCATAGCGAGAGCGAAGTCGCCCTGGCCGACTTCCGCGAGTTCTTCAAGGCCCAGGGCGTGGCCGACAGCTTCTTCGAGCGCTACCTCAAGCCCTTCGTCAGCGGCAGCGCCGGGCAGTACCGCCTGCGCCAGGTGGACGGACGGGGGCTGCCGCTGTCGCGGGATTTCCTGGCCCAGATGAGTCACGCACAGACCATCCGCCGCAGCTTCTTCGCCGAGGACCCGGACCAGCCCCAGGTGCCGTTCACGCTCGAGCCCTATTCGCTGGACTCCAGCCTCGGCCGCGCCGATTTCCGTTTCGGCGACCAGCAGCTGGAATACCGCCACGGCCCCATCGTGCAGACCGCCTTCCGCTGGCCGGCCGACGCCGATGCCGGGCGCACCAGCCTGGTGGTGGAGGAGCTGGGCGGACGCCGGGTGGGCATCGAGCAGAACACCGGGCCCTGGTCGCTGTTCCGCCTGCTCGACCTGATGGAGGTCGACTACCACAGCGGTCGCGACGTACTGATGGTCAAGGCCAACCTCGGCGGCCGGCACGCCAACTACCTGTTGCACAGCCAGCGCTCGCCGAACCCGTTCGACATCGCCCTGCTGCGCGACTTCAAGCTGCCGGCGATGCTCTGATGGCCGTCGTCAAAAGTGCGGCGCGCACCGAGGCCGGCAAGGTCCGGGCGCGCAATGAGGATGCCGTGCTCGATCTGCCGGAACGGGGGCTGTGGGCGGTCGCCGACGGCATGGGCGGGCACCGCAATGGCGCACTGGCCAGCCGCCTGGTGGTCGACAGCCTTGCCGCTATGTCCGGCGCGGATAGCCTGGAACGGCGTCTGGCGCAGATCCGCCATTGCCTGCACCTGCTCAACCGGCGCCTGGGCCAGAGCCTCACGATCACCGCGGCCTGTCCCGACCCGGTCATCGGCAGCACCGTGGTCGCGCTGCTGCTGGACGGCGAGCGTGCCGCTTGCGTCTGGGCCGGCGACAGCCGCTGCTACCTGTGGCGCGGCGGTCGGCTCTACCAGCTGTCGCGGGACCACTCGCTGGTCCAGCAGTTGATCGACGAGCAACAGCTGGCGCCCGAGCAGGCCGCGAGGCATCCGGCCGCCCATGCCCTGACCCGTGCGGTGGGCGCCAGCGAGCAGCTGGTGCTGGATATCCTCGAACTGGAAACCCTGCCCGGCGATACCTTTCTCCTGTGCAGCGACGGGCTGCACCAGAGCTTGTCGTCGGACGTCCTCGGCGCCGCCCTCAGCCTGCCCACCGTCGCGCTGGCCGTGCAGCGCCTGTTCGAACTGGCCCTGCGCGGGCCGGCGCGGGACAATCTCAGTGCCGTGGTGATCCGTCGATGAGCGATATGTCATTGATTGGCCGGGCTTCCGATCTCACCTGTTTCGCCTTCGCCCCTGCGGCGGCCGCCTTCCGGCCGGTCAGCCCGCGACGATCCGGCGATCTGCCAGAGGTGATCGGCGGCCGCTACCGGATCGAGCGGCTGCTCGGCGTCGGCGGCATGGGCGCGGTGTATCGCGCTCGCGACCTGCTGCGCGAGCAGTTCGGCGACCCCGAGCCCTACGTGGCGCTGAAGACGCTCAGTATGGAGTTCGCCGAATATCCGGACGCCCACGCCCTGCTCTACAGCGAGTTCGCCCTCGCCGCCCGGCTCAGCCACCGGCACGTGGTGCGACTGTTCGGCTTCGAGGTGGACACTCCGAGCCAGCACGCCTTCATCGTTCAGGAGCTGCTGGAAGGACCGACCCTCGATCAGTTGCTCGACGAGCATCCGCAGGGGCTGCCCTGGGCCGACTACCAGTCGATCGCCCGGCCCCTGCTCGAGGCGCTGGCCTACTCCCACGGTTGTGGCGTGCTGCACGGCGATCTCAAGCCCAGCAATGTGATCCTCGCCGACGATGGCCTGCGCTTGTTCGATTACGGCCTCGGCCAGTCCGTTGCCGGACGGCTGCCCGGTCTGCCGCGCTTGCGCCGCAGCCGCATTGCCGCCTGGACTCCGCGTTACGCCGCTCCGGAGCTGCTCGACGGCGCCCCCCTGTCCGTGGCCACGGATATATACGCCCTCGCCTGCCTGCTCTACGAGTTGTCCGCCGGTAGCCATCCCTTCCGCCGCCTGGACGGCAGACAGGCGCAGAACATCGGGCTGGATCGGATACTCCAGCGCCCGGCGCATCTGCCATCAAGCTGCTGGCCGGCCCTGCGCACTGCTCTGGCGTTCGATCCCGCGAAACGCCGCATCGATGCCGTCGAACTGCTGGCCGTCTTCAGCGCAAGCTCCAGCCGCCTGCGCCGCTGGCTATGCCTCTCGCATGGATGAACAGGAAGGAGTCCGCCATGTTCGCCCCCGCCAATGAAACCCACTTCTCTCTGACCATCGACGGCCAGCCGTCCGAGCTGCAGGTGCTCGCCTTCAGCGGCCGCGAGGCGATCAGCCAGCCGTATCGCTTCGACCTGGAGCTGGTCGGCGAACGGCCCGACCTAGCCCTGGAGCGCCTGCTGCACCGGCCGGCCTTCCTCGCCTTCGACCGCGCCGGCCACGGCGTGCACGGGCTGATCCAGCGGGTCGCCCAGGGCGAATCCGGCCGGCGGCTGACCCGCTATCGGGTCGCGCTGGTGCCGCGGCTGGCCTACCTGGCCCAGCGGGTCAACCAGCGCATTTTCCAGCAACTTTCCGTGCCGCAGATCGTCGCCCGGGTGCTCAAGGAGCACGGCCTCCTCGAAGACGCCTGCCGCTTCCCGCTCGGCAGCGACTACCCGCCGCGCGAGTACTGCGTGCAGTACGACGAGAGCGACCTGCACTTCGTCCAGCGCCTGTGCGAGGAGGAAGGGATCCACTACCACTTCCGCCACGCGCCCGACGGGCATCTGCTGGTGTTCGGCGACGACCAGACGGCGTTTCCCCGCCTGGCGCCGACCGCCTACCGGCAGGGCAGCGGCCTGGTGGCCGATACGCCGGTGATCGAGCGCTTCGGCCTGCGCCTGGAAACCCGCCCCAGCCGGGTGACCCGGCGCGACTACGACTTCGAAAAGCCGCGCCTGCGCCTGGAGGCGGCCTGCCCATGGTCGCCGGAGCGGGAGCCGGCGCCGGCCCTGGAAGACTACGACTACCCCGGCCGCTTCACCGACCGCGAGCGGGGCAAGGCGTTGGCCCGCCGGGCCCTGGAGCGCCATCGCCACGACTACCGCCTGGCCGAGGGCGCTGGCGACCAGCCGGCCCTGGCCAGCGGCCATTTCCTGCCCCTGGAGGCCCATCCCCGCGGGGAGTGGAACGATCTGTGGCTGCTCACCGAGGTGTTCCACGAGGGCCGGCAGCCGCAGGTGCTGGAAGAGTCGGTGACCAGTGATACGACCGCTGCCGACGGCTTCACCCAGGGCTACCGCAACCGCTTCGCCGCCACGCCGTGGGACGCGCCGTACCGGCCGGCCCTCGAGCATCCCAAACCCAGAGTGCTGGGCAGCCAGACCGCGGTGGTCACCGGACCGGCCGGCGAGGAGATCCACTGCGACGCCTACGGGCGGGTCAAGGTGCAGTTCCACTGGGACCGCGAAGGCCAGGCCGACGACAGGACCAGTGGCTGGCTGCGGGTCGCCTCGGGCTGGGCCGGCAACCGCTACGGCGGGATCGCCGTGCCGCGGGTAGGCATGGAGGTGCTGGTGACCTTCCTCGAAGGCGACCCGGACCAGCCGCTGGTCAGCGGCTGCCTGTTTCACGTGGAACACCCGGTTCCCTACGAGCTGCCGGCCAACAAGACCCGCACGGTGTTCAAGACCCTCAGCAGCCCCGGCGGCGCGGGCTACAACGAGCTGCGCCTCGAGGACCGCCAAGGGCAGGAACAGATCTACGTCCACGCCCAGCGAGACTGGGACCAGGACATCGAGCACGACCAGAGAATCCGCGTCGGCCACGAGAGGCACGACAGGGTGGAAGCCAACGCCTACAGCGAGTTCGGGGGTGAGGAGCATGTGACCGTCCACGGCGACCGCAAGGTCGAAGTCAAACCCGACGACCACCTCACTGTCGTTCAAAGCCAGCACATCCAGCTCGGCACCGCCCAACTGACCGAAGCCGGCCGCGAAATCCACCTCAAGGCCGGACAGAGGATGGTCATCGAGGCCGGCGCCGAACTCACCCTCAAGGCTGGGGGGAGCTTCATCAAGCTCGACGCCAGCGGCATCACCCTGGTCGGGCCGCTGGTGCGGGTCAATGCGGGGGGATCGCCGGGCAAGGGTTCGGGAATTGGCATCAAAGCGCCGCTGCAGCCGGGGTCGGCAGATGGGGGTAAGGCGGGAGAAGTGACGGAGCAGGCGTTGATCAACGCACCGCTGGAGCTGACCACCACCAAACGCCGAATGCTGAATTTCTCTTTCTGATCAGATAGCCAGGCTGGACGCCCCACCCGCCGGCCCAACAGAACTGGAAACGGAACATCACCATGGAAAAACAGAAGAAAGTCGAATGCTGGTCCTACCCATTCAAGGCCAAGGATAGCGGCACTGCCGCCAGCTGCGAAGTCACCGATCCGCAGGTCTACTACGATGCCTTGGCACTAGCCGAAAGCGGCTACTACCCGGTCGCCAGCAACGGCCTCTGGCACGGCGGCGTGCACTTCGACCAGAATACCGCCGCACGACTCGACCAGTCCTGCGTGCGCTGCATCGCCGACGGCGTGGTGGTCGCCTATCGCATCGACGCGATCTACAAGAAGCTCACCTACACCGGAAGCGGCACTCCCAAAGAGGTGACCTACTCGACAGGCTTCGTGCTGGTGAAACACCGCCTGGAGCTGCCGCCGGCCCCCGCAGCGACTACGCCGCCTGCCGGAGAGCCCGACCTGACGTTCTTCAGTCTGTACATGCACTTGATGGACTGGGACAGCTACCAGAAGGCAGGGGCACCGACACCACCCATTTTCATGTGTCCAACCCCATACGCCGTCAGCGGAGAACACGCCACAAACGATTTCTCTGGACTGTTTGTTCGGGGAGGTGCTCCTCGTACCCCGGAGCATGCGAACAAAGTCGCGATCATCCCCAAGGGCTGTAAAGTCAGAGTCGGCGAGATCTCATCAGTCGACGCAAGATGGCGAAAGCTCGTTAGCCTTCTGGAGGGGCAGGCATCCCCTGCGCTGGCCCCTGAAATCGAGCACTGGGTTTTCGTCGGCGAAATGACGCCCACTGCGGACAGCGATGTATTCCTCATCGGAGAAAGGGCCAACGATGTCCGCGATTCACTTCTATCGGGTAAAGGCCTAGTGGTGCGCAAGGAAGCCAAGCAGAACTCCGCGGCAATGGCTGTTCTTCCCGTTGGCGCCCAAGTCCGGCTCGAAGACGGAACCGGCAAATACCGCAAGATCAAATCGATAGACGCCTCCACCTTGAACTCGCCTCTGAGCGCCGAGTGCGCCTCGAACATTGCCGGCTACATTCACTTCGACTCACTGAAGGCCGTACCGCCGCCGACGCTCAACACCGTTCATATTCTGCCCACGCCTGTGCCGATCCAGGCCGGCTCGCTGATCGGCCACCTCGGCAAGTACCAGGCCGCCTCGCAGAGTGAAGCTCAGGATCTTCTCCACCTCGAAGTCTTCTCCTGCGATGACGTAGAGGCTTTTGTCGCCCTAAGCCGTACCAGAGCAAACCAGCTCAAGCCGGAACAGAAGACCCTGCTGAAGATTCCGCATGGGACCAAGGTCATCAACAAGGAAGGCGCCAGCCAGGCGAACCCACCACGTATATCGGATCCCGGCCAACCCACCGCCTACGACATGATCCTGCCCCTAGCGGTACTCCACGCGCTGCCAGCGGACAAGAAAATTACCCTAACCACCACAGCCAATGGCACTACCACCACGGAACAATGGTGGAGGCTCGACAACTTGCCCGGCAGGGATGGCCGCCCCATCGGTGGCTGGGTGAGAGAAGGCGAGCTCACGACTCCTCGCTATCACCCATGGGACTGGGAAGGTTTCGACTTCATCAAGGAAACCAGCACACCGAGCGAGCAGTATGTTTGCAAGCTCAGGGCTGACGGTGTTCTAGATGATGGAGAGAGGACCAACTATCAGGCGCAGATCAACACGGGAGATGGTGGCCCTGTCAGGGAGCGCCTGTACAAAATCATCGACCTCAACAATGATGAAAAGCTCACTTCTACCGAGATCAGAGATGCTCTCGCCAAGCCATGGCATGCGCAATCCATTAGCCGACTGATTACGGAGTATGAAAGCGAATGGTATGCGGATGCTGGACTGAGTAAGTGGGAGGCATTGAATTGTTACATGACCAAGGAAGATGAAAATGACTGGGACCAGGAGAAGAACAGAATCAGATCTCTCCTGTGGCTACGAGACTTGATGATCTTAGGCTCATCCACGCTGACCAAATCCTCCTGGCACCTTCACCCCATAACAACCGTGGCTTGCTTTAACAGCAGCTGCATTCCTATCGTCCGCGCACAAGAAATTGCACTTCTAGTCTCTTCGGGCTACGAAGGCAAAGCAGAGCTTGATTTTGAAGCGCTCGCTGGAAACTTTGACGGACAAGGGATGTCTTTTGGCGTCATCCAATGGAACTTCGGACAAGGAACGCTAGGTCCGATTCTAAAAGAAATGCGTGATGCAGATACAAGCGCATTTGACGCGTGTTTCGGCGACAACATGAACCTGCACACTCTGACCAGCGCACTGAACTCAGGCAATCAGATCGCCCAATTCAACTGGTCAACCGGCATACAGTCAACAAACCAGCCCGGATGGAAGCAGGCCTTCAAAAACATAGGTCAGGTCGAACAATTCAAATCAATACAACTAAAGCACGCCGCAAAGTATCATGAACAAGTTCTGACATGCATCAATCTAATGCGCGAAATTGCGCCACAGCACATGACAACGATTGAGCTAAGGACTTACGTGGCGCTGTACGATCTCTGCATTCAACAAAACAACCTTAACAAGGCAAAGCAAGACATAATAGAAGGCTACTCACCTAGCAACATCAAAAGCCAGAACGAACTGCTGATTTATGTCTGCAAAAAAAGGGCTGAGCGCGCCGCCTCTGGGTGGGTATCAGATTGCCTTAGCAGGAGAATTGGCATCATCCAGGGCAGCACTTATACCGCCACAGCAAATGGTTTAACGTCCAGCAGGGCGAACCCAAATTTCGGAAAAATCATCGCAGGAGCTGTCTGTGAAATATAAAACCCCAGCAGTTATGCTGCTACTTGCACTGCCTCTTGCAGCAAACAGCATCACTGCTACTGCGCAATCAAATGATGAAAAAACCGAAACTTCCAGATTTCAGATAAATGAGAAATTTTGCGAAGCCGGTGAAACCCAATCCAGCAAGTACATAAATTCGGCAGACTCATTTATCCTGAGCTGCGAATGCAATTGCACAGCACAAGAAAACAGGTTGTGGATAGTTTTGAGAAAAACGAAGGCGACATATCAGATAGACGCCAGCAAAGCAGTATCCACGAGAGAAATCGAGAACCTTGATTCGATCCCGGACGTTTTTGGGCTAGTACCATTTTGCGAAAAAAAACCAGCAGCAAACAGCGCAATCACGATTCTAACTAAGAGACCAAGCGCCAACAGTTCGTCCCTATATTGTTATTCAGCACAGCCATTCTTAGAGCAAGACAATAAAAAATGCGAAACAGAAGAGTGCAAGAAAATATCGGAAGCACTCACCGAAAACTAACGATCTCCTCACGCAGGATCTCTCTGCAAAGAGCATGAGTCCACCATTCTAGGCTTCAAGCTAATCAACAAGGAAAAATACGTATCAATTTGCGAAGGTGAAAAAGATAAATATCTTGTTTACCGCTATGGCACACCGGAAGAAATCGAACTTCAGTACCCGGGAAAGCAGGACTATTCCTCCTGGAGCCTATTTGATTTTCACGGATATTCTCGTGGCGGCGGGACGGAGAATGACGCCATGGGCAACTACTTCATTTCCTTCAAAAACCATGGCGTTGGCTATACTGTTTCACAGGGGTGGCGATTAACAGAAGACGATTACAGTCTTAATATCTCAATCGACATAGGAGAAAAGAGAGTCACACTTCAAGGTGATCGCAAAACTCAAGTTGGATCTCTGGTCAGACTGGAAGGAAAGTCAGGCCTAAAAGGGCAGTTGCAAAAGCTGAGTGCAACACGGTTACTGGATTGAAGCAGGCGCCTCATGTTGCAGCTGTTGCAGCGCCATCACCTCGGTCATGACTTCAATTGGACACTTCCAATTGAAGCGCTTGCATAGCCGGATGTTCAGCTCATAGGCAATGGCGTCCAGCCGTTCTTGACTGTAGGCCGACAAGTCCGTGCCCTTGGGTTGGTACTGATGGATCAGGCCATTGATGTTCTCGTTGCTGCCGCGCTGCCAAGGACTGTGCGGGTCGCAGAAGTAGATCGTCACACCGGTCTTCTGCGTGATTTCTGCATGCCGTGCCATCTCCCCGTCCCTGGTCGTAAGTCATGCTCCTGCGTACCGGCAACGGCATGCGATTCAACGCTGCGCTGAACCCCTCCACCGCCGAGGTCGCTGTCGCGTCATTCATCTTCACCAACATCAGATAGCCGCTGGTACGCTCGACCAGGGTGCCCACCGCCGAGGCGTTGGCCTTATCCTTGATCAGATTGCCCTCCCAGTGACCGGACATCAGCCGATCTTCGATCTCTGGCGGATGTACATGGATGCTGACCATGTCGGGGATCTGGCCACTCCGATCCACTCCGCCAGAGCGTGGCTGGCAGGTTGTCTTGCCCTGTTGCGGGCAGATGATCAGCTCCTTGCGCAGTTCGCCGACTGGCAGGGCGTAGACCGAGTTCTAGATCGTCTCGTGACAGACGTAGGTATCTTCGAACTTGGGGGAATTCCATGGAGCGCAGCTTGCAGGCAAGCAGCTCGGGAGAAAAGCGTTTGCACGGCAGGTAGGCCACCATATCGAACAGTTCGGAGCCCGGCACCAATGCTCTCCGGGACAAAACACCTAGGGCTGCCTGTCCCTTACTGGCCGATGAATGGCAAATTTTGTATTCACCAGAAAACCGCTATTAAGCGTTTCCTATAGTTAATTGGAAAAGCTGCGTAGTAGGAAACTTATATTCTCATGGGTGTCCTGCTCCCCCTTCTTATCAATGGCCAGGCGCTGGGTCGTAAGGAGGAGAGCAAACTTATTATTTATCCTGACTTACTAGGCGGTCCCTAACATCTTCGCTTGTTTTGCGTTGGGGACATTCCTTTCTACGGTTGGGCTTCCCTAGCCTCGCTCTTGCTAGCCTTCATTTCTTGTCTCGCTGTATGCAGGCATACATAGTGAAGGTCAGTTTTGAAATTTTTTTGACAAAATGGCATAGATAAACATTATATCTGTCAGTTAACCATCTTCCTGTTAGTCAAAGGTTTTTTACTTTTTAGGAAACATGTGGCAGATTTGTTTCCCCTTGTCTCAGCACAGGGGAATCGTATGGCTTGTCGTGTGTGGGCAGCGTCTGAATCAGGAGCTGCAGCGATGACTAGCCATGCACCCAGCTAGAGCTGGACGACGGCGCTGCTCATCACCCACGGCGCGCTGATCGTGAGGAGGCGCTGCCGCCCACGGGCGACAATCCCTGGCGCGCCTGCCTAGGCTTCGGTCATAAAACCAAAAAGAACTAAAAAGCCAACGATCTAAGCTGGAACCCATTTCCAACCATCCTTGATGTCGTGTTTGCCGGCCGGACGGGGCGGTTATGTCGTGCGGACTGCCCAGGGATAGCGCCTCGCTGTTACTCACTTAGGAGTATGAAAAGAATGAAAAAATCCAATCTGAGTCTGGCTATTCTAGCGGGTGTTTTGGGGCTGCCCATGGCGCAGCAAGCCTCTGCTGAGGGTTTCATCGAAGACAGCAAGGCCTCGCTTTCGATGCGAAACCTTTACTACAGTCGGGATGTTCGTAATCAGAACACCCCGTCTGACAAAGAGTGGGGCCAGGGCTTTATCCTCAACTTCCAGTCCGGTTTCACCCAGGGGATCGTCGGCTTCGGCTTTGATGCCACGGCCCAGTACGGTTATCGCCTGGCCCAGGCCGACCAGGGCGGGTCGGTGTTCCCGCTGCAGAGTCCCGGCAATGCCGAGCGTGACTACAGCCGGATCGGTCTGACCGGCAAGATGCGCTACTCCAAGACCGTGGCGCAGGTGGGCACGCTGAGGCCGATGATGCCGGTGCTGACCATCACCGATCTGCGTCTGTTGCCGCAGATGTTCCAGGGTGTGCAGGTCACCTCCAACGAGATCGAGAACCTGACCCTGACCGCAGGTCGTATCGACCATGTTCTCGAGCGTAACTCCTCGAACCGGGAAGGCATGCACGTCACTCCGACGAGCGCGGACAGCAACGAGTTCTACTTCGCCGGCGCCGACTACAAGGTCAACAAGGACCTGTTGCTGCAGTACTACTACGCCACGCTGGATCACTTCTACAACCAGCACTTCTTCGGTCTGGTGCACAACTGGGCATTGCCGGTCGGCTCCCTGAAGAGCGATCTGCGTTATTTCGAGAGCTACTCGGACGGCCGGAATAGCAATGCAGCAGGGCGGGCCGATGGCTACACCATCGGAGGCTATTGGAAGGCCGGCGATGCGAATCGCGGCGAGGTGGACAACCACCTGTGGAGCGCCATGTTCACCTACAGCCTGAAAGGCCATGCCTTGGGCATCGGCTATCAGCAGTCCCTGGGTGACAGCGACTTCCCCCATCTCAACTCGGGTAACGGTCGAGCGCTCTACCTGATCACCAACTCCCAGATGGGGAAGTTCGCCAGCTCCGGCGAGAAGACCTGGGTCGGGAGCTACAGCTACGACTTCGTCCAACTCGGGGTACCGGGGTTGAAGGCCAGTGCGATGTATTTCAACGGTCAGGGCATCAATGCCCGTGGCAGGGACAACAGTGAGTGGGAGCGCGATCTGCGTGTCGACTACGTGCTGCAGGGCGGTCCGATGAAGGGCCTGGGCCTGACCCTGCGCCATGCCTCGATGCGCGGCAACGATGCGGTGGACCAGGACGAGGCCATGGCGATCGTGAACTACACTCTCCCGCTGTTCTAAACGGCCGGGTCGGAACTCTCGGGGAGGAGGCGCGCTACTGTTCCTCTTCCTCGATGCGTTCCACCTTGGCGGCTTCGATCGCATAGGCGGCATCCGCCAGGTCGTTGCTGACCTTTTCCACCTTGAGCCTGCCATCCACCCACAGGGGGGCATAGATGTCCTCCAGCTGGATGCCCTTCGGGTAACGGACCAGGACGATCTGGTTCGGTGGCGGCGGCGGTACGTGGATGCAGGCGCCCGGATAGGGAACGAGGAAGAAGGTGGTGTTGAGGCCCTTGGCGTCGGTTTCCAGCGGCACCGGATAGCCGCCTAGGCGTATCTCCCGGCCGTTCAGGGCCGACACAGTCCTGGCCGAGTACATCACCGCCGGCAGATTCTTGTCCTGTTGCTTGAGGCCGCCCTTGCCGGCGAAGTTGCCGTCGGCTTCCGGGGTGTCGTGGCTGATTTCCGGCATATCCTCCAGAGCTTTGCGGTCCTCGGCAGGCATCAGTTCCAGCCAGTCCAGCTCCTGGGGTTCGGCATGGATCTGCGTGGTGGCAAGCAGCAGGGTGAGTACTAGCGTAAGTCGGCGCATGGTCGTTCGAAAAAGGAGGCAGGGGATGGGATGCCCGAGCGCTGGGACCGGTCGAGCCTGTACAATCCGGGGCGCATGATGGCATCGCCTCCGACGCCGATAAAGCCCGATCCCGCCGTACGGGAAATACGGTTGCGCTTGTATACCGTCCGAGTGCGGCCTGATACCGTTACGTCGCAACCACCCGCTGAGCCCTGCGTATGAAAATCCGCTCGTCAATTTTTGGACTCTTATTCCTCTGCCTCGGCGTCGCCGCCGGGACAAACGCCATCGCTGGGCAATCCGTTCCCGCGCGCGATCCGGCCAACCTGCAGCTGGCTGCCGGAAGCGCCATGGTAGTCGATCTGGACAGCGACAAGGTGCTATACGCCAGCAATCCGGACGTGGTCGTGCCGATCGCCTCGATCAGCAAGCTGATGACGGCCGTGGTCACCCTGGACGCCAAGCAGCCGATGGACGAGCTGATCCCCGTGACCATCAACCAGACCCGGGAGCTGAAAGGCGTCTATTCCCGTGTGCGGGTCAACAGCTGGATCAGCCGCAAGGAAATGCTGCGGCTGGCTCTGATGTCCTCCGAGAACCGTGCCGCAGCGAGCCTGGGGCACCACTATCCGGGGGGCTATGCCCGCTTCATCGCGGCGATGAACGCCAAGGCCAAGGCCCTGGGCATGAACCACACCCATTTCGTCGAGCCGACCGGGCTGTCGGAGAAGAACGTCTCCACCGCCAGGGACCTGGTGAAACTGCTACAGGCGGCACGGACCTATCCGCTGATCCGCGAGCTGAGCACCACCGCGCACAAGGATGCGTTCTTCCAGCGGCCGAACTATGCCCTGGCTTTCAACAACACCAACCCGCTGGTGCGCAAGTCGGACTGGGATATCGCCGTCACCAAGACCGGCTTCACCGACGAGGCCGGACACTGCCTGGCCCTAGTTCCGGTCGTGCAGGGGCGGCCGATGGCGGTGGTGTTGCTGGACACCTACGGCAAGCACACGCATTTCGCCGATGCCGCGCGGGTACGCCGCTGGCTGGAAACCGGCAATGGCGGATCGCTCCCGCCTGCCGCCGCGATCAGCTACAAGAAGCAGAGAGGCTGGCAGTGGCGGCAGGCCCAGGCCGCGACGGCGAAGAACAACGCCGTCGGGGACTGAGTTCCGGGGCGCCGCTCAGACCTTCCTTCGTTGCATGAAGCCGTAGATGGCCAGGATGATGACGGCGCCCACGACCGCGCCGATGAAGCCGGCACCCTGGCCGGCGCGGTAGATCCCCAGCGCCTGGCCACCGTAGGTGGCCAGGAGCGATCCGCCGATGCCGAGCAGGATGGTCATGATCCAGCCCATGGGCTGGTCGCCCGGCTTGAGGAAGCGTGCGATCACGCCGACCAGGAAGCCGATCAGGATGGTGCCGATGATGCCCATGACGGAGCCTCTTCAAGGATGATTGAAGACACTCTGAGCCTAGTCTCTGGCTGCGGCTCCCGCCATCGGCCGGCGGGAACCATAGTTTCCCGGGCTTTCAGCCCTTGGCGATCAGCGCCTCGACCTCGGTGATACGGGCCTTCAGGGTCGGCAGATCCTTGCAGCGCAGGGTGGCGTGGCCGACCTTGCGGCCGGCCTTGAAAGCCTTGCCGTAGTGGTGCAGATGGCAGTCGTCGATGGCGACGACTTCGCGCACCGCCGGCACCTCGCCGATGAAGTTGAGCATGGCGCTCTCCCCCACCTTGGCCGTCGAGCCCAGCGGCAGGCCGGCGACGGCGCGCAGGTGATTCTCGAACTGGCTGCACTCGGCACCTTCGATGGTCCAGTGCCCGGAGTTGTGCACGCGCGGGGCGATCTCGTTGGCTTTCAGACCGCCGTCGACCTCGAAGAACTCGAAGGCCAGCACGCCGACGTAGTCGAGCTTCTCCAGCACGCGGCCGACGTAGTCCTCGGCCAGTGCCTGCAGCGGATGCGCGCTGCTGGCCACCGACAGGCGCAGGATGCCGCTCTCGTGGGTGTTGTGCACCAGCGGGTAGAAGCGCGTCTCGCCGTCGCGGCCGCGCACCGCCACCAGCGACACCTCGCCGGTGAAGGGCACGAAGCCTTCGAGGATGCACGGCACGCTGCCCAGCTCGACGAAGGCGCCGGCCACGTCGGAGGCAGCACGCAGGACCTTCTGGCCCTTGCCGTCGTAGCCCAGGGTGCGGGTCTTCAGCACTGCCGGCAGGCCGATCGCGGCCACCGCGGCGTCGAGGTCGGCCTGCGACTGGATGTCGGCGAATTCCGGGGTGGGGATGCCGAGCTCCTTGAACATCGACTTCTCGAACCAGCGGTCACGGGCGATGCGCAGCGACTCGGCGCTGGGGTAGACCGGCACGAACTGGGAGAGGAAGGCCACGGTCTCGGCCGGCACGCTCTCGAACTCGAAAGTGACCAGATCCACCTCGTCGGCCAGCTGGCGCAGATGGTCCTGATCGCTGTAATCGGCGCGCAGGTGTTCGCCGAGGGCGCTGGCGCAGGCATCCGGCGCCGGGTCGAGGAAGGCGAAGTTCATGCCCAGCGGAGTGCCCGCCAGGGCCAGCATGCGGCCCAACTGGCCGCCACCGATCACACCGATTTTCATGTTTCAGAATCTCCACTGCGGGCATCCCTTGGCTTGCCCGCGATTGCGTCTGCTCAGGCTTGGCGCGGGTCCGGGTTGTCCAGCACGGTCTGGGTCTGCTCGTCGCGGAACTGCTTCAGCGCGGCGTGGAACTGCGGGTGCTGATGGCCGAGGATGCTGGCGGCGAGCAGCGCGGCGTTCACCGCGCCGGCCTTGCCGATGGCCAGGGTGGCGACCGGCACGCCGGCCGGCATCTGCACGATGGAAAGCAGCGAATCGACGCCGGAGAGCATCGACGACTGCACCGGCACGCCGAGCACCGGCAGGTGGGTCTTGGCCGCGCACATGCCCGGCAGATGGGCAGCGCCGCCGGCCCCCGCGATGATCACCTGGATGCCGCGGGCTTCGGCCTGTTCTGCGTACTGGAACAGCAGGTCCGGGGTGCGATGGGCGGACACCACCTTCACCTCGTGGGGAATGCCCAGCTTGTCGAGCATCTCGACGGTGTGACAAAGGGTGCTCCAGTCGGACTTGGAGCCCATGATCACGCCTACCAGTGCGCTCATCATCGTGCCTCTTCGTTGGCGCCCGCGGGCGCATCAAAAAACAACAAGCCACGCTGATGGGGCGTGGCTTGGCGTGTCCGGCGGGTCGGCTCAGGCAGCCTCGGGGTCGCCGATTTTCGAAACGCCGAAGTATAACGCAAAGCCTCGATGGGAAGCATAGCGGCGCGACCAAGCATCGGTTGGGCAAGGCTCGCCGCGCGGACGCCTGCCGGGTTGCGGGGTTACCATGGTCGTTCCATCCCCGTCATCCGAGAGGTCCGGCCCGCGATGAACAAACTGATGCTGCTCTACAGCGGCGGAACCATCGGCATGCAGGCGAGCGAGCAGGGGCTGGTGCCGACCGCCGGTTTCGATACCCGCCTGCGCGCGCGACTGGCGGACGAGCCGCAGCGGCGGATGCCGCACTGGCTGTACCGCGAACTGCAGCCGCCGATCGACAGCGCCAACATGACTCAGTCCAACTGGTTGACCCTGGCCGAAATGATCGTCGCGGCGGTGGAGGCCGACGGCTGCGACGCCGTGCTGCTGCTGCACGGCACCGACACCCTGGCCTACAGCGCGGCGGCCCTGAGCTTCCTGCTCCTCGGCCTGGGCGTGCCGGTGGTGCTGACCGGCTCGATGCTGCCGGCCGGCGCCCCGGGCAGCGACGCCTGGGCCAACCTGTTCGGCGCCGTGGAGGCGCTGCAGCGCGGCGTGGCACCCGGCGTACACCTCTACTTCGACGGCCAACTGCTGCATGGCGCAAGGGTGAGCAAGCTGCGCAGCGATGCCTTCGACGCCTTCGCCGTGCTGCCGCGCCAGCGCCGTGGCGAGCCTGCCGTCGCCCTGCCCGTCGCCCTCGACTACCGCCGGCCGCGCCGGCCGGTGAACCTGGCCGTGCAGCCCTTCTTCCCCGGCCTGCAGGCCGGCCATCTGCGCGGCCTGCTGGACAGCGGCGTGCAGGGGCTGCTGCTGGAGTGCTACGGCAGCGGCACCGGGCCGGCCGGCAATGCCGAGCTGATCGAGGTGCTGAAGGAAGCCCACCGGCGCGGCGTGGTGCTGGTCGCCATCAGCCAGTGCCCCCACGGACACGTGGAGTTCGGCGTCTACGCCGCCGGCAGCCGGTTACGCGAAGCCGGGCTGATCGACGGCGGCGGCATGACCCGCGAGGCGGCGCTGGGCAAACTGTTCGCCCTGCTCGGCGCCGGGCTTGACCAGGCCGAGGTGGAGCGCTGGTTCGTGCTGGATCTGTGCGGCGAGCGCGCCGACCGGGGCCGGCCGTCCTGAGCGCCGACCGGCGGTTGGCGGAGATCCGCTAGTACTGCCAGCAGTTCAGCACCTCGGCCTCCGCCAGCTCGCGGTTCTGCGCGTCGTAGAGCACGGCCTCTATCTGGTTCGACAGGGTCCAGGCCTCCAGCCGGTAGCGCTGCCCGGCGACGAAGTCGGGGTAGCGCAGGCGCAGGGTGCAGTTGATCGGCAGCGTATTGCGCCGGGTCGGGCCGTTGAAGTAGTAGCGCAGGCTCGCTTCCAGCACGTGGGCGCCGGGGCTGACCTGGAAATAGCGGCCGTCGTCCAGCCGTTTGCCGTCCAGCCGCTCGGACATCAGCATGTTGTAGACCTCGCGGGTCTGCAGGTCGACCCAGGCCATCCGCGGGTCCGGGGCGGGCATCGGGCCGACGCAGGCGGCGAGAAGAAAAGGAATGGATATCCACAGCAGTCTTGGCATGGCCGGCCCCGGGCAGATGACGGCGTCGGCGCGTCAGGCTCCCTTGCAGCCGCTCTCCTTGCCGCGCGCCAGTTCCCGGCGCTCGGCATCGTAGAGCTTGGCCCAGGGACGGAAACCGACCTGGCCGACCTCCAGACTATACCGTTGCCCGGCGGCGAATTTCCCGTAATTCAGGCGGATCAGGCAGTCGCGCTCGTGGGCGTCGCTGTCCGGGCCGATGTTGCTGGCATCCACCTCGAAGCGATAGCGCATGCCCAGCCGGTGGGCGCCCGGGGGGACTTGGAAGTAGCGGTGGTCGTCCAGCTTGCGGTGGTCCACCTCGGTGGCCCGCAGCGACCGCGGGGCGGGAGGGTTCAGCTCGATCCAGGCCTGGCCGGGATCGGGCCGGGGCATCAGCAGGTTGCAACCGCCGAGGACGAGCGGGCAGGTCAGGAGAATGAGGGTGCGCATGGGCAGGCTCCGGTATATCGGGCCGTGAAGAACGACCGCGCACGAGGATCGGTGGCTCTCGCCAAGCGGAGGCATCGCACCCGAAAAGCTCATCTACTGTTCGTAAACTTCCGCCGATTCGGTGGGCTGGCCCGGTCCGCGCCTGACCCGTGCTGGCTGCGTTCTACGGCTTACGGCTGGGGGACGGTCATAGATGAAGCGCTGGTGGATGCATCGATGGGCCGCGAGCAGGGATGTCCAGGCGGCGTTGAAAATCGAGACTGCCCATAACTGTCTGTAAACTCCATTTCCACGCCGGGACGGGTTCGCTGCCATCACTGCGACGGTCCCTCGCCGAAACGCCTCCTTGCTTCACGACCACACGGATGCGCCGGATGAAACTTTTCAGCTTACTCGTCGACAATCGTAGTCGGGGTTTGGTTCCCCTGCTCCTGGCCGTCTGTCTGAATGGCTGCTCCAGCCTCGGCTACTACGGCCAGCTGCTCGGCGGTCAGCTCGACCTGCTGGAGCGCCGCGAGCCGATCGCCGAGCTGGTCACCGACCCGCACGGCGACCCTCGGCTGCGCCAGCGTCTGGGTCTGGTCCTGCAGGCCCGCGCCTTCGCCAGCCGCACCCTCGATCTGCCGGATAACGGTAGCTATCGCCAGTACGCCGACCTCGGTCGGCCCTACGTGATGTGGAACGTCTTCGCCACCGGGGAGTTTTCCGTGCAGCCGCGGACCCAGTGCTTCCCCATCGCCGGCTGCGTGGCCTACCGCGGCTACTACGCTCTCGGCCGGGCGCGCGGGGCGGCGGCACTGCTCCAGCAGCAGGGACTGGACACCTGGATCGGCGGGGTCGAGGCCTACTCGACCCTCGGCTGGTTCGACGACCCGATCCTCGGCGGCATGCTGCGGCATAGCGACGACGAGCTGGCCGCGCTGATCTTCCACGAGCTGGCGCACCAGAAGCTCTACGTGCGGGACGACAGCGCCTTCAACGAATCCTTCGCCACCTTCGTCGAGCGTCAGGGCCTGCGCCAGTGGCGCGCCAGCCGGGGGCTGCCGGCGCCGAACGAGTCGGGGGAGCGGCGCGAGGAGCAGTTCGTCGCCCTGATGCTGCAGACCCGCGAGCGGCTCGCCCGGCTCTACGCCGGCGGCCTGCCGGCGGCCGAGATGCGCCGCGCCAAGCAGGCCGAGTTCGAGCGCCTGCGCGGCGAATACCGGCGCCTGCGCGATGGCCGGTGGGGCGGCGACCGCCGTTACGACGCCTGGGTCTTCGGCCCGCTGAACAACGCCAAGCTCCTGCCGTTCGGGCTCTACCACGGCTGGGTCGGGGCCTTCGAGGAAATTTTTCGCAGCACCGGCGAGAATTGGCCGCGTTTCTATGTCGAAGTGCAGCGTCTGGCCCATCTGCCGGCCGCCGAGCGCCATCGGCGCCTCGACGGGCTGCAGGCCCGTGCCCCCAAGGAGAAGCCCCCATGTACCGATGCGTCCTCATCCTCTCCCTCGGCCTCCTGAGCGCCCCGCTGCTGGCGGCGACCAAGCCCTGCGAGGAGCTCAGGGAAGAGATCGAGGTGAAGATCCAGGCCGCCGGCGTGACCACCTACACCCTGGAAGTCGTGCCCGCCGAGGAAGTGACCGACCCGGGCATGGTGGTCGGCAGCTGCGACGGCGGCACCCGCAAGATCGTCTACCAGCGCCACGGCTGAGCGCACCCGGCGAAGGAGGCCGTGGAAGGATGGCGATGCCCACCCTGTTCCACCACCTCGACCGGCTTCGCCGCCGCCGCGGCCAGCAACTGGAGGCCGCCGGTCTGGCGCCGGTCGAGCAGCCCCATCGCTGCCTGTGGGAAGCCCCTGCCGTGCGCCTGCTGGCCTACCGGGAGCCGGAACCGGCGCGCGGTGCGCTGCTGATCGTGCCGGCGCCGATCAAGCGCCACTACCTCTGGGATCTGCACCCGGCCGCCAGCGTGGTGGCCCACGCCCGGGCCCGGGGATTCGCGGTCTACCTCAGCCAGTGGACCGAGGCCCCGGCGGACTTCGGGCTCGCCGAGTACGCCGCGGCCATCGGCCGCTGCCTGGAACGCGTGGGCGAGCGCCACGGCCGGCCGCCGCACCTGGCCACCCACTCCCTGGGCGGCGCGCTGTGCGTGAGCTGCGCGGCGCTGCGGCCCGACGCCCTGGCCTCCCTGGTGCTGCTGGAAACGCCGCTGCATTTCGCCGAGGCTGCCGGCGCCTTCCGCCCGCTGCTGGCCGTCGCGCCGCCGGCGCAGGCGCTGGCGGCCGCCTTCGGCTGCGTGCCCGGCTCCTTCCTCAGCGCCGCCAGCATGGCGGCCTCCCCCGTCGAGTTCGGCTGGCAGCGCTATGCCGACCTCGCCCTGGCCTCCCTCGACCGCGAGGACCTGCGTACCCATCTGCTGGTGGAGCGCTGGGCGCTGGACGAACTGGCCCTGCCCGGCCGGCTGTTCCGCGAGGTGGTGGAAGATCTGTACCGGGCGGACCGGCTGATGCGCGGCGAGCTGGTCGTGGCCGGTTGCCGGGTTTCCCCGCAGGCCGTCGGCGTCCCCCTGGCGGTCGTGTTCAACCCGCACGGCTGGGCGATTCCCCCCGAATCCATCCTGCCCTTCCAGCGCCAGGCCGCCAGCGCCGACAAGCTGCTGCTGGCCTACCGCGGCGAAGTCGGCGTGACCCTGCAGCACCTGGGCAGCCTGATCGGCCGGCGCGCCCATGCCGAGCTGTGGCCGGTCATCTTCGACTGGCTGCAGAAACCGAGGCCAGGCTAGGCGCCCCCGGCTAGGCGCCCCCCGGACGGATCGTCGGCCGCCGCCCGACGCAGGCAGTCGAGCAGATCCCGGGTGCCCTCGGCCAGGTGCGGCTCGTCGCGCCAGCACATGCCGAGCGAGCCGGTGGCGCCGAGCTTCAGCGGCAGGGCGACCAGCAGGCCGAGCGCGGCGAAATGCGCGGCGACCCGCTCCGAGCCGATGGACAGCATGTCGCTGTGCTGCAGCAGCCAGAGATTGCCCATCTGCGAGGAGGACTCGATCCGATAGGGCAGCGGCTTGCGCCCGCTCAGCGACAGGACGTTGTCCAGCTTGCTGCGGATCGGCGTGTGCTGCGGCCAGACGATCCAGTCGTAGAGATAGATGTCCTCCCATTCCACCTGCTCGCGCAGGGCCAGCGGATGGGCGGGACGGGCGACGATGGTCAGCGGCTCGTCGTAGAGCATCTCGCTGCACAGGGTCGGGCGCGGCTCGTAGTTGTCCAGGCGCCCCACCACCACGTCCAGCTGGCCACGCTCCAGGCGCTCCAGCAGCAGGTTCATGGTGCTTTCCACGAACTCCACCCGCGCCTTGGGGTGGCGTTCGAGGAAGCGCCCGATGGCGCCGGGTACCAGGCTGGAGGCCGAGGCCGGCGAGGTGCCGACGGCCACGCCGAGGGTGCTGCCCTCGCGCAGGGCCTCGAGGTTGTACTGGGCGCGCTGCATCTCGCTGCGGATGCGCCGGGCATGTTCCAGCAGCAGCCGTCCCTGGGGCGTCAGCCGCAGGCCGCGGGCGTGGCGCTCGAAGAGCGGTGCGCCGACGTCCTCCTCAAGCTCCTTGAGCCATTTCGACAGGCCGGGCTGGGTGGTGTGGGTGGTGCGAGCGGTGTCGCTGAGACTGCCGGTCTCCGCGAGGCTGATCAGCAGATCAAGGTGGCGCAGGCGCAGTCTGCGGGTCCAGTCCATGCCGGTATACCTTTTTTTATATGGCTTTATCTAAAAATATCATTATTCGGCATGGGGAAAGCCGCCCAATAATCCGCCCATTCATCGGCCTGTGCCTGCGGGCCGGCTTCTGGAGTGCTAACAGCCGTTGTGGTGGCCGGCACTTCTCGATCCTCACGGGTGGACCAATGACCAACAACAAAACCAGCACAGAGCGCGAAGCGTTCTACAAGCGTATCGATGTCCACGACATGTTCCCGCTGTGGGAGCAGCTGCATAACCTGGTGCCCAAGGAGCCGGCCGCTTCCTGCGTCGCGGCGCGTTGGCGCTACAGCGATCTGCGCCCGTATCTGATGGAAGCCGGGCGGCTGATCAGCGCCGAGGAAGCCGTCCGCCGCGTGCTGGTCCTGGAAAACCCGGCGATCCGCGGTCAGGCCGCGATCACCAATACCCTCTATGCCGGCCTGCAGCTGATCCTGCCGGGCGAGATCGCCCCCAGCCACCGACACAGCCAGTCGGCCCTGCGCTTCGTGGTCGAAGGCCGCGGCGCCTATACCGCGGTGGACGGCGAGCGCACCACCATGGAACCGGGCGACTTCATCATCACCCCGTCCTGGACCTGGCACGACCACGGCAATCCCGTGGAAGCCGAGGGCGGCAAGCCGGTGGTCTGGCTCGATGGCCTGGACATCCCGATGATCCGCTTCTTCGGCGCCACTTTCGCCGAGAACTATGAGAAGCCCGAGCAGCCGCTGACCCGTCCGGAAGGCAACAGCTTCGCCCGCTTCGGCCACAACATGCTGCCGCTGCGCTACCAGCCGAAGGGCAAGACTTCGCCGATCTTCAGCTACCCCTACGTGCGCACCCGCGAGGCCCTCGACACCCTGCTGCGCCAGGGCGAGATCGACCCCTTCGACGGCGTCAAGCTGCGCTACGTGAACCCGGTCGACGGCGGCTGGCCGATGCCGACCATCGCCACCTTCATGCAGATGCTGCCGCGCGGCTTCCGCGGACGGACCTACCGCACCACCGACGCCACCGTGTTCAGCGTGGTGGAAGGTCGCGGCACGGCGGTCATCGGCGGCGAGCGCTTCGATTTCGAAGCCAAGGACATCTTCGTGGTGCCGACCTGGGCTCCGGTCAGCTTCGAAGCCGACGAAGATTGCGTGCTGTTCAGCTTCTCCGACCGTCCGGTTCAGGAAGCGCTCGGCATCCTGCGCGAAGCGCGCGAAACCCACTGATCGCCCCACGAGAAGATCCACATGACCTATGTAATCGAGCCGCAAGCCGTCACCAGCCTGCCGATCGCCGGTAGCGAACAGCGTTTCCCGGTCCGTCGCGTCTACTGCGTCGGCCGCAACTACGCCGCCCATGCCCGGGAAATGGGCTTCGATCCGGACCGCGAGCCGCCGTTCTTCTTCTGCAAGCCGGCCGACAGCGTGATCGGCGTCGCCGATGGCCAGACCCTGGAACTGCCGTATCCGTCGGAAACCAGCAACTACCACTACGAGATCGAGCTCGTGGTGGCCATCGGCAAGGGCGGTAGCGACATTCCGCTGGAAGAGGCCAACGACCACGTCTTCGGCTATGCCGTGGGCCTGGACATGACCCGTCGCGACCTGCAGATGAAGATGCGCGAGATGGGCCGGCCGTGGGAAATCGGCAAGGCCTTCGACCAGTCCGCGCCGATCGCCCCGTTGCACCCGGCCAGCCTGATCGGCCATCCGACCCAGGCCGGCATCTGGCTGCAGGTCAACGGCGCCGACAAGCAGCGCAGCGATATCGACAAGCTGATCTGGTCCGTACCGGAAACCATCGCCTACCTGTCGCGCTTCTTCGAGCTGAAGCCGGGCGACCTGATCATGACCGGCACCCCGGAAGGCGTCGGCCCGGTCGTGGTCGGCGACCGGATGGTCGGCGGCGTGGACGGCCTCGGCGAGCTGAACGTCCGCATCGTCTGAGCCTTGCGTGCAGGGCCGGTCCGCCTTGGCCGGCCCTTTCTCATTTGCCAACAATTATTCCGTGGTCGCCGCCTGGCGCCGGCCCTCAGGAGTACTCATGTCTTCCACAGACAAAAAAAATAGCGTGGATGTACAGGACTTCATCGACAGCAAGCCGGTCGCGCCCTTCCAGTGGCTGGTGCTGATGCTGTGTTTCCTGGTTACTGCCATCGACGGGCTGGATACCGCCGCGGTCGGCTTCATCGCCCCGGCCCTGCGCGACGAGTGGGGGCTGACCCCCGCCCAGCTCAATCCGGTGCTCGGCGCCGCCCTGCTCGGCCTCATGTTCGGCGCCTTCATCGCCGGCCCGCTGGCCGATCGTTTCGGGCGCAAGACGGTACTGGTCTTCTCGGTTCTGTTCTTCGGGGGCTGGAGCCTGGCCGCCGCCTACACCGACAGCGTCGAAGCGCTGGCCCTGATGCGTTTCCTCACCGGCCTGGGCCTGGGCGGGGCGATGCCCAACGCTATCACGCTGACCTCCGAATACTGCCCGCAGCGCCGCCGTTCGCTGATGGTCACCAGCATGTTCTGCGGCTTCACCCTCGGCTCCGCACTCGGCGGCGTGGTGGCGGCGCAGCTGGTGCCGATGTTCGGCTGGCGCAGCATCCTGCTGATGGGCGGCATCCTGCCGCTGGCGTTGCTGCCGCTGCTGATCCTGCTGCTGCCCGAGTCGGTGCGCTTCCTGGTCCAGCGCAAGGCCAGCGGCGCGCGCATCGCCCGCATCCTCGGGCGTATCGCGCCGCTGCCGGCGGACTGGAACGGCAGCTTCCACATCCAGGACGGTCCGCATGACGCCCAGACCGGGGCTTCGCCGATCCGCCTGATCCTCGGCAGCGCGCTGCGCCGCGGCACCCTGATGCTCTGGACTTCGTTCTTCATGAGCCTGCTGATCATCTACATGATGACCAGCTGGCTGCCGACCCTGATCAAGGACACCGGCCTGGATCTCAGCCAGGCGGCGCTGATCAGCGCGATGTTCCAGATCGGCGGCACCCTGGGCGCCATCGGCCTGGGCGCGAGCATGGACCGCCTCGACCCCTACAGGGTCCTGATGGTGGCCTACGCCGCCGGCGCCGTGTTCCTGTTCGGCATCGGCCAGTACTACGACCACTACACGATCCTGATCGTCTGCGTGGCCGGCATGGGCGTGTGCGTCAGCGGCTCGCAGGTGGGCGCCAACGCCCTGGCCGCGTCGTTCTATCCGACCGCCAGCCGCGCCACCGGCGTCAGCTGGGCCCACGGCGTCGGCCGCATCGGCGCGGTCACCGGCAGCCTGGGCGGCGGCCTGATGCTCGGTCTGGGCATGGGCTTCGACGCCATCTTCACCCTGCTGATGCTGCCGGCGCTGTTGGCCGCCATGGCGATCTTCTTCATGGGGCTGCGTTATCGCAGGGCCGCGGCGGAGGCGCCGGTGGGCCAGAACGCCCCGCAACTCTCTTAAGGAAAGGTAGGAACGCAGAATGCAGCTCTACAACTTCTTCAACAGCTCCACCTCCTACCGGGTACGCATCGCCCTCGCCCTGAAGGGGCTGGACTACGAGCACCACGGGGTCAACCTGCGGGCGGGCGAGCAGCGCTCGGCCGAGTACCGTGCGCTCAACCCCGCCGGCAGCGTGCCGCTGCTGGTGGAGGAGGATGGCACCGCCCTCGGCCAGTCGCTGGCGATCATCGACTACCTGGATACCAGGCATCCCGAGCCGCGGCTGATCCCCGAGGACGCCCTGGCCCGCGCCCGGGTGCTGGAGATCGCCAATCTGATCGCCTGCGACATCCACCCGATCAACAACCTGCGGGTGCTGGGCTATCTGCAGAAGGTCCTGGGCGTCACCGACGAGCAGAAGTCGGCCTGGTACAGGCACTGGGTCGCCGAGGGCCTGGGTGCGGTCGAGGCCCTGCTGGTCCGCCACGGCCGGGGGCCCTACTGCTTCGGCGAGACGCCGACCCTGGCCGACTGCTGCCTGGTGCCGCAGGTGGCCAATGCCCTGCGCATGGGCTGCGAGCTGGAGTCCTACGAGCGCGTCATGTCCGTCTACCGGCACTGCCAGGCACAGCCTGCGTTCCAGAAGGCGGCCCCGAACAACCAGCCGGACTATGTCGCTTGAACCATCACTAGTCGAAGTCCGTCCAGCCAATCACGTGGACAGTAGGAGAAGAGTCATGAGTACCGAAGCACAAAAACAAGCACAACAAAAGGTCATCGTCATCGGCGGTGGTATCGGCGGCCTGGCGGCAGCCATGGCGCTGACCCAGCAGGGCATCGAGGTCCTGCTGCTGGAGCAGGCCGAGCAGATCGGCGAAATCGGCGCCGGCATCCAGCTCGGCCCGAACGCCTACGCCGCCCTGGATGCCCTGGGCGTCGGCGAGGCCGCCCGCAACCGCTCGGTATTCCCCGACTACCTGCTGATGATGGATGCGGTCGATGCCCACGAGATCGCCAAGGTCGACGTCGGTCCGGCCTTCCGTACCCGCTTCGGCAACCCCTACGGCGTGATCCACCGTGCCGACATCCACCTGTCGATCCTCGAGGCGGTGGAGAAGCACCCGCTGATCACCTTCAAGACCCACACCCGCATCGTCGACATGGAGCTGAAGGGAGACGGCGTGGCCCTGACCGACCAGCACGGCAACCGCTACGAGGCCGATGCCGTGATCGGCTGCGACGGCGTCAAGTCCGTGGTTCGCGAGCGCCTGGTCGGCGACGCCGCCCGCGTCACCGGCCACGTGGTCTACCGCGCCGTGGTGGATCTGGAGGACATGCCGGAAGACCTGCGCATCAACGCCCCGGTGGTCTGGGCCGGTCCGCACTGCCACCTGGTGCACTACCCACTGCGCGGCGGCAAGCAGTACAACCTGGTGGTGACCTTCCACAGCCGCGACAAGGAAGAGTGGAGCGTCACCGAGGGCAGCAAGGAAGAGGTGCTGTCCTACTTCGAGGGCGTCCATCCGCGTCCGCGGCAGATGCTCGACCGTCCGAAGTCCTGGCGCCGCTGGGCCACCGCCGACCGCGATCCGGTGGAGAAGTGGGGCGAAGGCCGCGCCACCATCCTCGGCGATGCCGCGCACCCGATGACCCAGTACCTGGCGCAGGGCGCCTGCATGGCGCTGGAAGACGCCGTGACCCTGGGGCAGGCGATCAGGATCTGCGGCAACGACCTGGAGAAGGCCTTCCGTCTCTACGAGTCGATCCGCATTCCGCGCACCGGCCGCGTGGTGCTTTCGGCCCGGGAAATGGGCCGCATCTACCACGCCAAGGGCGTCGAGCGGCAGATCCGCAACAACCTGTGGGTCGGTCGCACCCAGGAGCAGTTCTACGACGCCCTGCAGTGGCTGTACGGCTGGAACGTGGACAACTGCATGCAGGGCGGTCGCTGATCCGCACGCTGCACTGCCGAACCCCCGAAGAGCCTTCTACCCCGCCTTCCGCAGGAGGGCGGGGGCGCAGGCCCATGCCTTGAACCGGGCCGGCCCGTGCCTGCTGGCCAGGCCGGTGGCGACCACCTCGTGCGCCGTCGACGCCCGACTATAAAAACAACACCCGATGAAACAGAATTCATGCCTCGCTGCAGGGCTGCTCGCCCTGGCGGCTGCCCTTTGCCCTTGCGCCTCCTTCGCCGCGGACGGTCCGCCCAAGCCACGTCGCCCGGCGTATCCGCATTTTCTCGACAAGTATCCCTACCTCGCCGAGTCGAACCGCTACGGCGGCCTTCTCGATCCGCTGCGCCGCATCCGCCTGGGGGATTCGTCCTGGCTGCAGCTGGGCGGCGAGCTGCGCTATCGCTTCGACAACGTGAACGAGCCGGCCTTCGGCCTGAAGGGCGTGCACGACGACGACTATCTGCAGCAGCGCCTGCAGGTGCATGCCGACCTGCATCTCTTCGACGATGCGCTGCGCGCCTTCGTGCAGTTCGAGAACACCGATTCCTGGAGCAAGGAGGTGTTCTCGCCGTACGACCAGAGCGGCAACGAGATCCACCAGGCCTTCGTCGACGTCAGGCTTCCCTCCCCCGGAGACGGCACGCTGATCGCCCGGGTCGGTCGCCAGGAAATGACCTACGGCAACCAGACCATGATCGCCACCCGCGCCATTCCCAACGTGCGCCAGAGCTTCGACGGCGCCCTCCTGCAATACGGCAACGCCGCCGGCTACAAGGTCGATGTGTTCGCCGTGCGCCCGGTCGCCAACGTGCGCCTGGGCTCGTTCAACGACAGCTCCAAGGACGCCGGGGACTTCTACGGCATCTACGCCACGCTGCCGATCGCAGGCCAGGTCAAGGACGACCTCTACGCCTACAGCTACCAGCGCGACTGGCGCCGGCTCGACGGGGTCAGCGGCGAGGAGGATCGCCATACCCTGGGCAACCGCCTGCACGGCAGCGTAGCCAGGGTGGATTTCAGCTGGGACGCCATGTACCAGTTCGGCACGCTGGGTGACACCGACATCCGCGCCTGGGCCACCGCCGGTACCGTCGGCCATACCCTGCGCGACGTAACGTGGCATCCGGGCGTGGCGCTGCATTTCAACGCCGCCAGCGGCGACGACAACCCGAACGACGGGGAAAGCAACACCTTCGACCCGCTGTTCCCGGCCAACGGCAAGTTCTTCGGCGAGGCCAGCCTCACCACCCTGGCCAACCTGATCTCGGTCGGTCCGCAGTTCGTCGTCTCGCCGCGGCGCGACCTGACCGTCTCGCTGACCACCCTGTCCCTGTGGCGGGAGACCGAGAACGACGCCGTCTACCTGCCGGGCATGAATCCCCTGGCGGGGACCGGCAAGGCGTCGGGGAGGCACATGGGCATGTCCTACGACATGTTCGCGCGCTGGGCGGCGGCGGAGAACCTCACCGTCGACCTCGAGTACCTGTACTACGACGTCGGTCCGGCGATCCGCAACGCGGGGGGCCGCAACGCCCAGTTCGTTTCCCTGCGCACCTCCCTGATGTTCTGAGCGGCGCGCCCGGGCGCTTCTAGCGGTCGAAGCCCTCGGCCAGGTGCTGGTCCTTGAGCTTCACGTAGTTGGCCGCGCTGTAGGCGAAGAAGGCGCGTTCCTTGTCGCTCAGCGCCCTGGCCTGCTTGACCGGGCTGCCGACATACAGGTAGCCGCTTTCAAGCGTCTTGCCCGGCGGCACCAGGCTGCCGGCACCGATGATCACCTCGTCCTCCACCACCGCGCCGTCCAGGACGATGGCGCCCATGCCGACCAGCACGCGGTCGCCGATGCGGCAGCCATGCAGGGTCACCTTGTGGCCGACGGTCACGTCGTCGCCGATGGTCAGGGCAAAGCCGTCCGGGTTGAACTGCCCGGCGTGGGTGACGTGCAGCACGCTGCCGTCCTGGATGCTGCTGCGCGCGCCGATGCGGATGCGATTCACGTCGCCGCGGATCGCCACCTGCGGCCAGACCGAGCTGTCGTCGCCGATCTCCACGTCGCCGAGCACCACGGCCGAGGCGTCGACGAAAACCCGCTCGCCCAGCGTCGGGGCGATGCCCTGGAAGGTTCTGATGGTCATGGGTAAGTCTCCGTGTGGGAGCCGGTATCGTCACGGACTGGCGCGACCGGCGCAATAGCGCCGGCCCGGCTCAGCCGAGGGTCATCAGGCTGGCGTTGCCGCCAGCCGCGGCGGTGTTGACGCTCAGCGAACGCTCGACCAGCAGGCGCTCCAGCGGAATCTCCGCTTCGCCGCGGGCCAGGCCGGTCACGCCGACGATGGGCCCGGGACGGGCCGCCATCCGCCGGCAGACTTCGCGCAGCCGGTCGCCGTCGCCGTGGTGCAGCACGGCGTCGCAGGCCAGCGCCGGGTCCCGCCAGTCGGCGACCGGCTCGATGCAGGCCTGCACCGCGGCCGGCAGTTGGCTGAGCAGCGCCCGGCCGGCCTCGTCGTCGGGCCACAGCGCCCGGCAGCCGACCGCCAGCAGCGCGGCGAGCTGGATCAGGCGGTCGCGCTGGTCGTCGGCGAGGCAGAGCACGCGTTCGCGGGGCAGCAGCGTGTAGCTGTCGCGCTCGCCGGTGGGGCCCGGCAGCAGGCGGCTCAGGCCGCTCTGCGAGCGTGCGGCGAAGCGTTCGCAGGCTTCGGCCAGGGCCGGATCGCCCCGCTCCCGCGCCCACTCCTGCAGGGCCGTCAGCGGCAGGCGGCTGCGCGGGGCGAGACGTTCGCGCCCGCGGTCGTCGGCCTGGCCCCGGGAGTCCAGACGGGCGAAGGTGGCGGCCGGCCCCTCCGCCGGGCAGCTCGCCAGCAGGCGGTACAGGTACAGCGGCCCGCCGGCCTTGGGCCCGGTGCCGGACAGCCCCTCGCCGCCGAACGGCTGCACGCCGACCACGGCGCCGATCATGTTGCGGTTGACGTAGAGATTGCCGACCCGCGCCTTCTCCACCACCCGGGCGATGGTCTCGTCGATGCGCGTGTGCAGGCCCAGGGTCAGGCCGTAGCCGCTGGCGTCGATCTGCTCCAGCAGCCGCGGCAGCTGGGTCCGCCGATAGCGCAGCACGTGCAGCACCGGGCCGAAGACTTCCCCTTCCAGCTCGTCCAGGCTTTCCAGCTCGATCAGGGTCGGCACGACGAAGGTGCCGCGGGCCAGCTCCGGGCCGTCGCTGCGGGCGATCCGCACGACCCTGCGGCCCTTGTCGCGCATCCGGGCGATGTGCCGCTCCAGAGTGGCCTGGGCCTCGGCGTCGATCACCGGGCCGATGTCGGTGGCCAGGTCGTCCGGGTTGCCCAGCCGGCATTCGGCCATGGCCCCTTCCAGCATCGCCAGTACCCGCCCGGCCGCGTCCTCCTGCACGCACAGCACGCGCAGCGCCGAGCAGCGCTGGCCGGCGCTGTCGAAGGCGGAAGCGATGACATCCTGCACCACCTGCTCGGCGAGGGCCGAGGAGTCGACGATCATGGCGTTCTGCCCGCCGGTTTCGGCGATCAGCGGCAGCGGCCGGCCGCGGGCGTCCAGGCGCCCGGCCAGCTGGCGGGCGAGGACGCCGGCGACCTCGGTGGAGCCGGTGAACATCACCCCGCGGATGCGCTCGTCGCGCACCAGGGCGTCGCCGACCACCCCGCCCTCGCCCGGCAGCAGCTGCAGCGCGCCGGCCGGCACCCCGGCTTCGTGCAGGATCGCCACGGCCTGGGCGGCGATCAGCGGGGTCTGCTCGGCGGGTTTGGCCAGCACCGGGTTGCCGGCGGCCAGGGCCGCGGCCACCTGGCCGACGAAGATCGCCAGGGGGAAGTTCCACGGGCTGATGCAGACCACCGGGCCCAGCGGCCGGTGGCTGTCGTTGGCGAAGTCGGCGCGGACCTGGGCCGCGTAGTAGCGCAGGAAATCCACCGCCTCGCGCACCTCGCCGACGCCGTTGGCGAAGGTCTTACCGGCCTCTCGCACCAGCAGGCCGATCAGCGGCTGCATGCGCTCCTCCAGCAGCTCGGCGGCGCGCTCCAGCGCCGCGGCCCGCTCGCCCGGCGGGGTAGCCTGCCAGATCGGCGCGGCGGCCTGGGCGGCGGTCAGGGCGCACTCGACGTCGGCCGGCGTGGCGACCTGCACGTGGCCGACGAGGTCGCGCCGGTCGGCCGGGTTGCGCACCTCCAGCCAGGGGCCGTCGGCCACCTCGCCGGCCAGGAGCGGCCGCGCGCGCCAGTCCTGCCGGGCGCTGCCGAGCAGGGCGCCGGACAGCGAGGCCAGGCGCTGCTCGTTGGCCAGGTCGATGCCGCAGGAGTTGAGCCGCTCGTCGCCGTACAGCTGGCGGGGCAGCGGGATGCGCGGGTGCGGCAGGCCCGGCGCGCCCTCGCGCAGCGCGGCCCGCTCGACCGCCATGACCGGCTCCTCGAGCAGCGCGTCGAGGGAGACGGCGGGGTCGGCGATGCGGTTGACGAAGGAGGTGTTGGCGCCGTTCTCCAGCAGGCGGCGCACCAGGTAGGCGAGCAGGGTCTCGTGGCTGCCGACCGGCGCGTAGATCCGGCACGGGCGGTCCAGCCCGCCGTCGGCCACCGGCCCCACCACCTGCTCGTAGAGCGGCTCGCCCATGCCGTGCAGGCACTGGAACTCATACTGGCCGGGATAGTAGCCGGGCCCGGCCAGGTGGTAGACGCTGGCCAGGGTTTGCGCGTTGTGGGTGGCGAACTGCGGGTAGACCGCCTCCGGCACCGCCAGCAGGCGGCGCGCGCAGGCGAGGTAGGAGACGTCGGTGTGGACCTTGCGGGTATACACCGGGTAGCCCTCCAGGCCGTCGATCTGCGCGCGCTTGATCTCGCTGTCCCAGTAGGCGCCCTTGACCAGGCGCACCATCAGGCGGTGGCCGCTGCGCCGGGCCAGGTCGATCAGATGGTCGATCACCTGGGGGCAGCGCTTCTGGTAGGCCTGGACCACGAAGCCGATGCCGTTCCAGCCGCGCAGCTCCGGCTCGAAGCACAGCCGTTCGAGCAGGTCCAGGGACGGCTCCAGGCGGTCGGCCTCCTCGGCGTCGACGTTCAGGCCGATGTCGTAGCGACGGGCCAGCCGGGCGAGGCCCGCCAGGCGCGGGTAGAGTTCGTCCATCAGCCGCTGGTGCTGGGCGCGGCCGTAGCGCGGGTGCAGCGCCGAGAGCTTGATGGAGATGCCCGGCCCCGCGTAGATGCCGCGCCCGCCGGAGGCCGTGCCGATGGCGTGGATCGCCTGTTCGTAGGCGGCCAGATAGCGCTGCGTGTCGGCCTCGGTCAGGGCCGCCTCGCCGAGCATGTCGTAGGAATGGCGGAAGCCCCGGGCCTCCAGCCGGCCGGCATTGGCCAGGGCCTCGGCGATGGTCTCGCCGCTGACGAACTGCTCGCCCATCAGGCGCATGGCCATGTCCACGCCCTTGCGGATCACCGGCTCGCCGCTCTTGCCGATCAGCCGGTTGAGCGCGTGCGACAGGCCGGTCTCGGTGTGGGTGGAGACCAGCCTGCCGGTGATGAGCAGGCCCCAGGCGGCGGCGTTGACGAACGGCGAGGGGCTGTGGCCCAGGTGCTGCTGCCAGTTGCCGGCGCTGATCTTGTCGCGGATCAGCGCATCGCGGGTGCCCTTGTCGGGGATGCGCAGCAGCGCCTCGGCCAGGCACATCAGGGCCACGCCCTCCTGGCTCGACAGGGAGAACTCCTGCAGCAGCCCCTGCACCAGCCCGGTCCGGCCGCTGGCGCTCTTCCGCCGGCGCAGACCCTCGGCCAGCCGGCGGGCCAACTGTCGGGCGGCCACGGCCTGCCCGGTCGGCAGGCGCGCCTGCTCCAGCAGCAGCGGCACGACCTCCGGCTCGGGACGGCGCCAGGCGGCGGTGATCGCCGCGCGCGTCACCGACTGCGGCAGGACGCTCCGGGCGAATGCGAGGAACGGCTGGCAGGGTTGTCCGGCTTCCGAGCCCTCGTCGTTCGCCTCCGCCGGGTCCTGCGGCGCGGGCGTCTCCTGCCCGCGCTCCAGGCTCTCCAGGTAGCGGTAGATCGCCTGGCGGATCAGCCAGTGGGGCGTGCGGTCGATCCGTCGTGCGGCTTCCTTGAGGCGCTCGCGGGTCGCCTCGTCCAGCTTGACGCCCAGGGTGGTCGTGGCCATGCCCTTGCCCTCGTGAGCGGATGGATGCCTCGACGATAAGTCCGGGGGCGGTGCGGTGCAACCGGGTGCAACCCGGCGCCCCGGCCGTTCGCGCCGCCCGGACGCCGACGGCCCTCCCCCAAGCTGCACACTCGGGCATTTCTCTTTAACATGGCCGGCGAACCTACCCATTCAGGGGCAACCGCCGTGACCGCCAGCAATCCTCTACTGCAAGCCTTCGATCTGCCGCCCTACTCCCGGATCCGCCCGGAGCACGTCGAGCCGGCCATCGACCAGATCCTCGCCGACAACCGCGCGGCCATCGCCAAGATCCTCGCCGAGCAGGGCGGCAATCCCGGCTGGAACGGCCTGGTGCTGGCGCTGGACGAGCTGAACGACCGCCTCGGCCGCGCCTGGAGCCCGGTCAGCCATCTCAACGCCGTGTGCAACAGCCCGGAACTGCGCGCCGCCTATGAGGCCTGCCTGCCCAAGCTGTCCGAGTACTACACCGAGCTGGGGCAGAACCGCGCCCTCTGCGACGCCTACAAGGCCCTGGCCGCCAGCCCCGAGGCGGCCGGCTTCGAGGTGGCGCAGAAGACCATCCTCGAACACAGCCTGCGCGACTTCCGCCTGTCCGGCATCGACCTGCCGGAGGACAAGCAGAAACGCTACGGCGAGATCCAGATGCGCCTGTCCGAGCTGACTAGCCGCTTCTCCAACCAGTTGCTCGACGCCACCCAGGCCTGGACCAAGCACGTCACCGACGAGGCCGCCCTGGCCGGCCTGCCCGACTCGGCCAAGGCGCAGATGGCCCAGACGGCCAAGGCCAAGGAGTTGGACGGCTGGCTGATCAGCCTGGAGTTCCCCAGCTACTATGCGGTGATGACCTACGCCGACGACCGCGCCCTGCGCGAGGAGGTCTACGCCGCCTACTGCACCCGCGCCTCCGACCAGGGGCCGAACGCCGGGCAGTTCGACAACGGCCCGCTGATGAGCGAGATCCTCGACCTGCGCCGCGAGCTGGCCCGGCTCTTGGGCTTCGACAGCTACGCCGAGCTGTCTCTGGCGACCAAGATGGCCGAGACCGGCGAGCAGGTGCTGGGCTTCCTGCGCGACCTCGCCGCGCGGAGCAAGCCGTTCGCCGAAAAGGACCTGGCCGAGCTGCGCGCCTTCGCCTTTGATCAGGGCTGTTCCGACCTTTCCAGCTGGGACGTCGGCTACTACAGCGAGAAGCTGCGCCAGAGCCGCTACAGCATCTCCCAGGAGCAGCTGCGCGCCTACTTCCCCATCGACAAGGTGCTCACCGGCCTGTTCGCCATCGTCCAGCGTCTGTACGGCATCGAGATCCGCGAGCTGAGCGATTTCGACACCTGGCACCCGGACGTGCGCCTGTTCGAGATCCGCGAGCACGGCGAGCACGTCGGCCGCTTCTTCTTCGACCTCTACGCCCGGCCGAACAAGCGCGGCGGCGCCTGGATGGACGGCGCCCGCGACCGCCGGCGCAACGCCGCCGGCGAGCTGATCAGCTCGGTGGCCAACCTGGTGTGCAACTTCACCCCCGCCGTTGAGGGCAAGCCCGCCCTGCTCACCCACGACGAGGTCACCACCCTGTTCCACGAGTTCGGCCACGGTCTGCACCACCTGCTGACCCGCATCGAGCATGCCGGCGTCTCCGGCATCAGCGGCGTACCGTGGGACGCGGTGGAGCTGCCCAGCCAGTTCATGGAGAACTGGTGCTGGGAGCCGGAGGGCTTGGAGCTGATCTCCGGCCACTACCAGACCGGCGAGCCGCTGCCCGAGGACCTGCTGGCGAAGATGCTGGCGGCGAAGAACTTCCAGTCCGGCATGATGATGGCGCGCCAGCTGGAGTTCTCCCTGTTCGACTTCGAGCTGCACGTCCACCATGGCGACGGGCGCAGCGTGCTGGAGGTGCTGGAGGCGATCCGCGAGGAGGTCTCGGTGATGCGTCCGCCGGCCTACAACCGCTTCCCCAACAGCTTCTCGCACATCTTCGCCGGCGGTTACGCGGCCGGTTACTACAGCTACAAGTGGGCGGAAGTGCTGTCCGCTGACGCCTTCTCCCGCTTCGAGGAGGACGGCGTGTTCAACCCCGTCACCGGCCAGGCCTTCCGCGAGGCGATCCTGGCCCGCGGCGGTTCCCAGGAACCCATGCTGCTGTTCGTCGATTTCCGCGGCCGCGAGCCGTCCATCGACGCCCTGCTGCGTCACCTCGGCCTGAGCACGGCCGCCTGAGAGGCAACCATGAACCAACCGAAGAAACAATTCATCGCCGGCGCCGTGTGCCCGGCCTGCGAGAAGATGGACACCATCAAGATGTGGACCGTCGACGAGGTGCCGCACCGCGAATGCGTGGCCTGCGGCTTCGCCGACACCCTCAACGCCCAGGGCCAGTCGGTGCCCTTGGAGCTGGGCACGCGGGTGAACAAGGTGGAGACCAAGCCGGTCGAGCAGACCGTGCAGGTGGCGCAGTTCTTCCCCAATCCGAAGCTGAAGAAGACCGAGGCCTGACGGCCGCCGCGGCACCCGGTCAGGCAGCGCTCTTCCCGCTGCCTGGCCATTTCCCCGAGCGAACCCGGACCGCCACGGCGACGCCGGCGGCCCCGGGCGATTGTTCCCGGATCGCCCCAGGCTTGATGTCATTTTAATGGCTAATCGTCTCCCCGCTCCGCCGATATTCTGGGCTGGGCACGGCTTGTCGTGTCCGATCCCAATCCAGGAGCGATCCATGAGCATTTCTTCCATCGGCAGCAGCCAGTACAGCTACTCGGCTCAGCAGGCCCAGCAATCCACCCAGGCATCCGAAGTGCGCGAAACCGGTCCCGACCGCGACGGCGACGCGGACGACATGGCCGCCAAGGCCGCGCAAGCGGCGACCGCTCCGACCTCGAACGCGAGCGGCCAGCAGATCGGCCTGCTGATCAACGTCACGGCCTGAAGTCCGTAGCGTTGAGCTTGCGTCGCCCCGCTGCTGCCCTGCCCGCGAGGCCGGCGGCAGCGGGGTGCGGGCCCCGCCTCAGGCCAGACAGGTGACCAGCCGGGTGCCGTATTCGAGCATGTCGGCCACCGGACAGCGTTTTTCGATTTCCTCCAGTAGGGCCTGTTTGGCCGGCCGGTCGAGGTCGGCGTCGATCTCCACCTGCAGGCGCAGTTCCTGGAAGCCCGCACGCACCGCGGGATCGAGGCCGAGCAGGCCGTCCGGGTCGTAGTCGGCTTCGAGGGCGAACTGCATGCCGCGCAGATCGACCTGCCGCTTGCGGGCGACCATCCGGCCGATGGAGCCGAAGCAGCCGGCCAGCGAGGCCAGCAGGACGCTCAGCGGGCCCGGTCCGAGATCCTGGCCGCCCCCGTTCTTCGACTGGTCCATGACCAGGCGGTGACTGCCGCATTCCACTTCGATACTCGTCCCGGCCCCCATCTGACCGCGAGCGCTGAGGGTCTTCATTGCCATGTGGTGCCTACTCCGTCTCGTTGATCGTCGACGCCCTTTCTAAGGCCATCGACCCGAAACCGGCTTGTCGATCGTCAACGTCCGCCTGCGGCGATAGCGCGCACCCGGACGAGCGCAGGGCGGAGGCGCCGGCGCCTTCGAGACGTCCGTCGGAAAAGGGATTGGGCGGCGCGACGGCTGTCGCTATACTGGTTTTATATCCAGTATCTATGCGGATTCCTCCATGCCCGCCAACCCCCAGCCGCCGCGCGGCCGCGGCGCCGCCAGCAACCCGCACAACCGCTTCGCGCCGACGGTCTCGGAGGCCTGGGACGACGGCTGGTTCCAGGAGGTGCCGCCCTGCCGGGCCACCGAGGTACGCCGCGAGCAGGCCAAGAGCGTCATCACCCGCAACCGCTCGCCGGACGTCGGCTTCGACCGCTCGGTGAATCCCTACCATGGCTGCGAGCACGGCTGCATCTACTGCTTCGCCCGGCCGACCCACGCCTACTGGGACCTGTCGCCGGGGATCGACTTCGAGACCCGCCTGATCGCCAAGACCAACCTGGCCGAGCGCCTGGAAGAGGAGCTGAGCCGGCCCGGCTACGTGCCGCAGCCGATCGCCCTGGGGGTGAATACCGACGCCTACCAGCCCATCGAGCGCGAGCAGCGTCTGACCCGGCGGGCGCTGGAGGTGCTGCTGCGCTACCGCCATCCCGTGCACCTCATCACCAAGAGCGCGCTGATCCTGCGCGACCTCGACCTGCTGGGCGAGCTGGCGCGCCGGCGGCTGGTCGGCGTGAGCGTCAGCCTGACCACCCTGGACGACGGGCTCAAGCGCATCATGGAGCCGCGCGCCGCCTCTCCCGCGGCGCGTCTGCGGGTCCTGCGCGCGCTCGCCGAGCACGGCGTGCCGGCGGGCGTAGTGTGTGCGCCGATGATTCCGCAGATCAACGACCGCGAGCTGGAGGCCCTGCTGGAGGCGGCCCGCGACGCCGGCGCGCGTTCGGCCGGCTACGTGCTGCTGCGCCTGCCGCTGGAGGTGGCGCCGCTGTTCGAGGAATGGCTGGCGGCGCACTTCCCGGCGCGCGCCGCCCACGTCATGAGCCTGATCCGCCAGTGCCGCGGCGGCGCCGACTACGACAGCCGCTTCGGTACCCGCATGCGCGGCGAAGGCCCGTTCGCCACGCTGCTCGCGCAGCGCTTCGCCCTGGCGGTCAGGCGCCTCGGGCTGAACCGCGGCCCGGCCGAGCCGCTGGACTGCACGGCGTTCGCCCCGCCGGGCCGGCAGCTCTCCCTGTTCTAGCTGCGCTGACACCGCCCGTCGGTCAGCGCGGCGGTGACGCCGGTCGCGACCGGAGCGTCCTTGGCAAGGCCGCGCGCCGGATGCCGGCGGTAGCGCCGCAAAGGGCGTGCCAGGGCTGTCGCATTCAGTTTCATTTGATCGGTTGGTCCGTCATTCAGGTTCAATTAAGTTGACTCGCGCAATATGGCCGGCGACGGGAAACCCTGGCCCGGATGCCAGGCCACGGCCTTGCCTGTGTTAGTCAACGAATAAGGAGAGTCCCATGACCTATAACGCTTCAGAACAGCCGGCGCCGCCGGGCAACGGCGAAGCCCGCAAGGAATCCGAAAACGCCGAGGTGGCGCTGAAGAACATCGTCGAAGGCTTCCACCGCTTCCGCACCGAGGTGTTCCCCCAGCAGGCAGAGTTCTTCCGCGATCTGGCCAATGCCCAGCGTCCGCGGGCGATGTTCATCACCTGCGCCGATTCGCGGGTGGTGCCCGAGGTGATCACCCAGAGCGCGCCGGGCGACCTGTTCGTCACCCGCAACGTCGGCAACGTGGTGCCGCCCTACGGGCAGATGAATGGCGGCGTGTCGACCGCCATCGAATACGCGGTGATGGCCCTCGGCGTGCATCACATCGTCGTCTGCGGCCACTCCGACTGCGGCGCCATGAAGGCCGTGCTCGACCCGCCGACCCTGGAGAGCATGCCCACCGTCAAGGCCTGGCTGCGCCATGCCGAGGTGGCCAAGGTGGTGGTGCAGGAGAACCGCTGCAGCTGCTCCGGGCGCTCGACCCTGGACGTGCTGACCGAGGAGAACGTGGTCGCCCAGCTCGATCACCTGCGTACCCACCCGTCGGTGGCGGCGCGTCTGGCCAGCGGCCAGCTGTTCATCCACGGCTGGGTGTATTCCATCGAGACCGCCGAGATCAAGGCCTACGATGCCGAGCAGGGTTGCTTCCGGCCGCTGGACAGCGACGGTCCGGTCCCGATGGCGACCCCGCGGCCGCGCTACAACCTGCGCTGAGCCGTCCATGATCCGCTGCGCGCCGGCCGGGCCGTCGATAGCGGCCGCGACGCGGAGCCTGCGGAACGCCCGTTGAGGGCCCCGTGCTCCGCCTCCCCGCCGATCCGGCCCTGCCCGGCCCCGGCCCCGGCCGCGGGATCGTGAACACGCGCTGAACGGCGGTAGCCGCCGCCCCTGCCGACCGCCCCGGTCGGCCCTGGATTCGAACACTGAACGCCCGATGCCGAGCCTGTGCGCTCCGCGTCGCGGGCAAGTCATGTCCGATTTTTTGCGAAGGAGAGCAGTGCCATGTCCGAACAAAGTCTGAGATCCACCCTGCCGCGGGACGCCCTCGCCTCCGTGGTGGTCTTCCTGGTCGCCCTGCCGCTGTGCATGGGCGTCGCCATCGCCTCCGGCATGCCGCCGGCCAAGGGGCTGATCACCGGCATCGTCGGCGGCCTGGTGGTCGGCGCCCTGGCCGGCGCGCCGCTGCAGGTCAGCGGCCCGGCCGCGGGGCTGGCCGTGCTGGTCTTCGAGCTGGTGCGCGAGCACGGCATGGCCATGCTCGGGCCGATCCTGCTGCTGGCCGGGCTGATCCAGCTGCTCGCCGGGCGCCTGCGCCTCGGCTGCTGGTTCCGCGTCACCGCGCCGGCGGTGGTCTACGGCATGCTCGCCGGCATCGGCATCCTCATCGTGCTGTCGCAGCTGCACGTGATGCTGGACGCCGCGCCGCACGCCTCCGGCCTGGAGAACCTGCGGGCGTTCCCGGCGGCGCTGGCCGGGGCGCTGCCGCTGTTCGGCGGGGGCGACGGCTGGGACGCCGGGGCGCTCGGCCTGGCGACCATCGCCACGATGTGGCTGTGGGATCGCTTCAAGCCCGGCCGGCTGCGCTTCCTGCCCGGGGCGCTGCTCGGCGTCGGCCTGGCGACCCTGCTCAGTCTGTGGCTGGCGCTGGACGTGCAGCGGGTGCAGGTGCCGGCCGACCTGAGCGAGGCCGTCGACTGGCTGCGCCCGGCCGACCTGCTGGCCCTGGCCGACCCCGGCCTGCTGCTGGCGGCGCTGGCCCTGGCCTTCATCGCCAGCGCCGAGACCCTGCTCTCGGCCGCCGCGGTGGACCGCATGCACCAGGGGCCGCGCGCCGACTTCGACCGCGAGCTGACTTCCCAGGGCATCGGCAACATGCTCTGCGGCCTGCTCGGCGCGCTGCCGATGACCGGGGTCATCGTGCGCAGCTCGGCCAACGTCCAGGCCGGCGCGCGCACCCGCCTGTCGGCGATGCTCCACGGCCTCTGGCTGCTGGCCTTCGTCCTCGTGCTCACCGCGCTGCTGCAGCGCATCCCGGTGGCCAGCCTGGCCGGGGTGCTGGTCTACACCGGGGTCAAGCTGGTGGACCTGAAGGCCCTGCGCAGCCTCGGCCGCTACGGGCGGATGCCGATGTTCGTCTACGCCGCCACGGCCCTGGCGATCCTCTTCACCGACCTGCTGTCCGGGGTGCTGGTGGGCTTCGCCCTGACCCTGGCGAAGCTCGCCTGGAGCGCTTCGCGGCTGAAGGTCCAACTGATCCAGAACGACGACGGGCGGGCCGAGCTGCGCATGGTCGGCGCCGCGACCTTCCTCAAGGTGCCGCAGCTGGCGCGGGCGCTGGCGGCGGTGCGGCCGGGCAGCGAACTGCACGTGCCGCTGGACCGGCTGACCTACATCGACCACGCCTGCATGGAGCTGCTCGACGAATGGCGCGCGGCCAACGAGGCCAAGGGCTGCCGTCTGGTGATCGAGCCGCGGGCGCTCCGGCGGCGTCTGGAAGGCCGCCGGCGGACCAACGCGGCCCTCGGCGGCGCCCGCGGCGCGGCATGAAGGGCGTCGGCGCGGCTAGGCGACGCTCAGGCGCAGCTCCACGCCGAACTGGCGCGACAGGCAGGGCCAGCGGCGCCAGGCGTTGAGGGTCAGCGGGTTGAGCAGGCGGTCGCGGTAGGCCTGCAGCGAGACCTGCTCCATCAGGGTGTTGCCGAGCAGGCCGTTGACCGCCAGCAGCACCGCCTCGTCGAGCTTGTTGGCGAACGGCTCGCCGATCAGCTGATGGGCCACCAGGTTGGCCACGGTGGTGTCCAGGGGGATCAGCGGCTGGCCGACGAAGACGATGTAGCGGTCGTTGATCTCCTCGATCAGGCGGTGGGCCAGGTAGGCTTCGTCGAGCAGCCCGACCAGGCCCTCCTGGCCTTCCAGCATGGTCGGCGGGCTGAGGAAGAAGTGTTCCGCCACCTTCATCACCGGCTTGATCTGGGCCTCGATCTCCGCCTCGCGGGCTACCGCCTGGGCGGCCTCGATCAGCTCCGGCACCTGGTCGATGTAGCCGGCGACGAAACGGCTGAGGCTGTCCAGGCCGTCGTGCGGCGGCAGGCCGATCGCCCGGTGCAGCGACGGCAGCCGGCTATCCAGCCGCCGGGCGAGGGTGCCGTGGAGGGCTTCGTGCTGGTGCGCGCGCCGGATCGACTGGCGCAGTGCGGCGATGTTCAAGATGGGCTCCTGGCTGATGGCGTGCCGCTTGCTGACGGAGCGGTTGCCTAAAGCTTAGTCGTTCGGCAGATGGCCGCTAAAGGCCGATCGCTTTTATTTGTCCGGAGCGGCCGTCCTAGAGCCTTCGCGGGCACGCAAAAAAACTTCGGCCGCGTTGTGATGCCGCAGCGGCTGTCTATACTCGGAATCGAAAGGCATTACCGAACCAAGCCCGACTGCGCGACGGCAGACCGGGTCCGGCGGTGAAGGCCGCGCGGAAACGGAATTTCCGGCGGTCCCCAAAGTCTGCTGTCTTGGCAGCCGTACCCAGTCACCGGGTAAAGCCGGCGGGATTATAAGAACGACAAGGGGAACCCGCATGAAGCGACATCCACAAGCCTGGATGGGCTTGCTCCTGTGTTCGCAGTTCGGCCAGGCCCGGGCAGCCTGGGACGTGAACATGAGGCAGGGGGTGACGGAGGTCAGTCGTTCCGTCTTCGACCTGCACATGACCATCTTCTGGATCTGCGTGATCATCGGCGTGCTGGTGTTCGGCGCGATGTTCTGGTCGATGTTCGCCCACCGCCGCTCCCGCCGCGGGCAGCCCGCGCACTTCCACGAGAACACCCGGGTCGAGGTGCTCTGGACCGTCATCCCGCTGCTGATCCTGATCGCCATGGCCGTGCCGGCGACCCGCACCCTGATCCACATCTACGACCCGTCCGAGCCCGATCTGGACATCCAGATCACCGGCCACCAGTGGAAATGGCACTACAAGTACCTGGGCCAGGACGTGGAATTCTTCAGCAACCTGGCGACCCCGCGCGAGGCCGTGGCCAACCGGCAGCCCAAGGGCGAGCACTACCTGCTGGAAGTGGACGAGCCGCTGGTTATTCCGTCCGGGGCCAAGGTGCGCTTCCTGGTCACCGCGGCGGACGTGATCCATTCTTGGTGGGTGCCCGAGCTGGGGGTGAAGAAGGACGCCATCCCCGGCTTCGTCAACGAGGCCTGGACCCGCGTCGAGACCCCCGGCATCTACCGCGGCCAGTGCACCGAGCTGTGCGGCAAGGACCACGGCTTCATGCCGGTGGTGGTGGAGGTCAAGGCCCCGGCGGACTACTCGGCCTGGCTGGCGGGCAAGCAGGCGGCCGCCGCCGAGGTCAAGGCGCTGAGCAGCAAGGAGTGGACCCGCGAGGAGCTGGTCGAGCGCGGCGAGAAGGTCTACCAGACCAACTGCGCGGCCTGCCACCAGCCCGGCGGCACCGGGCTGCCGCCGATGTTCCCGGCGCTCAAGGGCTCGGCCATCGCCACCGGCCCGAAGGAGGGACACATGGACCGGGTGGTCAACGGCAAGCCGGGCACCGCCATGGCCGCCTTCGGCAAGCAGTTGTCGGCCGTCGACCTGGCCGCGGTCATCACCTACGAGCGCAACGCCTTCGGCAACGCCGTCGGCGACATGGTCAGCCCGCAGGACATCCTCGCCTTCGAGAAGGCCGGGGCGACCAGCCAGGGCATGCAGCCCAACCCATAGAGGAGAGGCCATCATGAGTGCAGTGATCGAGCCGGGCCACGTCGGCCATGGCGAACACCACCCGGGCCCGGCCAGCGGGCTGATGCGCTGGGTGCTGACCACCAACCACAAGGACATCGGCACCCTCTACCTGTGCTTCAGCTTCGCCGCCTTCCTGCTCGGCGGCAGCATGGCCATGGTCATCCGCGCCGAACTGTTCCAGCCGGGGCTGCAGATCGTCCAGCCGGAGTTCTTCAACCAGATGACCACCATGCACGGCCTGATGATGGTCTTCGGCGCGGTGATGCCGGCCTTCGTCGGCCTGGCCAACTGGATGATCCCGCTGATGATCGGCGCGCCGGACATGGCCCTGCCGCGGATGAACAACTTCAGCTTCTGGCTGCTGCCGGCGGCCTTCGGCCTGTTGATCAGCACCCTGTTCATGCGGGGCGGCGGGCCGAACTTCGGCTGGACCTTCTACGCCCCGCTGTCCACCACCTACGCGCCGGAGAGCGTGACCTTCTTTATCTTCGCCATCCACCTGATGGGCATCAGCTCGATCATGGGCGCGATCAACGTGATCGCCACCGTGCTCAACCTGCGCGCCCCGGGCATGACCCTGATGAAGATGCCGCTGTTCGTCTGGACCTGGCTGATCACCGCCTTCCTGCTGATCGGCGTGATGCCGGTGCTGGCCGGGGTGGTGACCATGATGCTGATGGACATCCACTTCGGCACCAGCTTCTTCAGTGCCGCCGGCGGCGGCGACCCGGTGCTGTTCCAGCACGTGTTCTGGTTCTTCGGCCACCCCGAGGTGTACATCATGATCCTGCCGGCGTTCGGCGCGATCAGCTCGATCATCCCGACCTTCTCGCGCAAGCCGCTGTTCGGCTACACCTCCATGGTCTACGCCACCGGGGCGATCGCCTTCCTCTCGTTCATCGTCTGGGCGCACCACATGTTCGTGGTCGGCATCCCGCTGACCGGCGAGCTGTTCTTCATGTACGCCACCATGCTGATCGCCGTGCCCACCGGGGTGAAGGTGTTCAACTGGGTGTCGACCATGTGGCGCGGCTCGCTGACCTTCGAGGCGCCGATGATGTTCGCCGTGGCCTTCGTCATCCTCTTCACCATCGGCGGCTTCTCCGGGCTGATGCTGGCCATCGCCCCGGCCGATTTCCAGTACCACGACACCTACTTCGTGGTGGCGCACTTCCACTACGTGCTGGTGCCGGGGGCGATCTTCGGCATCTTCGCCTCCGCCTACTACTGGCTGCCCAAGTGGACCGGGCACATGTACGACCAGACTCTGGCCAAGCTGCACTTCTGGCTGTCCTTCGTCGGCATGAACCTGGCCTTCTTCCCCATGCACTTCCTCGGCCTGGCCGGCATGCCGCGGCGCATCCCCGACTACAACCTGATGTTCGCCAACTTCAACATGCTCTCCAGCATCGGCGCCTTCCTGTTCGGCGCCACCCAGCTGCTGTTCCTCTACATCGTGGTCAAGTGTGTGCGCGGCGGCGAGCCGGCGCCGGCCAAGCCCTGGGACGGCGCCGACGGCCTGGAGTGGACGGTGCCCTCGCCGGCGCCCTACCACACCTTCCAGACGCCGCCGGAGGTGAGGTGAGATGGCCGTTCCCCCGAGCGCGAACGACGGCCCGCGCACCCGTCGCCTGGTGGTCCGCCTGCTGCTGGTGGTGGTCGCCATGTTCGGCTTCGGTTTCGCCCTGGTGCCGATGTACGAGGTGATGTGCCAGGCCTTCGGCATCAACGGCAAGACCGCCGGGGCCTGGCAGGGCGCCCAGTCCACCGACGAGGCGCGCGAGGTGCGGGTGCAGTTCCTCGCCACCAACGCCGCCGGCATGGTCTGGGAGTTCGCCCCGCTGCAGGGCGAGGTGCGGGTGCATCCCGGCGCCACCGAGCAGGTGCTGTTCGTCGCCCGCAACCCGACCGACCGGCCGATGACCGCCCAGGCCGTGCCCAGCGTGGTGCCGGCGCGGGCCGCGGCCTGGTTCCACAAGACCGAGTGCTTCTGCTTCACCCAGCAGGTACTGCAGCCGGGGGAGCGCATCGAGATGCCGCTGCGCTTCGTCGTCGACCGCGATCTGCCGGCGGACATCCGCCAGCTGACCCTCGCCTACACGCTGTTCGACATCACGGCCCGCCAGCCGCCCGTGGCCCGGGTCGCCCAATAAGGAGATGACCATGTCGACGACCCACGAGCAGTACTACGTTCCCGCCCAGAGCAAGTGGCCGATCATCGCCAGCCTCGGCCTGCTGACTACGGTCTACGGCCTGGGGACCTGGTTCAACGACCTCAAGGCCGGGCGCGACGGCCTGACCGGCCCGGCGATCTTCTTCGTCGGCGCGCTGCTGCTGGCCTACATGCTGTTCGGCTGGTTCGGCAACGTGGTGCGCGAGGGCCGCGCCGGGCTCTACAGCGCGCAGATGGACCGCTCGTTCCGCTGGGGCATGAGCTGGTTCATCTTCTCCGAGGTGATGTTCTTCCTGGCCTTCTTCGGCGCGCTGTTCTACGTACGCTACTGGACCGGCCCCTGGCTCGCCGGCGAGGGCGACAAGGGCGTCAGCCACATGCTCTGGCCGAACTTCCAGTTCAGCTGGCCGCTGCTGCAGAACCCCGACCCGAGCCGCTTCCCGCCGCCGCGCGGGACCATCAGCGCCTGGTCGCTGCCTTTGGTCAACACCCTGCTGCTGGTGTCCTCCAGCTTCACCGTGACCTTCGCCCACCACGCCCTCAAGCAGGGTGCGCGGCAGAAGCTCAAGCTCTGGCTGGCGCTGACCATCGGGCTCGGGGCGACCTTCCTGTTCCTCCAGGCCAGCGAGTACGCCCACGCCTACCACGAGCTGGGGCTGACCCTGGGCTCGGGCATCTACGGCGCGACCTTCTTCATGCTCACCGGCTTCCACGGCGCCCACGTGACCATCGGCGCGATCATCCTCACGGTGATGCTGGTGCGCGTGCTGCGCGGCCATTTCACCCCGGACCACCACTTCGGCTTCGAGGCGGCGAGCTGGTACTGGCACTTCGTCGACGTGGTGTGGATCTGCCTGTTCGTCTTCGTCTACGTGTTGTGAGCAAGCAGGGGGGAAAGACGTAGGGTGGGTAACGGCGAAGCCTTGCCCACCGAACGGAGCCGCCCGGGTGGGAAAGACCCGCGGTCGTTTCCCGCCCTGCGAAACGATGGAACGGCGACTACCAGGTCACATGGGAGACCAGTTCGCCGCTGTGCAGGCCCCAGGCGATCAGCCCCAGGGTCACCGCCGCCAGGCAGACCCGCAGGTACAGGGCATGCAGCACCCGGTTGCCGCGACCGCCGTCGCGGACCAGGAAGAACAGGCCGCTGAACAGGCTGACCAGGGTGGCCAGGAGCAACAGGAGGATCGCTGCCTTGAGCATGAGTGAGTCCGCGAAGGGAGGGGATAAGGTGCAGTATAGCCAGTCGACAGCGACGCTCCGCCGGCTCCTGCTGCGCCACTTCCGGCCCGGCTGGGGCCCCAGCCTGATCGTGCTGGTGCTGCTGCCGGTGCTGCTCGGGCTCGGCTGGTGGCAGCTGGGCCGGGCGGAGGACAAGCGCGAGCTGCTGGCGCAGATGGAGCGGCAGAGCGCCGCCGCACCGGCCAGCCTGGAGCAGCTGCTGGCCGAAGGCGCGCCGGCCTTCCGCCGGGTGCTGCTGGAAGGCCGCTTCGACGCCCAGCACAGCCTGTTGCTGGACAACCGCACGCGCCTCGGCCAGCCCGGCGTCGAGCTGCTGCAGCCGTTCGAGGAGCAGAGCGGGCACTGGCTGCTGATCAACCGCGGCTGGCTGCCCTGGCCCGACCGGCGGCAGATGCCGGCCTTCGACACCCCGGGGCGGCGGCTGGCGCTGACCGCCTGGGTCTACCGCCCGCCGCACAGCCCCATCGTCCTCAAGAACCCGGCCGGCGAGAGCTGGCCGCGGCTGATCAACCGGGTCGATGCGCCGGCCCTCTGGCAGGAGCTCAAGCGCGACGGCCTGCCCTTCGAGCTGCGCCTGGAGCCGGGCCCGGCCGCCTACGCGGTGAACTGGCCGACGGTGACCCTCAACCCGGAGCAGCACCTGGGCTACGCCGTGCAGTGGTTCTCCCTGGCCGCCGCCCTGCTGGTCCTGTTCGTCTATCTCGGCATTCGCCACGCTCAGGAGACCCGCCATGCCTCCAGCCGCCATCCCGACTGAAATCCGCCCCGTGCGCTGGCGCGGCCGCCTGCAGCTGCTGGCGATCCTCGCCGTGGTGATCGGGCCGATGCTGCTGGCCGGGGCCATGCACCGCTGGCGCTTCTGGGTGCCGGAGGGGCGCAGCTACCACGGCGAGCTGGTCGCCACCGGCCAGGGCCGGGCCGACCTCGGCGTGGAGCCGGCGGCGGACGAGGCGCCGCGCTGGCAACTGCTGGTCACGGCGCCGGCGGACTGCGCTGAGGACTGCCGGCAGCTGGTCTACCTGGCCCGGCAGATCCACATCGGCCTGGGCCGCGACGCCGACCGCGGCGGTCACGCCCTGGCCGCGGGCGAGCCGCTGGCGGCGGACTACGCCGGCCGGCTCGAGCGGGAATATCCGCAGCTGCGCCGCTACCGGCTGCAGCGGGCGGTCTACGAGCGGGCCGCGCCGGGGCTTCCCGGGGCGCAGCTGTGGATCGTCGATCCGCTCGGCAACCTGGTGCTGCGCTACGGCGCGACGACGGACGGCAAGGGCGTGCTGGATGACCTGCGCCTGCTGCTGAAGCTGTCGAAGATCGGCTGAGACCGGAGGAGATCGTCATGGACCGACGCCGCCGGCCGGGCTTTCGCCTGGCCCTGTTCGCCACCGGACTGGCCCTGCTCGTGGTGCTGCTCGGCGCCTATACCCGGCTGACCCACGCCGGGCTCGGCTGCCCGGACTGGCCGGGCTGCTACGGCTTCCTCCACGTGCCGAGCAGCGCCGAGCAGCTGGCCCACGCCGAGCGGCACTTCCCCGAGGCGCCGGTGGAGGCGGAGAAGGGCTGGAACGAGATGATCCACCGCTACTTCGCCGGCAGCCTGGCCCTGGCCATCCTCGCCCTGGCCGCACAGGCGCTGCGCCGGCGGCGCGAGCCGGGCCGGCCGCTCGGGCTGCCGCTGGCCCTGCTCGGGGTGGTGGTGGCCCAGGCCCTGTTCGGCATGTGGACGGTCACCCTCCGGCTCTGGCCGCAGGTGGTCACCGGCCATCTGCTCGGCGGCATGACCACCCTCGCCCTGCTCTTCCTGCTCGGCCTGCGCCTCTCCGGGGGCGTGCCGGGCCTGTCCGCGCCGGCGCCGGGGTTGCGCGCCCTGGCGGCCTGCGCCCTGGCCCTGACCTTCGGGCAGATCGCCCTGGGCGGCTGGGTCAGCAGCAACTACGCGGCCATGGCCTGCCTCGACCTGCCGACCTGCCACGGCCAGTGGTGGCCGCGGATGGACTTCGCCAGCGCCTTCCACCTGACCCAGGCCATCGGCCCCAACTACCTAGGCGGCCAGCTGGACGGCGAGGCGCGCATCGCCATCCACCTGAGCCACCGCCTCGGCGCTCTGGCCGTCGCCCTGACCCTGGCGTTGCTGGCCTGGTGCCTGGCCCGCGCCGGACTCGGGCGGCTGGCCGGCCTGCTGCTGGCGGCGCTGGCGCTGCAGCTGGGGCTGGGGCTCGGCAACGTGCTGCTGCACCTGCCGCTGGCCGTGGCGGTGGCCCACAACGGCGGCGCCGCCCTGCTGCTGCTGACGCTGGTGCTGGTCAACTACCGGCTGCGTCCGGTGCCGCTCACGGCGCCCGATGGTGCCCGGGACCCGGTGTGGGCGCCCCGCTCCGCCTCCGGAGGGGCCGGATGAGGGCTGGCGTGGGAACGCTCGGCTCCGTAGGACGGGTTGGAACCTGGGGTGGATGGCAACCCCGTGGAAAACCGTGCGCGTTACCCAGCCGACGCTCCGGCCCCGCTCCGTAGGCGACGCCGCCGGCCTCGCAGGACAAGAACGACAACAAGGAGAAACGACCATGGCCACCCTACTCGCCACCCGCAGCCAGCGGGCCACCTGGCGCGACTATCTGGAACTGACCAAGCCCAGGGTGGTGCTGCTGATGCTGATCACCTCGCTGGTCGGCATGTTCCTCGCCACCCGCGCCGGGGTGCCCTGGACGGTGCTGCTGTTCGGCAACCTTGGCATCGCCCTCTGCGCCGGGGCGGCGGCGGCGGTCAACCACGTAGTCGACCGGCGCATCGACGCGCTGATGGCGCGCACCCATAAGCGCCCGCTGGCGGAGGGCCGCGTCTCGCCGGGGGCGGCGCTGGCCTTCGCCCTGCTCCTGGCCGTGGCCGGCACGGCCCTGCTGCTGGTCTTCACCAACGAGCTGACGGCCTGGCTGACCCTGGCCTCGCTGCTCGGCTACGCGGTGGTCTACACCGGCCTGCTCAAGCGCGCCACGCCGCAGAACATCGTCATCGGCGGACTGGCCGGCGCCGCGCCGCCTCTGCTCGGCTGGGTCGCGGTGAGCGGCCACCTCTCCGCCGAGCCGCTGCTCTTGGTGCTCATCATCTTCGCCTGGACCCCGCCGCACTTCTGGGCCCTGGCCATCCACCGCAAGGCCGAGTACGCCAAGGTCGGGATTCCCATGCTGCCGGTGACCCACGGCGAGCCCTACACCAAGCTGCACATCCTGCTCTACACCCTGATGCTCCTGGCGGCGAGTCTGCTACCCTATGCCATCCACATGAGCGGCCCGCTCTATCTGGGTTGCGCCCTCGTTCTCGGCGGGCGCTTCCTCCACTGGGCGTGGGCGCTGTATCGGGGCAGCCGGCCGCATGCGGCGATCCGGACCTTCAAATACAGCATCTGCTACCTCTTTCTGCTCTTCATCGCGCTGCTCGTTGACCACTATCAGTCCGCCGAAAATCTGCTGCGCTAGTCTGACCGGTGTCGAAGCCGCCCCGGCCCGCTCCGGGGCCGCCTGCCGAGCCGATGAAGCCTAAGGACCCCCGATGACGCGTATCCAGAAGACCGTTCTCATCCTCGTCGCGCTGATCGCCCTGGTGCTCGGCCTGACCTTCTCCCGGGTGCTGACCGGCACGCGCCAGGCCGACCCGGCCGCGCTGCTCGACGCCGGCATCGTCCTGCTGCCCAGGAGCCGCCCGCTGCCGTCGCTGCCGCTGACCGACCAGGACGGTCGGCCGCAGGCGCTGGACCAGCTCCGCGACAAGTGGAGCCTGGTGTTCTTCGGCTACACCTTCTGCCCGGACGTCTGCCCGACCACCCTCGCCGAGCTGCGCCAGCTGAACGGCCTGCTGCCGGCGCAGACCCGCGAGCGGCTGCGCGTGGTGATGGTCAGCATCGACCCGAACCGCGACACCCCGGCCCAGCTCAAGCAGTACCTCGGCTACTTCGACCCCGCCTACGTCGGCCTGACCGGCGAGCTGGGGGACATCCAGAAACTCGCCGGCGCCGTCGGCATCCCCTTCATCCCCGGCGACACCAGCCGGGAGAACTACACCGTGGACCACAGCGGCAACCTGGTCCTGCTCGGCCCGGACGGCACCCAGCGCGGCTTCGTCCGCGCGCCGCTGAACCCGGCCAAACTGGCCGAGCAGCTGCCGCTGCTGGTCGAGTCGCAACCCTGATCACGGAGGAATCCCCATGCGCGCCATGGTTCTCGAAGCGGTAGGCCAGCCCCTGGTGCTGCGCGAGTTGCCCGAACCCCAGCCCGGCCCCGGCGAGCTGCGGGTGCGGGTCAGTGCCTGCGGCGTCTGCCGTACCGACCTGCACGTGGTCGACGGCGAGCTGCCGCAGGTGACCCCGCCGGTCATTCCGGGGCACGAGATCGTCGGTCGCGTCGAGGCGCTCGGCCCCGGCGTCGAGGGCTTCGCCATCGGCCAGCGGGTCGGCATCCCCTGGCTCGGGCACACCTGCGGCCAGTGCTGGTACTGCCGGCACCAGGCGGAGAACCTCTGCGACGCGCCGCAGTTCACCGGCTACACTCGCCCCGGCGGTTACGCCGAGCAGGTGGTGGCCGACGCCCGCTTCGCCTTCGCCCTGGGCGAGGACGGCGACGACGTGGCCCTGGCGCCGCTGCTCTGCGCCGGGCTGATCGGCTGGCGCTCGCTGGTCAAGGCCGGCGACGCCCGGCGTCTCGGCCTCTACGGCTTCGGCGCGGCGGCGCACATCGTCATGCAGGTGGCGCGCTGGCAGGGGCGCGAGGTGTATGCCTTCAGCCGGCCGGGCGACCGCGCCGCCCAGGACTTCGCCCGCTCCCTCGGTGCGGTCTGGGCCGGCGGCTCGGACGAGCTGCCGCCCGAGCCGCTGGATGCGGCGATCCTCTACGCGCCGGTCGGCGACCTGGTGCCCGCCGCGCTGCGCGCCCTGCGCAAGGGCGGCCGGGTGGTCTGCGCCGGCATCCACATGAGCGACATCCCGAGCTTCCCCTACGACATCCTCTGGGAGGAGCGCGAAGTGGTCTCGGTGGCCAACCTGACCCGCCAGGACGGCCTGGACTTCTTCGCCGTCGCCGCCCAGGCCGGCATCCGCACCGAGACCCATCCCTACCCCCTGGAGGACGCCAACCGGGCCCTCGACGACCTGCGCTGCGGGCGCTTCCAGGGCGCCGCCGTACTGGTGCCCTGAGCCGCCGGCGGGTATCGTGGCCGCCCGCCGAGCCGAGCGCTCGATCCAGCAACCGCCAGCCGCCCGCCGGGCGAAGCGCGAGGAAACCATGCCCCGCCCCGCTCATCTCGTCCGCTCCCTGGGCCTGTTGCTCGCGTTGGCGCTGGGCGGCTGCAGCCAGGTGCCCCGGCCCGCGCCGGTCGAGGTCAACCTGGCGGTGATCAACGACCTGCACGGCTACATCCAGAGCAACCCCTTCAGCTACGAGGAGCCGGCGGGCGGCCGGACCACCCTGCAGGCCGGCGGCCTCGCGGCGCTCGGCGGACTCTTGACCGAGCTGCGCCGACAGGACCCGGAACTGCTGTTCGTCGGCGGCGGCGACCTGATCGGCGCCAGCCCGCCTCTCTCCTCTCTGTGGGCCGACGAGCCGACCCTCAAGGCGCTGGACCTGCTGGGGCTGAAGTTCTCCGTGGTCGGCAACCACGAGCTGGACAGCGGCCGCCAGGAGCTGCTGCGCCAGGTCCGCGGCGGCTGCGCCTCGCCGCGTCCGGAGCGGGCCTGCCGCTTCGACGGCGAGCACCGCGGCACGCGCTTCCCCTACATCGCCGCCAACCTGATCGACAGCGCCAGCGGCGAGCCGCTGTTCGCGCCCTATCGCATCGAGACCGTGCACGGGGTGAAGATCGCCTTCGTCGGCGCGGTGCCGCAAGACCTGCCCTCGATGGTCCCCCGTTCGAGCCTGGCGGGGCTGAACACCCTGGACGAAGCCGAGGCGATCAACGCGCAGCTTCCCGCGCTGCGCCGCCAGGGCGTGGACGTCATCGTCGCGCTGGTGCACAACGGCGGGCGCACCGACGAGCCGTTCGACCGACAGGACTGCCGCGGCCTGCAGGGCGAGATCGTCGAGGTGGCCCGGCGGCTCGATCCGCAGATCGAACTGTTGATCAGCGCGCACACCCACGAGGGCTATCTCTGCCGGGTCGGCGACCGGCTGGTGACCCAGGCGTCTTCCTACGGTCGCCTGCTCACCCACCTGACCCTGAGAATCGACCCGGCCAGCCGCCGGGTACTGGGCATCAAGGCGCGCAACCTGCTGGTCGACCCGCGGCGCTACCCGGGCGACGCCGGGATGCGGGCCCTCGAGCAGCGGGTCGAACAGCGCAGCCGGGCACTGCTCGAGAAGCCGGTCGCGCGTCTGGGGGCCGCCCGCATCCCCAGGGCGGCCGACGCCTCGGGCGAGTCGGCGATGGGCGATCTGGTGGCCGATGCCCAACTGGCGGCGACCCGGCACCTGGGGGCCGAGGCGGCGCTGGTCAACTACGGCGGCATTCGCGGCGAACTGGCGCTGGAGCCGGGGCGCAGCCGCGTCAGCTTCGGTCAACTGGCCGCCGTGCAGCCGTTCGGCAACCGCCTGGTCGTGCTGACCCTGAGCGGCGCCCAGCTGCGCGAGCTGCTCGAACAGCAGTGGCGCGACGGCGAATTTGCGCCGCTGCAGGTGTCCGCCTCGCTGAGCTACCGCTGGGACGCCTCGCGGCCTCCGGGGCGGCGCGTCCTGCCGGGCAGCCTGCGGATCGACGGCCGGCCGGTGCGGGACGGGCAGGCGTATCGGATCGCGGTCAATGCTTTCCTCGCCGACGGCGGCGACCATTTCACCGTGCTGACCCGCGCCGGCCAGCGTCTGGACACCCCGATCGAGGACCGGCAGGCGCTGATCGACTACCTCCAGGCCCGCGACCGCAGCGGCGAGCCGGCCGGCCGCGGCGAACCGGCACGGCACTTCCGCCAGGTCGGTCGGCCGGTCGCCGCCGGCCCGTAGCCGCGTCTTCTGGTAGGAGCGAACTCATTCGCGATGGCTTTCCGCCGATCGCCGATTCAATCTGCTCCTACATCCAGCCGGCGAACGCTCAGAACGCCGGCACCAGGCTGCCCTGGTACTTCTCCTCGATGAAGCGGCGCACCTCGGGGCCGTTCAGCTCCTCGGCCAGCCGGCGCATGGCTGGGGCGTACTGGTTGTCCGGGCGGGCGACCAGGATGTTGACGTAGGGCGACTCGTTGTCCTCGATGATCAGCGGGTCGCGGCGCGGGTCGAGGCCGGCTTCCAGAGCGTAGTTGGTGTTGATCAGCGCCAGGTCGACCTGGTCCAGCACCCGCGGCAGGGTCGCCGCTTCCAGCTCGCGGATGCGCAGTTTCTTCGGATTGGCGGCGACGTCGCGCAGCGAGGCGGTGACGCCGGCGCCGTCCCGCAGGCTGATCAGCCCGCCCTTGGCCAAGAGCAGCAGGGCGCGTCCGGCGTTGGTGGCGTCGTTGGGGATGACCACCTCGGCGCGGTCGGGCAGCGCCTCGAGCGTCCGGTACTTGCGCGAGTAGGCGCCGAACGGCTCGATGTGCACGGCGACCACCCTGACCAAGTCGGTGCCCCGGCTGCGGTTGAACTCGTCCAGGTACGGCTGGTGCTGGAAGAAGTTGGCGTCCAGGCGCTTCTCGGCGACCTGGACGTTGGGCTGCACGTAGTCGTTGAAGATCTTGACCCTCAGCTCGATGCCCTTCTCGGCCAGCCTCGGCCGGACGAAGTCGAGGATCTGGGCGTGCGGCACGGCGGTGGCGGCGACCGTCAGGGTCTCCGCGGCCTGGGCGGAGAAGGCCGCGACGGCGGCCAGGGCGAGCAGCAGTTTCTTCATGGGTTCGGACGCTCCGGAAGGCGCGGTTACTTGCGGGAAAAATGCACGACCAGGCGGTCGCCGAGGTTCTGCAGGACCTGCACCAGCGCCAGCAGCAGGGCTACGGTGACCACCATCACGTCGGTCTGGAAGCGCTGGTAGCCGAAGCGGATCGCCAGATCGCCGAGGCCGCCGGCGCCGACCACCCCGGCCATGGCGGTATAGGACACCAGGGTGATGGCGGTGACGGTGACAGCGGCGATGATCCCCGGCCGCGCCTCCGGCAGCAGCGCATTCCAGACGATCTGCCGGGTGGTCGCGCCCATCGCCTGGGTGGCCTCGATGATGCCGCGGTCCACCTCGCGCAGGGCGGTTTCCACCAGGCGGGCGAAGAACGGCGTGGCGCCCGCCACCAGCGGCGGAATGGCCCCGGCGACGCCCAGCGAGGTGCCGGCGAGCAGCAGGGTGACGGGAATCATCACGATCAGCAGGATGATGAACGGCAGCGAGCGCAGCAGGTTCACCAGCAGCGACAGCAGACCGTACAGCGGCCGGTTGGCGAGCAGCTGGTGCGGCCCGCAGAGGAACAGCAGCACGCCCAGCGGCAGGCCCAGCAGCACGGTGAACAGCAGCGAGCCGCCGAGCATCAGGAGGGTGTCGAGGCCGGCGATGCCGATCTCGTACCAGTCCAGGTTGGCGAACAGGGCTTCCATCAGCGCAGTACCTCCACCTGTACCTCGGCGGCCTGCAGGCGGCTCAGCGCCTGGTCCAGGTCGCCGCCGGAGAGGGCCAGGGTTAGTTGGCCGTAGGGCTGGTCGCGGATGCGGTCGATGCGTCCGGCGAGGATGCTGTAGTCCACGCCGGTCTCCCGCGCCAGGCGGCCGAGTAGCGGCGCGTAGGTCGCCTCGCCCTGCACGGTCAGGCGCAGGATGCGCCCCGGCACGTGGGCGAAGTCGTCGACCTGCTCGCGTTCGTCCAGGTGCTCGGCCTCGCTGACCAGGCGCCGGGTGGTCGGGTGCCGGGGATGCAGGAACACCTCGGCGACCGGCCCCTCCTCGACGATCGCCCCGGCGTCCAGCACCGCCACCCGGTCGCAGACCCGGCGGATCACTTCCATCTCGTGAGTGATCAGCACGATGGTCAGGTTCAGCTCGCGGTTGAGTTCGGCCAGCAGCTGCAGCACTGAGGCGGTGGTCTGCGGGTCGAGGGCGCTGGTGGCCTCGTCGCAGAGCAGGATGCTCGGCTCCGTGGCCAGCGCGCGGGCGATGCCGACCCGCTGCTTCTGCCCGCCGGAGAGCTGCGCCGGGTACTTGCCGGCGTGCTCGGCGAGGCCCACGCGCGCCAGCAGGCGGGCGACGCGGGCGTCGATCTCGCGGCGCGGCAGTTCGCCGGCCAGCTTCAGCGGCAGGGCGACGTTGTCGGCCACGGTCTTGGAGGCCAGCAGGTTGAAGTGCTGGAAGATCATCCCGATGCGCTGGCGCAGGCGCCGCAGGCCCTCGCCGTCGAGGGTGGCGACGTCGACGCCCTCGACCAGGACGCGCCCGCCGCTGGGCTCCTCGAGCCGGTTGATCAGGCGCAGCAGGGTGCTCTTGCCGGCGCCGGAGTGGCCGATCAGGCCGAAGATCCGTCCGGCCGCGATGGTCAGCCGGGTCGGCTGCAGGGCGGCGACATCGCGGCCGCCGACCCGGTACGCCTTGTGGACGTCGTCGAATTCGATCACGGGATAACCTTGTGGGAGCGCTCTGGGACGAGACTTCTAGGGCGCATTCTACCCGCTCGGGGCGGCTGCCGCTGCGCCGGGCGGGGCCTGTCGCGATAGACCATGGCAATGGGACCGATAGGCGGACCGCATGGATCGGGTGCAACCAAGGCGCCGCCATTCGGTCACTAGCTGGTGGCCTGTGCGGTCGTCGGGGTGAGCCGGCTGCCGTCGGCCGGGGTTCCGAGGCTGGGCAGTATCGGGATCGCGGCGGCGGGAGCCGGCCATCGGGCCGGCCGGCAGGCCTCCGAGCAGCGGTCGCCTGGCGACCGTCCGCCCGCCAACCGGGCCGTGCCGGCCCGAGGCTCAGGGCGTCTCGGCGGCGGGCTCGTCGTTCTTCAGGCGGCCGTCGAGGCCGTCGGTCAGGGCCGGCGCCTGCGGCATCAGCGCGCGGGCGTTGCCCAGGGCGGTGGCGGCGGCCTTCATGTCGCCGCGCTCCAGGGCCTTCTGGCCCCGCTGCAGCCAGGCCTCGGCGAGGCGGCGCTGGTAGCCTTCCAGGTTCGGCGCCGGCTGCACCGGGCCTTGCTGCAGACGGCGGAAGGAATCGGTGGCGGCCGGCAGGTCGCCGTCGGCCAGCTGCTTCTCCAGCAATCGCTCGGTCGGCGCGGCGGCCCTGTGCTCGGTGTGATGGCAGGCAGCGAGCGACAGCAGCAGCAACAGCGGCGACAGACGACGGAGGGAAGTCGCGAACATGGGGAATCTACTCTGACAGGGTATGGTTATAACTCTACACCGCCCGCCGCGCGGGCAGGAAAGGGGATGGTGCGGGCCGTCGCAGGCGTGGGCGACGGCACAACCATCCTGAGACCCCGTTCGCGCGGGATCGTTCAGCGCCCCAGGCGCCGCGGCAGGGCCAGGCTGACGAGGAACAGTGTCGCCGCGGCGACGACGATGGACGGCCCGGCCGGGGTGTCCTCGATCCAGGACAGCGACAGCCCGGCGCAGACCGCGACCACGCCGAGCAGGCTGGCGCCGACGGCCATCTCCTCCGGGGTGCGCGCGTGGCGCTGGGCGGCCGCGGCGGGGACGATCAGCAGCGAGGTGATCAGCAGCACGCCGACGATCTTCATCGCCACCGCGATCACCACGGCGATCAGCAGCATCAGCGCCAGACGGATGCCCGCCACCGGCAGGCCCTCCACCTGGGCCAGCTCCTCGTGCACGGTGATCGCCAAGAGCGGCCGCCAGAGCAGCACCAGCAGCGCCAGCACCAGGGCGCTGCCGCCGAGAATCCAGGCCAGGTCGTTTGACCCGACCGCCAGCAGGTCGCCGAACAGGTAGCCCATCAGGTCGACGCGCACGTTCTTCATGAAGCTCAGGGTGACCAGGCCGAGGGACAGGGTGCTCGGCGCGAGGATGCCCAGCAGGGTGTCCGAGGCCAGCGGCTGGCGCTGCTGGAGGAACACCAGGAGCACCGCGAGCAGCACGCAGCCGACCACCACGGTCAGGGTCAGGCTGACCTCCAGCAGCAGGCCGAGGGCCACGCCGAGCAGCGCGGCGTGGGCCAGGGTGTCGCCGAAATAGGCCATCCGCCGCCAGACCACGAAGGAGCCGAGCGGACCGGCGACCAGCGCCAGGGCGAGGCCGGCGAGCAGGGCGTTGAGCAGAAAATCAGCCATGGTTGCAGTCGGGGCCGTGTACGTGGGGTTTGCGCACGACGCTGCCGTGCAGGTCGTGGGCGTGGTCGTGATGGTGCTGGTAGAGGGCCAGGCTGCGGGCGCCCTGGCCGAACAGCTCGAGGAAGGCCGGGTCGCCGCTGACCTGTTCCGGGTGGCCGGAGCAGCAGACGTGGTGATTGAGGCAGACCACCTGGTCGGTGGCGCTCATCACTAGGTGCAGATCATGGGAAACCATCAGCACGCCGCAGCCGTAGCGGTCGCGCAGCTGGCCGATCAGCCGGTACAGCTCGGCCTGGCCGGCGATGTCGACGCCCTGCACCGGCTCGTCGAGCACCAGGAGCTGCGGCTGGCGCAGCAGGGCACGGGCCAGCAGCACGCGCTGCAGTTCGCCGCCGGAGATGCGCTGCAAGGGGCTGTCGATCACCTGCGGCGCGCCGACCTCGGCCAGCGCGGTCTCGGCGCGGGCGCGGTCGACGCAGGGCACCAGGCGCAGGAAGCGCAGCACGGTCAGCGGCAGGGTGGCGTCCACGTGCAGCTTCTGCGGCATGTAGCCGATGCGCAGCTGCGGCTGGCGCCGAACGCGCCCGGCGTCCGGCTTGAGCAGGCCGAGCACGACCCGCACCAGGGTGGTCTTGCCGGCGCCGTTGGGGCCGATCAGGGTGACGATCTCGCCCTGCCGCACGGCCAGGTTCACGTCCTGCAGCATGTCCTTGCCGTCGAAGCGGACGCGTACGCCTTCCAGGCTGATCAGGCTGTCGCTCATTGCGCTTCCTGGCAGCTGGCGCAGAGGCCGACCACTTCTACGGTCTGCCCCTCGACTTTGAAGCCCAGATTGGCGGCGCTGGCCAGGATGCTCTCGCTGATCGCCGGCTGCTCCAGCTCGATGGCGGCGCGGCAATGCCGGCAGATGAAGAACTGGCCCTGGTGGGCGTGCTCCGGGTGGTCGCAGCCGACGAAGGCGTTGAGCGAGGCGATGCGGTGCACCAGGCCGTTCTCCAGGAGGAAGTCCAGCGCCCGGTAGACCGTCGGCGGCGCCGCGCGGCGGCCGTCCTGCTCGCTCAGCACGGCGAGGATGTCGTAGGCGCCGAGCGGCTTGTGGCTCTGCCAGACCAGCTCCAGCACCCGCCGGCGCAGGTTGGTCAGGCGCACGCCGTGGCGGTTGCAGAGCGCGTCGGCTTCGGCCAGCGCGTGGCTGACGCAATGGCTGTGATCGTGGGGCGCGCAGGCCAAAGGCGGCGTGGTCATGGGCGACGTCCGGGAAAAGGGACGTTATTCTATTACACTTTCCATCCTGTGGTAGCTCGTCCATGTTCCGCTCGTTCGTCGCCTTGCTGCTGGCCTGCCTCACCCTCCCGGCCCAGGCCGACGTGCGCCTGCTGACCAGCCTGAAGCCCCTGCAGCTGATCGCCGCCGCGGTCCAGGACGGGGTCGGCGAGCCCGCCGCGCTACTGCCGCCCGGCGCCTCGCCGCACCATTACGCCCTGCGCCCGTCCGACCTGCGCAGTCTCGAGGCGGCGACCCTGTTCTACTGGATCGGGCCGGATCTGGAGACCTTCCTGCCCAAGGTGCTGGCCGGTCGCGGCGGGCCGAGCGTGGCCGTGCAGGAGCTGCCCGGCCTCCAGCTGCGGCACTTCCAGGCGGGGCACGACGACGAGCACGACCACGAGCATCGCCCGGGCACGATCGATGCGCACCTCTGGCTGCTGCCGGCCAACGCCCGGGTGATCGCGGCGCGCATGGCCGCCGATCTGGCCGCGGCCGATCCTGAGCACGCCGAGCGCTACCGGGCCAACCTGGGCGCTTTCGAGCAGCGCCTGGCGGCCCTCGACCAGCGCCTGAAGGCGCGTCTGGACAAGGTCGGGAACAAGCCCTACTTCGTCTTCCACGAGGCCTACGACTATTTCGAGAGCGCCTACGGCCTGGAGCACGCCGGGGTGTTCAGCATCTCCCCCGAGGTGCAGCCCGGCGCCCGCCACGTGGCCGAGATGCGCCAGCGCCTGCAGGCCGCCGGCCCGGCCTGCGTGTTCAGCGAGCCGCCCCTGCAGCCGCGCCTGGCCGGGACCCTGAGCGACGGTCTGCCGGTGCGCCTGGCGGTGCTGGACGCCATGGGCAGCGACGTGCCGGTGGACGCCGGCGGCTACGAGCGGCTGCTGGAGAACCTGGCCGACAACCTGGCCGGCTGCCTGGAAGCGCTGTAGGGCGCCCCCCGGCGCGGAGCGCACGGCCTGCTAAGGTGAAAGGGGATCGGTTCCCCTTCGCCGCAGGAGGCTGCGCGTCATGGCCAAGACCGGAGAAACCCTTTCGCCGCGCAGCGGCGGCATTCCCCTGCAGGCCGCCTCCGAGGACATCTGGGCGCAGAAGTACCGGCTGACCGCCAAGGACGGCCGGCCGGTGGACGCCGACATCGACGCCACCTGGCAGCGGGTCGCCCGCGCCCTGGCCGAGGTCGAGGCCGAGGAGCGGCGCGAGCACTGGTACCAGCAGTTCCTCTGGGCGCTGCGCAACGGCGCCATCCCGGCCGGGCGGATCATCTCCAACGCCGGCGCCCAGGTCTGGAAGCCGGCGACCTCGACCATCAACTGCACGGTTTCCGGGACCCTCCACGACTCCATGGACGACATCCTCGGCAAGGTCCACGAGGCCGGGCTGACGCTCAAGGCCGGCTGCGGCATCGGCTACGAGTTTTCCACCCTGAGGCCGCGCGGCGCCTTCGTCTCCGGGGCCGGCGCGTACACCAGCGGGCCGCTGTCGTTCATGGATATCTTCGACCGCATGTGCTTCACCGTCAGCTCCGCCGGCGGCCGGCGCGGCGCGCAGATGGGCACCTTCGACGTGGCCCATCCGGACGTGCGCGAGTTCATCCGCGCCAAGCGCGAGGACGGTCGCCTGCGCCAGTTCAACCTGAGCCTGCTGATTACCGACGAGTTCATGCAGGCGGTGGAGGCCGACGCCGACTGGCCGCTGCTGTTCCCGGTGCACGCCAAGGAGGTGGGCGAATACGACCTGGACGACCCGAACCAGGTGCTCTGGCGCGAGTGGCCGGTGCACGAGGACTACCAGGTGCGCGACGACGGCATGGTCGCCTGCAAGGTCTACGGCCATGCCCGTGCCCGCCACCTGTGGGACATGCTGATGGTCTCCACCTACGACTACGCCGAGCCGGGCTTCATCCTCATCGACCGGGTCAACCAGCTGAACAACAACTGGTGGTGCGAGGCGATCCGCGCCACCAACCCCTGCGGCGAGCAGCCGCTGCCGCCCTACGGCTCCTGCCTGCTCGGTTCGGTCAACCTGACCCTGTTCGTCGAGCATCCGTTCGACCCCCGCGCCCGCTTCGACTGGGACCGCTTCCGCCAGGTGGTGCGGATCTTCACCCGCCTGCTGGACAACGTGGTGGAGATCAACGGTCTGCCGCTGGAGGCGCAGCGCCGCGAGATCCTCGCCAAGCGCCGGCACGGCATGGGCTTTCTCGGCCTCGGTTCGGCGCTGACCATGCTCCGGCTGCGCTACGGCAGCGCCGAGGCCTGCGTGTTCACCGAGGAGGTGGCGCGCGAGATGGCCCTGGTCGGCTGGGAGGTGGCGCTGGAGCTGTCGCGGGAAAAGGGGCCGGCGCCCCTGCTGGCGGACGAGTTCGAGGTCAGCGCGGAGATGCTGCGCAAGCGCCCGGAAATGGCCGCCGACGGCTACCGGGTCGGCGACCGGGTTCCCGGGCGCATCCTGCACGCCCGCTATTCTCGCTACCTGCAGCGGCTGGCCGAGTTCGCTCCCGAGCTGGTCGCCGCGCTGGCCGAACAGGGCGCGCGCTTCACCCACCACAGCTCCATCGCGCCTACCGGCACCATCAGCCTGAGCCTGGCCAACAACGCCTCCAACGGCATCGAGCCGAGCTTCGCCCACCGCTACTCGCGCAACCTGATCCGTCCCGGGCGCAAGGCCAAGGAGCAGATCGAGGTGTTCAGCTACGAGCTGCTGGCCTACCGCGCCCTGGTCAACCCGCAGGCCGAACCGGGCAGCGACCAGCCGGCGCGGCAGCTGCCGGACTACTTCGTCACCGCCGACGACGTCAGCCCGACCCAGCACGTGGACATCCAGGCGGCGGCGCAGAAGTGGGTGGACTCCTCCATCTCCAAGACCGCCAACGTGCCCACCGACTACCCCTTCGAGGCGTTCAAGGACATCTATCGCTACGCCTGGCGCCAGGGCCTCAAGGGCTGCACCACCTTCCGCTTCAACCCGAGCGCCTTCCAGGGCGTGCTGGTCAAGGACGCGGATCTGGAGAAGACCCGGTACCGCTTCGAGCTGGAGGACGGCAGCGTGCTGGAACTCAAGGGCAACGAGCGGGTGGAGTACGACGGCGAGGTGAATACCGCCGCCAATCTGTTCGATGCGCTGAAGGAAGGCTATTACGGCAAGTACTGAGGCGGGACGGACAGGCAGGGGCGAATGCCCCTGCCGGATGGCCGCTCACTGCAGCATGGACATGGCCGCCACCATCGAGGCGGACAGGTCCTCGTCGGCGCGGATGTCCACGTTCGGGTCGAGCCCGAGCTTGGCGAAGGCGGGAACGCTGTTCCAGTCGAGTTTGGTGTAGGGGTGGCCGCTGTCCAGGTAGCTCAGCAGGGTCGCCACCTGGACGATGTCCACGTAGTCGACCCGGTCCGAGTTGCGGGCGAAGTACAGGCACTGTCCCGGCACGATGGCGATGGGCTCCGGGAAGTCCCAGTTGTGCAGGATCTTCGCGCCGATGCGCGGATGGGTCTGCTCGATCACCAGCCCCAGGCTGAGCGGGTCGGCCAGCAGTTCGCTGTGGCTTTCCGCGTAGGTGAGGATCGGCAGGACGCCGATCTGGTGCACCAGGCCGGCCAGGCTGGCCTGGTCGGGCACCAGGCGGGTGAAGTGGCGGCAGAGCATGTAGCTGATGCCGGCGATCTCGGTGCTCTTCTTCCAGATCTCGCGCATCTTGCGGTTCACCACCACCGAGGTCGCCTGGAACATCTGCTCCATGGCCAGGCCGGTGGCCAGGGTGGCGGTGAAGTTGATGCCGAGACGGCTGATGGCCGTCTGCAGGTCGGTGATCTCCTTCTGCACGCGCATCAGCGGGCTGTTCACCACGCGGATTATCCCGGCCGACAGCGCGGCATCGTTACCGATCACCTTGGCCAGGGCGCTGATGCTGATATCCGCGTCCTTGGCGGCCTCGCGCACCTCCAGCGCCACTTCGGGCAGTGTCGGCAATATCAGCTGGTCGCGGTCGATGGCCTGCATCAATTCCTGCTGGACCTGCTCGGCTAGCTTGCTCATCTCGTTCCTTTTCCGGTCTGTCATTACCATGGCCATCACAATCGCTCGCATCCAGGGACATTTACCGACGGGGCGGTACCCGGGGTAGACCCTAGTGGAAACCAGCGAAGGAATCCTTCCACGGCTTCACGCTCCCGACGTTCGAGCGTCCGCCGCCGCCGACCTGGCCGGGTGGTCGGCTCGTCGCCTTGCTTAGCGCGGCGCTTCCAGGACCAGCTCCACGCGCCGGTTCCTGGCCCGCCCTTCGGCTGTGGCGTTATCGGCCAGGGGCTGGGTGTCGGCGTAGCCCACCGCCCGCAGACGCCGGCCATCCACGCCGTTGGCCTGCAGGTAGCGCACCACGCTGCCGGCCCGGGCGCTGGACAATTCCCAGTTCGAGGGAAAGCGCGCGCTGCTGATCGGCACCGAGTCGGTATGGCCGACCACCACCACGTTGTGCTGGCTGCTGTTGAACACCGGCACCAGCTGCTGCAGCACCTTGAGGCCGTCGAGGCTCAGGTCGGAGCGCGCCGAATCGAACAGGATCTCGCTGCTGATGCGAAAGCTCACCGTGCCCTTCTGTACCACCACCTCGATGTCCTTGCCCAGCTTGTCGAGCGGCAGGCCAGCCAGCGGGTCCGGGGCATTGGGGTTCGCCGGGGCTTCTTCGGGCGGCACCGGTTTGGCCTGGGTCTGCCGGTCGATCAGCCCGGCACCGCCCGGCAGGAGGCCGTCACCGGCCGGCATGATACCGTGGCCGGCCGATTCGGCCTGGTCGTGGCGGCCCTTGCCGGCGAAGGACAGCATCACCACCAGCAGCACCAGCATCAGGGTCATGGTGTCCAGATAGGTCAGCAGCCAGCCCTCGGCCTCCTCTTCTTCCGGGGCCCCTTCGCTCTTCTCCGCCGCCTGCCGCTTGGCGAAGCGGGCGGACTGGCGCGCCTGGTTCAGTTCGAGTTCGAGGGCCCGTTGGCGTGCCAGCAGCTCCTGCTTGGCCGTGCTCAGCGAGGTGGGCGGCGGCGAGGCGGCAGGCGTGGCCGCGGCGGAGCTCTCCGTCGGCCCGCTCATCGCGCGGCCCCCTCCTCGGACTGTGCCTGCTCGGCGGCGTCCGGCCGGCCGCCGTCGCGGATCTCGTCCTGGTACTGGGCGATGAAGGAGTTGAGGGTTTCGCGCATCACCCCGGGGCTGCGGCGGTTGCACATCATGGAGATGCCCTGCAGCACCATGTTCATCACCACCACCCGCTGCTCGGTGCGTCGCTCCAGCTTCACCGCCACCGGCTTGAAGATCAGGTTGGCCATGAGCACGCCGTACAGGGTGGTCATCAGTGCCACCGCCATCTGCCGGCCGATGGCGGACATGTCGCCATCGCCGAGCAGGAACATCAGGTTGACCAGGCCGACCAGGGTGCCGAGCATGCCGAACGCCGGCGCGTAGCTGGCCATGACGCGGAACAGCTGCGCCTCGGCGCGCTCCTTGGCACGCAGCCGGGAAATCCTCCACTGCAGCAGCTCGATGATGTCCGCTTCGGGGGTCATATCGATCACCAGCTGCACCCCGGTGCGCAGGAAGGGATTGCGCACCCCGGCCAGCTCGCGCTCCACGGCCTTCAGGTCGCCGGCTATCCAGAGCTTGGAAATCTTCACCAGCTCTTCGATATCGTCCTGGGAGTACAGCCGCTCGTTGCGTATCACCGTGCCGATCAGGCTGAACACCCGCACGACCTCGCTCAGCGGATAACTGATGAAGGTGGCCGCGAAGGTGCCCACCACCACGATGCCCACGCTCGGCAGATCGATGAACAGCGTCGGATCTTCGGCGGTGAAGACCAGCATCACCGCCAGCAGCACGAGACTGGCGAGCATGCCGATAAGCGTCGAGGGATTCATGCGTGGCTCCAGAATAAAGAATCGTTCAATCAGACCTTATCGGCTGTGTGGACGTTTTCTGAAGTCCGCAGGCATGATGCCCCTTTCCAGCGCTACTGGCCGGCGCACCGGACACTGAAGTCGATGCTGCCCCAGCGGGGCGAATTCCTTCGCGATGAAGGAACCCGGCGTACCCGGAGCGCGGATGAATCTGCTCGCGCGTGGCCATGGCCCGGCCGCCTGCCTGTGAAACAACGCGCAAAATCCCGTACCGCCCGCCAAAAAATTTTCTTTTCACCCCTAAAGCTCCGGTCGCCCTCGCCGATAACTGGGGTAACGGCCAACGGCGCCGTTGCCGCCAGGCGCAGCTCGCCACTGGCATTCACTTCAGCAAGACAAAGGATATTCAGCATGGCTGTTATCAACACGAACATCACTTCCCTGATCTCTCAGAACAACCTGAACAAGTCCCAGAGCGCCCTGCAGACTTCCATGGAGCGCCTGTCCTCCGGTCTGCGCATCAACAGCGCCAAGGATGACGCCGCCGGTCAGGCCATCGCCAACCGCATGACCAGCACCATCACCGGTCTGAACCAGGCGTCCCGCAACGCCAACGACGGTATCTCCCTGTCCCAGACCGCTGAGGGCACGCTGAATCAGGTCAACGACAACCTGCAGCGCATCCGCGAGCTGACCGTACAGGCTCAGAACAGCACCAACTCCGCTTCGGACATCGACTCCATCCAGAAGGAAGTCAACCAGCGTCTGGAAGAGATCAACCGCGTTACCACTCAGTCCTCGTTCAACGGTATCAGCCTGTTCAGCCAGTCCGCCGGCGGCACCTTCAGCATCCAGGTCGGCTCCGAAGACAACCAGAACATCGATATCGCCGTCGGCGCTGCTTCCGGCTGGAACGCTTACAGCGCCACCGGTACGGCTGCAGCTACCCTCACTAGCGTCCACGGCACTGCCCGTACCGTCGACGCAAAAGGCTTCGACGTGCTTTCCGCTGGTGCGCTCAAGACCTTGGATACCAAGATCAGCAGCGTCGACAACGAGCGCAGCAACCTGGGTGCGGTACAGAACCGTTTCGAGTCCGCCATCAGCAACATCAGCACCACCGCTACCAACCTGTCCTCCGCCCGTTCGCGGATCCAGGATGCGGACTACTCGACCGAAGTGGCCAACATGACCCGCGCGCAGATCCTGCAGCAAGCCGGTACTTCCGTGCTCGCCCAGGCCAACCATCTGCCGCAGAGCGTTCTGTCCCTGCTGCAGTAAGGGCCAGCCGCCTCATCCCGGCAGCGGCCTAGGCCCTGCCGCGGAGCCCCCAAAAACGCCCCGACCCGTTCGGGGCGTTTTCGTTTTGGCTCGATCTGTACGGTCCGCCACGTCGCGCCCGAATAAGCCGGAATAGCATCGCAAAGCGGCTAGTATTCGCCCCACGCCTTCGCTTCATGCCTTGATACCCTGCGGCAAATATCCCGGGCAATTCGTCCCCTTGCCAGCAGGTCGAGCATGAGTCAGAAAAAGCGCCGTCAAACCGATAAAGCCCCTCTTCCTGTCGCGGACCGCGCGCAGGATTTCGGCATGCCGCGCCAGCAGCGAGATCGGCTTCTGAGTCTGTACGACCGGGATGCCGCCCAGGCTGCCGAATATGCCGAGCAACTCGTCGGCGAGTATCCGCAGAATGCCTTTCTCTGGAAGGTTCTGGGCAATTCCCGCTTGAAACTGGGCGAGTACGAGCAGGCGCTGCAGGCCCTGGAGCGGGCCGATTCCCTGGCCCCGGACGATGCCCTGATCGCCAATTCCCTGGCCCGGGCGCACTATGCGCTGGGCGATCACGAGCGGGCCCTTGCCCTGCAGCAGCGTTGTGTCGAGCTGGACCCCGAGTATGCGCGGGGACACTTCAATCTGGCGCAACAGCTCGACGAGGCGGGAGATACCGAAGGTGCTTTGAGGCATCTGGAGAAAGCGGAGAGGTTAGGCTTCGATAAGGCTCAGGTACTGCACCATCGCGTCTCGATTCAATCGCTCAATTTCAAATTCGACGATGGCCTGCGCAGCCTCAAGGAGCTGCTGAGGCTTGCCCCGGACAGTGCGAGCACGCATACGAACTGCGGCAATTACTACAAGGACATGGCCGAGTTCGAATTGGCCGAGCAGCACTATTCGAAGGCCTTGGAGCTGGCGCCGAATTATGTAACCGCCTACTCCAACCTCGTACTCAGCATGCACTACGACCCCAAGTGCACGCACGAGCAGATCGTGGATATCGCGAAACAATGGGAGTCGCGCTTCGCCCCGGTGCCACAAGCTCCCGAACGGATAACGGCCGACACGACCGCTAATAAACCGCTTCGGTTAGGGCTCATATCTTCCGGGTTCAGATTCCACCCGGTCGGTCAGATGATCACCACCGCTCTGGAGCATCTGCCGGAGGACCTGGAGCTCTATATCTACAGCGGCGGCAGGGCCAGTGATCCGATCACGGAAAGAATACGGAAGGCCAGTACGGCCTGGCATTCCGTGCATCATCTGGACGACCGGCAGCTCGCCGACAAGATTCGCGAAGACGGGATCGATATCCTCATCGACCTGGCCGGCCATGGCCATGGCACCCGCCTGGGATGCGTCTGCATGCGACCCGCTCCGCTGATCGTGAAGTGGGTCGGCATGCAGATCAGCACCACGGGCATTTCGGCCTTCGACTACTTCCTCTCCGACAGCATCGAAACGCCGCTGGGAGTCGATCCCTGGTATGTGGAAAAGATCATCCGCATGCCGGACGACTACGTCTGCTACCTGCCGCCGTCCTACATGCCGGCCATCACCGCCCTGCCGGCCATCGGTAATCGCCATATCACCCTGGGCTGCTTCAACAATCCGGCCAAGGTCAACAACGTGCTGCTGGTCGAGTGGGCGAAGCTCATGCACGAGCTGCCCGATAGCCGACTGCTGCTCAAGGGTGCCCAGTACAGTAGCCCCGAGGTCTGCGCGCGTATCCGCAGCGTCATGGAGGAGCAAGGCATCGCCAGCGAGCGCCTGATACTGGAGGGACCCTCCAGGCATCAGGAGCTGCTCGAAACCTATAACCGGGTCGATATCGCCCTCGATCCCTGGCCCTACTCCGGTGGTCTGACCACCTGCGAAGCCCTGATGATGGGGGTTCCGGTGGTGACCCTCCCCGGCCCCACCTTCGCCGGACGCCATTCCGCCACCCATCTGGTCAACGCCGGCATGCCGGAACTCGTGGTCGACAGCTGGGAGGAATATCGCCGGCGGGTGATCGAACTGGCCAGCGACCTGCCGAACCTGGCGGTGATCCGCGCCTGCTTGCGCAGGGTCGTGGAGGCTTCACCCCTCTGCGATGGCGAGCGTTTCGCCCGGCATCTCCATACTGCCCTGCGATCCATCTGGCAGCGCCACCGCGAAGGCAAACGGCCGGCAGCTCTCACCCTCGACAAGGAGGGGCAAGCCTGGTTCGAGGATGAAACTCAACCTGTGGTGGTACAGCGTCCCCCCGTGGATATCACCAAGAAGGTCGGTTTCGACTTCGGCGTTCAGGGCAAGATCATCGCGCTCGACAATGGCGGTCAGCTGGTCGGCGATACCCGATTCGCCGAGCTGCAGAAACTCGATATCTTCGCCACCCTCGCCTTCGATCCCTCCGGCAGGTTGAGCGACATCCAGCGGCTGCAACAACGGGGCGAACTGCACCACTACCCCCAGGTCGTACTGGGCGACGGCCTGCCTGCGACGCTCTACCTGTGCCAGGACCCGGCCATGAGCGCCACGCTTGAGCCGCTACAGGCCGAGCGCCAGCTGCCGGGCAATCGGCAGGCCACTCAAGTCATCGGCGAACAGCAGGTCGCCACCCTGCGTCTCGACGATATCGAAGGGCTCGAAAGCATCGACTGGCTGCTGCTCGACAACCTGAACGACAGCCTGAAGGTTCTCGAGAACGGCGAAAAAGCCCTGGCCAATACCCTGTTGGTCCAGGCCCGGGTCAACTTCGTACCCACCCACGAGCATCAACCCGAACTGAGCCCGATCAGCCACTGGCTGTCCCGTCATGGCTTCAGCTTCTACCGCCTGAACAACGCGCAGCACTACAGCCATTTGCCCAAGCGTGATGATCTGGTCAAGTCCCAGGCGACCCAGCTGACTTGCGCCGATGCGCTATTCGTCCCGAATGAAGAGCGGATGGCGGAACTGACGGTCAGTCAGCGCCTGAAGCTGGCGTTTGTGCTGCATACGGTCTATGGAGTTCAGGATCTCGCCTTTGAGGTGATTCAGAACGTGGGCGAAAGCACTGCGGAGAATTACCTGAAGGCAATGGACTATATAGCGCGCGACGTTTCCCTCTCGGACAGGGACTCCGGTTCTAATATTCAGGCGATAATCGAGCGTGTTGAAAACTGCACGCTGAGTTCAAGGAAGCCGAATCATGGGTTGCCGGGAAGACTTGTCGTTTCCCTGACTTCGTATAAGTCCAGGTTCGATACTCTTCATCTGACGCTGAGGTGCCTGCTGAATCAGTCAGTAGTGCCGGACAAATTGGTGCTCTGGATAGCCGAAGCGGAAAAGGATCTGCTGCCCCAAGAAGTTAAGGACCTGCAAGAATATGGGCTGGAGATATCTTTCTGTGACGATATCAGATCATATAAAAAGTTTGTTCCGACTTTAAAGGCACACCCAGACTGGTTCATCGCAACTGCCGACGATGATATCTATTACCGAGAGGATTGGCTCCAGCGTCTTGTTTCTGCATGGGACGGAAGCTATGAGACTGTGGTAGCGCATCGTGCGCACAAGATAGTCCTGGATAAAGAGGGCCTTCCCGTTGACTATGCGAAATGGGATTGGGAGTGTCGAGCCGATCAAAAGCCAGATGGACTAATCTTCCCTACCACAGGAGCAGGTGCATTGTTCCCCCCGGGGATATTCCATCCGGATGTCACGTTGGCGGAAAAGTTCATGAAGGCTTGTCCTGACGCTGACGACGTCTGGCTTTATTGGATGTTTGCACTGAAGGGAAACAGGGCCAAGTTGTCCGGATATGCTATGGACTTGACTACTTGGCCCAACTCCCAAGAGACCACGCTTTGGCATGGCAATATTTACCAGGGAGGTAATAACAAGAAGATTCGAGCCATGATTGAGGAGTATGGCCTCCCATGGGAATCTCTGGCTCACGCGGATGTTGCTGAAAAGCAAAGTTGCACCACTTTTGCTTATAGGGGGAAGGTGGTGAGTTTTTATCTGCCGAATGAAGCAGATCATATACAAAAAATAATTCGATCAAGTCAGTCGTTTTATGAGCTTGATATGCTTGAAGATATAAGAAGAAGAAGTAATGAGGATGGGGTTATCGTCGATATCGGGGCAAATGTTGGAAATCATACTGTATTCTTCTCTATGTTCTGTAAGCAGCGAGGAGTATATTCTTTCGAGCCGCAACGAGATGTCTTTGAGGCTCTTAAGAAAAATGTAATGATAAATAACATGGAGTATGTGAGTGTTTTTAACGTAGGGATAGGTGAGAGAAGATCTTGGGCTGATTTGGGTGAAGTCGACCCATCAAATCTTGGGATGACTAAACTTATACCTAAAAAAGAGGGCGCTATTGAGATAGTACCTCTTGATGAGATAATCGATGCCGAGGAAGAAAAAGTATCGATTATTAAGATTGATGTCGAAGGAATGGAGGTTGAGGCGCTGTCTGGTGCAAGAGGTATTCTTGCAAAGCATAAGCCAATAATTTATGCAGAGGCAGGAACACAGGAAGAGTTTTATAGGCTAAGTTCGTTCTTGGCTGATTTTGGCTATTCTGCTAAAAGCCGTTTCAATGCGACAGCGACTTATCTGTTTACGGTGCAATAAAAATATGATGCATGCTCCTGCGTTCGGTAGGGCGGGTGAAACCCGCCATTGCCGATGGAGTTGCCGATGACCGCGCGGGTTGCACCCGTCCTACCAGGCTGGCGTGCCGGCCGATGAGCCGGCACGCCTCGGGGTCAATCATTGGCCTTCAGAAACTCGGCAATCTGCGCTGGCGTCTGCAGGATATCCGCCTGATCTTCGGGGATCATCACCCCGGTCTTTTCCTGAATCTCCATAAGCACCAGCATCACATCCAGCGAGTCGACCCCGAGATCGGTCAGGGTCTGCTGCATCTTTTCCCCCGACATTTTGAGGCCATTCACGTTGGCCTCGAGCACTTCACTTACGATGGTCTCAAATTTACGACTCATGCAGCCGATTCCTCGTTTCTCGAATAAATAGCGGTAGCCCAGGACAGCCCCACGCCAAAGCCGGACATGAGCAACCGGTTGATGGATGAATCGCCCATGACCTTTTCAAGGAGGATCGGAAGCGACGAGGAAACGGTATTCCCCGTCTCCCCGAGACTCACGGGGGATCTATCCTGGATCCCGCCGATCTTCTTGATGACGTTCTCGATCATGAAGCGACTGCCTTGATGCAGCAGGAACAGGTCGATGCTCTCTTTGGCCACGCCGGAGGTCTCGATGACTTCCGAGACCTGTTTGACGACGTCGGTCAGGGCGAAGTTGAAGACCGCCCTGCCGTTCATGTGCATCAGCCCATCCTGCTTGGTCAGGGCATCGGCCGCACTGCCTCGGGTCGAGAATCTGACGAATTCGGAGGTGAACCTGGGCGCGTCGCTGAGCAGCGTCACGGTCGCCGCATCCCCGAACAGCAGGGAGGTGTTCTTGTCGTCGGCATCCAGAATCCTTGAGTAGGGGTCGCAGGTGAACAGCAGCCCCTTTTTCATGCCATGCATTTGCATGAAGGAAGCGACGACTTGCAGGCTGTACACGTAGCCGGAGCAGCCCAGGCCGATATCGAAGCAGGCGCAGTTTTCCGAGGCACCGATGGCGGCCTGCACGAGAGCCGAGGTGTGCGGAATGCCTCCCCGATCGGGGGTCTGGGTGCAGACGACGATGCACTCGATTTCCTGACTATCGACCGGGAGCTTCTGCAGCAGCCGCTGGTAGGCGCTCGCGCAGGCGCTGGTCACGCTCTCCCCTTCGGACAGGCGCGGGAGGCTGCGGCAACCGATCTTCTCCAGAATGAAGCTTTCCTCGACGTCGAAGCGCTTGCCCTGTTCGAGATTATCGATGCAGGTCTGGGGAATGTAGGTGGCGATCTCTTGGATGCCGATATGGAATTTCAAGGGATTCATTGTTCCGATCGGACTCTCACGAAAAGTAGATTTCGCCGACTTTGCTGCCGGCCGTATAGACCTCGCTGCAAGTCAGGCGGGTTCCTACCGCACGGACTATGCGCAATTCGACGTCTTCCCCGAGATCCAGCGGAATTCTTCCCTTGAAACGACTGAATACCCACCGTTTTCCGGCAGCGAAGTGCGTCTGATGCAATTTCTTGCACAGGGCGACCATGATCTCCACATCCGAGTAACCCGAAGGCCGTATGGAGGTGATCGTGGAGCCATCGATCTCGGCAGATTCCCCGATCCGGTCTTCGTCGTACTCGATGCCTACCGGCTCGGCCATCTCTGCCTCGGGATTCAGGCAGATCACCAGATCGTCTCCCTCCGGCCGGCTTATGGTGGCGACGACGCTGTCATCCGCCTGCGCCGGACGGATTTCCAGCGTGCAGTTCGGGTTCGGAATCATCTTGCGAAAGGCAATATCGATTCGGGCACCGACGCATCCCTGACTCTTCAGAAGCTCCCCTATCTCATCGAACATGCTGGTGCCATGCACGTAGGTTCTCCCACCCTTGAATGGGAAGGCTGTCTTGACCTGCATTTCTTTCCTCAGCGTTTGGGGCCGGTTGTCAGGGTTGCCATGCGTTTGGCCGGATTGCCGAATACCGAGGTCCCGGGATCAACGGACTTGACCACCACGCTGCCCATACCGATCGAGGCATGGTCGCCGACGAGTTGATTGTCACGGATTCTGGAACCCATGCCGATGGTGGCCTTGCGCCCGATATGGGTATGTCCGCCTATCAGGGTACCGACGGACATCCAGACATCGTCGGCGACGATCGCGCCATGTCCGATGTTACTGAGATTGCCGATCACGACATTGCTGCCAATCCGGGTCGAGCTCAATATTCCTCTCGCTACGACGCAGCCGGCGCCTATTTCGGTGTTTTCTCCGATGACGACGCCGCAGACATGGGGGAACTTCATCAGATCCCCATTCTTATTCTTGTATACCGTTATTCCGTCGCAGCCGATCACGCTGTTTTCTCGAATGACGGTATTACATCCGATTTGGGTGCCGCGCTTTATCACGCAGCCAGCCGATATCACCGCACCGTCACTAATCTTGACCCCCTCCTCCAGACAGGCAGAAGGATGGATTCTGGCAAGGGGCGAAATCGATATGTCCGCCGACATGAGGGATGTATAGGGCTGCAGGCCGAGCTCGGTGGCCAGTCTGTCCAGCAGCGCGATGAATACGGCGCGGGCATCATCGACCGTGACATATAGGTTGGTCGTGTCCTGCCTGGTCATGGGACTTTCGGTCAGGACAATGCAGTCCTGCAGCTTTTCTTCGCTCTCATCCGGATTCAGCGATGGGGAGAAGGCAATGGAGTTCTTACCGCCCTGACGCGCATCGCAACAACCGCGAACTTCGAAAAATCGCTGCTGGTTGATGGCAAGTGCATGGTCGATATCCTGCAGGATCTCGATGACGCGGTCAGAGTTCGTATGACTTGTGAAGAATGAAATTTCCATTAATAGGCGGCCTTGACGACGACATTCCAGTCAAGTGAAGCATTCAGTATTGAGAGAGTCCGTTGCTGCGTCCGAGCGGGGCGTAATCATATGCCGCTCCAGCCGGAACCGATGAGCAAGGGTCGGGAATTGCGCCATTTTGGCTTTCCGTTTCGCTAGTTCGGATGTCTCTCGGTGAGGCGATAACCTGCATGGAGCGGCCTGGAGGCGGCAGCACGACACTTGGCGACGGTGCCTGGAGAGTCATGTCTCGGCACTTCAGGCTTATGCTTCAGGACGGACACCGCGGCTTGCCGAGTCTCCCCTTCCCACCCCGTAATACAGCAGTCCCGCCTGCTGCAGCGCTTTGGGCTCGTAGAGGTTGCGGCCGTCCACCACGACCGGCAGGTTGAGTTCCCGCTTGAGCCAGGCGAAATCCACCGTGCGGAATTCCTTCCATTCGGTGCAGATCACCAGGGCATCGGCGCCTCTCACCGCCTGGATGCGGTCTGCGGCCAGCATCAAATCGTCGCGTTCGCCGTAGATTCTCCGGCATTCCTTCATCGCTTCCGGATCGTAGGCCTGCACCTTGGCGCCGGCCGCCCAGAGGGCCTCCATCAGGGTGCGGCTGGGGGCGGCGCGCATGTCGTCGGTATTGGGCTTGAAGGCCAGGCCCCAGAGGGCGATGGTCTTGCCGGCCAGCTGCCCGTCCAGGGCCTGGTTCAGCTTGGCGAACAGCGTGCCCTTCTGCCGGTTGTTGACCTCCTCGACCGCCTCCAGCAGCTGGGCCGGGTAATCGACCTGGCGGGCGGTGCGGCACAGGGCCTGGACGTCCTTGGGGAAGCAGGAGCCGCCGTAGCCGCAGCCCGGGTAGATGAAGTGGTAGCCGATGCGCGGGTCCGAGCCGATGCCGCGGCGTACTTCCTCGATATCCACGTCCAGGCGTTCGGCCAGATTGGCCATTTCGTTCATGAAGCTGATCTTGGTGGCGAGCATGGCGTTGGCCGCGTATTTGGTCAGCTCGGCGGCGCGCACGCTCATGAACATCAGCTTGTCGTGGTTGCGGTTGTAGGGCGCGTAGCACTCGCGCATGGCTTCGCGAACCCGCTCCGAGTCGGTACCCACGACGATGCGCGGGCCGCGGGTGAAGTCCTCGATGGCGGCGCCTTCCTTGAGGAATTCCGGGTTGGAGCAGACGTCGAAATCGAGCGGGATGCCGCGGGCATCGAGGGCGGCCTGGACGGTGGCCCTGACCTTGTCGGCGGTGCCCACCGGCACGGTGGACTTGTCGATCACCACCTTGTAGTCCTGCATGTACCGGCCGATGCTCTCGGCCACCGCCAGCACGTATTGCAGGTCGGCGCTGCCGTCTTCGTCGGGTGGCGTGCCCACGGCGATGAACAGCAGGCTGCCGAACTGCACCGCTTCCTCGGTATCGGTGGTGAAGCGCAGGCGGCCGGCCTCGGCATTCTGCCGGATCAGTCCGTCCAGGCCCGGTTCGTGGATAGGTACTTTCCCGGCGCGCAGCGTGGCGATGCGCTCGGGATCGACATCCATGCAGAGCACCTCGTGTCCCACGTCGGCGAGACAGGCGCCCGATACCAAACCCACATAACCGCTTCCAAATACGCTGATTCTCATGCTGCGACTCGCCAACTTAGCTACGGGGCAAGTCTACCATCTGCTCGCGGAGCCATAAGCCACGAACAAGGGAGGGCATAGGCCGGTTTTTTATGGGGAATTTTCTGCTGGATACGGGATCGGCGACTAAAGATTCCTATTCCCTCTGCCGATAAGGATCCTTGGTCATCTCGTTTTTTCACGGAGGATACAAACATGAGTTCCCCCCTGCTCGATGCCAGTGGCGCCTCCTCTTCGCCGTCGCTGGGCAATCTGACGCCGCGCCAGCGTCTGGAAAAGGTCCTCGATCAGTTGCCGGTGGCCGGTAGTGCCGCCGCACAGTCCGAAAGCGCACAGCCGTCGCTGATCGCCCGCGATCAGCTGGTTGCCCCGGTGCAGCGCATCAACGAAGTGCTGAAGAACTACGGTGTCGAATTCCATCTGAGCGATCCGACTGATCCGGACTCGCGAGTGGTCACCCAGGTGGTCGACATGGATAGTGGCAAGGTGATCCTGCAGATCCCCAGCGAGGAGGTGCTGCGCTTCGCCCAGAACCTGGACAAGCTGCGCGGTCTCCTGTTCCAGGGCACGGCCTGAAGGCAGGGCCTGCACCGCGCTTCGGCCGCTGCCGTACCCTCGCCGGCGTCAGGCGTCGTTCGCCGCCGGCGCCACCAGTCCCTCGACCTGGCCCAGGGCGATCAATTCGCTGCCGGAGACCGGTTCGCTGAGGGCGGCGCCGCGCAGGCCGGGCTGATCGGTGAGGCGGACCTGGGCGATGCGCCGGTCGCGGTCCAGCCGCTCGACCCAGCCCAGCGCGCCGCTGGCGAAGCGCACCAGCGTGCCGATCGGGATCAGGCCGAAGTGGCGGACGTAGTTCTGGCACCAGCGCCGATCGAGCTGGTTGTCGCGGTTGAGCAGGTCCCGGTAGATGCCGCTGATGGTCTGCTGCGGGCGGTCCGGACGGGGGCGGCCCATGGCGTCGATGACGTCGACCACCGCCGCCACGCGCGCCAGCTCGCCCAGCTGCTCGTCCTTGAGTCCCTGTGGATAGCCGCTGCCGTCCAGGCGCTCGTTGATGTTGCCGATCACGCCCTTGACCACCGCTTCGGGCAGCCACTTGCAGCCGACCATCCGTTCGCGCAGTAGCTCCACGTGGCGGGCGAAGGCCTCCCGCTGGGTCGGGTCGAAGGATTCGCTGCGCAGCAGCTCCGGCGGCAGCAGGCCCTTGCCCAGGTCGTGGATCAGCGCACAGGCGCAGATGGCCTTGATCAGGTCGTTGGGCAGCCCCTGGCTGCGGGCCAGATCGGAAAGGCGCACGGCTACGGCGATGCAGTGCTGGATCAGCGGTTGGTCGTCGGTCAGGCAGTGCACGGCGAACAGCAGTTCTTCGCGATCGTCCTCCAGCAGGGCGAGCAGGGATTCGGTGAAGCGCGACAGTTGGGCCGGGTCGATGTTTTGGCCGTGCTGCAGGTGCAGCAACTGGCTGTTGAGGTAGAGCGCCACCCGCGCCAGGCGTCTGGCCATCGGTGTGATGTAATCGAGGCCGTGCTGGCGCTGACCGGGAGGAGCAGCGCGCGGCGGCTGGAACAGCGCCGAGGGGGCGCGATTGTCCCCGTCCAGGGCGCTGCGTGCGGCCTCCCGCTCGATCTCGCGGACGTAGAACCACAGCCGCCGCTCCTGATCGGCGCGAACGGCGCCGAAGGCGCAGCCGAAGCGCACCGCCAGCCAGTCCCGGCTGACCTGGCGCTGGCGGATCTGCGCCTGCAGGTCGATCTTCTGGCCGCTGGGGAAGCACAGGGTGATGCGCTCGATGCTCTGTCCGATCTGCAGTTCGGCGGCCTGGGTGGCCGGCAGCTCGACCTGGCAGCCGCCCTGCGACAGGTTCAGCAGACGTCCGCCCAGTGGCTTGGCGTCGGCGGTCATCTGCAGTTCCACCGGCACCGTCATGCGCGAGGTCAGTTCGGCGCGGAACGAGCCGCGGCGCTGCAGGATCTCCACCCACTCTGGCCAGGCGCAGGCCATCTGCGTCCGCCCGGGCACGTCCAGGGGTAGCCATTCGTGCAGCGGCGCCGTGCGCAGCAGTCCCCTGTCGACCCAGCCGGTCAGCTGGCAACCGTCGCCGTCCTTCGCCAGCTGCGGGGCCAGTTCCGGCGAGGAGGTCAGGTCGAGGACCAACTGCTCGCCGGCGTGCACGTCCATTAGCAGGACCGGTTGCGACTGCCCGTCGGGGGACAGACCGAGCAGCTGCACGCCGCCCAGTTCGCAGAGTTTCTCCAGCAGATCCTGGCACTGGGAGGGATTTTCGATGCGGAGATACGACTCGCTGGGCTGTTCCATTCTGTTCTTTACCATCGGCGGGGCGAGGCGCTCGGCCGTTTCCATCTGTCATGGCGATTGCAGGGGAGACCGGCAGCCGCCGGCGAGCCGGCCGGAAGTCCGGTGCGGGCTATTCGGCCAGGCTGCTGCGCAGGCGCGAGACTGCCTGGCTGTGCAGCTGGCAGACGCGCGATTCGCTGACCCCGAGAACGGCGCCGATTTCTTTGAGGTTGAGATCTTCCTGATAATACAGGCCGAGCACCAGCTTTTCCCGCTCGGGAAGCGCCTCGATGGCCTTGACCAGGCGCTCTCGGTCGCGCCCTTCGGCCAGCTCGGCGAAGGGCGAGGCATAGTGGCCGCTGCTCATGGCATCGATCTCGTCTTCGCCCAGTTCGTCGATCGCCACCAGCTGGCTGCCGTTGCTGTCCATCAGCAACTGGCGGTATTCGTCGAGATTAAGGCCCATGGCCGCTGCCACTTCGCGCTCCTCGGGGGGGCGGCCGAGGCGCTGCTGCAGCCGGCGCATGGTGTCTTCCAGCTCCCGGGCATTGCGTCGCACGCTGCGCGGCACCCAGTCGCGGCTGCGCAGCTCGTCGAGCATCGCGCCGCGGATGCGCTGGCTGGCGAAGGTGGCGAAGCTGGCGCCCTGGCCGACGTCGTAGCGCGAGAGGGCGTCGAGCAGGCCGATGGTGCCGGCCTGGATCAGATCGTCCAGCTCGACGCTGGCTGGTAGTCTGGTCTGCAGGTTGAGGGCCTGCCGACGCACCAGGGGCAGATGCTGTTCGAGCAGGTCGCGCTGTCTGAGTTTGCCCTGTGCCGTATACATCCTGCTGGCCCGGAGTGTTGGAGTTGCGGCGCGCCGTCCCCGGCCCGTTGGCACGGGAGCGCGGTCTCCCATTGTTACCCCGCCCCAGTCACGGGAAAGCCCGGAACAGTCGCCGGGTAATCGGGCTTTTCCGGGCTTTGCCGCGGCTAGCGGTACTCGGCGATCAGCTCGATCTGGCGCACCTGCAAGGGCTCTGCCCCGGGTGCCAGGCGAAAGCGCAGCTGCAACGGCTGGCCGGCGTCCAGGCCGGCCAGGACCCCGCTGCTGCCGCGCGGCTGCTTCAGTTCGAGGCAGCGGCTCGGGTGGCAGAGCCAGGCCTGGACCGGTGCGGTCGGCGGCAGGGAGAAGCTCCAGCGCACCTGGGCGAGTCGCCGGCCATGGGCCAGCGTCGGCGGCTGCAGGGCTGAACTGGCGGTTTCCCGGCCAGGCAGGCGCAGCCAGAGATTGCCGATGCGGCCGTGCCAGCTGCCGGGTCCGGCCCCCACTGCGGGCGGGCCGTCGGCGGCCGCGGCGGCGAAGAGCTGGCAGAGCAACAGCGCCGGGAGCAGCCGGCGCGCGATGCGGCTCATGGCGTCGCCACCGGCTGTTCGGCGAGCAGCAATAGCTCGGTGTCGAGGAAGCGGGCGGCGGCCTGGCGCAGGTTGTCGAGCAGGCCGGCATGGCTGGGGAAGCCCGGATGCACGACCAGCAGGCGACGCGGCCCGCCGCTTTCGCGCAGTCGGCGCAGGCACAGGTAGGCGCGGCGGAAGCTGTCCAGGTCGCCGTCCACCCACAGGCCCCAACGCGGTTGCTGGCAGGCCAGGGTGTGCAGATGCGGGCTGTCCGCCTGCAGGGCGACCAGGCGCCAGTGGTCGGGGGCGCCGAGCCAGGCGTGGCCGTTGGCGTACCAGCGCGCCAGGGCCTGCCGTACCCACTCCAGCTGTTGCCGCTCCGGTCCGGACGACAGACCGACCACCATCAGGGTACGGCGCTCGGTCGGCGCCGCCGGCGGCGGCTCGGCGGCGGGCGCTGGCGCAGCCGCCAGGCCCTGCTGCTCGGCCCAGCGGCGCAGGCCGGCGGCCTGGTCGATGCCCAGCCCGTGGCTGCCGGTTCCGGCGATGGGCATCAGTGCAGCCCGTCGCCGGCGGCGCCGAGCTGGCGGAAGGCGTCGCCGGCGGTCAGCAGATGCAGCAGGGCCTCGAGCTGCTGGGCCGGGCCGCGCTGGCGGCGGCCGGGGCAGAGGCCGAGCAGCTGCGCGCGGACGTCCATCGCCCAGTCCTCCGTGGCCTGATCCAGGCGCTTGGCGCAGGCGGCGAGGCCGGCGGCGAGGAACAGGCGCAGTTCGGTTTGCAGCTGGCCGTGGGATTCGCCCAGGGCCTGCCAGGCGCGCAGGGTCAGTGCCGGCAGGTCGTCGCAGGACAGCTGCAGACGCAGACCGTCGGCCTGCTCGGCGAGGGACTCCCGCCCCGGCTGCGGCGACCAGGCCAGCCACTGGCGCTGGGCGAGCGGCTGGCCGCTATCGGGATCGCGCAGGGCGCCGAACCAGGCCTGCACGGGCCAGAACGGCATCTCGGCGCTGGGGCCGCGCAGCTGCACCGGCAGCTGATTCAGCTCCAGTTGCAGGGTCCGGCCGCGGTGGCGCAGCGTCAGGCTGGAATGGAATTCGCTGACCTCGGCCAACTGGCCGAGGGTATAGCGCCCGCCCTGGTAGCCGACCCGGTTGCTGCTGCCTACCGGGCACAGCCAGGGGCTGCGCAGGTCGGCCAGTTGGCGCAGGGCCTCGCCGTCCGGGCAGGCCGCCAGCAGGTGGCGGCGCGCGCTCAGCCGCTCCCCGGCCCAGAGCAGGCGCTGCGCCTGGCCGGTGGGCAGCCAGTGGGCCAGCCAGGGTCGCACCTGCAGCCGGCCCGCGGCGTCCAGGGCCAGCAGCGGCATGTTCCAAGTCGCGCCGGACACCGGTTTGCTTCGTCCCCACAGCAGCTGCCGCGGACCGCTGACCGGCGGTGCGGCGTCCAGGGCGGCGAGCAGGCGGCTCAGACGCTCGCCCTGCACGCCGACCGGCAATGCGGCGAGGCGCCAGGCGCTTTCCAGCAAGGCGAAGCCGTCGACTTCCCGGCGCAGGCTGTCGAGCACCGCGGCCAGCGCGCGGCCCTGGCCGAGCAGGCCGCGGGCCCAGACGTCCAGGCGCTGGTGGTTGCCGGCGGGCGGGTTTTCCGGAACGAAGGGCGACGGCTGGCTGACCGCGAGGGCCTGGCGCAGCAGCGGCAGGGCTTCGGCCGGCTGCAGGTCCTCGGGCACCTGCTGGCCGGTGGACAGGTAGTGCAGGCGCAGCCCGTGGCGGATCAGGATGTCCAGCACCGGGCCCAGCCGCGCGGCCTCGTCGGACTTGCTGACGATGCAGTCGGCGAGCCGGTTGCCAGCGGCCAGGGCGGCGCGCTGGTAGGTGTCGACCACCTCTTCCAGGGTGTCGCCGTGGCTGGCGGCGTTGAGCAGCAGCATCAGCCGCACCGGGCGGCCGGCGGCGCCGAGCTGGTTGATCTGCACCAGCAGGCGCTGGTCGCGCTGGCTCATGCCGACGGTGTCGATGATGACCAGGCGCTTGCCGGCCAGTTCGGCGAGCAGGGCGTCGAGCGGTGCGTCGGCGCCCAGCGCGTGCACCTCGACGCCGAGCAGGCGGGCGTAGATGCGCAGCTGTTCGTGGGCGCCGATCCGGAAGCTGTCGGTGGTGACCAGGGCCACCTGGCTGCCGCCGTGGCGCATCACGTAGCGTGCCGCCAGCTTGGCGGTGGTGGTGGTCTTGCCGACTCCGGTGGGGCCGACCAGGGCGATCACCCCGCCGTGGTCGAGCAGGTCGGATTCGTCCTCCTGCACCGGCAGGCGCGCCGCCAGCTGGCGCTCCAGCCAGGCCTGCAGGGCCGGGTCGTCGGCGCCCGCCGCGGCCAGCTCGGCCGGCAGGCTGGCGAGGATCTCGCCGCTCAGCCAGGGGCCGAAGCCGGCGCCGAGCAGGCGCTGCTGCAGCTGGGCGCGGCAGCCGGCGGTCTGCGGGGCCTGCATCTGCCGGTCGAGCAGCGCGCGCATGTCCTGGATCTCGCCGAGCAGGCGCTGGCCGAGAGCGGCGAAATCGGCGGCCGCGGTCGGCGCCGGGGCTTCATCCGGGCGCGGGGCCTGGGCAGCGTAGGCGGCCAGGCTGGAGGCCTGGCGGTAGTTCATCGGCGGCGGCGAGGCGGTCGGCGCGGCGGGCGGGGCCGGCCTGGGAGCCGGGGGCGCGGCCGGCGGCTGCGGGGTGGCGCTGGCGGCGAGCAGCTGCTGGTCGTCCTCGGCCAGGGCGAGGATCTCCACCCCTTCGGGAATGCTGCGATTGGACAGGATCAGGGCATCCTCACCCAGGGCCGCGCGCACCAGGCGCATGGCCTCGCGGCTGTTGGCCGCGACGAAACGTCTGACGCTCATCGGTTATTGCCTCCGATCAGGCTGGTTACCCGCAGGGTGCGGTCTTCGGGAATTTCCATCAGCGACATTACCGCCAGCTGGCGCAGGCGGCGGCGCAGGAAGCGCGCCAGCAGGGCGCGCAGCCTGGCCGGCACCACCAGCACCGGCGGTTCGCCGCTGGCTTCCTGGCGGGCCAGGGCGGTTTCGGTCTGCTGCATGAGGTTGTCGGCCAGCCCCGGCTCCAGCGCGCCGCCGCTGTTCACCGCCTGCATCAGCACCTGTTCCAGGTTGAAGTCGAGACCGATCACGTGCAGCTCGGTCTGGCCGGGGAACCACTGCTGGGTGATGGCGCGGCCCAGGGCCACGCGGACCACGGCGGCGAGATCCTGGGCGTCGGTCGGCTGCCCCGCGCCGTGCTCGGCCAGCGCGTCGAGGATGGTCTGCAGGTCGCGGATTGACACCTCCTCCTCCAGCAGGCTCTGCAGGATGCGCTGCAGGGTGCCGAGGGAGACCACCTTGGGCACGACCTCCTCGACCAGCGCCTTGTTTTCCCCGCCGAGCTTGTCCAGCAGGCGCTGCACCTCGCTGCGCCCGAGCAGATCGGCGGCGTGGCGGTGCAGCAGGTGGTTGAGGTGGGTGGCGGTGACCGTGCCGGCGTCGACCACCGTGTAGCCGTAGATCTGTCCGTGCTCGCGCAGCTTGGGGTCGACCCAGATCGCCGGCAGACCGAACGCCGGGTCGGTGGTGGGAACGCCGTCGAGCTTGCCGCTGACCTGACCGGGGTCGATCGCCAGCCACTTGCCGGGATAGATCTCGCCGCGGCCGATCTCGACGCCCTTGAGGGTGATCACGTAGGTGTTGGGGCCGAGCTCCAGGTTGTCGCGGATGTGCACCACCGGCGGCAGGAAGCCGACGTCCTGGGCGAACTTCTTGCGCACGCTCTTGATCCGGGTGAGCAGCTCGCCCTGCTGGCGGTTGTCCACCAGCGGGATCAGCCGGTGGCCGACCTCCAGGCCCAGGGTGTCCACCAGCTGCACGTCGTCCCAGCTGGCTTCCGGGGTTTCCAGGGCGGCCTGCGGTACTTCCTTGACCGCCTTGTCCAGCAGTTGCGTCTGCTCGCGCTGGGTCATCCACCAGCCCAGGCCGCCGAGCAGGGAAGCGAACAGCAGGAAGACGAAGTTGGGCATGCCCGGCACCAGGCCGAGCAGGCCGATCACCCCGGCGGCGATGAACAGCACCTGCGGCCGGTTGAACAGCTGGCCGATCATCTGCTGGCCGACGTCCTGCTCGGTGTTCACCCGGGACACGGTGACGCCGGCGGCGATGGAGATGACCAGCGCCGGGATCTGCGCCACCAGGCCGTCGCCGATGGTCAGGATGACGTAGGTGTGCGCCGCGTCGGAGAAGCTCATGCCGTGCTGCAGCATGCCGATCAGCAGGCCGCCGAGGATGTTCACGCCCATGATCACCAGGCCGGCCATGGCGTCGCCGCGGACGAACTTGCTGGCGCCGTCCATGGAGCCGTAGAAGTCGGCTTCCTGGGCCACCTCGCGGCGGCGCTGGCGCGCCTCGGCCTCGCCGATCAGGCCGGCGTTGAGGTCGGCGTCGATTGCCATCTGCTTGCCGGGCATGGAGTCGAGGGTGAAGCGCGCGCCCACCTCGGCGATCCGCCCGGCGCCCTTGGTGATCACCATGAAGTTGATGATCACCAGGATCATGAACACCGCCAGGCCGACGGCGAAGTTGCCGCCGATGAGGAATTCGCCGAAGGCCTCGATCACCTTGCCGGCGGCGCCGGTGCCCTGGTGGCCCTCCATCAGCACCACCCGGGTCGAGGCGACGTTGAGGGACAGGCGCAGCAGGGTGGTGAACAGCAGGACCGAGGGGAAGGCCGCGAAATCCAGCGGCTTCTCGGTGAGCATGCTGACCAGCAGCACCATGATCGCCAGGGCGATGTTGAAGGTGAAGAACAGGTCGAGGATGAACGGCGGCAGCGGCAGGATCATCATCGACAGGATCAGGATGATCAGGACTGGCCCGGCCAGCATCTTCAGGTCCGCATTGGCCAGCCAGGGGGTGCGCCCCAGCAGATCGGTCAGTGCTTTCATCGGTTCCTCGGTTATTCAGGTTTGCCGCGTGGGCGGCGCTCGTCCATTCCCGCCGGTACCGGCAGGTCGTGCGGGGTGGCCGGCGCTTCGCCGCCCTCTTCCCGGACCCGCTTGAGGCGGTAGGCCCAGGCCAGTACCTCGGCCACGGCGGTGTAGAGTTCGCTCGGGATCTCCTGGTCGAGATCCACGTGGAAATACAGGGCCCGCGCCAGCGGCGCGGCCTCCAGCAACGGCACGCCGTGCTCGCCGCCCACTTCCCTGATGCGCGCGGCCACCGCTTCGGTGCCCTTGGCCACCACCCGCGGCGCCGCCATCTGCCCGTCCTGGTAGCTCAGGGCGACGGCGTAGTGCGTCGGGTTGGTGACGATCACGTCGGCGGTCGGCACCTTACTCATCATCCGCGCCCGGGCCATGGCCTGCTGCTGGGAGCGGATGCGGCCCTTGACGTGCGGGTCGCCCTCCGTCTCCTTGTGCTCCTGGCGCATGTCCTCCTTGCTCATGCGCAGCTTCTTGGCATGGCTCCACAGCTGGTAGGGCACGTCCAGGCCGATCACCAGGATCAGCGCCAGCACGGTCATCCCGCAGGCCAGGGCGATCAGATGCATGGTGCTGGCCAGCGCCTGCTCGATCGGCAGACGCGACAGCGCCAGCAGCTGGCTGATATGCCCCTTGAGGAAGAACACCGCGACCGAGCCGATCAGCGCGCTCTTGGCCAGCGCCTTGGTCAGCTCGGCGAGCGCCTGGAGGGAGAACATCCGCTGCAGCCCCTTGAGCGGGTTGAGCCGGGCCAGCTGCGGCTGCAGCGCCTTGCTCGAGACCAGCAGGCCGCCGAGCATCGACGGCGCCACCAGGGCCATCACCGCCATCAGCAGGAACAGGGGCAGCAGGAAGAACAGGGTGCCCTCGGCCAGCTCCCAGAGATGGGCCAGCGCCCGTGCGCTGTCGAAGGCCAGACTGCGCTCGAACAGCAGGGACTGCTCCATGACCAGGGCGAGCCGGTCGTACAGCAGCCCGCCCATGCTCCACAGGGCCGCGACGCCGGTCAGCAGCATCATGAAGGTGGTGAGTTCGCGTGAGCGGGCGACCTGCCCCTCTTCCCGGGCTTTCTCCAGGCGTCGGGGTGTCGCCGCTTCGGTCTTTTCCTGATCGCTGTCGTCAGCCATGGCCCTCTACTGCGCCGGTGGCGACTCGTGGCGGATTGGACAGCGCGCATTGTGCGCGTCGTCAAGCCGCCCCGATCGGGGGAACAGCAGGGCGAATCGCACGCTTATGGGGAAATTGTCGGAAAGCGCCGGGCGGCGGCCGCCCCGACGGGGGCCGACGCGGTTGAAGAGCCTCCCGCGGCCTGGCTCTTGCGGTGGCGGGCGGGCGCCGGAACGCCGAGCCCAGGTGGGCTGCGGCGAGACCGGCCCGCACCGGAAGCGTCAGAAACCGAGCTGCGCCAGCAGGTCGTCGACCTGATCCTGGTTGGCCACGGCCTCGCCGGGGGTGGGTTTGATCTGCGGGCCGTTGAGCAGCTTCTTGGGATCGTCGTCGGACTCCCACTCCGACTCGGCGAGCCGTCTGAGCGCGGCCTGCTCGCTGCCCTCGGGGGTGCTATCGATCAGCACCTGGACCAGCTGGTGCTCGATCTCGTGGATTACCTCCATCATCTTCTTGATGACCTGGCCGGTGAGATCCTGGAAGTCCTGGGCCATGAGGATATCCAGCAGCTGGGCGTGGGTCGCCTGGGTCTGGGTCGGCACGTCCGCCAGGTAGCTACGGGTGTCGCTGACCAGCGACTTGGCCTGATCCAGCTCCAGGGGGTTGGCGAACCACTCGTCCCAGCGTTTCTCCAAGGCCTTGGCGCCATCGGCCAGCCGGTCCTGGATCGGCTGGGCGCGGTCGACGGCGTTCAGGGCGCGCTCGGCGGCCTGTTCGGTCATCGCCGCGATGTAGCTGAGGCGATCCCGCGCATCGGGGATCGCCTCGGCCGCCTTCTCTATTTCCTTGTCCAGCCCCAGCTCGCGCATGCTGTCGCGCAGCATGCGGGTCAGCTGGCCGATCCGCTGGATCAGATCGTCCGGGACGTTCCCTTCCCCCTTCACGTTATTGGCGCTCATGGCATGCCTCCATTCACTTACCGAGCTTCTCGAAGATCTTGTTCAGTTTTTCCTCAAGGGTCACGGCAGTGAACGGCTTGACCACGTAACCGTTGGCACCGGCCTGAGCCGCCGCGATGATGTTCTCCTTCTTCGCCTCGGCGGTCACCATCAGTACCGGCAGGTGCTTGAGAGCATCGTCGGTGCGGATCTGCTTGAGCATTTCCAGTCCGTCGAGGTTGGGCATGTTCCAGTCGGTGACGACGAACTCGAAGCTGCCCGAACGCAGTTTGTTCAGCGCATCCAGGCCATCCTCGGCCTCTTCCACGTTGTTGAAGCCCAGCTCCTTGAGCAGGCTGCGGACGATCCGCCGCATGGTCGGGAAGTCATCCACTACCAGGATGCTCATGTTCTTGTCGGCCATTGGTATTCCTCTTTTCGTTGCGGGCTTCGCGGCCGCCCGCAGGAGATGCAAAAACGGGGCGCGCCCTGGCGCACCCCCGGTTGATCGATGGTCGGCCAAGGTGCCGCCGACCCTGTTAGGCCGTTGAAGGACCACCTGCCGATGCTGGGCTAAACATGGCCCGGAATGCCGCGTGGCAAAGACTCGTTTACACCCGTTAAACGGTGTCTTTTCTCACGCTGCATCCCGGAATGCGGCGTTCTGTCAGAACTCCTCCCACTCCTCGACGGCGCTCGCCGTGGCCGGCCTGCGGTTTTCCTTCGCCGCCGGCTTGGCCAGGGCGGGCGCCGCCGTGCGGGCCAGCTGCGGCTTGGCGGCCGGGGCTTTCGGCCGGCGCGGCTGGTATTCCTGCTCGGCGGCAAGGCGGAACACCGCCACCGTCTGCTCCAACTGCCGGGCCTGCTCGGCTAGGGAGTCCGAAGCGGCCGAGGCTTCCTCGACCAGCGCGGCGTTCTGCTGGGTGACCTCGTCCATTTGCGCCACGGCCGTGTTGACCTGGCTGATGCCTTCGCTCTGCTCGTGGGAGGCGGCGGAAATCTCGTCGATGATGTCGGTCACCCGGTGTACCGAGGCGACCACCTCGCCCATGGTCTTGCCGGCCTGCTCGACCAGCTGCGAGCCGTCCTGCACCCGGCGCGAGGAATCCTCGATCAGGGCCTTGATCTCCTTGGCCGCATCGGCGCTGCGCCCGGCCAGGTTGCGCACCTCGCCGGCGACCACGGCGAAGCCGCGGCCCTGCTCGCCGGCACGGGCTGCTTCCACCGAGGCGTTGAGCGCCAGGATGTTGGTCTGGAAGGCGATCGAGTCGATGACGTTGACGATATTGGCGATCTGCTGGGAGCTCTCGCTGATGCCCTGCATGGTCTCGACCACCCGGCCGACCACTTCGCGGCCGACGCCAGCGGTGCTGGAAGCGTCGTTGGCCAGGGCGCTGGCCTGGCGGGCGTTGTCGGCGTTCTGCTTCACGGTAGCTGTGAGCTGTTCCATGCTGGCGGCGGTTTCCTCGAGGGAGGCGGCCTGCTGCTCGGTGCGCGAGGACAGGTCTTCGTTGCCCTTGGCGATCTGCTCGGAGCCGACCAGGATCGAGCTGCTGCCGGCGCGCACGTTGGCGACGATCTGGATCAGGCTGTCCTGCATGTCGCGCATGGCGGTGAGCAATTGGCCGATCTCGTTGGTCGAGTCGACCGGAACCGGCTGCGACAGGTCGGCCTTGGCGACGCGCTGCAGGTGGCCGACGGCTTCGGATACGGGTTTGACCACGAAGGTCATCAGTACGAAGCGGATGGTCAGCATCAGCAGCAGGGCGACGGCCAGCACCAGGATGCCGAAGATCGCGAACGTCCGCAGGTTGCCGTGATAGTCGTTGATCTGTTGGTTGCCGTGAGCGTTGAGGTAGGCGGTGGTGTCGTCGAGCGTCTTGAAGATCTGCCCGCCGCGCTTGAACATCATCTCGTCGCTGAGTCGGTTGAAGGTCGCCGTGTCGCCGTCCAGCCAGGCCTTCAGCTGCTGTTCGTCGGATTCGAGGGCTTCGTCGAGGGCGGCGGCGGAGGCCTCCAGCAGGCGGCGTCCCTCGTCCTTGGCGAAGGTGGGCATGGCGCGGAACTCGGCCAGGCTTTCACGGCCTTTCTTGATCAGCCCTTCGAGGTCTTCGCGCTGCTTGTTCTTGTCTCCGGCGATGCCTTCGGAGGCCATCTTGGAGTAGGCCTCGAGACGGGCGAAGGCCTTCAGGCGCAGCATGTCGGTTCGTGCCAGCAGGTCCAACCGCGTCGCTGTACGGGTTCGATCCTCAAGCGCCTGGCTGCCGAGTTCGGTACTGGCGTAACCCAACGCCGCGATGATCGTCAGCAATAGCGAGAAGCTGACGATGGTAATGAGCACTAGGCCCCTGATGCTCAGATTTCGTAGAAACGTCCACATTGATCGATCCCCCATTTTTATTGTCGCCGGATCCGCCGGAGCGGATACGGGCAGAATGCCACTTACTGCAAAACCCTTCATCTCCTATCCGGAATATCTCCTTGCCCACGGCGTAGGGCATTCCGGAACGTCCCGCCAGAGAAGTCACTAGAATTCTTCCCACTGCTCCTCGGCGCTGACTGCGACCTGTTTGCGGCCTTTCTTGGCTGCCGGTGCTCCCAATGCGGGGGCTTTCGTGCGGGACAGCTGTGGCTTGGGGGGCGCCGGCTGAGGCCGGCGCGGCTGGTATTCCTGCTCGGCGGCAAGGCGGAACACCGCCACCGTCTCTTCCAGATGCCTGGCCTGCTCGGCCAGGGAGGCCGAGGCGGCCGAGGCTTCCTCGACCAGCGCGGCGTTCTGCTGGGTGACTTCGTCCATCTGCGCCACGGCGGTGTTGACCTGGCTGATGCCCTCGCTCTGCTCGTGGGAGGCGGCGGAGATCTCGTCGATGATGTCGGTCACCCGGTGCACCGAGGCGACCACCTCGCCCATGGTCTTGCCGGCCTGCTCGACCAGTTGCGAGCCGTCCTGCACCCGGCGCGAGGAATCCTCGATCAGGGCCTTGATCTCCTTGGCCGCATCGGCGCTGCGCCCGGCCAGGTTGCGCACCTCGCCGGCGACCACGGCGAAGCCGCGGCCCTGCTCGCCGGCACGGGCGGCTTCCACCGAGGCGTTGAGGGCCAGGATGTTGGTCTGGAAGGCGATCGAGTCGATGACGTTGACGATATTGGCGATCTGCTGGGAGCTCTCGCTGATGCCCTGCATGGTCTCGACCACCCGGCCGACCACTTCGCGGCCTTGGCCTGCGGTGCTGGAGGCGTCGTTGGCCAGGGCGCTGGCCTGGCGGGCGTTGTCGGCGTTCTGCTTCACGGTGCCGGTGAGCTGTTCCATGCTGGCGGCGGTCTCCTCGAGGGAGGCGGCCTGCTGCTCGGTGCGCGAGGACAGATCGGCGTTGCCGCTGGCGATCTGTTCGGAGCCGACCAGGATCGAGCGGCTGCCTTCGCGCACGTTGGCGACGATGCGGATCAGGCTGTCCTGCATGTCGCGCATGGCGGCGAGCAGCTGGCCGATCTCGTTGTTCGAGTCGACCGGAACCGGCTGCGACAGGTCGGCTTTCGCCAGGCGTTGCAGATGGCCCACGGCGTCGTTCAGGGGGCGGATTACCAGGGACATGACCCTCATCCGCGCGAGGAAGACCAACAGCAGGGAAACGCCCATGGCAATGGCGCCGGCGAGCATGAACAGGCGCTGCTGGCGCTGGTAGTTGTCCAGCATCTCCTGCACCTCCCGCGCCGAGTAGTCGAAGTAGGCCTTCACGGCCGGCGAGCTGTTCTCGGTGGCGGCGTAGAGCTCGCTCCTGAGGGACTGGAACTTCAGGATGTCGCCCGCCTCCAGCGCCTGCTGCTGCAGCACCATGAGGTCCCGGACCTTGCCATAGGTCTTCTCCACCTCGCGGACCAGGGGCGCCTCGGTGGCATCCTCCGGCACCTTGACGAAGGCCTGGAGCAGCTCGTCGGCCGACTGGATGTCCTGACGGATGCTCTCGAGGCTGCGCTTGCGCTCGGCGAGGGACATCCCTTCGGAGGACTCCAGGTAATGCCCCATGCGCAGGGAGGCGGTCAGGTTGTTCATTTCGGCACGGCTGATCTGGTCGACCTGGTTCACGGCCACCCTGTTCAACTCGCCGATGATGCCTTGGGCCATCTGGCTGTTCAGGTAGCCCACCAGGGCAACAACCGCCAGCAGCACGACGAACAGCACGAACGTAGCCGTCAGTGCCCCCTTGACTGTCAACCGATCCAACAACTGCTTCACTACTGCTTACACCTTACATATCGCCTAAAAACGCCGGACGTCGGTCCGGCACATCAAAACTCTTCCCACTGCTCCTCGGCGACGGATTGCTTGCGGCTTTCCTTCTGCTCCGGTTTTGCCCGGGGTGCGGACAGGGCCGCCGTAGGCTGGCCGGCCAGCTGCGGCTTGGCGGCCGGGGCTTTCGGCCGGCGCGGCTGGTATTCCTGCTCGGCGGCAAGGCGGAACACCGCCACCGTCTGTTCCAGATGCCTGGCCTGTTCGGCCAAGTCGGAGGACGCGGTGGTGGCCTCCTGGACCAGCGCTGCGTTCTGCTGGGTGACCTCGTCCATCTGCGCCACGGCCGTGTTGACCTGGCTGATGCCTTCGCTCTGCTCGTGGGAGGCGGCGGAGATCTCGTCGATGATGTCGGTCACCCGGTGTACCGAGGCGACTACCTCGCCCATGGTCTTGCCGGCCTGCTCGACCAGCTGCGAGCCGTCCTGCACCCGGCGCGAAGAGTCCTCGATCAGGGCCTTGATCTCCTTGGCCGCATCGGCGCTGCGCCCGGCCAGGTTGCGCACCTCGCCGGCGACCACGGCGAAGCCGCGGCCCTGCTCGCCGGCACGAGCGGCTTCGACCGAGGCGTTGAGGGCCAGGATGTTGGTCTGGAAGGCGATCGAGTCGATGACGTTGACGATATTGGCGATCTGCTGGGAGCTCTCGCTGATGCCCTGCATGGTCTCGACCACCCGGCCGACCACTTCGCGGCCTTGGCCTGCGGTGCTGGAGGCGTCGTTGGCCAGGGCGCTGGCCTGGCGGGCGTTGTCGGCGTTCTGCTTCACGGTGCCGGTGAGCTGTTCCATGCTGGCGGCGGTCTCCTCGAGGGAGGCGGCCTGCTGCTCGGTGCGCGAGGACAGATCGGCGTTGCCGCTGGCGATCTGTTCGGAGCCGACCAGGATCGAGCGGCTGCCTTCGCGCACGTTGGCGACGATGCGGATCAGGCTGTCCTGCATGTCGCGCATGGCGGCGAGCAGCTGGCCGATCTCGTTGTTCGAGTCAACCGGAACCGGCTGCGACAGGTCGGCTTTGGCCAGGCGCTGCAGATGGCTCACGGCGCCCTGCACCGGGCGCACCACGAAGTTCTGCATCACGCTGTTGAGGACGAACAGCAGCAGCGCGCCCATGGCCAGGAAGACCGCGCCGATCAGGGCGAAGCGCAGGGTCCCGCTCTGGTAGTCGTCCTTGAGCTGCCGGGCGTAGCCGTCCATGTACTGGTTGATGTCGGCCATGGCCTGGCGCAGCGCGGCGGTGTGCTGCAGGCGCATTTCCTCTTCCAGATCGGTGAAGGCCTGGTATTCCTTGGCTTCCAGGGCCTTGTACTGACGGTCGAGCAGCCCGATCGCCGCCTCGAAGCGCGGGATCGCCGCGTCGAGCAGTTTGCGGCCGTCCTCCTCGGCGAAGGCCGGCATGTCCTTGACCGCGCTCAGGTGGACGTGGGCCTCGGCGACAAAGCTCTTGATCAGCTCCAGGTCCTTCTGCCAGAGCACGCCGTCGACCAGTCCGCCGTCGTACTGGATGGCGAAGTTACGCATGTGAATCTCGGCATTCAGGCGGTTCTCGTCGGCCAGGTTCAGCCGGCTCATCCGCTGTGCGGCCAGGTTGCTGTCGGTCAGTGCGCCATCGGCCATCCGGCTGTAGGCAAAGACCACCGCTGCAAGCATGGCCAGCAGCAAGGCGAAGCTGAACAGGCAGATTCGCAGGGTCGCCCTGATGCTGAGATTGACTAGGTAACGTCGCATGAATGTCTCCGAGTTTCGCTGTGTGTCTTCGCGGGACTCAGACGCGCTGCGCCCTTCCGGAGGCTGCGACTTGTTTCAGAATTCGCTCTGCCATCTGATCGAGCGGCACGACCTCGCAGGCACCGCCAAGGGCGATGCCTTCCTTGGGCATGCCGAACACCACGCAGCTCGCTTCGTCCTGGGCGAAGGTGAAGGCTCCCGCCTGGCGCATTTCCAGCAGGCCCTGAGCACCGTCCTTGCCCATGCCGGTCAGCAGCACGCCGATGGCGTTGCGTCCGGCGTTCTCGGCGGCGGAGCGGAACAGCACGTCCACCGAGGGACGGTGGCGGTTGACCGGTTCGCCGTTGTCCAGCCGCGCGATGTAGTTGGCGCCGCTGCGAGCCAGCTTGAGGTGGGCGGTGCCCGGGGCGATGTAGGCATGGCCCGGGAGAATGCGCTCACCATCCTCCGCTTCCTTGACACTAATATTGCAGAGCCGGTCGAGACGCTCGGCGAAGGAGCGGGTGAAGCCGCCGGGCATGTGCTGGGTGATGAGAATGGCCGGGCTGTTGGCCGGCAGGGGCTCCAGCACCGCGCGGATGGCTTCGGTGCCGCCGGTGGAGGCACCGATGATCACCAGCTTCTCGCTGGAGATCAGCGGCGCCTTGAGCGCCGCCGGGCGCGGCGCGTCGACAGGCGGGGCCTGGCGCGGACGGGAGCGGGCGGCCGCGCGGATCTTCTCGGCGATCAGATCGCTGTACTCGAGCATGCCGTTGCGGATGCCCATCTGCGGCTTGGAGATGAAGTCCAGGGCGCCGAGTTCCAGGGCACGGAGGGTGATTTCCGAGCCGGCCTGGGTCAGCGACGAGACCATCAGCACCGGCATCGGCCGCAGGCGCATGAGCCGGTCGAGGAAGTCCAGACCGTCCATGCGCGGCATTTCCACGTCTAGGGTCAGGACGTCCGGGTTGTGCTTCTTGATCAGATCGCGGGCGACCAACGGATCGGGAGCGACCGCAACCACTTCCATGTCCGGTTGGGAATTGATGATTTCGGTCAGCAGATCGCGTATGAGCGCCGAGTCGTCGACACACAACACCTTGATCTTGGGACTACCCATGAACGGTCTCCTTGTAGCGCTCAGTCAGGCGAATTGCGACAGGCGATGCAAGGAGATATCGGCAGAAGACCCTCAAGCTTTAGGCTTTTTCGCCAGGGTATACACGGTGTGCCCGCGCAGTTTGAAATCGTCGCTGAGGTAGGTGAAGTTCTCCGAGTGCCCGGTGAACAGCAGACCGTCGGGTTTCAGGTAGGGCACGAAATGCTTGAGAATGCGCGTCTGGCTGGGCTTGTCGAAGTAGATCATGATGTTTCGGCAGAAGATCGCGTCGAACTGGCCGCTCAGATCCCAGTGCGGGGCATGCAGGTTGAGCTGGCGGAAATCGACGATGCGCGACAGCTCCGGGCGCACCCGGGCCAGGCCCAGGTGGCTGCCGCTGCCCTTGAGGAAGAAGCGCTTGACCCGCTCCTCGCTGAGCTCGAGCACCTGCTTGAGCGGATAGACCCCCGTGCGCGCCTTGGCCAGGGCGTCGGTGTCGATGTCGCTGGCGATGACCTGCGACTGGCCGGCCAGTTGCGCACCGAGCGTCTCGAACAGGGTCATGGCGATCGAATAGGGCTCCTCGCCGGTGGAGGCCGCGGCGCACCAGACCCGCACCGGCTCGTGGCGGCCGGCGATGTGCTCGGCGAGCATGGGGAAATGGTGCGCCTCGCGGAAGAAGGCGGTCAGGTTGGTGGTCAGCGCATTGGTGAAGGCTTCCCACTCGCGGGCCTTCGGCTGGCGCGCCAGGCGTTCCAGGTATTCGGAGAACTGGCTCATGCCGTGCAGCCGCAGGCGCTTGGCCAGGCGGCTGTAGACCATATCGCGCTTGTTGGCGGCCAGCACGATGCCGGCGCGCTCGTAGATCAGCTGGCAGATGCGCGCGAAATCGGCATCGGTGAGCAGCAGGTCCTGCCCCGGCAGGTTCGCCGGGGTCTGCATTTCGGTATTTGGCGAGTCGCTCAAAATGCTTCCCACTCCGCGGTATCACTGGTCTGTCGCTTCGCCTCTCGAAGCTCCGGCTTCTGTAGCGGCACGGCCGGTCTGCGAGCGACGGTTTCTTGTTGTGTCAGCGCCTTGGGCTTGGCGGCGGGGCCTTGCTGGGTCAGGGCGCCGGGCCTGGCGGCCGGCCTGGACAGCTCCTGTCCGCTCACGCGGAACACGGAGATCGCCCGCTGCACTTCGTTGGCCTGTTCCTCCAGTGCGGTGGCCACGGCCGCCACGCTTTCCACCAGCTGGGCGTTGCGCTGGGTGACCTGATCCATCTGCGCGACCGCCTGGTTGACCTGGCCGATGCCGGTGCTCTGCTCGGCGGAGGCGGCGGCGATCTCGTCCATGATGTCATTGACCCGGGCGACCGCGGCCACCACCCCTTCGATGCTCTCTTCGGCGCGCTTGACCAGGCGCTCGCCCTGGCCGATCTGCTGCGCGGAGCTATCGATCAGGCTGCGAATCTCCTTGGCGGCCTCGCCGGAGCGGCTGGCCAGATTGCGCACCTCGCTGGCGACTACGGCGAAACCGCGGCCCTGCTCGCCGGCGCGGGCGGCTTCCACCGAGGCGTTGAGGGCGAGGATGTTGGTCTGGAAGGCGATCGAGTCGATGACGTTGATGATCTCGGTCATCTTGTACGAGGTCTCGGTGATCGCGCCCATGGTGTCGACCACCTGGTTCATCACCTGGCCGCTGTCGCGCACCGCCTCCGAGGCTTTCTGCGCCAGCTGGCTGGCCTGGTGGGCGTTGCCGGAGTTCTGCACGACGGTGGAGGTGAGCTCCTCCATGCTCGCCGCGGTTTCCTGCAGCGCGGCGGCCTGCTGTTCCGTGCGCACGTAGAGATCCTGGTTGTTGCCGGCGATCTCGTGGGCGGAGTTGGTGAAGGTGTCGACGCTGCCGCTCACGTCGGCGGAAATGCTGACCAGACTCTTGCGCATGACGTCCAGCATGCGGGTCATCTGGCCCATCTCGCTCTCGCCGAAGTCCGGGATGCGCGCTCCCAGGTTGCCGGCGGCCAGCTGGGCGATGAAGGTCATGGCGCTGCGCTGCGGGCGCAGCACCGAGAGAATGGCCAGGCGGCCCAGGCCGATCAGGCCGGCGAGCCCCAGCACCACCAGCGCCAGCTGGGCCTTGACCAGGATGTCGGTGACGCTCTTGTCCGGGCTCTGCAGCCCGTAGTAACCGAGCAGGCCGCTGGCCAGCAGGAGCAGGACCGCGCCGCCGACGATCAGGTTCAGGCGCGCCCGCAGCGAGTCGGGGCGCAGGCGCTCCGGCAGGCCGCGCAGACCGCGCTTGACCAGGCGGCCCTGGTCGAGGCCGAGATGCTGGCCGCGGCCCTCGCGGATGTCCCGGTAGGCCTGCTCGGCGACCTCGACCTCGGCACGGGACGGCTTGATGCGCACCGAGGTGTAGCCGACCAGCTTGCCGTTCTCGTACAGCGGCGTGACGTTGGCCCGCACCCAGTAGTGGTCGCCGTTCTTGCGCCGGTTCTTGACCAGGCCGTTCCAGCTGGCGCCGCCCTGCACGGTCTGCCACAGGTTGGCGAAGGCCACCGGCGGCACGTCCGGGTGGCGCACCAGGTTGTGCGGGGCGCCCATCAGCTCGTCATGGGTGAAGCCGGAAATCCGGATGAACGCGGGGTTGGCGTAGGTGATCCGGCCCTTCAGATCGGTGCGCGAGAGCAACAGGTCATCGTCGTCCAATACATATTCGCGCTGTGTGACAGGCTGATTGTTACGCATTCGAACAGCTCTCTTCTGGAGTACTGCAAGGCGGCCGCCAGGGGCGCCGCCGGTCGTTTATCGGCGCTCAGAACGTCTGCCAGTCTTCGTCCGCTGCCGGCTCCTGCGGTTTTCCGGGGAGTGCCGGCGTTTCCTTCTTCTTGATCCCGCGTCTGGCCTGCTCGTATTGCTGCTTCGCCCAGGATCCGTCTTCGCGGGCGGCATCCTCGGCCGTCACCACCTCGAAGGCCGCGTCGAGACGGAAGCCTTCCACCGCCTCGCGCAGGCGGTTGGCTTCGCCGACCAGCTCGCTGGCCGCATGGTTGGCCTGCTGCACCATGTTGGTGTTCTGCTGGGTCACGGCATCCATCTGCTCGACCGCCTGGTCGACCAGGGCGATGCCTTCGCTCTGCTCCTGCGAGGCCGCGGCGATCTCGTCCATGATGTCGGCCACTTTCTGCACCGACTCGACGATCTCGTGCATGACGCTGCCGGCTTCGGTGACCAGCCTGCTGCCGGTGTCGACCTGTTCCACCGAGGCGGTGATCAGGTCGCGGATTTCCTTCGCCGCCTGGGCGCTGCGGCCCGCCAGGTTGCGCACCTCGCCGGCGACCACAGCGAAGCCGCGGCCCTGCTCGCCGGCGCGGGCCGCCTCCACCGAGGCGTTGAGGGCGAGGATGTTGGTCTGGAAGGCGATGGAGTCGATCAACTTGATGATCTCCTCCACCTGGTGCGAACTCTCGCTGATCCCGCCCATGGTGGTGATCACCCGGGACACCACCTCGCCGCCGCGCTGGGCGGCCTTGGCGGCGGTGTCGGCCAGGCCGCTGGCCTGGCGGGCGTTGTCGGCGTTCTGCGCCACCGTGGAGGTCAGCTGCTCCATGCTCGAGGCGGTGCTCTGCAGGGATGCGGCCTGCTGCACGGTACGGGTCGACAGGCTGCTGCTGCCTTCGGCGACTTCCTGGGCGCCGGAGTGGATCAGCCTACTGCTGTGGCGCACGGTCCCGACGGTCGCCGCCAAACGCTGCTGGATATCGTGCAGGGCCTTGAACAGCTGGCCGATCTCGTTGTCGCTGTGGGCCTCGATGTGTCCGGCCAGATTGCCGTTGGCGATCTGCTGGCAGTGCTCCACGACGCGCTCCAGCGGCCGGATGACGTTGCGCGACACGCCCCAGAGCACCACGGCGGTGATCGCCGCGCAGAGCACCAGGGCGGCGAAGATGGCCAGGCGGATCGTCAGGGCGACGCCTTCCAGCTCGTTCTGCGGCATCTGCGGGCCCTTGGCCAGTTGCTGACCGAGAGCCCGCAGCTCCTTCAGGAAGGGCTCGGCGTACATTCGGGTCGCGTTCGCGTGGAAGGCGGCCACCGCCGGGTTGCGTTTGCCCAGCTCCTGGAGCTGCAGGCGCAGGCCGCTATCGACCAGGGTGGCGAAGCGTTTCTTGAGCGACTCCAAGGGCTTGGCGTAGGACTCGTCGCGCGGCAGGGCGGCGAAGGCGGCCAGGGCGTCCTGGAGACTCTTGAGTTTCTGCTCCAGGGCATTGGTGTCTGCCTGGTAGCTCGGTGCGCTGGCCTGGCCGGCCTGTTCGCGCTGCACCGCCTGGGCGAGCCGTTCCTGTTCTCCGGCCAGCTGGGTTTGCAGGTCCTGCAGTTGGGTCTCGATCGCCTGCAGGCCGACGACCTGCTGGAACTGCTCCTGCTGCTGGCGGTTGAATTCGGCCATGCCGGCCTGGCTGCGCTCGGCGTAGCTGACCGAATACAGGCCGAGCACGCTCAGGCCCACCACTAGGACGGCGAACACGGCCAGCACCAGCAGCCAGCTCAGGCGCACCGTCATATTGTTCAGAATCTTCACCCTTCCCTCCCATATGGCCCGTTCTGCGGGTGCTGTCCCGGGCTCCGGTTGACTGGATTTCCGTGGCCCTCAGGCCGCCAGGACCGACCCGCCCGATCACTGCTCGCCCGCCGGCCTGGCCCGGCGGGCTGGGGCGGTCCGGCTCAGGCCGGCGACAGATCCGTGGAGCGCTCGACCAGCGCCATTTCCTCGCTGGTCAGCAGCTTGTCGATGTCCACCAGCACCACCATGCGCTCGCCGATGCTGGCCAGGCCGGAGAGGTAGTCGGAGGACAGCGACAGGCTGAACTCGGGGGCCGGCTTGATCTGGTCGGCGGTCAGGGTGACCACGTCGGAAACCCCGTCGACCACCACGCCGACGATGCGGCTGTCGACGTTCACCACGATGACCACGGTCTGCGGGCCGTACTCGACGCTGTCCAGGTTGAACTTGATGCGCAGGTCGACGATCGGCACGATCACGCCGCGCAGGTTGGTCACGCCCTTGATGAAGTTCGGCGTGTTGGCGATCCGCGTGACGTTCTCGTAGCTGCGGATTTCCTGGGCCTTGAGGATGTCGATGGCGTACTCCTCGCTGCCCAGGGAGAACACCAGGAATTCGCGGCGCTGCATTTCGGCGGCATTGGCCGCGCCGTTCTGAGTGGAAGAGGTCATGGCAACGTCAACTCCTATGCTGCGGATGCCGCCGGGCGCTCTTGGCGCGCGGCGTTTTGTTTACGGTTGAGGCTTTGCAAATCGGCGATGTCGAGGATCAGCGATACGCTACCATCCCCGAGGATGGTCGCGGCGGAGACGCCCGGCACCTTGCGGTAGTTGGTCTCCAGGTTCTTCACCACCACCTGCTGCTGGCCGACCAGTTCGTCCACCAGCAGGGCGCAGCGGCTGCCGGCGCCCTGGACGATCACGGCGATGCATTCGCTGGGTTTGGTGCGCGCCCCGGGAATCGAGAAGACCTGGTGCAGCGGCAGCAGCGGCAAGTATTCGTCGCGCACCTTGAGCAACTGGTCCTCGCCGGCCATGGCGAAGATGTCCTCGCTGCGCGGCTGCAGGGATTCGATAACGGCGCCCAGCGGCAGGATGAAGACTTCCTCGCCGGCGCGTACCGACATGCCGTCGAGGATGGCCATGGTCAGCGGCAGTATGATCCGGGTGGTGGTGCCGTGACCCGGGCGCGAGAGGATCTGCACGTGGCCGCCGAGGGACTGGATGTTGCGCTTGACCACGTCCATGCCCACGCCGCGACCGGACACGTCGGTGACCACCTCGGCGGTGGAGAAGCCCGGGGCGAAGATGAGCTGCCAGACCTCGTCGTCGGTCATGTTGTCCGATACCGCCAGGCCGTTGCTGCGTGCCTTCGAGAGGATCCTCTCGCGGTTGAGGCCGGCGCCGTCGTCGATGACGTCGATCAGGATGTGTCCGCCCTGGTGCTTGGCCGACAGGGTTAGGCGCCCGGTGCGCGGCTTGCCGGCGGCCTCGCGTGCATCCGGATGCTCGATGCCGTGGTCCAGGCTGTTGCGCACCAGGTGGTTGAGCGGGTCGACGATGCGTTCGACCAGGCTCTTGTCCAGTTCGGTGGACTTGCCCTCGGTGACCAGTTCGACTTCCTTGTCCAGCTTGGCCGCTAGGTCGTGCACCTGGCGCGGGAAGCGGCTGAAGACGTATTCCATCGGCACCATGCGGATCGACATCACGGCTTCCTGCAGGTCGCGGGCGTTGCGCTGCAGCAGGTTGATGCCGTTGACCAGCTCGTGGTGCACCCCTTCCATGCGGCTGAGCGATTGGTCGAGCATGGACTGGGTGATGACCAGCTCGCCCACCAGGTTGATGATCTGGTCGACCTTGTTCACCGGTACCCGCAGGCTGCTCGATTCGGCGCTGGCGGCGGCAGCGGGTTTGGCGGCGGCCGGCTGGGGATGGGACGCCGGCGCGGCGGTCGGTGCGGCGGCGGTCGGCGCAGGAGCCGGAGTGGCAGCCGGAGCCGGCGCAGGAGCGACCGGCGCCGCTGGGGCTGGAGCCGGAGCGGCGGCTGCCGCTGCCGCCGGCTGGGCGACGTCGGCCAGGACGCGGATTTCCAGCTGCTCGGGCTCGACCACGAAGCAGAGGACGGCCTCGATGTCGTCGGTGCCCTCGCCGGTGCTCAGCTCCACTTCATAGCGCTTGGCGTCGCCGCTCTGGCTCAGGATGCTACCGAAGTGCTTGAGCTCCTCGATCAGTAGTCCCCGATCCTTGTCGCTGACCCCGAGCAGAGCCACGCACACCCGCTTGGCGCCATCGGCTGCCGGTGCGGCGGCTTCGGCGGCCGGCTCGGGCTCGGGTGCCGCTGCAGGGGCCGGAGCGGCGGGAGCCGGCGTCTCCGGCTGCTGGCCGAGCTCGTCCAGGGCCAGCTGCTGCAGGGTTTGACAGATACGGGTGAACGCCTCGGGATCGGGTTCGCCGCCACTGCGGTAGGCGGCTAGCTGGTCTTGCAGCATGTCCTTGGTTTCCAGAAAGGTGTCGACGATATCGCGGCGCAGTTTCAGCTCGCCGTGGCGCAGTTTGTCCAGGATGTTCTCGAAGATGTGCGTGGTTTTCTGCAGCACTTCGAAGCCGAAGGTCCCTGCTCCGCCCTTGATCGAGTGGGCGGCACGAAAGATCGCGTTGAGCTGCTCCGGATCCGGGTGATCGATATCCAGCTCCAGCAGATGACGCTCCATGTCTTCCAGCAGTTCGGCGGCCTCCTCGAAGAACGTCTCGTAAAATTCGGTGATATCCATGCAAACACCCTGGCAATGAATTGATTAAGGCTTGGCATCCGACTTGCCGACCTGGCCGTCCGCGGGAGCGGCCGGCGTGGCCGGTACCGTTTCGGTCGTCGGGAGGGGACCGTATTCCCGCTCGTCGATGATCGCCTTGGTCACGCGGCTGTCGAGAACGTACACCGCGATGCGCCGGTTGGACGCGTCGTTGGGTGCCGCTCCCTCGAAGGGAATGCGATCGGACATGCCGGAGATGCGCAGCAGCTTCGCGGAGTCCAGTCCGCCGTTCACCAGCTCGCGTCGCGAGGCGTTGGCGCGGTCGGCGGACAGCTCCCAGTTGCTGTAGCCGGCCTCGCCGCCGGCGTAGGGCAGGCTGTCGGTGTGTCCGGTGATCTGGATGTTGTTCGGCAGCTCGTTGAGCTTGGGCGCGATGGTGCGCAGCAGGGCGCGCATGTAGGGCTCGACCTGGGCGCTGCCGAGCTTGAACATCGGCCGCTGCTCCGTATCCACCAGCTGGATGCGCAGGCCTTCGGGCGTCAGGTCGATGAGGATCTGCTTCTGCAGGTCCTTGAGCTGGGGATCGTTGCCGATCGCCTCGGAAATGCGCTTTTTCAGTCTGTGCAGGCGCTCCTTTTCCTCCTGGGAGCGTTGCTCTTGGTTGGGGTCAATGCGCTGGCGCTCGCCCTCGGTGTAGGACAGATCGGGGCCGCCACCGGGAATGGCGCTGTCGCTGGCCGCCGCGCGATCGCCGCCGGCCATGGCGACCAGCAGCGGCGTGCGGAAATATTCGGCGACGGCGGCGCGCTCGGGTTGTCCGGCGTTGGCTAGCATCCAGAGCACCAGGAACAGAGCCATCATCGCAGTCATGAAGTCGGCGAAAGCCAGCTTCCAGGCGCCGCCATGGTGGCCGTGCTCCACCTTCTTGCGCTGGATGATGATGATGGGTTCCCGGTTGTGGTCACTCATTGGCGCCGGCTCCGCCTTCCTTGCCGTTGCGCACGAATTCCTCGAGCTCGACGCCGCCGGGGCGTTCCGTGGTGTACAGCGCCTTGCGGCCGAACTCCACCGCCAGGGTCGGAGCGTAGCCGTTCAGGCTGGCGAGCAGGGTGACGCGCAGGCATTGCAGCATCTTGATGGCTTCGGTGGCCTGGCGATCGATGCGGCTGGCGATCGGGGCGACCACGCCGTAGGCCAGCAGCACGCCGAGGAAGGTGCCGACCATGGCGTGGGCGATCATTTCCCCCATAGCATCCGGGCCCGCACCTGCGGAACTCAGCGCCTTCACCACGCCCATCACTGCGGCGACGATGCCGAAGGCCGGCAGGGCGTCGCTGACTTTGTTCAGGGCGTCGACCGGCTCGGCGGTCTCGTGCTCGAAGACCTCGATCTCGTGGAGCATCAGCTCGTTGAGCTCGTGGGGGCTCATGTTGCCGCTGATCATCAGTCGCAGATAGTCGACGATGAAGTTGATGATCAGTGGATCGCTGGAGATGCGCGGATGTTCGTTGAACAGGGGGCTTTCGGCCGGATTGTCGATGTCCTTCTCGATGGCCAGCATGCCGTCGCGCCGGGCCTTGCTGAGCAGCTTGAACAGCAGCGCCAGGACTTCCATGTAGACGGACTTGTCGTACTTGACCGTGCGCTTGAGCTTGGGCAGTGCCGTCAGGGTGGCCTTGATGGCCTTGCCGTTGTTGGCGGAGAGGAATGCCCCGACTCCGGCGCCGGCGATCATCAACAGCTCGAGAGGCTGGAACAGGGGGCCCAGGCTGCCGCCGGAAAGAACGAAACCGCCGAATATCGACAGAAATACAACGATAAGTCCTAGGGGGATCAGCACGGGAGCGCAACCTCAAGCAGGAAAAGCGGTTATAGGGTTATCGGCAGAGCGCCACTGTGCTTGAGGACATCCGGGAAAAACTTTATCGGGCCATAGCTAGGTGGGACGGGCGATTCCAGCCGGCTGGCTCGGAGAATTACCGGCTGGTTTCGGCGTCGGGGTGGCGTCATCGGCTCGGGCGGGTTTCAGCCCCTGGCGCGCAGGGCGTCCTTGATCGTCTCCTCGCCCGACTGCTGCTGTTGCTCGGCTTCACGGCGCTTGCGGGTCTTGCCGGCGCGCGACGGCGGGAGGCAGATGCCGCAGACGAAGTCCTTGGCCGGCGCATGGGCATGGGCGACGAAGTCGCCGCCGCAACAGGTGCAGCGGATCAGCTCGAGCATGCCGCTCTCGAAGAAGCGCACCAAGGTCCAGGCGCGGGTCAGGCCGAGGACGAAGTCGCCGTCATCCAGGCTGACCTGCTCCAAGTAGAGCCGGAAGGCCTTGACGAACGCTTCCATCCGCTCGCAGCCACAGTTCTCCACCAGATCCCGGTAGATGCCATAAAACAGCGAGGAATGGATGTTGGGCATCCAGGTGATGAACCAGTCGGTAGAAAAGGGCAGCATGCCCTTCGGCGGCGAGACCCCCTTCACCTCCTTGTAGAGGCGAATCAGGCGTCCTCGGCTGAGGTCCGTCTCGGTCTCCAACACCTGCAGACGGGCGCCCAGTTCGATCAGCTCAATGGCCAGCCGCACCTGGTGCATCTCGTTGACCAGGCTCTTTTCAATCATGGTTCAGCATTCCGGCCTGCTGCTCGACCACTCGGTCGGCGGAGGTCATCAACAATGCCGCATGGAGGCGCGCCAGTCCCGGTTCGCGGGTGTTGTTCAAGACCTTGGCCAGGTGCCCGGCATCCTCGAAGCCGGGACGGAAGATCAGCTGATTGGTGCGTGCCAACTGCATCAGCTGCTTGCCCGATAGCCCTGCCAGCAGGTCGGCCAACTCCTCGCTCAGTTTGAGACGAAAAATTGCGGTTGCGCGATCCTTGCGTAACAGTCGCTGCGCCAGCAGCAGATAGGAGAGATTCAAATCCTGAATCTCCTCCATAAGGCTCTCGGCGGCCATGCCCCCTCCCTTTGAATAACTCATATGACAAGCGCACGAAAAGCAGTCAAAAACGACGAATAACACCTTCTGGATGTCGTTGATTCGCGTTTTGATTGGAACCACATCACAGATCCGGCGTGTGGTTATCCATTTTTTGGGAACTTTAACACGCTAAAATTGTCGCCGCAGCTCCATACGCTCGAGAATAAATCACAGATATGTAAGGTTGGCTACAGCCGTCAGCGGAAAGTTCTTACGGGGACGGGGTCTTACGGCCTTCCAGCCCGTAGACCCAGACCAGCAGCTCGGCCACGACCTGGTAGAGCTGAGGGGGGATGTGGGCATCCAGGTCGACCTGCATGAGCAGACCGACCAGTTCCGGCGCTCCGTGCACGGGAACGCCTTGTCGCTGCGCTTCGGCGATGATCCGTTCGGCCATCGAACCATAGCCCTTGGCTACTACCCTTGGCGCCTGATCCTTCTCGCCATAGGCCAGGGCCAGTGCCTGGCGGCGGGGAGCACCCGGCTTTCCGGGAGTGGTGGCGTCAGTCATCGCCGATCTCCGACGTCTTGCGCGAATCCCGGCAATGCAATTTCACCTCGGTCAGGCCGCACTGCAGAAGGCGCTCGCGCAATGCTTCGCGGGTCTGCTCAAAGTAACCGAGCAAACCGTCCGAGGCGCTGACCAGGGTCAACGATAGCTGCTGTGCGGCCAGCCGGGCATCGAGTCGCAGGGGGCCGTGCGTTGGCAGTTGCAGATCTAGCTGAACCTTCCATTCCGGTGTCTCGCCGCTATCGGCGCCTCTTCCGTCATCGGGACGATCCCGGGAGGAGTCGTTCCGGCCTGCGTCCGGTGCCTGCAGCAGCAGGGTCATGAGCATTCCCGCCCATGCCTCTCCTTGCCAGCGCAGGGTCGGGCTGACCAGTAGCTCCAGCTGGTGGCGGACGACGCCCTGCAGCTCGTCCCGGGAAAGAGGAGTGTCCCGAGGCGCTTCGGTTTCCTGGGGTAGCGGTTCCCGAGGCTTGTCCGAGAGATCGGTGGCGGAGGGTGTCGGCACGCTTTGTGTCGCCGTCCAGGGCAGAGCGGTCGTCGGGTCTCCGTCGAGCGGCTGCGTATCCGAGAGCGGCGCCATAGACGACTGTCCGACAGCGGGTTGTGGCGATGTCGTTTCGCTGTCCCGTGGTGGCCGCCAGCCGCGCATCTGCGGCTCGTGGGCGAGCGCCTGCACGGGCAGCTCGCCCTGGAACCAGCGGGCCAGATGCGCTTCGTAGAACAATCCGCTCTCGCTGATGCTCTGTTTCAGCAGGCCGGCCAGGCTGGTCGCCTGCGGCGGCGAGTCGGCGGGCATCAGGGGGCTGGTCGGTTCGATGGTCGAGGGCTTGGCCGGGTGCGTCAGGAGCACGTCGGCGATGGTGCGAGCCGCGGGGCTGAGCTGGGTCGAGGTGGAGGCGGGCGCGCCCGCGGGGAGCTGAAGTGGCTTGGATGGCCCGGTGGCATCCTGCTGGTCCGCATCCGGCATCAGCAGCAGGGGGATGCGTGCATCGAGCCGTGAGTCGCTGCGCACCTGGCGCACGGCTTCCGTGTCGAATGCGGGGGCAACGGGGGGCGCGGCTTCCGGTGCTGTCTGGAAATCCACCCGCTTGCCCAGTACCTGATGCAGCAAGGTGTCGAGCAGCGGGGTGATCCCGCTCACAGCGAGCCTTTATCGAAGCGCTTGGCGGCCTGCACCGTCACTGTGCCGGAGCGATAGGCCCGGTTCAGTTGTCGTTGGCGCTGGGAAGTCATGATCAGGCTGCCCAGTTCGTTCTGTCGGGCGACCAGGTGGGCGCGGATCTCGACGTCCAGTTCGAGGATCTGCTCCAGCAGCTCGACCTTGCGCTGCTGCTCCTCGGATCCGAGGGGCACCTTGGCCTCCAGCTGGCGGAGGCGTTCGATGTCCACCAGGCCGCGGGACCTTTCCTGCACCAGGCCGGCCCAGTCTTGGCTGCGGGCCAGCTCCAGCATGCATTTCGACTGCCGCAGCAGCTGTTCGTAGGATTCGAAGATCTGCGCGGTTTCGCTCATGGTCGGGACTCCCCGACCTGGGCCGCGATTTCGCGCCAGGCCGAGCCGATTTCCTCGAGCAGGTTGGCCGCCTGGTCCAGGCTCTGCTGGTCGTTGCGCAGGTTGGCCTGCAGCAGGAGGCGGGTCACGTAGTCGTAGATCTGCTCTAGGCGTCCGGCCAGTTCGCCGCCGCGCTCATGATCCAGCGCGGCAAGCAGCCCCCGATTGACGATATCGATGGCTCGGGAGATTGCTTTGCCCTTTTCCGTGACGTTGCCCGCCTGCATGTGTAGCCGGGCGGCGCGGATGGAGGTCTGCGCCGCGTCGAACAGCATCACGATCAACTGGTGCGGGGAGGCCGAGAGAACCCCGGACTCCACTCCCACCTTTGCGTAGGCGTTCGCCCCGCGCATGCCGCTCATAGCGTTTCACTCCCCTGTATTGCTAGCCGTTAGAGCTTGAGGAGCTCAAGGCGCTGAATTGTTGGGTCAGATAGGTGCTGGTCGAGTTCAGCTGGGCGATCAGTGTGTCGAGCTGCGTGAACTGGGTCTTGTAGAGCGAGATGGTGGCGTCGATGCTGTCCTGCATCGCCGTGTATTGCTTGTCGAGCTGGTCGTTGGCCGATTGCAGGCCTGCCGTGGCTTTGGTCAGGCTGCCATCGTCGCCGAGGATGTTGTCCAGCACGCTGCCCATGTTGGCGGCAAAACCGCTTCCGCTGCTGCCGACGAAGAAGCTGCTGAGGGTCGAGGCGTCGCCGTTGACCGCCGCGTCGAGCTTGGTGTCGTCGATCTTCAGCGTGCCGTCGGATTGCAGGGAGATCCCCAGGTCCTGCAGATGCTGGAAGGTGCTGCCGCTTACGTCCGTGGTCAGGGCACGGGTCAGACGGTTCTCGATGGTGCGCTCGGTGGTGTCGCCCAGCAGCTTGCCGGATTTGGTCGAGTCCGCCGCGTTGTAGGCGGTCAGGGTATCGGTGGTGCTCTCCAGCGAGTTGTAGGCGTTGACGAAGTCGGTGATCACCTTTTTCATCGAGTCGGTGTCGCGCGCGACGGCCAGGGTCTGGGTCTGGCCCACGGAAGCGAGGGACAGGTTCAGGGTCACGCCTTGCAGGGCGCCCTCGACCGTGTTGCTCTGACTGGTGATGGCGATGCCGTTGACGGTCAGGCTGGCATCCTTGGCCTGTGCGGTCTCGGTCATGGCGCCCGTGGCGAACAGGCTGGCGACGGTGCCGGTGCCGTTCGCCAGGCTGGTGCTGATGGCCGATGCGGTGCCGGTGGTGTTCGAGGTCAGGGACAGGCGGTAGGGGTTGGTGGCGTCGCCGGTGTTGACGATGGAGGCGGTCAGGCCGGTGTTCTGCGCATTGATCGCGTCGCGGATGCCGTCCAGGGTGTTGTTGGTCGAGTCGATGGTGACGGTCGTGCTCTTCCCGCCCACGGTGAGGGTCAGGTCGCCGGTCCCCAGGGCGGTGGTCTCGCTGGCCACTCCGGCGGTGGCCCAGCTGTTGGCCTGGGCCAGGGAGTTCACGGTGATCTGGTAGCTGCCCGGCACCGCGGAGCTGGTCACCGCCGAGGTGATGCCGGTACCGCTGAGGTTGCTGGTCATCGCCTGATAGGTGGTCTGGTCGGCCAGCTTGCTCACCGCATCCTGCAGACTGGACAGGGAGCTCTTGAGGGTGCCGTAGGCGGAAAGCTTCGCGCTGTTGGCGGTCTTCTGGTCGGTGATGGGGGTGAGCTTCTGATTTTCGGCGGTGGTGAGTTGGTCGAGCAGGCCGGTCAGGTCGAGCCCGGAGCCAACCCCGAGCGATGAGATAGAAGTCATGTCAGTTCCTCGAAAAGTGGCGCTGGCGTCGGGCTGTAAGCCTTCGGGCCGCGCGAAAGCCAAAAAATGGGTCGCTATGTCCCATATCGGCTCGGACTCTCCGGACTTTAGCCTTGCCTGGTCCTGGTGAGTCGCATAGACGCTCGGCTCAGATCTGCATGTTCATGACGTCCTTGTAGGCGCTGACCAGGCGATTGCGCACCTGCACGCCCATCTGGAAGGCCACGCTGGCTTTCTGCATGTCCACCATCACGTCGTTCAGGGCCAGCCCCGGATCGCCGGCCAGGAAGGCGTCGCGCCGGGTGTCGCTGGTCGTCTGCAGCTGGTTGATGCGCCGGATCGAGTCCTGCAGGGCGCCGGCGAAGCTGCCAACGGTGCCGTTGTCGACGACTGGCGAGCTCTTGCCGGCCGCCTGGCCGGCGAGTGCCTGGATCTGCTGCAGGGCGGACTGGATGGCGGATGCGTTCGTGATCGACATGCTGGGCGATACACCGGGACGATGGAATGGTTGCAAGCCTAACAATCCCGGCTCCATCCACATGCGGCCAATTAGCCATAAAAGCATCGGCTTTTTGCTCCTTTAAGCCGAGGCGCTCTCCGGATAATGCATCGGCCCAAGACTGTCCCGGCTTTCTGCACCTGGCCGCCAGGCCACCTGCGACCCCCCGGGGCACTCGCGACACAACACCGGAACCGGATGCTCCAATGTCTTTCGTATCGTTCCACTCCCGCTGCCGGAGGCGCCTGTGAGTAGTGCTGCCGCCCCAGGGACAGTCCCCGCAGCTGCCGGCGCGCCGAATCAGCCTCTTGCCGCCCGCCTGCTCGCCCAGTTGCGCAGCCAGCCGCGGCTGCCGCTGCTGCTCGCCGGCGCAGCGGCGCTGGCCGTGGTCGTCGCCATGCTGCTCTGGGCCCGTGAGCCCGAGTATCGGGTGCTCTATGCCAACCTCAGCGAAGCCGACGGCGGCCGCATCATCGGCGAACTGGAAAAGCGCATGGTGCCCTATCGCTTCAGCGAGGGCGGACAGGCCCTGCTGGTGCCCGCCGACCAGATGCACACCCTACGCTTGCAGCTGGCCGAACAGGGCCTGCCGCAGGGCGGCAACGTCGGCTTCGAGCTGCTCGACAAGCAGGCCTTCGGGGTCAGCCAGTTCGCCGAGCAGATCAACTTCCAGCGCGGCCTCGAAGGCGAGCTGGCCCGCTCCATCGAATCCCTCGGTCCGGTGGCCAAGGCCCGGGTGCACTTGGCCCTGGCCAAGCAGTCGGTGTTCGTGCGCGACCGCGAGCCGGCCCGCGCCTCGGTGGTCCTGAACCTGGAGGGCGGGCGCGAGCTGGGCGACAGCCAGGTCAGCGCGATCATTCACCTGGTTTCCTCCAGCGTGCCCAACCTGTCCGTGGATGCGGTCACCGTGGTCGACCAGAACGGTCGTCTGCTCTCCCGCTCCAACGGCTCCAACGACCTGGACGGTCGCCAGCTGAGCTACGTCGACGAAGTCGAACGCTCCTACCGGCGGCGCATCGAGGACATCCTGGCGCCGATCCTCGGCGCCGGCAACGTGCGTGCCCAGGTGGTGGCCCAGGTCGACTTCGCCAGCCGCGAGCAGACTGCCGAGCGCTACGCCCCCAACCAGGGCGAGGCGGCGGTACGCAGCCAGCAACTGATGGAGAACACCGTCACCGGCGACAAGCAGGCCCTCGGCGTGCCCGGCGCCCTGACCAACAGTCCGCCGAACAGCACGCCGCCGGCCGCCCAGCCCCAGACGCCGCCGGCTCCGCCTGCCGCCAACGCCGCGGCCGCCGGGCGGGGGCAGCCCGCTGCCGCCAATGCCGCCGCAAGCGGTAGCGAGACGGCCAAGCCCGCCGGCCCGACCTCGATGCGCCGCGACAACATGGTCAACTACGAGGTCGACCGCAGCGTCGAGCACGTCCAGCAGCGCCTGGGCGGCATCCAGCGGCTGTCGGCCGCGGTGGTGGTCAACTATCGCCAGGTGGTCAAGGACGGCGAGGTGACCCGCGAGCCGCTCAGCGAAGAGGAAATCGCGCGAATCGACCGTCTGGTGCGCCAGGCCATGGGTTTCTCCGCCGATCGCGGCGACCAGCTGGAAGTGCTGAACAGCCCCTTCGCCGACCCAGAGCGGGAGCAGGAGCCGTCCTGGTGGCGGACGCCGGAGTTCTACAGCCTGGCCATGAGCCTGTCGCGCTATCTGCTGGTGGCCTTCGTCGCCCTGCTGCTCTGGCTGCTGGTGCTGCGCCCGATCAAGCGCCGCCACGACGCGACCCAGGCCGCTGTCGCCGCGGCCCGCGCCGAAGAAGAGCAGGCCTTCACCGCCTCCGTCGGCGGCGTCTCCGGCTCCGGCTCCGAGGAAGAGCCGGCCCCGCCGCGCAATCGCCGGCGCAAGTCGACCCTCTACGAACACAACCTGCAGAGCCTGCGCGAGATGGCCCAGGAAGATCCGCGCCTGGTCGCCATGATCGTCCGTGGATGGATGAGCAAGAAAAATGATTGAGATGAGTGCTGCCCGCCGTAGTGCGATTCTGCTGCTGTCCCTCGACGAGGACAGCGCGGCCGAAGTCTTCAAATTCCTGCCCAGCCAGGACGTGCAGGAGGTGAGTACCGAGATGGCCCGGCTCACCCAGGTCTCCCACGACGAGATGCGTCAGGTCCTGGAGGAGTTCATGGACGAGACCGAGCAGTACGCCGCGGTCAACATCCAGTCCAGCGACCACATCCGCGCGGTGCTGACCAAGGCCCTCGGCAGCGAGCGCGCGGCCAGCCTGATCGACGACATCCTCGAAAGCGGCAACGAAAGCACGGGCATCGACAAGCTGAACCTGATGGAGGCCTCGAGCGTCGCCGAGATGATTCGCGACGAGCATCCGCAGATCATCGCCACCATCCTCGTCCACCTGGAACGCCATCAGGCCGCCGACGTGCTCGAACTGTTCGACGAGCGTCTGCGCAACGACATCGTCCTGCGTATCGCCACCTTCAGCGGCGTGCAGCCGGTCGCCCTGCAGGAGCTGACCGAGGTGCTCGGCGGCATGCTCGACGGCCAGAACCTCAAGCGCAGCAAGCTGGGCGGCGTGAGGACCGCGGCGGAGATCCTCAACCTGATGAACTCGGCCCAGGAAGAAGTGGCCATCCAGACCGTGCGCGCCCACAGCGAGGAGCTGGCGCAGAAGATCCTCGACGAGATGTTCCTCTTCGAGAACCTGATAGACCTGGACGACCGCAGCATCCAAACCATCCTCAGCCAGGTCGAGAGCAATTCCCTGGCGATCGCCCTCAAGGGCGCCCAGCAGGCGCTGCTGGACAAGTTCCTGGCGAACATGTCCAACCGTGCCGCCCAGCTGTTCCGCGAGGACATGGAAGCCCGCGGACCGATCCGCGTTTCCCAAGTCGAGGCCGAACAGAAGGCCATCCTGCAGGTGGTTCGTCGCCTGGCCGACACCGGCGAGATAGTCCTCGGCGGCGGAGACGACAGCTATGTCTGACCGGCCCTCCTGGCCCGGCGCCGGAGAGCAGTGGCGCCCCTGGCAGATGGAGGAGCTGGGGCGTCCCCAGGAGTCGCGCCCCGATCCCGAGCGACAGCGCCGCGAGGCCCTGCGCCAGCAGGCCCTCAAGCGCGAGGCCGAACTGCAGGCCCAGCGCGAGCGGGCTCGCCAGGAGGCCGGCCGCCAGGGCTACGAGGAAGGTTTCGCCGCAGCCAGGAACGAGGGCTACGCCCGCGGCCTGGAGGAAGGCCGCCAGGCCGGCGAGCAGGAGCTCCGGGAACAGACCCGCGCGGCGCTGGAGCCGCTGCTCGAACTGGGAAAGACGTTCCGTCAGGCCCTCGATCAGCTCGACGGCGACATCGCCGAGCGACTGGTCGACCTGGCCCTGGCCGCCGCCCGCCAGCTCGCCGGCGAGGCCCTCGAGGCGCACCCGGAGCAGATCCTGCCGCTGATCCGCGAGCTGCTGCACAGCGAGCCGGCCCTCAGCGGCAAGCCGCGCCTGTGGCTGCATCCGGCCGACCTCGCGCTGGTCAAGGCGCGCCTCGGCGACGAACTGGAAGCCGCCGGCTGGCAACTGCAGCCGGACGCCTCCATCAGCCGCGGCGGCTGCCGTGTCAGCAGCGCCAGCGGCGAGCTGGACGCCACCTGGGAGGCGCGCTGGGCGCGTGTCGTCAGCCAGGTGCGCCGGCGCCATCAACAGCCGGAAACCGACGCCGAGGACGGTGCATGAATCCGCATCGGCAGCGCTGGTCCCAGGCGCTGGACGGCGTGCGCCGGCGCGTCGAAGCCCTGCCGTCGTACCGGCGCAGCGGCTGCATCGTGCGCGCCACCGGCATGGTGCTGGAGGCGGTCGGCCTGCGCATTCCCCTGGGCGGCGTCTGCCGTATCGAGCTCGCCGGGCATGGCCACGATGCCGGCCTGCAGTACGCCGAGGCGGAAGTGGTCGGCTTCGCCGGGGAGCGCCTGTATCTCATGCCGCTGGAGGAAATCAGCGGCTTGCAGCCCGGTGCCCGGGTCCTGCCCCTCGACGAAGGCAGCGACGGCCTCAGCGCGCGCCGCTTCCCGCTCGGCGAGCATCTGCTCGGCCGGGTCCTCGATAGCAGCGGCCGGCCGCTGGACGGCAAGGGCGGGCTGGGCGAGGTGCCGCACGCCAGCCTGCAGACCCCGCCACTGAATCCGCTCAACCGCGCGCCCATCGACCGCCAGATCGACGTCGGCATCCGCGCCATCAACGGCCTGCTCAGCGTCGGCCGCGGCCAGCGCATGGGCCTGTTCGCCGGCTCCGGCGTCGGTAAGTCGGTGCTGCTCGGCATGATGGCGCGCTATACCCGTGCCGACGTCATCGTCGTCGGCCTGATCGGCGAGCGGGGCCGCGAGGTCCAGGACTTCATCGACAACATCCTCGGCGAGGAGGGGCTGCGCCGCTCGGTGGTGGTCGCCGCTCCGGCCGACACCTCGCCGCTCTCGCGCCTGCAGGGGGCGGCCTATGCCACCCGCCTGGCCGAGGACTTCCGCGACGCCGGCCACGACGTGCTGCTGATCATGGACTCGCTGACCCGCTACGCCATGGCCCAGCGCGAGATCGCCCTGGCCATCGGCGAGCCGCCGGCGACCAAGGGCTATCCGCCGTCGGTCTTCGCCAAGCTGCCCAAACTGGTGGAGAAGACCGGCAACGGCCCGCGCGGCGGCGGCTCGATCACCGCCTTCTACACCGTGCTCAGCGAGGGCGACGACCAGCAGGACCCGATCGCCGACTCGGCGCGGGCGATCCTCGACGGACACATCGTCCTGTCCCGCGCCCTGGCCGAGAGCGGCCATTATCCGGCCATCGACATCGAGGCCTCGATCAGCCGGGCGATGACCGCCATCGTCACTGACGCGCAGCAACGCAAGGCTCAACAGTTCAAGCAGATACTGTCAAAATACCAGCGTAACCGTGACCTGATCAGCGTGGGCGCCTACGCTCCCGGCCACGATCCGCAGCTGGACCAGGCGGTGAAGCTCCATCCGCAGCTGGAGCGCTTCCTCCAGCAGCGCATCGACGAGCGCGCCGGCATCGAGGAAACGCTGCAGGCGCTCGATGCGCTGATCCCCACTCCACGCGAGCAAGGCAGGTAATCCGGGATGTCTACCTCCAGTACCCTCGATATCCTCATCGGCCTGGCCCAGGAAGCCCTGGACGCCGCCGGCCGCACCCTGGCCGGGCACCGTCGCAACCAGCAGCAGGCCCAGACCCAGCTGGACACCCTGGTGCATTACCAGCGCGAATACCGCCGCGGGCTGCAGCAGGCCATGCAGGACGGTATCGCGCCGGCCAGCCTGCACAACTACCGGGCCTTCCTGGCCTCGCTGGACAGCGCCATCGAGCGCGCCAGCCAGACCGTGGCGATCCAGTGCCAGCAGGTCGACAACAGCCAGCGGAACTGGCAGGAGCAGCGCCGCAAGCTGAACTCCTACGACACCCTGGTCGAACGCCGGGCGGTGCTCGCCCAGGTGCGGGAGAACCGCGCCGAACAACGTTTGAGCGACGAGTTCAGCGCGCAGATGCGCCTGCGCTCGGCCGGCTTCCCCACTTCGCCCGAAAGCAGCTCGTAAGAGGCCCGAATGGACATCATCGCATTGACTGCCAGCCCCTTGGCCGCTTCCGCACCCGCAGCACCGCAGAGCGCCGAAACCGGCGGAGGCTTCGCCCTCAGCCTCGAACAGGCCGTCGGCCGCCAGCCAGATGCGGCCAACCAGAGCGTGGCCGCGGATGCCGCGACGGCGGCCGCCCAGGCGCAACGGACTGCCGTGCAGAGCGACGCGCAGGCGACCGCGCAGGCCGCCCAACTGACCGATTCGCCGCTCGCCGGCGCTCTCCTGACCGCGGCCGGGGACGCGCTCGCCAGCGCCGGGGGCGATGCCGGTAGCGGAGATGCCGGCGCGGCGCAGGGGCAACCCGACGCCACGGCGACCCAGGCCGACCTGCTGGCCGGTCTTCTCGCCATGCCGGTCGCTGCGCCTGTGACCGCCGCGCCCGCCGGCGTGCGTCTGGGCGTGGACGATCTGCAGCAGATCCGCGAGCGTCTGACGGCCATCGAGAATGCCGGCAATCTCGATGGCCAGAGCGTCGGCGGAGCGCTGACCGGCGCGCTGGCGGTCGCGGCCAATGTCGCTCCCAACCTGCTCGCGGGGGTCGCACAGGCCAGCGCCGCGGGCGCCGCCGTCAGCTCTCCCCAGGCGCTGAGCGCCGCCCTGCCGGGAAAAGCCGGTGCCCGGGCGGACGGAGCTTTCGCCCAGCAGGTCCAGCGTGCCAGCGAAGCGGCCGCCGCGTCGGCGGCGGCTCCCTCCCAGGTTGCCGCCGCCCAGGCCGGCTTCGAGCAGGCCGCCCTGGAGGCCAGGTCGCTGGCCCGGTCCACCGATGAGGCTCCGGCGTCCGCCCTGCCGGCCGCCGACAACGGCGCCGCCGGCCCGTTCGTCGCGGTTCTGACCCAGGCCGGCGGCACGACCGGCGACGCCGCGTCCGCTCCGGCGGCCAGTGCCAGCCTGACGGCACCGCTGGCCAGCCCCGAGTGGCAGAAGGGGCTCGAGCAGCAAGTGCTCGGCCTGCACCAGCGCGGCGAGCAGCGGATCGAGCTGCATCTGCACCCCGCCGAGCTCGGCCCGCTGTCGATCAGCCTCCAGCTGGGCGAATCCGGCGCCCAGGCGCAGTTCCTCTCGTCCCACCCGCAAGTGCGGGCGGCGGTCGAGCAGGCCATTCCGCAGCTGCGCGAGACCCTCGCCCAGCAAGGCATCACCCTGGGCGAGACCTCGGTCGGCGAGCAGCAGTACCGCTCGCCCCAGGAGCAGTCCTCGGGTGGCAACGGGGGCAGTTTCGCCGGTAACGGCAACGGCTCCGGTACCGGCGTCGCCGACGTGAGCCTGGAGTCCAGGCCGGTCGCCGTGCCGCTCAGCCTGAACGGCGGCATCGATCTCTACGCCTGATGAACGCGGGCCCGGCCACGACCGTCGCCGGCCCGCGGCAAAACAGGAAATACGCGGGATAGCAGGGCCTTATCGCACCATCGAAGCGGGACGGCTGCCGGCATACTCCTTCCCCTCGACTCGCTCGAGCTGAGTTTCTCCACAGGGCATATGCAATGAGCAACACCCAAACGGCCGGCCGCAAGTCCCAGTGGCTGCTGCTGATTCTCCTGGTCCTCGTCGCCGCCGGTGGCAGTGCGGCCGGCATGTATTTCCTCCTCGGCAACAAGGGTCAGGCCGCTGCTGCACCGGCCCCCGAGCCGCAGGAGATCCCGGAGCCGATCTTCGTGGCGGTCAAGCCGTTCACCGTCAACCTGCGCAGCGAGCAGGACGAGGAGCGTCTGCTCTACATCGGCATATCCCTGAAGGTCGAGAACCAGGAGAGCGAGCAGTTCCTGCAGAAGTACATGCCCGAGGTGCGCAGCCGTCTGCTGACCCTGCTCACCGGCAAGACCGCGGCCGAGCTCATGACGCCCGACGGCAAGCAGCAGCTTTCCGCCAAGATCATCGAGGTGCTGCGCCAGCCCATGGCTCTGCAGCAGCCGGAGCTGCGTCTGACCGACGTGCTCTACACCGAATTCATCGTGCAGTAGTCCCATGGCCCAAGACGATCTGCTATCGCAGGAAGAAATCGACGCCCTGCTCAAGGGCGTCAGCGGCGAGGAAGAGGCCGCGCCCCGGGCGGCGGTCGAGAACGCCCACATCCGTCCGTACAATCCGGCGACCCAGCATCGGGTGATCCGTGAGCGTCTCCACGCGCTCGACATCATCAACGAGCGTTTCGCCCGCCACTTCCGCATGAGCCTGTTCAACCTGATTCGCCGCACCGCCGACATCACCGTCGACAGCGTGCGCTATCAGACCTACAGCGATTTCGCGCGCAACGTGCCGGTACCGACCAACATCAACCTGATGGCCATGAAGCCCCTGCGCGGTACCTCGCTGGTGGTGTTCCCGCCGAACCTGGTGTTCATGGTGGTGGACAACCTGTTCGGTGGCGACGGTCGCTTCCTGACCAAGTCCGAGGGGCGCGAGTTCACCCATACCGAGCAGCGCATCATCCGCCGCCTGCTGGGGCTGGCGATGGACGCCTACCAGAGTGCCTGGAAGTCGGTCTATCCGCTGGAGATCGATTACCTGCGCTCGGAGATGCAGGCCAAGTTCGCCAACATCACCAGTTCGCCCAACGAAATCGTGATCAACACCGTCTTCCACCTGGAGGTCGGCAACCTGATCAGCGAGTTCAACATCGTCATGCCCTATCTGATGATCGAGCCGTTGCGCGCCCTGCTCAACGGCCCGCTGACCGATAGCCACCCGGAAGAGGAGCGCCAGTGGGGCACGCGCATGGCCCGGGAGCTGACCCATTCGGAGGTCGAGCTGATCGCCGACTTCACCGATATCGACCTGCGCATCGGCCAGGTCATGGCGCTCAAGGTCGGCGACGTGCTGCCCATCGAGCTGCCGGATATAGTCACCGCGCGAGTCGACGGAGTGCCGGTGATGAACTGCGAATACGGTAGCCAGAACGGCCTGCGGGCCTTGCACGTCAAGCAGCTGATCGACCATTCATCCGCCAGCACCGGCGCGATGGCCGAGCGGTTCGTCAAAGGCAACCTGCACGCCGCCAAGGAAACCAAGCATGACTGATTCGAACAAAACCGACGATCCGAACGCCGCCGACAGCCTGGCGGACGACTGGGCCAGCGCCATGGCCGAACAGACCTCCTCGGCCGCGACGGCCCAGGCCGATTCGCCCGAGGACGATCCCTGGGCGGCCGCACTGGCCGAACAGGCCGCTGCGCCCGCTGTCGCCGCCCCGGCCAGCCAGGCCCAGAGCGCCGGCGAGAGCGTCTTCAAGCCCCTCGACAAGGGCGCCGCCTCGGGCACCATGCGCGATCTGGAAATGATCATGGACATCCCGGTGCGGCTCAGCGTCGAGCTCGGCCGCACGCGGATCACCATCAAGCAGCTCCTGGAGCTGGCCCAGGGTTCGGTGGTCGAGCTGGAAGGCCTGGCCGGCGAGCCGATGGATATCCTGATCAACGGCTACCTGATCGCCCAGGGCGAGGTGGTGGTGGTGGACGACAAGTACGGCATCCGTATCACCGAGATCGTCACGCCCTCCGAGCGGGTGCAGAAACTCAACCGATGAGCCCGGCCAGCGACACCGTCGCCAGCGGCGCGGACAGCCTGCTCGGCCTGGCCATGCTGGGCAAGACCACCCTGGCGCTGGCCCTGGTGATCGGTGCGATCTTCTTCTGCAGCTGGCTGCTGCGCCGTCTCGGGCCGGGCCGCCAGTGGGCGGGCCAGCGGCTCAAGGTGGTTTCCAGCACCCAGATCGGGCCGCGCGAGCGCCTGGTGATCGTCGAGGTGCAGGGCACCTGGCTGGTGCTCGGGGTGACCGCCCAGCAGATCAGCAAGCTGCACGAGCTGCCGGCACCGCCGGGCGGGGCCGACGCCAGCACCGAGACCGCCGGCCTCAGCTTCGCCGAGCGCCTGGTCAGCAGCCTCAAGGTGCACCTGCCGGAGCGCGGACCGGAAGGTTCCCACTCCTCGGAAAAACCATGACTCCACCCGTTCTCTCACGCAGCGGCGCGCGCCGGGGCGTCGGCCTTCTCGTCCTGCTGCTCGCCTGCGGCCTGCCGGAATGCGTCCTGGCGGCCCAGGGGCTGTCCGCCCTGACCACCCAGCCGCTGCCGAACGGCGGCCAGCGCTGGTCGCTGGATCTGCAGACGCTGCTGCTGCTCAGCGGCATGGCCTTCCTGCCGGCCATGCTGCTGATGATGACCTGCTTCACCCGCATCATCATCGTCCTCGGCCTGCTGCGCACCGCCCTCGGCACGGCCTCGTCGCCGCCGAACCAGGTGCTGATCGGCCTGAGCCTGTTCCTCACCTTCTTCATCATGTCGCCGGTACTGGACAAGGCCTATCAAAGCGCCTGGCTGCCCTATTCCCGCGACGAGATGAACGTCGAACAGCTTCTCGAGACCGGCAGCCAGCCGTTCCGGGAATTCATGCTGGGCCAGACCCGGCAGAACGACCTGGCGCTGTTCGCCCGCCTGGCCAAGATCGGCGATCTGGAAGGGCCGGAACAGGTGCCGATGCGGGTGCTGATCCCGGCCTTCACCACCAGCGAGTTGAAGACCGCCTTCCAGATCGGCTTCACCATCTTCATCCCGTTCCTGATCATCGACCTGGTGGTGGCCAGTGTGCTGATGGCGCTGGGCATGATGATGGTGCCGCCGGCCACCCTGTCCCTGCCGTTCAAGCTGATGCTGTTCGTGCTGGTCGACGGCTGGCAGCTGCTGATCGGCTCGCTGGCGCAGAGCTTCTATCTATGACGTCTTGCCGAGGTGTTTCCCGATGACGCCGGAAATGATCATGGATCTGGCCCACCAGGGCATGCGGGTCGCCATCTTCCTCGCCGCACCGCTGCTGCTCACCGCCCTGCTGATCGGCCTGCTGGTCAGCCTGTTCCAGGCGGCCACCCAGATCAACGAGATGACCCTGTCGTTCATTCCCAAGGTCCTCGGCGTGTTCGTCGTGCTGGTGCTGCTCGGCCCGTTGATGATCCAGACGATCACCGACTTCACCCGCGAGCTGTTCAGCAATCTGCCTGGCATGCTCGGTTGAGTCGACTGAGCCGCCGATGACGGGACCCGCACGGTGATCGAGGTCAGCTCCGACCAGCTGCAGCTGTGGGTGGTCAGCTTCCTCTGGCCGTTCTGCCGGATCGGCGCCTTCCTGATGGCTTCCCCGCTGCTCGGCCACAGCAGCATCCCGGTGCGGGTCAAGGTCTGCCTGGCGGCGATGCTCAGCATCCTGCTGGCGCCCAACCTGCCGCCGCTGCCGCAGGTCCCGGTGTTCTCCTGGGCGGGCGTGGGGATCATCGTCGAGCAGTTTTTGATCGGTATGGCCATCGGCATGACCATGCGCGTCGTCTTCGGCGTGGTGGAGTTCGCCGGCGAGATCATCGGTCTGCAGATGGGGCTGGGCTTCGCCACCTTCTACGCACCGGACACCGCCTCCAACACCATGGTGCTCTCGCGCCTGCTGTACATGCTCACCCTGCTGATGTTCCTCGCCTTCGACGCCCATCTGCTTGTGCTGGAACTGCTCGCCGGCACCTTCACCAGCCTGCCGATCGGCGGAGTGCGCTTCGACCCCGCGGCCTGGCAGATGCTCGCCCGCTACGGCAGCACCATCTTCCTCACCGGGCTGCTGCTGGCCCTGCCGCTGGTGGCCTCGCTGCTGATCATCAACCTGGCCATGGGCATCCTCAACCGGGCGGCGCCGCAGCTGACGGTGTTCTCGGTGGGATTCCCGCTGACCCTGACCATCGGCCTGGTGCTGCTGATGGAGCTGATGACGGATCTGGGGCGCTTTCTGGAGGGGTTGTTCCGCGACGGCCTGCAATTCCTTGAGCAGCTGGTCGCCAGCATGGGGCTGCCGGGCTGAGGCCCGGGAAGCGGGCGGGGCGGCCGTCGGCCGCTCGCCCGCGGGGATCAGATCAGCTTGAACAGCGACAGGCTCTGGATGCCGACGTAGGCCTTCTGCGCCGCCTGCAGGCCGACTTGGCGCAGGCTGTAGTCGGAGATGGCCTGGTTGTAGTCCAGGTCGACCAGATCGGACAGGGTCTGGGAGTAGCTCAGGTTGCGGCTGCTGCCGACGGAGTCGATCACGTCCAGCTCGTTCAGGCGCGAGCCGACCGAGGCGCGGGTGGTCAGCACGTTGTCCAGGGAGTTGTTCAGCTCGCGGTTGGCGGTCGACAGGGTGTTCTGCAGGTTGGCCTTGTCCGCAGCGGTGGTGGCCGGCTGGTCCAGCGCGGCGATCACCTGCTCCAGGGTGCGGAAGATGTTCGGCGTGGAGTTGCTCGCCGTTCCCACGCTGATGGTGTCGCCGGCCGCCGGGGTGCCCTGGACGGTCAGGGACAGCCCGTTGGCGCTGATGGTCTGGCCGGATACGTAGGGCTGCGAGGTCGTGCCGCCGTCGGTGCTGTAGTTGCCAGCACCGTCGAAGACAATGTCGAAGGGCGTGCCGAAGTTCGGGTCGCTGGCATTCGATACGCTCAGGCTGCCGTAGCTGAAGCTGCCGGTGTTGCTGGTGCTGGCCTGGGCCAGGTAGCCGTGCCCGGCGGTGACGCTGACGGTGTCGCCGGCCGCCGGAGTGCCCTTCAGGGTCAGGGACATGCCGTTGACGGTGACGCTGTCGCCCGAGGTGTAGGGCTGCGGGGTGCCACCGTCGACGCTGTAGTTGCCGGCGCCGTCGAAGCTGATGACGAAGCCGTTACCGTAGCCCGTGGCCGTGGCATCGACCACAGTGGGGCCGGCGAAGGTGACGCTACCGGTGTTGCCGCTGCCGGCGCGGGCGACGTACTGGGCCGAGTTGTGCGCGTTGAGGAAGATCTGCTGGCCGCTGTCGTTGCTCGGCATCTGCCGCGAAGCATCCACCTGCTGCAGCTGCTGGCCGGTGTCGCCGACGTACTGGACCTGCCCCGAGTTGCTCGATACGAACGGCGGGCTGGAGTCCTGGTAGCCGCCGAACAGGTAGCGGCCGTTGCCGTCGGTGGCGTTGGCTTGGCCGATCAGGGTCTGGTAGATGCCTTTGAGGTCGCTGGCGATGGACGAGCGGTCGGCATTGCTGAGGGTGTCCGCACCGGCCTGCACCAACAGACCCTTCACGCTGGTCAGGGCGTCGCTGACGCTGTTGAGCACGCTTTCTTCCTGGGACAGGGCGTTGCGGGTGCTGACCCGGGCGTCGGTGTACTGCTGGTTGACCGCTTTGGACTGCTCGACCACGACCGCCTGGGAAGCCGCCTGGGGGTCGTCCGAGGGGGTGGTCACGCGCTTGCCGCTGGCAAGCTGCAGGCCGATCTTGCTGTATTGGCTCTGCTGCTGGTTCAGAGCGTTGATGCTCTGCTGGTACATGGTCACGGTGCTGATGCGCATGGCGTGGCTGTCCTCTCGAATCAGGAACCGATGTTGAGCACGGTATCGAACACCGCTACGCCGGTGCTGATGATCTTGGCGCTGGCCTGGTAGTACTGCTGATAGCGGATCAGGTTGGCCGCTTCCTCGTCCAGGTTGACCCCGGAGTCGGACTGCTGCAGCGCGCTCAGCTGGTTGGTCAGCCCCTGCTGGGCGGTCTGGTTGGCCTGGACCACGTTGGCTTGGTTGCCGACGTCGCCGACCAGGCTGGCATAGGCCTGGCTCAGGGTGGCGATGCCGCCGACCAGCTTGCTGTTCTGCAGGTTCTGCAGGGCCAGGGAGTTGTTGTTATCGCCCGTGGCGCCGGACTTTTGGGCCGCAGCGATCTTCGCGGTGTCGTGGATCGCGTTCTGCAGCTGCCCGGCGGCGCGGCGCACCGGCTGGAGCTGGAAGCTGTCGCCGTTCTGCGGGGTGCCGCTGACGGTCACGGTCATGCCGCCGAAGCTGAGCGCGCCGGTGCTCGGGTCGGGGGTGACGCTGAAGGAGGCGCTGCCATCGCTCGGCGTGACGGTGTAGGTGCCGCCCGAGTAGGTCACGTCGTAGTCGTTGGCGGTCAGCCCGCTCAGGTCGCTGGAGAAGGTCGCGCTCAGCGTGGCGCCGCCGGTGTTGTTGGCGTTGGAGAAGGCGACCGGCTGGCCGATGGTGAAGAAGTCGCCGCCGGCATCGCCATTGAGGTCGTAGCCCTGGGCGTGCTGGGCATTGAAGCCCTGGGCCAGGGCCACGGAGATCTGGCCCAGCTGATTCTGGGTCTGGTCCAGGGTCTCGCTGCGAAAGGTCAGCAGACCGCCCAGCTCGCCGCCGGTGATGCTGGATTCGTCCAGCGCGCGGACGTTGCCGGCGCCGTCCTGATAGCCGACCACCGTGCGGGTCGGGTCGCTGGGGGAGGCGATGGCCTGCAGGGAGAAGCTGTTGGTGCCGGAAACCAGGGTCTGGCCGCCGCCAACGGTGATGTTGTAGCTGCCGCCGTCCTGCACGGTCAGCTCCACGTCGGCGATCTTGCTCATGTCGGCGACCACCTGGTCGCGCTGGTCCAGCAGGCTGTTCGGCGCTTCCCCGGTGCGGGCCTTGGCCAGACTGATCTGCTGGTTGAGCGAGGCCATCTGCTTGGACAGGTTGTTGAGCTGGAAGACCTGGTCGCCGATCTGCGAGTTGATGCCCTGCTGCATATCGTTCAGGTAGCCGTCGAGGGAACGGAACTGGGCGGTCATGGTGTCGGTCGCGCCGATCACGCCCTGGCGCGCGGACGGGTCGGAGGGGGTCGAGGACAGGTCGGTCAGCGACGAGAAGAAGCCCTGCATCAGCGTCGACAGGTTGGACTTACTGTCGGCCAGCAGGCTGTCGATCTGACTGATTTGCGTCTGGTAGCTGTCCAGGGCGCTGCTGGCGCTCTGCGAGCGGTTGAGCTGGCCGGCGACGAACTGGCTGAACTGGCGCTGGACATCGTCGACCTGCACGCCGTTGCCCACGCCGCTCTCGCCGAGGATGGTGATCTGGCGGTTGTAGCCCGGCGTGTAGACGTTGGTGATGTTGTTGCTGGTGGTGTTCAGGGCCACCTGCGCGGTGTTCAGTCCGCTGAGGCCGATGGAGAAAATGCTCATGTAATCCGTTCCTTTGCAGATGTCTCGGTTATCGGCCGGCGCGGCGAGAACTTGAGGCCTTCGGCAGCGGCGCCGCCGCCGTTCAGTCGTGCTCGCCTAGCGCCAGGGTGTGGCTGCCCAGGCCGGTCGGGGTTTCCTGCGGCAGCTGGCCGATGCTCTCCATCACCGCAATCAGCTTGTCGGCATAGGCCGGGTCGCTGGCGTAGCCGGCGTCCTGCAGGGCGCGGGCGGCCTGGGGCGCATCGGCCGCGGCGACGACGCCGGCGTAGCGCGGGTTGCTGCCGATCAGCCGGGCGTAGTCGGCGAGTGCCGCCGCGTGGGAGGCGTAGACGCGGAATTTCTCCACCTGCTTCTGGGGCTGGCCGTCGACGTATTCGGTGGTCGCCACTTCGGTGGTCGGTCCGCGCCACTGGCTGCCGGCCTTGATGCCGAACAGGTTGTGGCTGTCGGCCCCGCTGGCCGTGGTGATCTGCCGGCGGCCCCAGCCGGTTTCCAGGGCGGCCTGGGCGAGGATCAGCTCGGTCGGCACGCCGCTGGCGCGGCTGGCCTGGCGGGCCGGGGCGTGCAGGCGGTCGAGGAAGTCCGCGACGTGGGCCGGCCGATCGCTGGTCGTCACCGAGCCCTGCTGGGTCTCGCGCGCCACCCTGGCGTACTGGGCCGCCGCGCTGGCGCCGGCGGCATTCCCGGCATTGGCGCTGACCGGCAGGGGGACGCTGCCGTAGAGCGGTTTCGGCGTGGCCCGCGGGATGCCGGCGAGCAGGTTCTCGCCGCTGTCGCCATCCGTGGCGCCGGCCGCCGCCTGGGCCGCCTGCAGCTGTCCGACCAGTTGCTCGGCCAGCCCCAGGCCGTGGCCGGCCAGGTGCTGCGCCAGCTGCTGGTCGAGCAGTTCGGTGTAGAGCTGGTTTTCCGAGCTGTCCAGCAGGTCGGAGCGCGGCGTCGCCGCGCGCATGCTCTTGAGCATCATCTGCAGGAACAGCGCCTCGAACTGCTTGCTGGTCTCCACCAGGGCGGCGGGCGAGTCTTCCCGGGCGGTCTGCTTGAGTCGCTGGAGGCCCTGGACGTCGAGGGCGAAACGTTCGCCGAGGCCGGACACGCTCATCAGATGATCTCCAGGTCGGCGCGCAGCGAGCCGGCGGCCTTGAGGGCTTCGAGGATCGACATCAGGTCCTGCGGCGTGGCGCCCAGGGCGTTCAGTGCCTTGACCACGTCCATCAGGTCGGCAGCGCCTTCGACCATGTGCAGGGCGCCGCCCTTCTGCTCGATGGAGATGTTGCTGTTGGACTGCATCGCCGTCTGGCCCTGGGAGAACGGTCCGGGCTGTACCACCTGGTTCTGCGTGTCGATCACGATCGACAGGTTACCGTGGGCCACCGCGGCCCGGTGCAGTTTGACCTGGCCGTTGAGCACCACGGCGCCGGTACGCGAGTTGAGGATGACCTTCGGTCGGGTGACCGCCGGAGTGACCTCGACGTTCTCCACCCGCGCCATGAAGTTCACTTGGCCGTTGGGCGATTGCGGGCCGGGGGCCAGCCTGACCAGTCCGCCGTCGACGGCGGAAGCCACGGCGCGGCCGAAGTCGCGGTTGATGGCGTAGACCACCCGCTGCGCGGTGGCGAAGTCGGGCTGGTGCAGGTACAGGTCCAGCGCGCCGTTGGCATCGCCTAGCTGCAGCGGCACCGGGCGCTCGACCGTGGCGCCCCCGGCGATCCGGCCGCCGCCCTGCTGGTTGATCTGCACGCTGCTGCCGTTGGCCGCCGCGCTGGCGCCGTTCAGCAGCAGGTTGCCCTGGGCCAGGGCGTAGACCTGGCCGTCCGGCCCCTTCAGCGGCGTCATCAGTAGGGTGCCGCCGCGCAGGCTGCGGGCGTTGCCGACGGAGGAGACCACCACGTCGAGCTGCTGGCCGGGCCGGGCGAAGGGCGGCATGTCGGCGGTCACCATCACTGCGGCGATGTTGCGCATCTGCATGTTCTTGCCCTGGGGCACGGTGATCCCCAGTTGCGACAGCATGTTGGTCAGACCCTGCTCGGTGAAGGGGGTCTGGGTGGTCTGGTCGCCGCTGTTGTCGAGCCCGGCCACCAGGCCGTAGCCGACCAGTTTGTTGTTGCGCACGCCGGCGAAGTTGGCGATGTCGCGGACCTTCTCGGCCTGGGCCGCGGCAGCGCACAGCAGGCCGGCCAGGCCCAGTACCAGGCCCAGCAGCGGCCGTCCCAGGCGCAGGGCCGGACGGGAAAGGAAAAGCGTATCAGCCATGACAGGACGCATCAGAAGGGTGAGACGTTGAGGAAGAAGCGCTGCAGCCAGCCCATGGTCTGCGCCTCGTTGATGTAGCCGTCGCCGACGTACTCGATGCGCGCCTCGCCGACCAGCGTCGAGGACACCGTGTTCTGCTGGGTGATGGTGCGCGGGTTGACCACGCCGGAGAACCGGATAAATTCGGTGCCCTGGTTGATGGCGATCTGCTTTTCGCCGCGCACGCGCAGGTTGCCGTTGGGCCATACCTCCATCACGGTCACGGTGATGGTGCCGGTGAAGGAGTTGTTGGCGTTGGAGGCGCCCTTGCCGCTGAAGTCGGTCGTGCCCTGGGCGTTGGCGCTGGTGCTGGCGTTGCCGAACAGGCCCGCCTTGCTGGATTTCACGTCGAGGCTGAGATCGCTCGTGCCGTCACGGTTGGCGCTGGAGGCCGAGTTCTTGCTCGCGTTGGCCTTCTCGTTGAGCGTGATGGTCAGGATGTCGCCCACCATGCGCGGCCGGCGGTCCTCGAACAGCGGCTGGAAGCCCTGGGTGGTCTGGTAGATGGAGCCGTTGGCCTGGGCCGGCGGCAGCACGGGAGCCGTCATCGGCTCCTCCTGCACGATGGGCTTGCGCGGAATCTGCGCACAGCCCACTGCCAGCAGGAGTCCCAGCAGCGGCAGTCCGACGGACAGACGGGACAAGGACGCTTTCCTCGCAGGCATTACAGTTGCGCCAGTCGCGACAGCATCTGGTCGGAGCTCGACACGGCCTTGCTGTTGATCTCGTAGGCGCGCTGGGTCTGGATCATGTTGACCATCTCCTCCACCACGTTGACGTTGGAGGTCTCCACGTAGCCCTGGTAGAGCACGCCGGCGCCGTTGTTGCCGGGGGTGTTGACGCTCGGCGCCCCGGAGGAGCTGGTCTCCAGGTAGAGGTTGTCGCCGATGCTCTGCAGGCCGGCCTCGTTGACGAACAGCGCGACGTTCAGCTGGCCGACCTGGGTGGACTGCTGGGTTCCCGGCTGGGTCACCGACACGATGCCGTCCTGGCTGACGGTGATCGACAGGGCGTTCTGCGGAATGGTGATGCCGTCGGTCAGCAGCAGACCGGCGGAGGTGACCATCTGGCCGTTCTGGTCGAGCTGGAAGCTGCCGTCGCGGGTGTAGGCGATGGTGCCGTCGAGCATCTGGACCTGGAAGAAGCCGCGGCCGTTGATCGCCACGTCCTTGGAGTTCTCGGTGCTCTGCAGGTTGCCCTGGCTGTGCAGGCGCTCGGTGGCCAGCGGGCGGACCCCGGTACCGATCTGCAGGCCGGACGGCAGCTTGGTCTGGGTCGTGTTGTCGGCGCCCGGCTGGCGCACGTTCTGGTACAGCAGGTCGGTGAACACCGCGCGGCTGCGCTTGAAGCCGTTGGTGCTGACGTTGGCCAGGTTGTTGGCGATCACGTCCATCTGCACCTGCTGGGATTCCAGGCCGGTCTTGGCCGTCCACAGCGATCTGATCATGTTCGATTCCTCTTCGGTTTAGCGGTCGCCGGGCGACGGCGCGGCTCAGCCCTGCAGGGACAGCAGGCTGTTGGCGCGCTGGGCGTTCTCGTTGGCGCTGTCGATGACCTTCATCTGCATCTCGTAGCGGCGTCCGGTGTCGATCATCGCCACCATGGCCTCGACGGTGCTGACGTTGCTGCCCTCCAGGGAGCCGGTGACCAGGCGCATGTTGTTGTCGACCGTCAGCGGCTGGCGGACGCCGTTGGCGTCGGGCAGCGAGTGGAACAGGCCGTCCTCGCCGCGCTCGAGCTGGCCGGTGCCGGCCGAGACCATCTTCAGACGGCCGACGATGGCGCTGCTCTTCGGGGTGTTGTTCTGGCTCATCTCTACGACGCTGAGGGTGCCGTCGCTGCCGATGTCCAGCCGGCTGCCCGGCGGCACGAACAGGGGGCCGCCCTGTCCGATCACGGCGTTGCCGCCCACCGTCAGCATGCCGTTGTCGTCGACCTGCAGGTCGCCGCGGCGGGTATAGGCCTCGCTGCCGTCGGCGGCCTGCACCGCCAGCCAGCCGCCCTCGGCCAGGGTCACGTCCAGCGGACGGCCGGTACGACTGACCGACCCCTGGCTGAAGTCGGTGCCGTTGCTGGTGACCTGTACCGAAGCGCGGGTCGGCAGGCCTTCGCCGGTCACTGGCACCGCCTGCATTTCCACGAGCTGGGCGCGAAAGCCCGGCGTCACGGCGTTGGCCAGGTTGTTGCTGACCACCGCCTGCTGGTCGAGGCTCTGCTTGGCGCCGCTCATGGCGGTGAAGAGCATGCGATCCATGGCTTAGTTACCCAGGTTGACCGCTTGCTGCAGGACTTCGCTCTGCGCCTTGACCGATTGCGAGTTGGCCTGGAAGGTGCGTTGGGCGACGATCAGGTTGACCAGTTCCTTGGTCAGGTCGACGTTCGAGGACTCGGTCATGCCGGTCTGAATGGAGCCGAACTGGCCGATGCCGGCAGTGCCCAAAATCGCCTGACCGGAAGCGGTGGTCGCAGTCCAGGCGTTGTCGCCTATCGGCTGCAGGCCTTCCGGGCTGCGGAAGGAGGCGAGCTGGATTTGTCCCAGTGGGTTGCTCTGATCGTTGGAGTAGTTGCCGATGATGTTGCCGTTCTCATCGATGGTAAAGCCCACCAGGCTGCCGGCGGTATAACCGTTCTGGGTCAGGGTGGTCATCTCGAAGTCGTTGCCGAACTGGGTGGTCCCGGTCAGATCGAGATTGAAGCTCAGGTTCGCGGCGCCGTTGCTCATGGTGTAGCCATAGGTGGAGGTCGCGCCGGAGGTCAGTACGCCGCTGGAGTCGAAGGCGACCGTCTGGGTGGTAGCGGAGGCCGTGCCGTCGAGGCTGGTCTGCACGGTCCACTGGTTCGTTGCCGGGGCGGCATCCTTGCTGAAGAACATGGTCAGGGTATGGCTGTTGCCCAGCGAGTCGTAGACCGTGGCGGTGTTGGCATAGGAGTAGGTGATCCCGGTCGCCGAGTCGGTGTAAGTCTTGGTGGCGTTGGCGTCCAGGTTCAGGGTCGCGCCGACCTTGGTGGTGGCCGTCGCAGCAAGGCCGGCGGACGGAACCTGCACGGGAGCGCCGCTCACGCCCACCAGTTGCGCACCCTGGGAGTTTTCCAGGTAGCCGTCGGGGGTCAGGGTGAGCTGGCCGTTGCGCGAGTACACCGTCTGGCCGTTCTGCTGGAAGGTGAAGAAGCCGGTGCCGCTGATGGCCAGGTCCAGCGCGCGGTTGGTGGTTTCCGGGGTGCCGTTGGTGAAGTTCTGCACCACGCCGGCGGTCTTGACGCCCATGCCGACCCGGCTGCCAGCGGCGTAGATGTCGGCGAAGCGGGTGGTGGAGCTCTTGAAGCCGACCGTCTGGGAGTTGGCGATGTTGTTGCTGATGACGTTGAGGTTGCCCGAAGAGGCGTTGAGGCCGCTGAGCGCCTGAGAAAAGCCCATGTTCTGCTCCGTGAAGGTTTCTGGCTGCCGGCGCCTGCGAGGCGCCGATCACTGCTAAACGCTAAACATCGATAAAACGGTCAGGCACTCAGAGGACCTGACGGACATCGGACAGGGCGACGGTGCCCTGCACCGCCCCCAGATTCAGCAACGGCCCGCTGTCGCTGCGGGTGACCCCGCTCACCTGGGCGTAGTCGAGGGTGGTGGAGGTCAGTGCCTGACCCTTGGAGCTGGCCTTGATGGTCACGGTGTAGGCGCCGTCCGCAGCCTGGCTGCCATCGGTCTGGGTGGCGTCCCAGGAGAAGGAATGCACGCCGGCGTCCAGGGCGCCCAGATCGTACTGGCGCACCACGGTGCCGCTGGAGTCGGCGATGCTCACGCTGACCGAGTCGGCGGCGCTGGTCAGCTCGACGCCGAACGGCGTGGCCACGCCGCTGCCGACCTTGATCTGGTCGCCCGGTACCAGCACGCCCTTGCCGACCAGCGTGGCGGCCTGCAGGGCTTCGCTCTGGCTGATCTGTCCGGTGATGCCCTGCAGGGTCGCGTTGAGCGACTGGATGCCGCTGACCGTGTTGATCTGCGCCAGCTGGGTGACCATCTGGGAGTTGTCCATCGGCTGCAGGGGGTCCTGGTTCTGCAGCTGGGTGGTCAGCAGGGTCATGAAGTTGCTCTGCAGCGCCTCGGCCGTGCTCTGGGTGGACGAGCTCGAGGAACTGGACGACGAAGTCCCGTTCATCTTGCTGATGACACTGCTGTCGATGGTGTTGTTGATCATCAGGCGTCTCCCAGGGTCAGGGTCTTCAGCATCATCTGCTTGCTGGTGTTCATCACTTCCACGTTCGCCTGGTAGGAGCGCGAAGCGGCGATCATGTTGACCATCTCGTGCACCGGCTCGACGTTGGGCAGGCTCACGTAGCCGTTGGCGTCGGCCAGCGGATGGTCGGGGCGGTATTCCAGGCGCAGCGGCGCCTGATCCTCGAATACCTGGGTCACGCGCACCCCGCCGAGACCCTGGGCGTCCTGGCCCTGGGCCTCGAAGACCACCTGCTTGGCGCGGTAGGCGCCGTTCGGCCCGGCCACGCTGTCGGCGTTGGCCAGGTTGCTGGCGGTCACGTTCATGCGCTGCGACTGGGCGCTGAGTGCCGAGCCGGAGATATCGAAGATGTTGAACATCGACATGCTTATCTACCTTGTCATTCCGATTGCATCGCCGTCTTGAGCTTCTGCAGGCTGCTCTTCAGGAAGGACACGCTGGCCTGGTAGCGCACCGCGTTGTCGGTGAACTGGGCGCGCTCGCGGTCCATGTCCACGGTGTTGCCGTCCAGAGTGGGCTGGTCCGGCACCCGGTAGAGCAGTTCGCTGACCCCAGAGGTCTGCTGGGTGGCGTTCAGATGGCGGGCCGAGGTGGTGGACAGGCGCATGACGCGGTCGCCCGGCCGCCCGTTGTCGATGACCCTGGCCAGCTCGGCGGAGAAGTCGAAGTCGCGTGCCAGGTAATTCGGCGTGTCGGCATTGGCGATGTTGGAGGCCAGTACCTGCTGGCGCTCGGCGCGCAGATTCAGCGCATCCTGCTGAAAGCGCAGATGGTTATCGAGTTTGTCGAGCATGCCTGCGACCCCCTCACTTGGTCATTGAGCAACTGGCAGAATAGCTGCGGGTCTGTCGAGGCAAAGGCCGAAACAGGCCCGCATTTATCGACCAATTCCGTCCTTGCCCCGCTGCGCCCCCTCCTAGAATTCCCTTCTCGCCGTCCCGTCGGAATCGCCTTGCCCATGCCGCGCCGCCGCCTGCTCCGATCGCTCCCCGCCCCGCTCCGCGGCCTGTCGCTGTGCCTCGCGGCCCTGCTGCTCGGGGGGCAGCCGGCCGGCGCCGAGGAGGACCTGGTAACGAGCCGGGTCCGCGACCTGCTGATCCCGCAGTTGCCGGAGAACGCCGAGATCGCGGTCCAGCAGGCGGCCGGCAACCTGCCGCCCTGCGAGGACCCGCAGCCCTTCCTGCCGCAATCCGGCCAGCGCCTGCTCGGGCGGGTCAGCATCGGCGTCCGCTGCGCCGGCACGCCGCCGCAGACCCGCTACCTGCAGGCCACGATCAGCGTCAACGGCGATTACCTGGTCGTGCGGCGGGCGATCAGGGCCGGCGAGATCGTCGAGCCCGACATGCTCGAATTGCGACAGGGCCCCCTGGAACGCCTGCCGCGCGGCACCCTGACCGCGCCGGAGCAGGCCGTCGGCCTGCAGGCCGGCCGTGCCCTGAGCGCCGGCAGCACGCTGCAGGACAACGCTTTGCGCCGGCCGCTGCTGGTCGAACGCAATGCGCGGGTCACCCTGGAGGCCCAGGGCGCGGGATTCGTCATCCGCCGCGAGGCCGTGGCCCTCGAGGGCGGCAGCCTGGACAGCGAGGTGCGCCTGCGCGCCGACTCCGGCGAAGTGCTGCGCGGTCGGGTGATCGGCGCCAACCGGCTGACGGTGCTCTTCTGAGTGGCGAACGGTATGTTTTTGCGCGATTTGCGCAGCGCAGCGATTCAAGTTGGCGCGCGGAACGCCGATACTGTAGGTGGGACCACCGCGAGAGAACACCAACAGTGAAAATCGACAGCTCCTTCCCGGGCGCCGGCCGCACCTCGGTCGACGGCAAGGGAACCGGCGTCCGCGTGCGCCGCAGCGAGGCGACCGACCAGCCGCAGGCCTCGGCCGACGTCACGCATCTGAACCAGAACGGCGAAGCGAACGCCACGCAGGACATCGACATGGCCCGGGTCGCCGAGATCCGCCAGGCCATCAGCGAGGGTCGCCTGCAGCTTCGCCCCGAGCGCATCGCCGACGGTCTGATCGACAGCGTCAAGGACCTGCTCGGCGACGCCCACTCCTGAATTTCCCGTCGTTAGTCGGATGGATGCCCCATGAGCCTGGCCAAGCACCTCGAAACCCAGCAGCGGACCCTGCAGCAGTTGATCGACCTGCTCGAACAGGAGCGACTGGCGCTGAGCGTCGCCAAGGTCGACGGCGAGCGCCTGGCCGAGCTGGCCGAGGCCAAGCAGGCCCTGCTGGCGGAGCTGGATCGTCTGGAGAGCCAGCGCCACAGTGCCCAGCTCAAGCTCGGCTACGGCGATGGGAACCGGGGCGCCGAACGGGCCGCCGCGGATGCCGGCTGCCTGCCGGCCTGGCAGAACCTGCGCGAACTGGCCCTACGCGCCAAGCAGCTCAACGAGTTCAATGGCGACAACATCCGCAACCGCATGTCGCACAACCAGCGCATCCTCAATTTCCTGCACGAAGCCGCCGGCCACTCGCTCTACGGTCCGGATGGGCGCTCCCGGCGCGGTAGTCTCAGCGGCCTGACCGGCTGACGAAACGCTCGCCGGCTCCACGCGTCCCGTTTTCTCTCGGTTTCGCCGGCTAGCTTCTCAGCAGGAACAGTACCAGCGGCAGGCTGGCCGCCGCCAGCAGGGTCTGCAGGGTGATCAGCCCGGCCATCAGGTGGCCGTCGCCGCCCAGTTGGCGGGTTAGCACGTAGGCGGTGGGCGCCGTGGGCAGGCCGAAGAACAGCACCAGCACCACGCTCTCCAGCGCCGGCAGGTCCAGCAGGCGGGCGATGTCCCAGGCCAGCAGCGGCATCGCCAGCAGGCGCAGGGCGCTGTTCCAGCCCAGGGCCGACGCTTCCCCTCCCAGCTCCTGCGGTTTCAGGGCGGCGCCGACGCAGAGCAGGCCCAGCGGCAGGCTGGCGGCGGCGAGCAGGCCGAGCAGGCGCTCCGTGCCGCCGGGCAGGCCGAGGCCGGAGAGGTTGTACAGCGCGCCGGCCAGGCAGGCGAGGATCAGCGGGTTCCGCAGGATCGGCAGCAGCAGCGCCCGCGGATCGCGGCCGCGCTCGGCGCAGAACGCCCAGACCGACATCAGGTTCACCGCCGGCACCATCAGCGCCAGCATCAGCGCGGCCTGGGCCAGCCCGGTCGGGCCGAACAGGCTACCCACCGCGGCCAGACCCAGATAGGTATTGAAACGCAGCAGCCCCTGGGTGAGGGCGCCGAAGCGAGCCGCCGGCCAGCCCTGCCGGCGCCGCACCAGCAGCAGTCCGGCCCAGGCCAGTCCGAGGCCGAGCAGCACGGCGGCCGCCAGGCGTGGCAGCGCCGGATTGTGCAGCGGCGCCCGGGCCAGACTGTCGAACAGCAGAGCCGGGAACAGGATGAAGTAGTTGAGCCGCTCGGCGCCGGGCCAGAAGCCCTCGCCGACGAAGTCCAGCCGGCGCAGGAGATGGCCGCCGACGATCAGGGCGAACAGTGGCCAGAGGGCCAGCAACAGGTCGAGCACGGTTTTCCCCCGGCCGCTTGGGTCGCCCCATCTTGAGCGGCACGCGCGGGCGAGACAAGGGCCGGGGGCGGGCTCAGCCCTGCTGCAGCGTGGCCTTCAGGCTGATCGGCGCCTTGAACAGCTTGGATACCGGACAGCCTTCCTTGGCCTGGTTGGCGATTTTCTCGAACTGCTCGGGCGAGGCGCCGGGGACGCGGGCCTCGAGGGTCAGATCGATCGCTGTGATGGAGAAATCCTGGCCCTGCTGTTCCAGGGTGACCTCGGCCCGGGTCTCGATGCGCTCGGGCGTCAGGCCCGCGGCGCCGAGCAGGTTGGCCAGGGCCATGGAGAAGCAGCCGGCGTGGGCGGCGCCGATCAGCTCCTCGGGATTGGTGCCGGGCTCGTCCTGGAAGCGGGTGTTGAATCCGTAGGGCTGGTCCTTGAGCACGCCGCTCTGGGTGCTGATGCTGCCCTTGCCCTGCTTCAGGTTGCCTTGCCAGACGGCCGATGCGCTCTTCTTCACGGTGCTGCCCTCCGCTGTGGGTGTCCTCATCAGAGGGACCCGCGGCGGGCAAGTTCAGGGCAGGCGCACGCCACCCGCCGCCCGGTGCAGGCCGCGCAGGTGCTCGCCGAGACGGGCGAGGTTGGCCTCGTTGGCCTGTAGTTCGGCCCGGCGCGCCGGCAGCAGCAGGTGGCGGACCTCCCGGTCGAGGTCGTCGCTGAGCCGGCGCAGGGTCTGCTGGCGGGCCGCGCTGCGCTGCTCCAGGCGCTGCCACTCGCCGCTCTGGGGCAGGCCGTAGCCGCCGTCGAGCAGCTCGGCCGGGCGGCTGAGGAAGCCGCTGTTGGCGAGGATCTTCTGCAGGGTGTCGCCGGCCTTGCCCAGCGTCGGGGCCGCGCCGCTACCCTGGCGGGCGCCTAGGTAGCGTCGCTTGAGCTCCTCCTGGGCGAGCAGCAACTGGCGGCGCATGGCGGCCTGTTCGAGCAGCAGCAGGGCGGCGCTGGCGCGCAGGTCGGCCTTGGCGAACCAGGGCCGGCGCGCCTCGGCCGGTTGCGCCAGCCAGTCCTCCACACTCGCCTGCGGGACCTGCAGGCGCTGGCGCAGGACGGCGAACATCGCCTGGTAGCGGTCGCGGAAGGAGTCGAAGCGGTAGCCCAGGCGCAGGGCTTCCTTGGGATCGTCGAGCACGCTGCGGTCGGCTAGGCCGCGGCTGGCGAGCAGCTCCAGCAGGGCGTTGGGCATGATGGTGTCGAGGGCGGTCAGCTGCCGGTGGCCGGTGCCGCTGCGCAGCAGCTTGAGGGTCTCCACCGCGCAGTTGTTGGACAGGAAGTAGTAGTCGCCGTCGTAGCTCCAGTGCTGCTCGGCGGCGTGCTCGACCAGCGCGCGGCGTTCGTCGTCGCCGAGCCGCAGCGGCACCGAGGCGAGGCTGCGCAGTTCGACCTTGGTGTATTCGTCGATCACCTGGGACAGCGGCAGGATGAACAGCCGCGAGGGGTAGCTGCCGGTCAGGCCGTCCCAGCTGGAGAGCTGCACGTCGCCGACGAAGGCGCGGTACGAGAGCACCAGGTGGTGCTCCAGGTCCAGCCGGCAGTCCGGCCCGCGCGGCCGGTTCGGCGCGCAGACCACCAGGCGCAGCATGCTGTGGCCCCAGCGGCTGGCCCAGGCGTCGTTGGCCTCGGCGAACAGGTAGTCGACCTCGTAGACCCGCTCGGGATCGAGCTGGCCGAGGGGTTGGCGGTCGAAGTCGCGGCTGGCGTTGAGATAGGGCAGAGCCTTGGGGCACTCGGTGCGGCTGGCCGGTGCCCAGCCGAAGTGGCCCTGGAAATAGCGGTACAGCGAGGGGCGGCGGCAGGGATAGCTGGGATCGAGGAGGAAGTACTCCAGATTCACCGCGACGAACTCGCGCGGGTTGCTCAGCTCGTAGCGGTCCGGGCTGCGCAGGTCCTGGTGGTTGTCCCGCTCGCGCGTGCCGCGCTGGCCGACGGCCTGCTGCCAGCCGGCCAGATCCAGCAGGCGCGGGTCGTCGGAGAGGGTGAAGCGGCGCGCGGTCTGTCCGCGGCACTGCTCGGGCAGGCCGACCTCGCCGAGACTTTCGGCCTGCTGACGACAGCGGCGCAGCTGCAGCCGGTCGGCTTCCGACCAGGCGCGGCTGCGGTCGTAGAGATGGGCCAGTTCGTGCAGCACGGTGGCCAGCAGTTCGCGGCGCACCGTGCCGTGCGGCCGGCCGTTCCGCTCGCTGGCGGCGGAGCCGTCGGCGAGCCCGGGCAGCAGCCTGGCGTTGAGCTCCAGCAGGTCGGGCCGGCTGGCGCGGCCGTAGCCGTTGGCCGGCAGGCGCCGGCTCCAGCGTACCTCGACCTTGCGGTCCAGCCGCTCGACGAGCCGCGGCGGCAGCGCGGCCCGGGCTTCGTCGAGCAGGGCCTGGCTGGCCAGGCGCTGGTCCGGGGGCAGGCCCTTATCATCCAGGGCCAGGCGCAGTTCGGCGTGCGCGCCGGTGCCGGCCAGCAGCAGGAGCGCCGCGCCCAGCCAGGCGCGCAGCGGTTTCACCGGGCGAGGATGGCTTCGGCCAGGGCCAGGTCGCTGGCGTCGCGGGCTTCCGGCAGCCGCTCGCGGATCGCGCCGAGCGCGGCTTCCAGCTGCGCGCCGCGGATGGCACCGTTGCTGGCGACGAAGCTGGCGGCATCGTCGCGGGCGGCGACCACTACCTTCATGTCGCGGATCGAGGTGGTGGTGTCGGAGGTGAAGTCGAGGGAGCGGTCGAGGGCGCGCACTACCATGTCACTGGTAGCTTCGACGGAGCGAGCCTGGGCGACGCCGCTGGCCAGCAGCAGGGCGGTAGCGAGGAGCAGGGGATGACGCATTGGCAGGAAATCTCGTTGCGATAGTGGATGGATGACAGCCGGGCCGGCATGGCGGGCATGCCCGGGCCGGTTCGGCTGTCGGTGATTCACGGGGTCGCAAAGCTAACGGAACGGGCCGGGCCACGCCAGAGTCGCTGACTGGCGGCAAGGGCGGCGCTTCGACGAAGCGCCGCGGGGAAACCGCTCAGCGGGCGAGGATGGCTTCGGCCAGCTGCCGGTCGTCGGCCTGCAGCTGCGGGGCCTGCCGGCGGATCTGCTGCAGGGCGGCTTCCAGGCGTGCGCCGCGGATGCCGCCTTCGCTGGCGATGAAGGTGGCGGCGTCGTCGCGGGCGGCCAGCAGCACCTTGTCGTCGTCATCGAAGGTGAGATCGGTGGTCCACTCGCTGGAGTTGGCCAGGGCTTTGCCCACGGTATCGGTGGTGGCGACGAAGCTGGACGCCGAGGCGCCGCCGGCAGCAGTCAGCAGGGCGGCGGCGGTCAGCAGGGCGAAACGGGACATGGCAACACTCCTTTGACAATGGCGACCGGACGGAGCGGAACTCCGCCCGGCGTGCGCATAGCCTAATCAAAAAGGGTGGGGCACGTCTTTGCTGGCTTTCTGCTACGGACCGTTGCCCCGGGCGGAGCAACGGCGGGCGGGAGTCACTCCACCGCCTTGACCATGTCCTCCAGCACCTTCTTGGCGTCGCCGAACACCATCATGGTCTTGTCCAGGTAGAACAGCTCGTTGTCCAGACCGGCATAGCCGCTGGCCATGGAGCGCTTGTTGACGATGACGGTCTTGGCCTTGTAGGCCTCGAGGATCGGCATGCCGGCGATCGGCGACTTGGGATCGTTCTTCGCCGCCGGGTTGACCACGTCGTTGGCGCCGAGCACCAGCACCACGTCGGCCTGGCCGAACTCGGAGTTGATGTCCTCCATCTCGTAGACCTGCTCGTAGGGCAGTTCGGCCTCGGCCAGCAGCACGTTCATGTGCCCCGGCATGCGCCCGGCGACCGGGTGGATGGCGAACTTCACGTCGACGCCGTGCTCGGTCAGCTTCTCGGCCAGCTCCTTCAGCGCGTGCTGGGCGCGGGCCACCGCCAGGCCGTAGCCGGGGACGATGATCACGCTGTCGGCGTTGGACAGCAGGAAGGTCGCGTCGTCCGCCGAGCCGGCCTTGACCGTGCGCTGCACCTGGGCGCCGCCGTCGTCCGCCGCCGCCTCGGCGCCGAAGCCGCCGAGCAGCACGTTGGCGAAGGAGCGGTTCATCGCCTTGCACATGATGTAGGAGAGGATGGCGCCGCTCGAGCCGACCAAGCTGCCGGCCACGATCAGCATCGAGTTGTTCAGCGAGAAGCCGATGCCCGCCGCCGCCCAGCCCGAGTAGCTGTTGAGCATGGACACCACTACCGGCATATCCGCGCCGCCGATCGGGATGATCAGCAGCACGCCGATGACGAAGGCCAGCGCCACCAGCAGGACGAAGGCGCCCAGGTTGCCGTTGAGGGTGAAGGCCAGACCGAGGACGAGGATCGCCACGCCGAGCGCCAGGTTGAGCAGGTGCTGGTTGGCGAAGCGCACCGGCGCGCCCTGGAACAGGCGGAACTTGTACTTGCCGGAGAGCTTGCCGAAGGCGATCACCGAGCCGGAGAAGGTGATGGCGCCGATCGCCGCGCCGAGGAACAGCTCCAGACGGTTGCCGGCCGGGATCGGGTCGCTGATCGCGTGGACGATGCCCAGCGATTGCGGTTCGAGCACCGCGGCGATGGCGATGAACACCGCGGCCAGGCCGATCATGCTGTGCATGAAGGCGACCAGCTCGGGCATCTTGGTCATTTCCACCCGCTTGGCCATCAGCGTGCCTATGCTGCCGCCGCCCAGCAGGCCGAGGATCACGAAGGCGATGCCGCTGCCGGCGATCTCGGCGTTCAGCTTGAACACCAGAGCCACGGTGGTGAGCACGGCGATGGCCATGCCGACCATGCCGAACAGGTTGCCGCGCCGCGAAGTGGTCGGGTGCGAGAGGCCCTTGAGGGCCTGGATGAAGCAGACCGAGGCGATCAGGTAGAGGAAGGTGACGAGGTTCATGCTCATTTACTTGCCCTCCGCCTTCGGTGCCTTCTTCTTGAACATTTCCAGCATGCGCCGGGTGACCAGGAAGCCGCCGAATACGTTGACCGCGGCCAGAGCCACGGCGAGGGTGCCCATCAGCTTGCCCAGGCCGGTTTCGGTGAGCGCCGCGGCGAGCATGGCGCCGACGATGACGATCGCCGAAATGGCGTTGGTGACCGCCATCAGCGGCGTGTGCAGGGCAGGGGTGACGTTCCAGACCACGTGGTAGCCGACGTAGATGGCCAGCACGAAGATGATCAGGTTATAGAGTCCAGCGGAAATCAGCTCCATTTTCCTATCCTTATACTTTTTCTTTCTTTTCCTGGGGGGCGGCGGCGGAGGACGCCGCCCCGGCGTTGTTGCGCAGGACGCGGCCGCCTTCGCACATCAGGCAGGCCTTGACGATGTCGTCTTCCAGATCGAGGTGGAAACGACCTTCCTTGTCGATCACCAGCTTGAGGAAGTCCAGCAGGTTGCGGGAATACAGGGCCGAGGCATCGGCCGGCACCAGGGCGGGCAGGTTGCTGTGGCCGACGATGGTCACGCCGTGGCGGATCACCACCTGGTCGGCCACCGTCAGCGGGCAGTTGCCGCCTTGCGCCGCGGCCAGGTCGACCACCACGGAGCCCGGCTTCATCTCGGCGACCGTGGCCTCGTGCAGCAGGATCGGCGCCCGGCGCCCGGGGATCAGCGCGGTGGTGATGACAATGTCGGCCTGCTTGGCGCGCTCGTGCACGGCCTTGGCCTGGCGCTCCATCCAGCTGGCCGGCATCGGTCGGGCGTAGCCGCCGACGCCTTCGGCGCATTCGCGCTCCTCGTCGGTCTCGAAGGGCACGTCGACGAACTTGGCGCCGAGGGATTCGATCTGCTCCTTCACCGCCGGGCGCACGTCCGAGGCCTCGATCACCGCGCCCAGGCGCTTGGCCGTGGCGATCGCCTGCAGGCCGGCGACGCCGGCGCCGAGCACCAGCACACGGGCGGCCTTCACCGTGCCGGCGGCAGTCATCAGCATCGGCATGAAGCGCGGATAGTGGTTGGCCGCCAGCAGCACCGACTTGTAGCCGGCGATGTTGGCCTGCGAGGACAGTACGTCGAGGCTCTGCGCCCGCGAGGTGCGCGGCGCCGCCTCCAGGGCGAAGGCGGTGAGGCCGCGCTCGGCCAGCCGGGCGATATTGTCGCTGTCGAAGGGATTGAGCATGCCGACCAGCACCGTGCCCGACTTCATCTGCGCCAGTTCGGCCTCGTCGGGGGCGACCACCTTGAGCACCAGTTCGGCGCCGAGGGCGGTCGCGGCGTCGCCGATCTTCGCCCCGGCTGCCGAGAAGGCGCTGTCCGGAATGCTGGCCGCGATGCCGGCGCCGCTCTGTACCGTGATTTGATGGCCCAGGCCGATCAACTTCTTGACCGTCTCCGGCGTGGCGGCAACCCGCGTCTCGCCGGCACGGGTTTCTAATGGAACCCCAATATGCACGTTGCTTCTCCTACTTCCCTATGTTTCGAAAAATGATTCCCTGCCCGCGCATTACTGCTCACGCAGGCGCAACCGTTCAGCCGGGCTGAGCGGCCTGGCGCCGGGCCGGCCGCGGTTGGCCTTGGCGAAAAAACAGAGTGTCGCTGTCGGTTTTTCTGGAGGAGCCTGAAACGGACGACGCACTCCCGCGTGTCGTTCCGGCACTGAACAGCAGCATCCTTGCCATGGGCTATCGTTTATCAGAGCGGGCAAACGCGGAAAGGTTGCGTGCGTGCCCGTTGTTTTTGTTCGTCGGTGCTCGCTCGGGGGGCTCCGGAAAGCCCGCGCCAGAGCCTTCGATCTGGCCGGAGGGCCTGTGGCGGGGGCGTCGTTTCGTCACGTCCGCCGGCTAGCATCGGATCGATTTTCCCTTCCCAAGTGTGCAGATCGCGCTTTTCGGTTGTCTCTTGGGACCAGACCGCACGCGAGGTTGCCGCGCCAGAAGCCGGCATGCAGAAGAATGAACGGTTCGCTGATGCCCACCCCAACGCTCGACCGACTGACGGCCAAGCCCGTCGCCCTGCAGCGCTTGCCCTTCGCCTTCGCCCGGCGACACGGCGTGCTGCTCGGCGAGCAGGACGGGCAGCCCGCCCTCTGTGCCCGCGACGATGCCGCGCTGACCGCCGTGCAGGAGGCGCAGCGCTTCCTCGGCACGCGCCTGCCGGTCGACTGGCTGAGCACCGAGGATTTCGAGCGGACCCTCGGCCTCACCTATCAGCACGATTCCTCGGCAGCGATGCAGATGGTCGAGGGGCTCGAGGCCGATCTTGACCTCAACAGCCTGGCCGACCAGATCCAGCAGACCGAGGACCTGCTGGAGCAGGAGGAGGACGCGCCGATCATCCGCCTGATCAACGCCATCCTCGGCGAGGCGATCAAGGAGAACGCCTCTGACATCCACGTGGAGACCTTCGAGAAGCGCCTGGTCATCCGCTTCCGCGTCGACGGCGTGCTGCGCGAGGTGGTCGAGCCCAAGCGCGAGCTGGCGGCCCTGCTGGTGTCGCGGATCAAGGTCATGGCACGGCTGGACATCGCCGAGAAGCGCGTGCCCCAGGACGGGCGCATCTCCCTGCGGGTCGGCGGACGCGAGGTGGACATCCGCGTCTCCACGCTGCCCTCGGCCAACGGCGAGCGGGTGGTGATGCGCCTGCTCGACAAGCAGGCCGGGCGCCTGACCCTGCAACACCTGGGGATGAGCGCGCGCGACCGTAGGCTGATGGAAGAGACGGTGCAGAAGCCCCACGGCATCATCCTGGTCACCGGGCCGACCGGCTCGGGCAAGACCACCACCCTGTACGCCAGCCTGGTCAGCCTGAACACCGGCACGCGCAACATCCTCACCGTCGAGGACCCGATCGAGTACAACCTGGAGGGCATCGGCCAGACCCAGGTCAATGCCAAGGTGGACATGACCTTCGCCCGCGGCCTGCGCGCCATCCTCCGGCAGGACCCGGACGTGGTGATGATCGGCGAGATTCGCGACCAGGAGACCGCCGAGATCGCCGTGCAGGCCTCGCTCACCGGCCACCTGGTGCTGTCCACCCTGCACACCAACAGCGCCATCGGTGCGGTCACCCGCCTGATCGACATGGGCGTCGAGCCGTTCCTGCTGTCCTCCTCGCTGCTCGCCGTGCTCGCCCAGCGCCTGGTGCGGACGCTCTGCCCGGCCTGCAAGCGTCCCTACCAGGCCGACGAGGCGGAGTGCGCGGCGCTCGGCGTGGCGGCGGACGAGCCGCCGACCCTCCATCACGCCGTCGGCTGCGAGGAGTGCCGCCAGCTCGGCTATCGCGGGCGTACCGGCATCTACGAGCTGGTGGTGCTGGACGAGGCCCTGCGCACCCTGATCCACAACCGCGCCTCGGAGCAGGAGATGACCCGTCACGCCCGCGTGCTCGGCCCCGGCATCCGTGACGACGGCATGCGCAAGGTGCGCGAAGGGGTGACCACCTTGGAGGAAGTGCTGCGGGTGACGCGGGAAGAATGATGACGGGGGGATGAGTCGATGGCCGCCTTCGAATACCTCGCCCTGGATCCCCGGGGCCGCCAGCAGAAGGGCCTGCTCGAGGCCGACAGCGCTCGCCAGGCCCGCCAGCTGCTGCGCGACAAGCAGTGGTCGCCGCTGGACATCCGCCCGGCGCGGGCGCGCGAGGAGACCGGGGTCGGTGCCCTCAGCCTGATCTCCAAGGGCCTGTCGGCACGCGATCTGGCGCTGGTCACGCGGCAACTGTCGACCCTGGTGCAGGCCGCCCTGCCGATCGAGGAGGCGCTGCGCGCCGCCGCCGCCCAGGCCTCCTCGGCGAAGATCAAGTCCATGCTGCTGGCCGTACGTGCGCGGGTGATGGAGGGCCACAGTCTGGCCTCCAGCCTGCGCGAATTCCCCTCGGCTTTTCCCGAGCTGTACCGTGCCACGGTGGCCGCCGGCGAGCACGCCGGGCACCTCGGCCTGGTCCTCGACCAGCTCGCCGACTACACCGAGCAGCGCCAGCAGTCACGGCAGAAGATCCAGCTGGCGCTGCTCTACCCGGTGATCCTGATGGTCGCCTCGCTGGCCATCGTCGGCTTCCTGCTCGGCTACGTGGTGCCGGACGTGGTCAAGGTGTTCGTCGACACCGGCCAGGAGCTCCCGGCCCTGACCCGCGGGCTGATCTCGGTCAGCAATCTGGTCAAGGGCTGGGGCTGGCTGATGATGCTGGTGGTGGCGGCGCTGGTGAGCGGCCTGCGCATCGCCCTGCGCGACGAGCAGCTGCGCCGCCGCTGGCACGCCCTGATCCTGCGCCTGCCGCTGCTGGGACGGATGGCGCGGGCGACCAACACCGCGCGCTTCGCCTCGACCCTGGCGATCCTCAGCCGCAGCGGCGTGCCGCTGGTGGAGGCGCTGGACATCGCCGCCCAGGTGATCGCCAACCTGCACATCCGCGACAAGGTGGTGGAGGCGGCGCAGAAGGTCCGCGAGGGCGGCAGCCTGACCCGCTCGCTGGAGGCGACCGGGGAGTTTCCGCCGATGATGCTGCACATGATCGCCAGCGGAGAAAAGTCCGGCGAGCTGGATCAAATGCTGGCACGCACGGCCCGCAATCAGGAAAGCGACCTGGCCGCGCAGATCGCCCTGCTGGTCGGCCTGTTCGAGCCGTTCATGCTGGTGTTCATGGGGGCGGTGGTGCTGGTCATCGTGCTGGCGATCCTGCTGCCCATCCTTTCTCTCAACCAACTGGTGGGGTAACTCGTGCAACGACGCAAGCAATCGGGCTTCACGCTCATCGAGATCATGGTGGTGGTGGTCATCCTCGGCATCCTCGCCGCGCTGGTGGTGCCGCAGATCATGAACCGCCCGGAACAGGCCAAGGTCACGGTGGCCAGGGGCGACATCAAGGCCATCGCCGCCGCGCTGGACATGTACAAGCTGGACAACTTCGCCTATCCGAGCACCCAGCAGGGTCTCGAGGCGCTGGTGGAAAAACCCACCGGCAACCCGCAGCCGAAGAACTGGAACCGCGACGGCTATCTCAAGCAGGTGCCACAGGACCCCTGGGGCAACCCCTACCAGTACCTGTCGCCCGGCACCCAGAACCGTCCCTTCGACCTCTACTCCTACGGCGCCGACGGCCAGGAAGGCGGCTCCGGGCTGGATGCCGACATCCATTACGACGAGAAGAAGTGACGATGCGCCGGCCTCTGCGGGCGGAGCCCCCGGGGCGCCGCGCGGCCGGCTTCACCCTGATCGAGCTGCTGGTGGTGCTGGTCATCCTCGGCACCCTGCTCAGCCTGGCGGTGCTCTCCACTGGCGGCGGCCGCTCCCGCGAGCTGCAGGGGGAGGCGCAGCGGCTGGCGGCACTGATCGGGGTCCTGTCCGACGAGGCGGTGCTGGAAAACCGCGAGTACGGTCTGCTGATCGACGACGAGGGCTATCGGGTGCTGGTCTTCGACGAGGCCCGGGACCGCTGGGCCCAGTTGCCCGGCGAGGGGAAGGAACATGAGTTGCCGGCCTGGGCCCGGCTCGATCTGGAGCTGGACGGCCAGCCGCTGAAGCTGGCCGCGCCGGTCAGGCAAGGCGAAGACGAGCCGGGCCTCGGCAGTGAGGCTCGGCAGGGGGCGAGCCGACAGAATGCGCCCCAGCAGAATACCCCCAAGATGCCCGAGCCCCAGCTGCTGGTGCTGTCCAGCGGCGAGCTGTCGCCGTTCCGTCTGCTGGTCGCCGAGCGCGAGCGACAGGGCGACGCCTATGCACTTTCCAGCGACGGCTTCCAGCTGCCCCGCGCCGAGCGGGTCGAGACGCGGCGATGAGAGCTGCCCCGGCGACCGGCTTCACCCTGCTGGAAGTGCTGGTGGCCCTGGCCATCTTCGCCACTGTCGCCGCCACGGTGCTCACCGCCGCCGGGCGCAGTCTGACCAACGCCGCGCGCCTGGAAGAGAAGACCCTGGCCGGCTGGATCGCCGACAACCGCATCACCGAGCTGCAACTGCAGACGCCGACCCCCGCCCCGGGGCGGGCCAACGACGATCTGGACTACGCCGGGCGGCGCTGGGAGCTGCAAAGCGAGATCGAGGCGACCAGCGAGCCGGAGATGCGCCGGGTCACCGTCTGGGTGGCGCCGCGCGAGCAGCGCGGCAGCCGCGGGGCGCTGCGCGACCGAGCGGCCGCCAGTCTGACCGGCTTCCTCGCGGTCAGGACGGCCGAGACCGAGGCGAGCGATACCGGCGAAGGCGAGCCGGCGGCGGGCGAGGAGGGCGGCAATGCCGGCGGCACAGGAGCGGGTGCGGGCAGTGGTGGCGCCACGGGCGGCAGCGAGGGCGGCGCCGAATGAGCGGGGGGCCGCGGCTGGAAAAGGGCTTCACCTTGCTGGAGCTGCTGATCGCCATCTCCATCTTCGCGGTGCTCGCCCTCGGCACCTACCGGATGCTGAACAGCGTGCTGCGCAGCGACGAGGCCACACGCGCCCAGGAGCTGCGCCTGCGCGAGCTGACCCGCGCCTTCGCCGCCTTCGAGCGCGACCTGCTGCAGGTCAGTCCGCGGCCGATTCGCGACCAGCACGGCGACCGCCGGGTGGCCTTTCTCGGCGAGCAGGAAGCGGAGGACGGCGAGCCGGCCCTGGAGCTGACCCGCAGCGGCTGGCGCAACCCCACCGGCCAGCCGAGGTCGCAGCTGCAGCGGGTGCGCTGGCGGCTGGCGGGCGACACCCTGGAACGGGCCTATTGGCTGGTGCTCGATCAGGCGGTCGACAGCAAGCCGCGGGTGCAGCGGGTGCTGGAGGGCGTGCAGAAGATGCAGCTGCGTTACCTGGATAAGAAGGGCGTCTGGCAGCCGCAGTGGCCGCCGGCCTCGGCCGGTACGGGCGAAAAGGTCCTGGCGCTGCTGCCGCAGGCGGTGGAGCTGAAGCTGGAGCATGCCGGCTACGGCGAATTGACCCGCCTGCTGCGTCTGCCGGATGCCCCGCCGTCGCGCGCCGCGGTCGGCGCGCAGGGCTCGGACGAAGAAGGTCCCCAGGGGCAGGAGGGGCAGGAGGGGCAGGAGGGGCAGGAGGCCACCCCCGAGGGCGCGGCGCAACCGGCGACGACGGAGCAGGCCCGATGAGGCGCCAGCAGGGCGTGGCGCTGATCAGCGTGCTGCTGGTGGTGGCCATCGTCACCGTGGTCTGCGCCGGTCTGATCGCCCGCCAGCAGCTGGCGATCCGCGCCAGCGCCAACCAGTTCCTCGCCCGCCAAGCCTGGCACTACGCCCTGGGCGGCGAGGCCCTGGCTCGTGCGGTGCTCAAGCGCGACCTGCTGGCGCCGGGCAGCGTCCCGGGCAAGTCGGTGGATCATCTGTACGAGGAATGGGCCAAGCCGCTGCCGGCGTTCCCCGTCGACCAGGGCGAACTCCGGGTGCGCATCGAGGACCTGGCCGCGCGCTTCAACCTCAATGCCCTGGTGCAGGGTGGCCAGCGCAACGATGCGGCGATCGCCCAGTTCCGCCGTCTGCTGCTGCAGCTGGAGATCGACAAGCCCTACCCCGAACTGCTCGCCGACTGGCTGGACAAGGACCAGGAGCCGGGCGGCGAGTCCGGCGCCGAGGACAGTCAGTACCTGCTCCTCGAACCGCCCTACCGAACCGCCGATCGCCGCCTGCAGGACGTCTCCGAACTGCGCCTGCTGCTGGGCATGAGCGAGACGGAGTACCGCCGTCTGGCACCCTACGTCTGCGCCCTGCCGAGCAAGACGCCGATCAACGTCAATACCGCCGGACCGACGGTGCTGTCGAGCCTCGCCGACGGTCTGACTCCGGAGCTGGCCCGGCAACTGGTCCTAGCCCGCGGCGATCAGGGCTTCGCCGACATCAGCAACTTTTTCAGCCAGCCCGTGCTGGCCGGACGCGGCGAGTTGGGCTCCAATCTGGATGTGGGCAGCCAGTTCTTCCTCGTGGTGAGCGAGGTGCGCATCGCCGACCGCCGGCTGGTGCTGTCGAGCACCGTCCAGCGCGACAAGAAGGGGCGGGTGTACGTGCTGCAGCGCAATCTCGGTCTGCCGGCGGGGATGCCGGCGACTCCCCGGAACGATGAAGGATAACGCCATGGAGTGCCTGTTTATCCCGCCGGTCGGCGAGCTGACCGCCAGCACCGAAGTCCACTGGGTGCACAGCGAAGAGACCAAGGAGACGCGGTGCTTGTCGCTGGCCGACTGTGCCGCCGCGCTGCACGGTCATACCGCGACCCTGGTGCTGCCGATGGAGGTAGCCAGCGCCTTCGCCGTCAATCTGCCGACCACCCGGGCGCGCTGGTTGCGCCAGGCCCTGCCCTATGCGGTGGAGGAGCTGCTCGCCGAGGATGTCGAACAGCTGCATCTGGCTCTCGGCGAGCGGCTGGCGGATGGCCGCCACCGGGTCATTGTCGTGCGCCGCAGCCTGCTGGAGGGCTGGCTCGGGCTGATGGCTGAGCTGGGCATCCGGGTTTCGTCCATCTTCGTGGATGCCGATCTCTTGCCCTACATCGACAACCGCCTGCTGTTCATCGGCGACCGTGTTCTGCTCGGCGGCGCCGGCCCCGAGCGCCTGGTCCTGGCGGCGGAGGACTGGCCGGCCCTGGCCGAGCGCTGCAGCGGGCCGCTGCGCTTCAAGGGCGAGATGGCGCCGGCACCGGAGGGCATCCCCCCGGCTTCCTATACCCACGAGCCCGATCCGTACCGACTGCTGTCCCGCGGACGGGGACACGCGGTGAATCTGGCCCAGGGCGACTTCGCCATCCAGCACGAGGGCGCCGGACCGGGGCCCTGGAAGGGGGCGGCGGTGGTCATCGGTGCCTGGCTGGTGCTGCAGTTCGGCTTCAACGTGGCGCAGGGCTGGTATCTGCGCCAGCAGGGCGACGACTATGCCGCGGCCAGCCGCAAGCTCTATCACGAGCTGTTCCCCGAGGATAAGCGCATCGTCAATCTGCGTGCCCAGTTCGCCGAGCGCCTGCAGCAGGGCGGCGGTACCGGCGGCGGACGTTTCCTGCAATTGCTCGACCGGACCGCCGATGCTTTTCTGGAAGCTCCGCAGCTGTCCATCGTGCAGCTGGACTACAGCGAGAACGATGGCAACCTGGCCCTGCAGGTGCACGCCGGCGATTTCGCCGCACTGGAGCGGTTACGCCAGCGCCTGGCTGACAGCGGGCTGGCGGTGCAGCTGGGCTCGGCCAGCCGGGAGGAAGGCGGGGTGTCCGCCCGCCTGGTGGTGGGAAGCTGACATGCAGAAGCTCGCCGAACTCAGGCAACAGTTCATGGCCCGCGCCGGGGCCTCGCCGCTCTGGCAACGCTGGCGGCAGCTGCAGCCGCGCGAGCGGGTGGCGGTTTCCGCACTGGGGCTGTTCCTGCTGCTGGCGCTGCTCTATCTGCTGTTCTGGCAGCCGGCGGCGCAAGGCGTCAAGGATGCCCGTGCCCATTACCTGCAGCAGCGCGATCTGTACCTCTACCTGCAGTCGAACGCCGAACAGGCGCGTCAGCTGCCCGGAAAGACCCAGGCCAGCCTGCCTCCGGAACAGCTGCAGGGACTGGTCACCAGCACCGCCCAGGAGAGGGGCCTGCTCATCGAGCGCTTCGACAGCGGCAGCGAGGGGCTGCAGATCAGCCTGCCGCAGGCTTCGTTCGCCCTCCTGCTGCGCTGGATCGGCGAGCTGCAGTCGCAGGGCGTGCAACTGGTGGAGGTCAGTCTGACGCGTGGAGCGCCCGGCAAGGTGGATGCACGGCTGACCCTCAAGGCCGGATGAACCCGTCGCGCCCGGACCGATCCAACGGAGGCCGGTTCCGTCCGGTCAGCCATCAGGATCCGGGAGGAGGAAATGCTCCCTTGGCCGTCAGGATAGTCGGCATGCCTTTAGGACGGGGCGCTGACCCTGCCGTTATCGAACGGTTTCGGAGTATGGTTTCTTCATTAATTGAAGCCCCGCGCTCGTGCCTTGGCGTTGTCGGTTAGGTCGTGGGGGCGTGACGGATGGCTTTTTCCTTCAATCGCTACGGGACGAAAAGACGATGCAGATGCAGTCGCGCTATGGATACACCTGGCGTCTAGCTACCCTCCTGTTCATGTCCTGGCTCCTGACGGGCTGCGGTATCAATAACATCCCCACCTATGACGAGCAGGTGAAGGCCGCCTGGGGCCAGGTGGAGAACCAGTACCAGCGGCGCGCCGACCTGATTCCCAACCTGGTGGAGACGGTCAAGGGCTACGCTCAGCAGGAGCGCGAGACCCTCACCGCGGTGGTCGAGGCGCGGGCCAAGGCCACCTCCATCCAGGTGGATGCCCGTACCCTGGACGATCCCCAGCAGCTGCAGCAGTTCCAGCAGGCCCAGGATCAGCTCACCGGCGCGCTCAGCCGTCTGATGGTGGTGGTCGAGCGTTATCCGGAGCTGAAATCCAACCAGAACTTCCTGGCCCTGCAATCCCAGCTGGAGGGTACCGAGAACCGTATCGCCGTGGCTCGACGCGACTTCATCGCTGCGGTCGAGCGTTACAACACCGAGATCCGTACTTTCCCCGGACGCATCTGGCATAGCGTGCTCTACAGCGACATGCCGGTGCGCGAGAGCTTCGAGGCCACCGCCAAGGATGCAGAGCGGGCGCCGCAAGTGAAGTTCTGATGATGAACGCACGCCATCTGTTCCTGGCCAGCCTGTTGTGCCTCTGCTCCCTGGCTGTCCAGGCGCAGGAGATCAGTATCCCGCCCCTGAGTGGTCGGGTGGTGGATTCGGCCGGGCTGCTCGACGCCTCTACCGAGGCGCGTCTGACGCAGATGCTCGCCGCCCATGAGCAGGCGACCGGCGAGCAGGTAGTAGTGGTGACCTTGCCGAATCTGCAGGGGCGTACTATCGAGGAGTTCGGCGTCGAACTCGGCCGGCGCTGGGGCATCGGGCAGAAGGGTAAGGACAATGGCGCTCTGCTGATCGTCGCTCGCGACGAGCGCAAGATCCGTATCGAGGTCGGCTATGGCCTGGAGGAGCGCCTGACCGATCTGCAGTCTGCGCTGATCATCAACCGCATTATCGTCCCAGCTTTGCGACAGGGGGATTTCGCCCGCGGAATCAGCGAGGGAACCGCAGCGATCATCCAGGTGCTCGGTGGCAATCCTGTGCGGGAGCCCCGGGAGGAGACTGGTGATATGCCGGAGAAGCCAATGCCGGTCCTTTTCTTCGTTCTGCTGGTGATTGTCATGCTGCTGCTGAGGGGCGGCCGTGGAGGTCGTGGCGGTGGCGGCTCTGCTTTCCTGGCCGGTGCCTTGCTGGGAAGTCTGGGGCGTGGGGGAGGCGGTGGCGGCTTCGGTGGAGGCGGAGGTAGTTTCGGTGGTGGTGGCGCATCGGGCGATTGGTGAATAGGAGAAGGAAATGGCCTTGTTGACCGAGAGCGAGCAGCGCCAGGTAGCCGATGCGATCGCACGAGTGGAGAAAGAGACGGATGCCGAGCTGGTAACGGTGCTCGCGGCTCAGGCTGACGATTACGCCCATATCTCGTTGCTCTGGGCCGCGCTAATTGCCCTCATTCTCCCAGGAGGGCTGAACTTTTTCGGCGGTTGGCTGGATGCGGCTCGGCTGTTGCTGGCTCAATGGCTGATCTTCGTCCTTTGCTGCCTGCTTTTTCGTATCCCTGGTATCACTACGCGGCTGATTCCTCGGCCGGTACGCCTTTGGCAAGCAGGCAATCTGGCGCGACGGCAATTCCTCGAGCTCAACCTGCATCGCACCGAGGCGGAGACAGGGATGCTGATCTTCGTTTCCGAAGCCGAGCGCTATGTGGAGATCCTGGTCGATCGCGGTATCTCCAGCCGGTTGGATGATTCGACCTGGGCCTCGATCATCGCGACCTTCACCGACCAGGTGAAGCGCGGCGAGACGCTGGGCGGCTTTCTGTACTGTATCGAGAGCTGCGGTGCCATTCTCAAGGAGAGTCTACCGGCAACCCGGAATCGCGACGAATTGCCCAATCGCTTGGTGATCCTCCCGTAGATTCGCCGGCGGAATTCCCAGACCGTGCTTTACTGTGTAAGACGGCTCAAGGGGAAATCAGCCGACTGAATATTTGAAAAATCGGTTGACGCCAGATTTGGGGTCCCTATAATGCGCACCACTTCCGGCGCAGTCCTCACGGAAAACTCCTGATAAATCAAGGGGTTGGCTAAGAGGGTGGGGTCGGAAGGGTTGCTGGCAAGCGGTGTCGAGGCTTCTGAAGCCTCC
>Ga0255334_1000053_pt1 | contig 152218 bp, 132 predicted proteins | sample EtOH5_35cm_T3_12_FD_202080 | JGI IMG/M metagenome (GOLD analysis project Ga0255334, IMG submission 202080) | Sandy soil microbial communities from University of British Columbia, Vancouver, Canada - EtOH5_35cm_T3_129 | ecosystem: Engineered > Artificial ecosystem > Sand microcosm >...
AGCGGCTCGATCACCGCCCACTCGAAATCCGTAAGATCAAATCGCGCCATTCAAACCTCCCGTCTCAGAAGGTTTGAATCAGCCCCGCCACTTTTTGGGAATCCCGTTTATGGGTCTGTGGCCTAGACATCGTCGATTTCCGCCGCAGGGTCGCTGAACGCGCTCAGCAGTTTGATCGTGACGTCACGTCCGCCTGTGTCCATGTGTATGAAGATCCAGGCTCCGGCGAAAGCGGAGCCTTGATCATTCAGGTCGCCGCCAAGCGCGGCAATGTTCGTAGCAATTGGACCCAGAGGCGGCTCCGATTCTCACAAGCTGTAAGAGATATGCTTTTAGAACGGGGTGATGAGCGGTCGCCGGTCGTGCAAATCTTCGCACCAGAAGAATGGGCGAAGAGAAATGACTGACCGGTTGGTCCATTCTCTGGGGCGCTCTTGATTGCCCGAACGGCGACAGGGCGCCAAATCCTGACCTTGGCGCGGCTCCAGGAACGCGACCTTCTGTGGAGGCGCGAACTGCGTCAGAGCTCATAGGTTGATGCGCTAGAGGTCGATCTGCTCGGACATCTCCAGTGCGTCGTCGACCTCAATGCCAAGGTATCGGACCGTGCTCTCGAGCTTTCTGTGTCCGAGTAGAAGTTGGCATGCGCGCAAGTTGCCCGTCTTCTTGTAGATCAGCGCCACCTTCGTTCGGCGGAGGCTGTGCGTCCCATATGCACGGGGCTCAAGCTCAATCATCGATACCCATTTGTCGACCAGCCGGGCGTACTGACGCGTACTAACATGATCGCCTGGTCGACTGCGGCTGGGAAACAACCAGTCGTCATTGCGCCGTCCTCGCACCTTCAGCCAAACCGCCAAGGCGTCTCTGGTAGGCTCGGTGATCTCGAACGGGACCGGCTGCCCAGTCTTCTGCTGGATGATCGTGGCGCGTGGACGTAGCGCGCCGCCCGGCGCCACGTCGCTGACACGTAGCTTCACCAAGTCGCAGCCCCTGAGCTTGGCGTCTATGGCGCAATTGAACATGGCGAGGTCGCGGACTCGCCCGTTCGCTTTGAGCTGCTGTCGGATACCCCAGATGTGCCGCGGCTTGAACGGCGGCTTTGGCCCGATGATGCGGCCAGTGTTCCAAGGACGCTTGGGTGGAAGGAAGAGGTCAAATTGAGCCATGTCCGCCTCCTGCGAATTGGCTACTCCCCTCGGCTCATCCTACCACATTCAGGCGTCCGCAGCTCCGGTTACGCATTGCCGACATTGGATGGCGCCAGATACCGGACCTTGCATCGTCGAAGCCTTCGGCCGCTCACGACCCCGGACGGACGTCGGAAGCCTGTGCTTGTGAGGCGGCTCCAGTCTGGATCGAGGCTAGATGCGACCCTTCCACGAAGCTTGCGCTCCGACCAGCCGATGATTGGCGCCGCAAGCGCGCCGGTCGAGCATCTCGAGGAACGTCTCCAGGCATCATATCGGCTGGCGGTCATCACCGCCTCGCCCCGCGCGGCCTCTTTCGCCTTGGCGAGCCAACCGCAATCGGGGGAGCGTCAGCTTCACGCCTATGACGAGCCCGCCCTGGCGTCGCGCGCCACCGACGCGGCCAAGCGGTACGGCGCGATCGCGCCCTCCACGCCGCACGCCTTGCACATGCCTTCCCACACGTTCACGCGGATCGGCGATTGGCAGGCCTCGATCGACACCAACCTGGCCTCGGCGGCTTCGGCGCGGGCTGCCGGCCAGCCGGCCAGCCGGCCGATGAACTGCACGCCAGCGACTACATGATCTACGCCTACCCGCAGACCGGACAGGACAAGGCCGCGCGGCAGGTGGCCGAAACCGCCGTCCAGGTCTTCGGGCGCTTTGACCCAGCCGCCGCCAATGGCGCGGCGCCGGCCTTGGCCGCCTTCTTCGCCCGCGCCGCGATTCCGGCGCGTTACGATCTGGAGCATCGGGACTGGGCCAACGCGGCAATGCTGGAGCCCGTGGCCAGCCGCTTTCCCTATGCCGACTCCATCACCTTTTCGCCCGGGGCCTGGGCGCGGCGCACCCTAACGAGGGGGCCGGCGCGCTGGCGGCAATCGGCTCGCCGGACCAGATCCACGACAAGCTGGCCAAACAGGGCGAGGACTATTGGGCGGGGCAGATTGACATCCAGCGGCGGGAGGTCGCCGCGAACCTGGCCTTGGAGGAAGGGCGCATCGCCGAGGGGCTGGCGAGCATGCGAGCGGCCGCCGACATCGAAGACAAGACCCAGCTTGCTTCGGTCACGCCCGGCCCACTGGTGACCGCCCGAGAAATGCTCGGAGAGATGCTGCTTGGGCAGGGCCGCGCCGGCGAGGCGCTGAACGCGTTCGAAGCCTCGCCTGTTCAAGAGCCCAACCGCTTCTGGTCACTTTATGGCGCGGCAAAGGCCGCCGAGCGTGCCGGCGATGGCGCTATGGCCCGAGCCTTTTTTCAAAAGCTACTGGCGGTGGCGGAGCGCGCGGACCAACCCGAACGTCGACAATTGATCGAGGCGCGCCAGCAATCCCTGCACTAGAGGCGTAGCGGCCGGATGCGATCGGTGCGCGATCGGGAACAGATCGCCACCTTCGGAGCGGCGCATCGTCAGAGCGAAATTTGGGCGTTGTCGGTGTTATCCAGGGCGCCTTGACTGGGGGCGCGGCCTTCCCGACGCGAACACGGTATCGCGCCTACGCTGATCACCGATCAGGATCTAGGTTCACCCCGCTAGCGGCATGGGTCGCGGTTACAGATGCACGGTGATCGACACCGCTGGTTGCGTGACCACGACGCCTTGGCCGGTGTTGCCTTGAACGGTCAGACCGGTTCAGTGGAAAATGAAAGGAATACCGTGCGATTGTCGTCAATGGTCCTGGCAGCTTTGTTGTTGCCCACAGCCGCTTCCGCCCAGGCCGCGCCCGATCCGGCCCGGCTCAAGGCCGACGTCGCCAAGATGGTGAGTTTCGGGACACGGCACACGCTGTCCGCCCCCGATCATCCGACGCGCGGGATTGGCGCGGCGCAGCGCTGGTATGCGGATGAGATGAAGCGGATCGGCGCCCGCTGCGGCGGCTGCCTCCAGGTCTCAACCATCGAGCGCGTGTTCACCAACGACCGCGCGCCCAACGGCGTGAACGTGGTGGACGTCCTGGCCGTCCAACCCGGCCGCGATCCGAACCGGGTGGTGATCGTGCAGGGTCACATCGACAGCCGCGTGACGGATGTCATGAACTTCACCAGCGACGCGCCCGGTGCGAACGACGACGCGTCGGGCGTGGCGCTGGTGCTGGAGGCCGCGCGGCTGTTGTCCGGTAAGCAGTTCGACGCCACGATCATCTATGCGGCGCTGTCGGGCGAGGAACAGGGACTGCTGGGCGGGACCCTGCTGGCCGATACGGCGAAGGAACGCGGCTGGAAGGTCACCGCCGTGCTGAACAACGACATCGTCGGCAACACGATCGGCCAGAACGGCGCGCGCGTGGATGATCGCGTGCGGGTGTTCTCCGAGGGGATCCGGGCCAGCGAGGATGTTTCCGCGCAGCTGGTGCGCCGGGGCAACGGCGGCGAGGACGACGGTCCCAGCCGCGCGCTCGCCAAGGCGATCGACCATGTCGGGGAGAGCATCAAGGGCGGCCTGGACGTGTTCGTGGACCGGCGGCCCGACCGCTTTGGCCGTGGCGGCGACCACGAGCCCTTCCTCAAGCTGGGCTATCCCGCCGTTCGCTTCTCGGTGGGCGTGGAGAACTACAATCAGCAGCACCAGGACCTGCGGACCGCGAACGGAGTCGAATACGGCGACACCGTCGACAAGATGGACTTCCCGTACCTGGCCAAGGTGACGGCGATCAACGTGGCGACCATCGCGCGACTGGCCGCCGCGCCTGCGGCGCCCGAGCAGGTGTTGCTGCGAGGCGCCTTGGGCAGCGACACGACCGTGTCCTGGACCGCCGTGCCCGGCGCGTCGGGCTACAGGGTGCACTGGCGCCGCAACGACAAGCAGGACTGGACCGATCACCGGGACCTGCCGGCCGACGCGACCGAGACCGTGCTCAAGGGCGTGAACGTCGACGACACCTTCTTCGGCGTGTCGTCTCTGTCGTCCGACGGCGTCGACAGCATCGTCACCTTCGGCGGCCGCGCCCCGCGTCGCTGATAGGTCCCTCCAGACAAAACCGAACCCGCGCAGGCCAGCCTGCGCGGGTTCTCTTTTGCCTTGATGGCGCCGCCTAGAACCGGAAGCGCATCCCGGCGCGGTAGGAGCGGCCCAGGAGATCGTAGGGCGCGCTGGTGCCAAAGGAGGTGCCGCTGCTGGGGATAGGCTCCGGATCGCGGTCGAACAGGTTTTCCACCGCCGCGAACAGCGTGATCTTCCGGCCGGCGACCGTGATGTCGTAGTTCTCGGCAAGCTCGAAGTACCAGACCGCGTCCACGTGGTTATAGGCCTCCGGAATGCCGGTGCGGCTGGTTTCGGGCTGGTTGGTGATCCTGCCCTTGCCAAGATAGCGGGTGGTCAGGGTCGTGCGGCTCGGACCGGCGACATAGGTCGTCGTCAGGAGGCCGCGCCACTTGAGGCTCCCGACGGTGCCCAGGGTCGGGGGCGCGACGTCGCCCGGCAGGACAGTCTCGTCCTTCAGCCGCTGCGAGACCAACAGGCGGAAGCCGATCGCGCCGGGCAGCGTCTTGCTGAACCGGTCGAGCGTGGTGCGATAGCCCACTTCATAGTCCACGCCCTCGACAGCGACGGTCTGGGCGTTGATGCCGCTGGTGTAGATGGTGGCGTTGACCAGGTTGGTCGCGCCCGGCGCCTTGACGATCGAGTCGCAGGCCGCCGGGTTCTGCGGCCGGTTGAAGCCGTAGCACATGTCGATGATCTGCTGGGCGCCGACGGCCGTGATGGCGTCGGCGATATCGATCTTGTACCAGTCCACCGACAGGCTGAGGCCAGGCGCCCAATGGGGCTGGTAGACGCCGCCGCCGGTCCAGGTGTCGGCGATTTCCGGCTTCAGGTTCGGATTGCCGCCGCTCAAGGTGATGTTGGGGACCTGAGGGCTCCCGGCCTGGGTCCGGTCCAGATAGGCGTTCACGAACTGGCTGCTGGGAGCGAACAGATCGTTCAGGTTGGGCGCGCGGATGTCGCGCGAGCGGGTGCCGCGCAGGCGCAGATCGCTATTGATGTCCCAGGTCAGACCCGCCTTCCAGGTGGTGACCTTTCCGCTGGTCGAGTAGTCGGTCCGACGGATCGCGCCGTTGAACTCAAGGCTCTTGGCCACGACGGCGTCCTTGAGCAGCGGGACGAGGATTTCGCCGAAGGCTTCCTTGACGTTGTAGCCGTTGGCGCCGCCCTTGTAGTTGCCGACGTTCCAGAGCGACTGCAGGGAGTAAGAGTCGGCCGTAGAGGAGAAGGTCTCCTTGCGGTACTCGAAGCCCGTGGCGATCGAGACCGGACCGGCCCAGGTCGAGAAGGGGCTGTACTGGCCGTCGATCGACCAGACGTCCTGGTTGAAGTCGAGATCCTGGCGGGTGCGCAGGCCTTCGGCGGCGCCCGTGACCCAGGCGATCGACGCGGCGCCCAGGGATCCCTCGCCGAACAGGTTCATCGGCACGCAGCCGTTGGTGGGATTGGTCAGAGTCGAGCGGCAGATCGGAGCCCCCGCCGCGACGCCGGACACGCCGCCCGTCGCGGGATTGGCGATGACGTCGATCGCCTGGTTGAACCGTCCAAGGATGATGTTGTTGTCGCGGGTGTACCAGACCTTGCTGTGACCGTGCTGATAGTAGGCCCGCCAGCGGCCGCTCTCGAGGAAGCGGCCCTCCAGCGCCGCCAGAACCCGATCCTGCCGACGATTGTAGCCGGCTTCGCCGATGTGGGAGCCCGGCGTGTTGATCATGTCGTAGAACAGCCGGTTCATCTGGAACGAGGTGACGCCCGCCTGATCCATGGCCTGTTGCGTCACCACCGGCAGGAACGGGTTGCTTCTGTTGATCGTGATCGCGGTGGAGCCCTGGCGGTTGTAGACCGCCGACCAGTTGACGGTGTCGTTGCCAGCGTAGCTGGCCTCGAAGATGGCGATGATCTTGTCGGTCAGCTCGTAGCTGCCGCGGCCGTAGATGCTCCAGTGCTCGTCGTCGGGCAGCAGGGCCCCGCGGATCGGCATGGACTCAACCGTGCCCCCGGCCTGCACCTGGCCCTGCTGGATGGGGCCGAAAGCGAAGGAACCGACGGTCCTGCCGGGACCGAAGGCCATGCCCATCAGCGGCCCTGACGCGATCACGCCGCCCGGTGTGCTGTTGTAGCCCGCGTCGGTGCGGACGATCTGTCCAGGCTGGCCGTTCGTCGCCGTCCAGTTGGGATTGTTCATCAATCGAAGCCCCGGCTGGAACCAGTCGCGGGGGTCGTCGTAGAAATCGATCCGATCGCCTTTATAGTAGTTTCCGCTCAGCAGCAGATGGCCGCGGCCGCCCGCGAACTTGCGGCCATAGGCCAGGTCGCCCGAGGCGATCCGGCCGTCGCTGCGATCGGTCTGGCTGAAATTGACGCCGCCCTTGAGGCCGGTGAAGCCGGTGTCGAGGATGAAGTTGACGACGCCGGCGACGGCGTCGGAGCCGTAGGCCGCCGAGGCTCCCCCCGTCACAACATCAACGCGCTGCACCAGGTTCTGCGGCAGTAGATTGACGTCCACGGCCGGAGACATGCCCGAGCCCACCACGCGGCGGCCGTCCAGCAGCACCAGCGTCCGCGTGACGCCCAAGTCTCGGGCGCTCAATTGGTTCGCGCCGCCGGTGGCGTTGGCGAACAGCGTCGTCGTGCGTGGCGTATTGCCCGTGCCCATCGAGGGCAGTTGGGTGATGTAGTCGGCGATGTTGGTCGGGTTGCGCTCCTGGATGTCGGCCGCCGACAGAACGGTTGTCGGCGTTGGAGCCTCGTTGCCGTTGCGCACGATGCGCGAGCCGGTAACGACCACCTCTTCGACTTGGCTCGCTTCCGGCGACGGGCTCCCGGCCTGCCCGGCTGCGGCGGCCGGGTTGGCGACAGCGGACCCCGCCGCGATGGCGACGCCGGCGAAAAGGCGCCACCGGAGGCTCTTCAGCACACCCGCTTGAGACATGAACTCGCCACTCCCCGTATAAGTTCTACAATGCCAACGCTGGTACGCCATAAATCCGCCATCAATGGCCGGGGAAGCGAGTCACCCTTTGACGGGGTTCAGCGCCTAGGGATTGAACATCTCGCAGGCCGTACAATGCCGATTGCGTGCACGCGGCGCGCCTGACCAGGGTCAAGCCCGCCCCCCCCAACCGGCGCCGCCCTAGGCGTGGCGTGGATCAAACCGGGGCTAGAGCATCGCGCCTGCGCTCGTGACCTGGTATGCTCGAAGTTCACGGCCTCTTGCAGAACATCCGTCGCATCGCGCCGGATGCCGCCGTCGACGATGACGAGGCCTGCGACTTGACCGTGGGTGCCGGGATCGGGTGTCGTGGCGTCTCCACGGTCGCAGATTCGACAGCAGAGTATCGTCGCGCCTGGAGCACCCGTTTTCAGGGCCCAGGCGTCACGATCCGATTGGGATTGATCCAGGAACGCGAGCTTCGACCGTCGTACCCGAACGTCTTGATACCGCCCGAGAGCTTCCCTCCGTTCCCGACCGAGGCTGTGCGAAAACACCGCCAAATCGGCTAGAATCCTGACGTCAGAGTAGCGGTCAGGAGGTGGATTTGAGCCGCTTCGTTGAGGGTTGCGACCGCCGGCAGCCGACGCTGCTCTCCGAATGTCTGGACGACGACGTGACCGAGGAGAACCCGGAGCGGCTGCGCGATCAGATGCGCTGGCTTCAGGCCATGGAGGCCAAGGTCGCGGCCTCGCCGGATGGCTAGGTCTCGCTGACCGATCCCGATGCCCGTTCGATGGCCACCACGGGACGCGGCAGCGGCATCGTCGGCTACAATGTCCAGTCCGCCGTCGAGACCGAGCTCATCCTGGGCAGCAGCCCGGCGGGCAGAGCCTCGGTCAGGATGGTCAGGAAGCCGGCGACGGCGAGGGCCGAGAGGCCCACGAGCGGCAAGCGGCCTTGCTGCGGCGATCGGGTTTCCAGGTCCACGGTCAGCGCCCCGTCGACGGCAGGATCAGATCGGTAACGCGATAAGTGTGGAACTCGCTGGTGGAGACCTCGTCCAGGCGGCGGAACTTCTCGACGAAGACAGGGTCGGAGAAGAACTCGCCGACATTGCCCTCGTCGGCGATCGCCTCGATGTTCACAACCGTCTGGCCATCGGTGCTCTTGGCCAAGTTGCTCCACAGGAAGCCCGGTTTGCCTGATGCCAGACGCACGACATCCTGAATGATGTCGAACGCTTCGTCCTGGCGCCCCGGATGGGCGTGGATGACATTGACGATGAACACGGTAGGCGCGGGTGCGGCCGTGAAGGCGGCGACGGGTTGGGAAGTCATCTAAGCGATCCGGAAAGGCGCGGCCGGCGATGGCCGCGCCGAAGCGAATAGACGTACGGGCGCTGGCGAAAAATGCGCTATAGATCCACTTAATCAGGACATTTATGTCCGCAATGGATGATGCCGCATGGAGAGCCTTGGCGCGTTCAACGTCTTCGTTCAGGTCGTCGAAGCCCGCAGTTTTTCGGGCGCGGCCAGCCGGCTAGGGATCTCGCCTTCAGCGATTGGCAAAGCTATCGCGCGCCTGGAAATCCAGTTGGGGGCGCGGCTGTTTCATCGCAGCACGCGCAGTATCGCCTTGACGGCCGAGGGCGGCCTGCTGCTGGATCGGGCCCGTCGCATCCTGGCCGAAGTTGAGGCTCTGACCGGCGAACTCTCGGCCTCCCAGGCCGCGCCGCGTGGCCTGTTGCGTGTGAGTTTCCCGCTGGTCGGCATGCTGCTGATGCCGACGCTGTCGGCATTCATGCGGGCTTATCCGGATGTTGAGCTCGATCTGGATTTCACCGATCGCGTCGTCGATGTCATCGAAGAGGGTTTCGACGCCGTGGTCCGAACGGGCGAGGTCTCGGATTCTCGATTGATGACCCGCACGCTCGGAGCTTTCGAGCATCGCGTGGTGGGAACCGGTGACTATTTCGACCGGATGGGCTGGCCACAAACCCCCGAGGATCTGGCCGGACATGCCTGTCTGCAACATCGCTACCCCTCGACGGGCAAGCTGGAGCGGTGGCCGCTGTATCGCGGCGCCGCTTTCGTTGGTGGTGATCTTCCCGCCGCTGTAACGGCCAGCACGCTTGAGCCGTTGATCTATCTGGCCGAGCAAGGCCAAGGGGTGACCTGCGTGCCGCTGTTTTCCGTGCGGCGACAACTCCAGGCTGGCGCGTTGGTCTCGGTGCTGGAGCCCTTTCTCAGGAGCGTGGGAGCCTTCCGGGTGGTCTGGCCCACGAACCGCCAGCTTGCGCCCAAGGTCCGCGCCTTTGTCGATTTCCTGGCGGCGGAACTGGTTGTCTCTGGAAATTAGCTTCCGGCGGCTTTGCACCCTCACCGGACCGTTGGCTTGTTCGGCTTCCGGCAGCGTCGCGCCAGGATTCTGTTGAGCGGTGGGAGCGCGGCGCTACAACTGAAAACGCCTCGCATTGACGCCAGCGTTAGGTTGTCAAGTTGCCGGTGTTAGGTTGTCCCTACACAACGCTGGCGGCCCAGGAGGGACTCGAACCCCCGACCTTCGCTTTAGGAAAGCGCTGCTCTATCCTGCTGAGCTACTGGGCCTTCGCGTGCGAGGCGCAGGGTCAATAGCGCAAGATGGCGGGCGTGCGAAGCCCGTCCGAATGGCTTGGGCGGAGCTCCCGGGGGACGAACGCGGTGCGACATCTGAAATCGATCTATGTCCAGGTCCTGATCGCCATCGCCTTGGGCATACTGGTCGGCGCGCTGTGGCCGAAGATCGGGGTAGCGGTCAAACCGCTGGGCGACGGCTTCATCAAGCTGATCAAGCTGGTCATCGCTCCGGTGATCTTCTGCACCGTGGCCGGCGGCATAGCCCGGATGGGGGACATCAAGGCGTTCGGCCGGGTGGGCGTCAAAGCCCTGCTCTATTTCGAGGTCGTCTCGACCTTGGCCCTGGTGTTGGGCCTGCTGGTCGGGCGCACCCTGAAGCCGGGCGCCGGCTTCAACATCGATCCCAAGACGCTCGATCCGTCGATCGCCGCCGGCTACCTTGAGAAGGCCAAGCACGGCGAGGGCCTGGTCGCCTATCTGCTGCACCTGATCCCCGACACCTTCTTCGGGGCCTTCTCCGAGGGCAATCTGCTGCAGGTGCTGCTGATCGCCATCCTGACGGGCTTCGCCTGCACGCGGCTGGGCGACTTCGGCGACAAGGTGGCCAATGTGCTGGAGGACGCGGCCAAGCTGTTCTTCGGCATTATCCAGGTGGTGGTGCGCCTGGCCCCGCTGGGCGCGTTCGGGGCCATGGGCTTCACGATCGGCAAGTACGGGATCGGCGCACTGATCCAGCTGGGGGCGCTGGTGGCGACCTTCTACGTCACCTCGCTGCTGTTCGTGCTGGTGGTGCTGGGCCTGATCGCCTGGGCTTGCGGCTTCTCGATCCTGCGGTTCCTGGCCTATATCCGCGAGGAGCTGCTGATCGTGCTGGGCACCAGCTCGTCGGAGTCTGTGCTGCCGCAGATGATGATGAAGCTGGAGAACGCCGGCGCGCGCCGTTCGGTGGTCGGCCTGGTGATCCCGACGGGCTACAGCTTCAATCTGGACGGCACCAACATCTACATGACCCTGGCCACCCTGTTCCTGGCCCAGGCGACCAACACCCACATCGGCCTGGGCCAGGAGCTGGCCCTGCTGGGCGTGGCCATGCTGACCTCGAAGGGCGCCAGCGGCGTCACGGGCGCGGGCTTCATCACCCTGGCCGCGACCCTGGCGGTCGTGCCCGACATCCCGATCGCGGCGCTGGCCGTGCTGGTCGGCGTCGACCGCTTCATGAGCGAGTGCCGGGCCCTGACCAATCTGGTCGGCAACGGGGTGGCGACCCTGGTCGTCGCGCGGTGGGAGGGCGCCCTGGATCGGGAGCGTCTCAGGCAGGTTCTGCACGGCGAGGCCGCGTCTCCGGGAGCCGCCGCGCCCTGATCGCCGCCGCGCCAAGGAAATGCGCCCATAGGGCGATCTCTTTTTCTGTACTATCTGCGCGAAGCCCCTATCCTGACAAAAAATCAGCGTTCGCTGGATCCTGGAGGAGGCCCGTCTTGAGTCAGCCTTATATTGGCGAAATCCGCATGTTCGGAGGCAACTTTCCTCCGGTCGGCTGGGCCTTCTGCGATGGGCAACTGATGTCGATCGCCGAGAACGACACACTCTACAACCTGATCGGCACGACGTACGGCGGCGACGGCCAGAACACGTTCGGCATTCCCGATCTGCGCGGACGGGTCGTGACCCACTGGGGCGCGTCGCAGGGCAACACCTACGTCATCGGCCAGCAGGGCGGCGTGGAAACCGTCACCCTGACGACCAGCCAGATTCCGCAACACACGCACCCGGTCACGGCCACCACGGCCACGGGCGATACGGGCGCGCCCACGGCCAGCACGATGCTCGCGGCGGGCGGCCCCGGCGGAAGCACCCTTTATCCCTATGGGACTTACGGCGGGACCCAGGTCGTCACCTCCGGCGCCAGCACGCTTTCCAGCGGCGGCTCCCAGCCGCACGAGAACATGCAACCGTACCTGGCGGTGAATTTCATCATCTCGCTGTACGGCATCTATCCGTCGCAGAACTGACCGCGCCAGCTCGAGGAAATCTTCATGTCCGATCAGTTCGTCGCGGAGATCCGCATCTTCGCCTTCAATTTCGCGCCGACAAACTGGGCGCTTTGCAACGGCCAGTTGTTGCCGATCCAGCAGAATACCGCGCTCTTCTCATTGCTGGGCACGACCTATGGCGGCAACGGCACCAGCAACTTCGCGCTGCCCAACCTGATGGGCCTGGCGGCGCTCCATACCGGTCGCAACCAGCCGGGCCCGGGGCTCAGCATCTACGACCTTGGCCAGACCGGCGGGTCGGAAAACGTGACCCTGTTGCAGAGCGAAATGCCGCTGCACACGCACGGCCTGTCGGTCTCCAGCACCAACGGCACGACGCTGACGCCGACCAACAACCAGCTGGCGCGCGCTTTTTCGGGCAACTTCCAGACCAACAGTCAGGGCCTGATGTACAGCACCGGCGCGCCCGACGTGCAGATGCCGCCGCAGTCGATCGGCGTCGCCGGCGGAAACCTGCCCCACAACAACATGATGCCTTCGCTGGTGCTGAACTACTGCATCGCGCTGCGTGGCGTCTTCCCGGCGCGCAACTAGCCGCCCTCAAACTTTCGGAGCGCATCGCCATGAGCGACTACTACATGGGCGAAATTCGCATCATGAGTTTCAACTTCGCGCCCAAGAACTGGGCGCTGTGCAACGGTCAGTTGCTGTCCATCCAGCAGAACCAGGCGCTATTTTCGCTTCTGGGAACGACTTACGGGGGCAACGGCGTCAACAACTTCGCCCTTCCCGACCTGCGCGCCCGCACCCCCCTCCACACGAGCGAGAGCCTGGTTCTGGGCGCGGTGCTCGGCGAGTTCACGCACACGCTGATCAGCAACGAGATGCCGCAGCATCTCCACGTCCTCAACGCCAACACCAGCGTCGCCGGGACCAGCAACGCTTCTCTGCCGACGAACAATACGATCCTCGGCAACGCCGCGGGCAAGGCCAGCTCCGGTTCGACCCCGCCCTTCCTGCCCTATAGCGCCAACACCGCGAGCCTGACGCCCATGGACCCCCGCACGCTGAGTCTCCAAGGCGGCTCGCAACCGCACGAGAACCGCCAGCCCTTCCTGACGCTGACCGTCTGTATCGCGCTCAACGGCATCTTCCCGTCGCGCAACTGATCTCGACAACAAGGGGATCCGCGCTCTTCCTCCCAAGGAGGAGCGCGGACGATCTCGTCTGAAGACGGCTCAGTTGAACACGGCCTGATAGTTCTGACAGCCGGGCTCCGGGGTGTGGATCGGCGCGATATAGAGTTCGTGCGCCGTGCCGTCCGGTCCCTTCAGCATCCACATGTTCTCCGGCGCCCAGGGCGACTTGGGGCCCCGGAAAACCAGGGTGAAGGGCGCGCGCTCGCCGGCTGGCGCGTCCTGGACATCAACCTCGACCAGGGTCAGCGACAGCTCGGTGTCTCCCAACTGGAAAAGCGCGCCGACGTGCGGTGAGAAATGGTCGGCGGTGAGAACGACGAAAGCATCTGACATCGAATGGGCGCTCGTTACGGGCTCTGCTTTTTTGAGACTCAACTATGACGTCTAACCACCTGGAAGGCAAAGCAGCGCCGCCCGTCCGTCGCGCCGAAGCCGCGTCCGATCAGACGCTGCTGCTGAACCTGTTCATCGCCGCCCGCGCCCGGCACTTCGCGCCGTTGAACCTGCCCGCCCCCATGCTGGACACGCTGATGCGCCAGCAGTTCCTGGCCCAGAGCGCCAGCTACGCCGCCCAGTATCCCGCCGCGCGCCGCGAGATCATCGAGGTGGATGGCGTATCCGTCGGACGCCTGCTCAGTGACCGGACGAGCGACCGTGTGCGTCTCGTCGATATCGCCCTGGCGCCGGCCTGGCGGAGCAAGGGCCTGGGCTCGATCCTGATCGGCGCGCTGATGGACGAGGCCCGCGCGGCCGGGGCGCCGCTCGCGCTGCAGGTGGCGTGCGACAATGCGCGGGCCGCGGCGCTCTATGACCGCCTGGGCTTCAAGACGATCGCGGACGACGGCGTCTATCGCGAGATGCGCTGGACAGCCGCGTCCTGACGAAGACCCACGGGGGTATGCTGCTCGACGCCCGCGTGGCGACGCGTTTCGGGCGCGGAGGCCTCCAGGGTCGCCTCCACGACGCCGTCGTGAAACGATCGCTGTCCGCCGCGGCTGTTTGACGCGCGACATGCGGGGTGAAATCGGTCGTTCCGGGCCGCTCTCGCCCCGCTTCCCCCCCGCGCCCGCAGAGCGCAAATACTCGCCAAAGCCTTGCCGCGTAAGCAGTCTGCAAAGGCCCTCGCCCCGTTCGCCCTCACCCCGAAGGCCTTTGAATGCGGGCTCGACCCACACGCATGTGCGATCGCGCGCATCGCCGACTAGCGGCTCAGCTTGTCCGGCGCCGTCCGCATGTTAGGGTTTCAACCACAATCAACGTGCAACGCTGGAGACATGCTGGACTTAGCGCTCCGAGACGAGGTTGCGGCGCCCGATACGGGCCTGATGACGCTCATCGAAACGATCGAAGCCCTGTCGGCGACGCGCACGCTCGCCGAGGTGGCGGACGTCGTTCGCAAGGCGGCCCGACGCATCTCGGGCGCCGACGGCGTGGCCTTCGTCCTGCGTGACAACGAGCAGTGCTGGTACTTCGACGAGGATGCGATCGGCCCGCTGTGGAAGGGCAAGCGCTTTCCCCTGACCGCCTGCATCTCCGGCTGGGCGATGCTTAACCGCCAGACGGTGGTGATCCCCGACATCTATCTGGACGACCGCGTCCCGCACGACGCCTACCGGCCGACCTTCGTCAAAAGCCTGGTGATGACGCCGGTGCGGATGGAGGAGCCCGTGGCCGCGATCGGCGCCTACTGGGCCGAATCGCATACGCCCTCGCCGGAGACCGTGCAGAAGCTGCAGGTCATCGCCCGCGCCACCGCCTCGGCCCTGGAAAGCGGCCGGCTGCACGACAGCCTGGTCGACGCCCGCCACCATGGCACGTTCCTGCTGCAGGAACTGGATCACCGGGTGAAGAACACCCTGGCCATCGTTCAGTCGATCTCCCGTCAGACCCTCCGCGCCACCCCCTCGCCCGAAGCCTTCGCCGAGGTGTTCGAGGACCGCCTCCTGGCGCTGTCCCAGGCCCATGAGCTGCTGACCCGCCGCGCCTGGGGCCGCGCCCAGATGCATGAGATCCTGGACAAGGCCCTGGCCCCGTTCAGGGTCGACCGGGCCGAGCGCTTCGACATCGTCGGCCCGGCCATCACCTTCAGCGCCGAGACCTCGGTCTCCGTCCACATGACCCTGCACGAGCTGGCCGTGAACGCGGCGAAGTATGGCGCTCTGTCGACATCCGAAGGTCGGGTGGTGATCCGCTGGTTGGTCGACGAGGCCGCCGCGCCGCCGATGCTCACCCTGACCTGGCGCGAGGTCGGCGGTCCGCCGGTGGCCGGCCTACCCGAACGCCGCGGCTTCGGCTCGCAGATGATCCAACGCGGTCTGGCCCGCGATCTGGGCGGCGCGGCCACCGTGGACTTCGCCACGTCGGGCTTCGTCTACACTTTACGCGCGCCCTTGTCGGAGCGGGTGAGCCTGGCCGCATGAAACCCTCCAAGGTGATGATCGTCGAGGACGAGGCCCTGGTGGCCATGATGGTCGAGGACATGCTCGGCGACCTGGGCTACGAGATCGCCGGCTCGTTCGGCGCGGTGCACGACGCCCTGGCCTTTCTGGGCAGTGGCCAGCCGCAACCCGATGGCGCGGTGCTGGACGTCAACATCGGCGGCGAGATGGTCTTTCCCGTCGCCGAGGCGTTGCGCGAACAAGGTGTGCCGTTCGTGTTCGCCACCGGCTATGGCGACCTGCCGCGCAAGGGCTTCGAGGGCGTCGAGGTGCTGGCCAAGCCGATCAATGTCGGCGCCCTGCGCCAGGCCGTCCGCAAGTTCCGGGCGAACTAGGCGGTCGCTCGGCGGCCGCTCTCGTGGCGGTCGAGAGGTCGCCCCGTCCTACCGCGTGAACCGCAGCACCAGGATCTGATTGATCTGCCTGGCGTCGTAGTTGTCGTCCGAGGCCAGGACGAGGGTCCGAGCCCCGTCCGCCTGGCGTGGCCCCCACGCCATGGCCTCCAGATTGTCGATCCGGATCCCGAGCCGGTCGAAGTTCAGCAGCAGCCGCTTCTCCACCGGCCGGACCGGCGTCGCCAACAGGCTGTCCACCTTCGAGACGTCCCGCGCCCCGCCCACATCGGCGAGGTAGAGACGGACGTGGTAACTGTAGTGACCGTCGGCATGCTTGATCCCCGAGCGCTCCAGCACCAGCAGGCGGTGATCGTCGAGGGTCAGGATCTCGCTGATCCCGTTGTCGCCGACGCCGACCGGGGAGGCGACCTGCACCGGATCGATGCGATAGGCGTACTGGGCGACGAGCTTGCCCGACCGGTCCAGGCGGCTCAGCCGGGTCAACCCTCCCTCGGCCACCGACGGAATCGGGCCGTCCTGAACCAGCGGCCCCTCCATCGACATCCACAAGGATCGTCCGTCAGCGGACCAGCTGATCCCCTCGGTGGTGGCGTTCTTGCGCGCGCCGGTCTTGCCGCCGTCGTGGAAGGTCAGGGCGTCCGGCGCCGCCCACCGCTCGACCGGCGTCCCGTCGACCTTCATCCGCCGGATGGCCGGCGGATAGCCGTGATCGAAGTCGCCCTCGGTCGACCAGACCAAGTCGGCGCCCAGCGGATCGAAGCGGATCGCCTCGCCGTCCGCCGCCTCCGTCCCGGCCTTGCGGTCGGGGAAGGTCTCGCCGTCCTCGCGGCGCAGCGGAACCATCGCCGTCAGCGCCGGCCCGCAATCCTTCCCCGGCCGGATGTCGAGCCGGCCCAGGAAGAAATGCGACGGCCCGTGCTCGGACTTGTCGTCGCTGATGAAAGCCCAGAGCTTGGTGCGCGGATCATAGTCGACACCCGAGACGCCGCCATAGCCGCCGCCCTGGAATTCGAACCCCTTCGGGGTCTCGCAGGCCTTGAGCAGCGACACGCGCTCGGCCGCCACGGCGGGCATGGCGGCCAGCAAGGCGGCGAGGATCAGCGCCTTCACAGCAGGAACTCCGGCTCGCCAGGCGGCGGGCCGTCATCCCAGCCGGCCATGGCCTTGCGGGCCTCGGCCCGCTCGACCGCGATGCTCAACTTGCGGCGGAACTCGTCGGGGTCGATTGTGAACGGCTGGTTCTCCTGCGGCGCGATCGTGTAGAGGCGCGCCTCGCCGTCGGCCGGCAGGATGTAGCCGACGTCGTGGCGGCGGAAGTTGGCGATCCGCGACTGCACCTCGACCAGCCAGTTCATCGACACCACCTGGCAGCCTTCGGGCGACAGGAGCGCATTATGCAGGCCCGAACCGAACTCCCCCGCCACCAGCCGCGCCCGTGAGAAGATCCGCGCCTGCTCGGCCCAGCTCTTGGTCTCGGGGCGAAGCAGGATAAGGCCGAGATCCTGGGCGATGCCCTCGATCTCGTCCTCGTTGGCCAGTTCGCGGAAAGACTGGCTGGTGCGCACCCCGCCCCGGCTGACGAAGATCATGTCGTCGCCGGTCCCGCGCGGCCAGGCCAGCGCCTCGCGCTCCAGGCTCCAACGCAGAAAGTCGTGGAAGCTGTAATTGTGATGCAGCATGTGCGGCAGGAGCGCCGCGCCGATCTCGACCGCCTCGTCGCGATGGTCGTAGGTGACGATCTCCTGCGCCGGCAGCATCATCCGGATGATCTTGAAGACATAGCCCGGCGCGGTGCGTGGCAGCACCAGAGGCGCGGCGATACCGGCGGCGTTCAGCGCCCGGATCACGAACAGCTTCGGATACATCTCGGTCAGCCAGTGACCCCAGACGAAGTTGAAGTGTGTGATCACGAAGGCCCGGTCCAGCCTGATCCGCACCGGCGCGTCGAAGTCCCAGGCCGGCCGCGTGATGTCGTGATCGTACCAGTGCTTGATGTAATAGGGGTACGCGCCCTCCGCGTAGATCAGCTGGCCGTCCAGCTTCAGGTGGGCGCCGGTGCCGCCGGCCACGACGCGTTTGGCGATCAACAGGTCGACGTCGGGCGAGACCAGGTCGCCCAGCGCGTGCAGGCCATTCAGCATGTCGCCGGCGCAGGGCCAGAGCATCGGACGCGGCGGGATCGGCGCGCCGCCCCGCATCAGCAGCGTGCGCGCCACCCGGTCGGGGCCGTGCAGGGCCTGGGCCAGGGGAACCTGCTCGCCGCCGGAAAGATCGATCGAAGAGGCCACCCTGGAGTCCTAGATCAGCCCGTCGAGGAAGGCCAGGAAGGCGGTCACGTCCAGCCGCCAGCCATAGGCCGAGGCCGGGCGCAGGCGTGGCTCCAGCGGGATTTCGGGCGGGATGATCCCTGTCCCGGACACGAAGCCATGCCACACGGCGCCGACCTGAACGGCCAGGTCGCGAGCCCAGGGCTCGGCCGGCGGGGTGGGCTGGATCTCGATGACCTTGGAGCCAGGCGCGCAGAACAGGACATTGGCCAGGATCGTGCCCGACGCAGCGACGATGACCTCCGCCCCGCGGAACAGGGCGACCAGCTCGCGGACTGAAGCCGTCTCGGGCCGGACGATCGTAAAGCCGCGCGCGGCCAGGCCCTCTTCCAGCCAGGCCTCGGTCTCGTGCGGCGCCTTCAGGGAGCCCTGGCGGCTGACATAGATCCGGCGCGCGTCGGCGGCCGGCGCGACCTGGGCCAGAATCCGGGAGCGGACGGCGTCCAGCCCAGGACGCGGCGCGGTCGGTGTCAGGAACACGGCCTCGCTCAGCTTGACCAGCGGCGCGTCGACCACGGTCGGTGAAGGGGCGTCGGCGAGGGTCAGAAGATCGGTGTGCCAGGGCGACAGCGGCGGGGCGATGGCCGGGAAACGCGCCAAGGCGCCCGCGCGCTCGGCCGCCAGCAGGGTCGGCAGCGCGCTCAGCAGAAACTGGGCGTAGTTATGGGCCGCGCCCCACCCCATGAAAACCGTGGCGGCGGACAGACTCTGGACGTCGTCCGGTGGGACCAGCCGCGTCTCGCCGTCCTCGCGCCGGGCGCTCGGGATGCGGTCCAGAGTCGGAGTCAATCGACGCGCCTCGCGGGCCGTACCGGCGAAAACGCGTCCGGCCTCGTCGAGCACCACGCCGAAGGCCGGCGCGCACCAGGCGGTCTCGACCCGCGCCAGATCGAAGCCATCGCCCGCCGCGCCGATCGTTCCGGGTCGTCCGTTCAGGGGATCGGCGACACGCGACAGGGCCTCGCCCTCCTCGACCGTCGTCAGCAGCAGGCCTGACGGCGGCGGCGGTTCAGGAACCAGAGCCTTCAGCTTGCGGCCGACCCGGCGGACCAGACGCTTGATCGGGCTCACAGTTCGAAGCTCGCGCGATAGCCGGCGCGGGCGACGATGGCGGCGGTCAGGCGCTCGATCGCGTGCGCCGTGGTGCCGTCCACGCGCCCCAGCTCCGGCTCGAAGCCGATCTCGGCGTCGGTCAGGTCGGACAGCGGCGCGAAGGCCTCCGTCCGTCCCCAGAACATCGAGCCCGCCGCGAACGGCGTCTCGGGCCGGGGCTTCAGGCCCATGCGGGCGGCCAAGCGTTCGACGGTCGCGCGGTTATTGTCCATCACGTCCGGATCGCCGATCCGCATCCGCGCCTCCGACGACGCCAGCAGGCCCAGTTGCGGGTCCAGGGCGAAGGCGCGCAGCGCCAAGGCCGCCGCCTCGCCGCCCAGCAGACCGTCGACCAGCTCGGCCCGCCACTGGTCGCCCTTGGCCCGATGCGGCGAGCGCTTGGAGTGCAGCTTGCAGAACACCGAATAGCCCAGGACCTTGGCGCGGCGCAGCGTCTCGACGAACGGCCGGATGTCGCGGCCCCGGTTCTCGGCGATGGCCAGGTGCGCGGCCGGGAACGCCTTGCGAACGCGGGCCAGGTCGGCCTCGTCCCAGGTCTCCGGCACGGTGATCATCAGGTCCAGCACATCGGCCGTGGCGGCCAGACGCTGGGCGAACCAGTCGATCAGTTCCGGATAGAACAGGTGCAGCAGGGTCACCGCCTCGGCCCGCTTGGCGAACCCGGCCTGCGCCTGGGCGACCAGCGGATGGGCGTCGGTCAGGCGCGGCGCGTAGGCGGCCAGCGCGGTGCGGGTGGCGTGCAGATAGCCGTGGCCGAACCAGCGGTCGGGCTCGAGATAGGCGCCCTCGCCCCACTCGTTCCAGGCGTTGACGAACACCATCGCCTGGCCTTGCGGATGCCTGGCCTCCGCATGCTTCAGCGCGCCCGACAGCCAGGTCAGGTAGCTTTCCGGATCGGCGTTGTGGAAGGCGTGGCCGGCCCAGGGCTTGCGCGCCTGGTTGTCCCAGCCCGGCATGACACCCGGCACGAAGGCGTCCGGAACCGCCGCCAGCTCGTCCAGCTTGGACTGCGCGACGACCGGATAGTCGTAGACCTTGCCGGTGAAGTTCGGATGCAGCGGCGTCACCTGCCGGGTGATCTCGCCCTCGACGATGGCGTGCGGCGGGAAGTCGATGATCCCGTCGAAGCCGTGGCTGGCATAGTCCTGGAAGCCGAAGGCCGTGGTGCACAGCAGGTGCAGTTCGCCCAGCCCCATGGCCCGCGCCTGGTCGCGCCAGCGGTCGGTGGTGGCCCTGGCGTCCGGCAGGATCTCGGGACGGTACAGCACCAGCACCGGCTTGCCGCCGACCCTCAGGTAGCGCGGGTCGCGGATGTAGCGGGCCATGTCCTCGAACACGGCGCGGTCGTCCTCGGGCGAGTGGTCCTGGCCCATCAGGACGTCGCTCTCGTCGCCGTCCCAGCGCCGCGTCCAGTTCTCGTTGGCCCAGCAGAGGGCGAACGGCAGGTCCAGGGTCGGATCGGCCAGATAGAGCTCGATCGGCCGTTCCAGCAGGCGTTTGCCGGCGAACCAGTAGTAGTGGAAGCAGAAGGCCGAGACGCCGGCGCCCTTGGCCAGGTCGATCTGCTGGGCCAACACCTCGCGCTGGCGCAGGTCGTAGAAGCCCAGATCGGCCGGAAGGCGCGGCTGGTAGTGGCCCAGGAACTGCGGCTGAGCCTTGGAGACGTTGGTCCACTCGGTGAAGCCCTTGCCCCACCAGAGGTCATTCTCCGGGAACGGATGAAATTGCGGCAGATAGAAAGCGATGAGCTTCGGCGCGTCGGCCGACAAGGTGATCGGGGCGGTGATCGGGGCCGCGAAGTGCGGGCTGCGCAGGTTCTTCGAAACCGCGATCGCGTGGGCATAGGTCGCCTGCACGGGTCCGGCGTCTCCAGCGACACGGGGGACCCGCGAGCCTTGCAGCAGCGCTCGGCCGCGCCGCCAAGCCGCGCCGGCCGGTCCGCGCAGCGGACCCAGCAGCGGCTTGACCGCCTGGATCGCCGCCCCGCGCAGGCCGCGGGGATCCTTGCCCAGGTCGCCGATGCGCGTGACCTTGAAGTCGGACACGGTGAACCGGCATTCGCCCTCGGACGGGTCGAGCCGCACGCCGATCAGCTGGAAGCTGCGCGCCGGCAGCGAGGCGAACCAGCCGTCCGGGCCGGCCTTCAGCCGCGTGTAGGAGTCCTCGGAAAAGCCGTCGCCCCAGTCGGCATAGAGGGCCGGGCCGACCAACTGGCCGTCGGTGGCCTCCAGCTTCAGGTCGATCCGCACGGCCTTGGCCGCGCGCAGACCCGAGCGCTGCGCGCGGGTCGGGGTCCAGACCATCTGCGGATCGCCGCCGGCCGCCGCCAGGATCGTCCGCCCCTGGGCGTCCAGGCCCTGGACCGTGACGTCGCGGCCGGGCTTGAGACCTGCCGGCAGGGCGCTCATGCCTTGCCCGTGAGCCGCGCGATCATCCGCGCGATGAAGCCTCGCGGCGCGTTCGGGTCGCGCTTGCGGATGACCACCGCCGCCTGCCAGAACTGGGCCGGATCGTCGATATAGCGCACCACCTCGCCGCCGTGCGGGGCGGCTTGCCTGGCCACGAACTTGGTCGTCACCACCGCCTCGCCATAAACGTCCGGCCCGCGATAGTCGCCGCCGCCCGAGGCCAGATAGGCGATGCCCTCGTTGGCGAGGTCGGCGCGCAGCTTGGGCAGCTGGTCCTTGTAGACCGACAGGGCCGCCATCCAGGCGTTGTCGGCGTCGGGCTCGATGGCCTGGACCATGTCCAGGAAACGCGGCGGCTCGACCGTGAACACCAACTGGCCGCCGGGGGCCAGCACGCGCAGCAGCTCGCCCAGCCAGGCGCGGAACAGGTGCGGCGGCAGGTGGGTGAACACCGAATAGGCCGTGATCAGCCGGAACTGGCCGTCGGCGAACGGCAGCGGCTGGTCGTTGGCGATGGTCTCGAAGCGGCCCGGCAGATCGGCCCCGGCGCAGAAGGCGACCATGTCCGGATCGATATCGACCCCGACCATGTCCTTGGCGTCGAAGTCGCGCAGGAAGAACCGGCCGATCCGGCCCCAGCCGCAGCCGAAGTCCAGATAGCCTTGCCCCGTCGAGCCCCTGTAGGCGCGGTCGGCCATAGCCTCCTGGGCGAAGGCGTAGAACTTGCCGGCCTCGTCCAGCGCGTCCTCATAGGCCGAGCCGACGAACTGGCGCTGGATCTCGGCCGACGGGAAGTCAGGATAGGTCAGACCGCCTTGGACGCGCTCGACGACCGAGCGCTTCAGGCGCGCCAGCCAGACCTCGGGCGCGAGGCCGCGAAGATCCTCGTGAGCCAGAAGACGGGGGCCGAGGGCGCGAGCGGTCATGCGGCGCTGGCCTCGCGGTGGACGAGCCAGTCCTCGGTCGAGCCGAGGAAGACGATCTTGCCGGCCTGCAGTTCGCAGACCCGATTGCAGACCCGGCGGACCAGGTCGTGGTCGTGGGTGGCCAGGACGACGATCTTGGCGTCCTCGACCATGCGCTGCATACGGTCGGCGGCCTTCTGCACGAAGGCGGCGTCGCCGGCGCTGAGCCACTCGTCCAGCACCAGGATGTCGGCCTCGAACTCGGTGGCCACGGCGAACATCAGGCGCGCCTGCATGCCGGCCGAATAGGTGCGCACCGGCAGATGCAGAAAGTCGCCCAGCCCCGAGAACTCGGCGATGGCGTCGATGCGGCTGTCGATCACCTTGCGCGACAACCGGCGCATCAGACCCAGCTTGTGGATGTTACGAAGGCCGGTCGCCTCCATGTCGAGACCGGCGTTGATGGCGATCATCGAGGTGATGTCGCCGTCGATCGACAGCTCGCCGCGCGTCGGGTGATAGATGCCGGCGATGACCTTGAGCAGGGTCGTCTTGCCCGAGCCGTTGTGGCCCACCAGGGCGATGCGGTCGCCCTCGTTGATCTCGAGATTGATGTCGTGCAGCGCCTTGACCGCGGCGACGTCGCCGGCGGCCTTGTACATCTTGCCGCCGACCGCGAGGTTGAACACGGCGCTGCGCAGCGATTGCGAGCGCAGGCTGTAGACGAAATAGTCGAGGTCGACGTTCGTCAGCTTGATCTGGTGCGTCATCGCCGTCTCCTACAGCCAGAAGACCACGCGCTTGCGGAACATGGCCAGCAGCGCGAAGGCGACCACGAAGAGGACGCCGGTGGTTCCCAGCGTCCAATACCAGTCGACCGCGGCGGGCGCGTGGCCGGTCAGCGGCGCGCGCAGCAGCTCGACCTGGTGGGCCAGCGGGTTCAGCTCGACCACCCAACGGTGCTTGGCGCTGACATTGGCGGTCATCCAGAATACCGGCGTCACGTAGAACAGCAGCTGGACGACGTAGCTCATCATGTAGGCCACGTCGCGGAAGCGGGTCGACGGCACGGCGATGATGAAGCCCTGCAGGCAGACGATGACCAGCATCAGGGCGACGGCCGGGATCAGCGTCCAGTGCGGCATGGCGAACCGACCGATGACCAGCATCACCACCCAGAACGCGATCGCCTGGAACAGGAAATTCGTCGCCGCCTTCTGGGCGTGCAGGAAGACATAGAAGGTCAGCGGCAGGCGTTGGCTCTGCATCAGGCCGGCGTTGTAGAGGAAGATCGCCTGGGCCTCGGCGATGGTCGTACCGACCAGCGACCAGGCCAGCAGGCCGGCCACCACCTGCGGATAACTCTTCGACATGTCCACGCCCATCAGGGCGCTGACCAGAAAGGCCAGGGCGAAGGCGACGACCAGCAGGTTGCAGGCCATCCAGAACGGACCCAGGATCGACCGCTGGAAGCGCGAGGCCGTCTGGTCCAGGCCGAGCCGCCACCACAGGGGTGCGAGACGAACGCCGTCTCCCACATCCTTCAGCGCCGCCATCAAGGGACTCGGCATCCGTAACCTTCCACAAGGCCTGTCCGGTTCGGATCACCATCCGGACCGGATAGACAGGCCGTCTTCCAAAGAATCGAGCGCGGCATGCCGCGCTCGGGGGCGCCCGAGAGGGACGACCAGCAAGGGGCTTGCTTACAGAGCCCCGAGCCGGCCGACAATTGCTTTGGAAGGTCGATGGACCACGTGTTGCGTAAAAACTTTAGTCAAGAGCCTTGAATTCGGAGCGAAGCGCCGCCGCCCGCCGGGCCTAAAACCAGCCGGCCTCTTGCTAGGCTCGCTGCCGTTCCCGCCCTGGTATCGCGCGATCTCGTTCCTGGCCTGGGTTCCCAACCTGCTGGTCGCCGAGCTTTGGCTATGGAAGGGCTCGCGGCGCGTATCGGGTCTCATTGAATGCCATGGATTTGCGCCACGATCGCCCTATGCTGGCCTGAGCAATTTGGGCGTGGCGGAGGTCGAATCCGGCGCCCCGTCCCGCGCAGGCCAACACGCAAAGGCCCGTTAGACCATGTTCAGCAAGTCTCTGAAAAACGCGCTCCTGATCGGAACCGCCCTGGCGTGCGGATTTGCGACCGCCGGCGCGTCGACACCCGCCGACACGTCGGCCGGCGCGCCCTCCGCCAACGCGAGCGTGGACCCCGGCAAGACCATCGTCAGCAAGACCTGCCAGTCGTGCCACGAGCTGGGCATGGTCACTGAAGCCCGTCACACCGCGAAGGAGTGGACGAGCGTCATCGAACGCATGCGCGCCAACGGCGCCGAGCTGAGCGAGGACGACGCCAAGCAGGCGCAGGCCTATCTGGCCAAGGTCTACGGCAAGCCCGGCTGAAGCGAGGCGCGGCGAAATCAGCGAGCGGCGCGTAACCTTTCCGCTCGCCGCGACGTATCTGATCGCGGGGCGGCGAAACGGAGATCTGCGATGACGACGCGACGACACCTTCTGGCGACCGGAGCCCTCGCCACTTTCGGCCTGGCCGGCTTCGGCGTCCGGGCCGAGACGTTCGAGGTCACCCGCAGCGACGCCGAGTGGAAGCGTATGCTGCCGCCGGACGCCTACGAGGTGCTGCGCCACGCCCGCACGGAGCGCGCCGGGACCAGCCCGCTCGACAAGAACTACAGGAAGGGCACGTACAGCTGCCGCGGCTGCGACCTGCCGCTGTTTTCGTCGACGACCAAGTTCGACAGCGGCACCGGCTGGCCCAGCTTCTGGCAGTCCCTGCCCAACGCCACGGCCAAGAGCGCCGGCGGCAGCATCATGTGGGGTACGGAGATCCATTGCCGGCGCTGCGGCGGTCACCTGGGCCACGTGTTCAACGACGGTCCCAAGCCCACCGGCCTGCGCTACTGCATGAACGGCGTCGCCCTGACCTTCCGCGCCGCCTAGAGGTCCGCGTTCCCATGATCCTGTTCCTGCTGGCCTATCTGGGCGGCGTGCTGACCATCGTCAGCCCGTGCATCCTGCCGATCCTGCCGTTCGTGTTCGCGCGGGCCGACAAGCCGTTCGTGCGTAGCGGCCTGCCGATGCTGGCCGGCATGGCCGTGACCTTCGCCCTGATCGCCACCCTGGCGGCGGTCGGCGGCGGCTGGGCGGTGCGCGTCAACCAGTACGGCCGCTGGGTCGCCCTGGCCCTGATGGCCTTCTTCGGCCTGACCCTGCTGGTCCCGAGCCTGGCCGATCGCCTGACCCGGCCGCTGGTCGCCCTGGGCGGACGGCTGTCCCAGAGCGCCGACGAACAGGAGGCCGCGGGCGGCTCGACCGTTCTGGCCTCGGCCCTGCTCGGCGTCGCCACCGGCCTGCTGTGGGCGCCGTGCGCGGGTCCGGTGCTGGGCCTGATCCTGACCGGCGCGGCGCTGCAGGGCGCCAACGCCCAGACGACCCTGCTGCTGGTGGCCTTCGCGGCCGGCGCGGCCACCTCGCTGGGCCTGGCCCTGCTGGTCGGCGGCAAGGTCTTCACGGCCATGAAGCGCTCGCTCGGCGCCAGCGAATGGATCCGGCGCGGCGTCGGGGCGGTGATCCTGGTCGCCGTCGCGGCCATCGCCCTGGGCGTCGACACCGGCTTCCTGACCCGCGTCTCGCAGACCAGCACAGCCGCGCTGGAGCAGGGCCTGGTCAACAAGCTGCATCCCCAGCAGGAGTCGGTCCTGCTGCCCGCCAGCGGCGACGCGATGAGCGGCAACCCCGCCATGATGGCCGCCAATCCCGCGATGATGTCCGGCGCTCCCGGCGGCGCGATGATGATGCGCGCCAAGCCCGGCCAGGGCGAGGTCCTGCCGGTCGAGGGCCCCGCGCCCGCCCTGGACGGCGCGGTGACCTGGCTGAACTCCCCGCCCCTGACCAAGGCCCAGCTGAGGGGCAAGGTCGTGGTCGTCGACTTCTGGACCTATTCCTGCATCAACTGCCTGCGCTCGATCCCCTACGTCCGCGCCTGGGCCGAGAAGTACAAGGACCAGGGCCTGGTGGTGATCGGCGTCCACGCGCCGGAGTTCGCCTTCGAGAAGGACGTCAAGAACGTCCGCAAGGCCGTCGCCGACCTGAAGATCGGCTACCCCGTGGCGGTCGACAACAACTACGCGATCTGGCGCGCGTTCGGGAACCAGTACTGGCCGGCGCACTACTTCATCGACGCCCAGGGCCAGGTGCGCCACCACCACTTCGGCGAGGGCGGCTACGACCAGTCCGAGCGGGTGATCCAGCAGCTGCTGGCCGAGGCCGGCCGCGCCAAGGGTAGTAAGGTCGAGGTCGAAGGCGGCCTGGTGGCGGTCAAGGCCACCGGCGCCCAGGCGGCCTCGGACGGCAAGGACGTCGGCTCGCCCGAGACCTATGTCGGCTATGACCGCGCCGAAAACTTCGCCTCGGCCGGCGGGGCGGTGCGCGACGCGCGCCACGTCTACGCCCTGGCCGGGCCGCTGAAGCTCAACGCCTGGGGCCTGGCCGGCGACTGGACCATCGGCGCCGAGCAAGCCGGCCTGAACGCGCCGGGCGGCAAGATCGTCTATCGCTTCCACGCCCGCGACCTGCACCTGGTGCTGGGTCCGGCGGCCAATGGCGCGAAGGTCCGCTACCGGGTCACGATCGACGGCAAGCCGCCCGGCGCGAACCACGGCATGGACACCGACGCGGCCGGCAATGGCGTGATCACCGGCCAGCGGCTCTATCAGCTGGTCCGGCAGAAGGGCGCGATCGGCGACCGCACCTTCGAGATTCAGTTCCTCGACGCCGGCGCCCAGGCCTATGCTTTCACGTTCGGCTGAGCCGGCCCAGGGCCGGGGCCTTGTTCGAAGTTGACGCCGGGGCGCGCGGCCTGCCGCCCGGCCAGTTTGGAGGCTGAGCGCATGAGCGCCTGGACCGACGTCCTGACGACCCTTCCCCTGGTGGCGATCCTGCGCGGCCTGACGCCCGACGAGTCGGTCGAGGTCGGTGAGGCCCTGGTCGCCGCCGGCTTTCTCTGCCTGGAGGTGCCGCTGAACTCGCCCTCGCCGCTGGACAGCATCCGTCGCCTGCGTGACGCGCTCGGCGACCGCGCCATCGTCGGGGCTGGAACCGTGCTGACCGCCCAGGCCGTGCGCGATGTCGCGGGGGCCGGCGGCCAGATCATCATCTCGCCCAACACCGACGTCGCCGTGATCGCCGAGGCCAAGGCCGCGGGCCTGATCTCGTTCCCGGCCTTCTACACGCCCAGCGAGGCCTTCACGGCCATCGCCGCCGGGGCCGACGCCCTGAAGTTGTTCCCGGCCGAGGCCGCGGGTCCGGCCATGCTGAAGGCGATGAAGGCGGTGCTGCCGAGGACGACTCCGGTCTTCCCGGTCGGCGGAGTCGAGCCCGGCGATGTGGCGACCTGGCGCGCGGCCGGCGCCAACGGCTTTGGCCTGGGCTCGGCGCTCTACAAGCCCGGGAAGACGGCGACCGAGGTGCGCATCGCCGCGGACGCCTTCGTCGCCGCCTGGAAAGCCAGCGCCTGATGGCTGACCTCATCGCTTTTGGTGACTGGGGCACCAGCCGCCTGCGTCTGGGCCTCTACGACGACGACACCCAGCTGGAGTCGGTGGAGGGCCCCGGCATCGGCGCGCTCAGCGCCTCGCCCGCCGAGACCCTGCTGGGCGCGGTCGCCAGTTGGCGCGCGCGGCGCGGCCTGACGCACGTCGTGCTGGCCGGCATGGCCGGCTCGCGCACCGGCGTGGTCGAGGCTCCCTATGCCGAATGTCCCGCCGGCGTCGATGACTGGGTCCGCCAGACCGCCACCGTGACGCTGGACGGCCTGTCGGTCGAGGTCGCGCCGGGGGTGGCCGGGATCGCCCCCAGCGGCGCCCCGGACGTGATGCGCGGCGAGGAGACCCAGGTGTTCGGGGCCATGGCCCTGCATCCCGAGCTCGCCGAGGGCGAGCAGGTGTTCGTGCTGCCTGGAACCCACGGCAAGTGGTGCCAGACGCGAGATGGCCGCATCGTGCGCTTCCAGACCTTCCTGACCGGCGAGCTCTTCGCCCTGCTCTCGACCCGCTCCAGCCTGCTGCTGGGCGCGGACGCCGTCGAGAACGCCGAGCACGAGGCGGCCGGCTTCGCCCATGGCCTGGAGCGGGCCCGCGCGGGCCATCTGCTGAGCGCCCTGTTCGAAGCCCGAAGCGCTCAGCTGCGCCAGGGCCGCAGCGGCGCCTGGGCGCGGGGTTTCCTGTCGGGCCTGACGATCGGAACCGAGGTCACCGAAGGCGCCGCGGCCTTCGAGGCAAAGCGCGTGATCCTGGTCGGAGCCAGCGGCCTCAGCGACCGCTATGGCGTCGCCCTGGGCGCACAACGGGTGGAGAGCACAGCCCTCGGCGGCGAGGTCTGCGTACTGGCGGGGCTCAGGCGCTTGGCGTCAACCAAGGCCGGCTGTCATTGAACGGCTTGGCCGGCCACGGTCTCCGGGCAGGTCGCAGCCGCTCATAGGCGCGCGACAGGCGCAGGACTCCCAGGTCGTCGAAGCGCCGCCCCACGATCTGCAGCCCGATCGGCAGACCCTGAGCGGTGTAGCCGCAGTTGATCGAGGCCGCGGGCTGCTCGGTCATGTTGAAGGCGACGGTGAAGCCGATGTGCTCGAACGGCCGGGCCGGGTCATTGGTCGGCGACGGCAGATGCGCGTCGAAGGCTGGCATGGGCGCGGTGGGCGAGAGCAGGAAGTCGAACGGCTGGAAAACCTTGGCGCCGGCCTCGCGCATGCGCTGGATCTGGTTGAAGCCGCGATAGACCGAGAGCCCGTCGGCCCCACGCGCCGCCCGGGCCCAGTCCAGGATATACGGCAGGCAGCGCTCGGCCCGCTCCGGCGGCAGGGCGTCCAGGTCGCTCAACGAGCGCGTGCGCCAGAACAGGTCCAGCCCGTCCAGCATCTCGCGCGTCAGGTAAGGCGCGAACGGCTCGACGATCGCGCCGGCCGCCTCGAAGGTCCGGGCGGCGGCGGTCACCGCCTCGGCGACCTCGGGCTCGACCGGCAGGCCGACGCCGGCGTCCAGCATCAGGCCGATCCGCAGACCCTTCAGGTCGAGGTCCAAATCGTCCCAGGCGATCGCCGCCGGCGGCAGGCTCATATGGTCCCGCCAATCCGGGGCGCTGAGCACGCTCATGGCCAGGGCCGCGTCCTCGACCGCGCGGGTCATCGGCCCGGCGCAGCGGCCGATATAGGGCGGGTCGATCGGGATGCGGCCGTTGCTGGGCTTGAAGCCGAAGATTCCACACCAGCCGGCCGGCAGGCGGATGGAGCCGCCGATGTCGGTGCCGATGTGCAGCGGCCCATAGCCCGCCGCGGCGGCGGCTCCGGCCCCCGCGCTGGAGCCGCCGGGCGTCTTGGCCAGGTCCCAGGGATTGCGCGACAGGGCGTGGAAGCTCGACAAACCCGACGACAGCATGCCGAAGTCGGGATTGGTGGTCTTGGCCAGGATCACCGCGCCGGCTTCGCGCAGGCGGGCGGCTGGCGGGGCGTCGACAGGCTCGGGGACCAGTTCGGACGCGGCCGAGCCAATCGGCTTGGGTACGCCTTGGGTGGCGATCAGTTCCTTGATCGTCAAGGGCGCGCCATCCAATGCGCTCAGCGCTTCGCCGCGCCGCCAGCGTTCCTCGGACGCGCGGGCGGCCGCCAGCGCGCCATTCGCGTCCAGCGCCCAGGTCGCCGCGAGGTCCGGTTCCCAGGCCTCGATCCGCGCCAGCACGGCCGTCGTCACCTCGACCGGTGAGAGGCTCCCGTCGCCATAGAGCCGGGAGAGTTCGACGGCGGTCAGATCAGGAAGCTCGCTCATGCGGGAAGACTAGGCCCGGCGGGGGCGGCTTCGCTAGAGTGCGGGCGAATCCTTGGAAGGACATCGCCTTGCTTCGACCCGGTCCGCGCAATCTGCTCACCGATGTGCCTGGCCTGACGGTCGGCAACGCCACGGACGAGGCGGTGCGCAGCGGCGTGACCGTCGTGCGCTTTCCGGGCGGCTGGATCGCCGGCGTCGACGTGCGCGGCGGCGGGCCGGGCGTGCGCGAGACCGCGGCCCTGTCGCCCGAGAACGGTTACTCCAGGCTGCACGCCCTGACCTTCAGCGGCGGATCGGTCTTCGGCCTGGCCGCCGCCGACGGCGTGACCGCCGCCCTGTCGCGGGCGGGAGAGGGCTTCCTGCTGCGACCGGATACGCCCCGGACCCCGATCGTGGCCGGCGCGGTGCTCTACGACCTGGCCAATGGGGGCGACAAGGCCTGGGCGATGGATCCGCCCTATCGGCGTCTGGGCCTGGCGGCCTTCGAGGCGGCCGGCGAAGCCTTCGCATTGGGCGCGGTCGGGGCCGGACGCGGCGCGCGGGCCGGCCTGGTCCAGGGCGGCCTGGGCTCGGCCTCGCTGGACCTGGGAGACGGCCTGAAGGTCGGGGCGCTGGTCGCCGCCAACCCGGTGGGCTCGGTGCTCATGCCCGACGGCGAGACCTTCTGGGCCTGGCCGTTCGAGATCGACGGCGAGTTCGGCGGCCGTGTTCCCGTGGGACCGGCGGGGGCGGTCGAGCCCATGCCGGACGAGTCGCGACTGGCCGGCCAGGGCCGCCTGACGCCAGGCGCGAACACCACCCTGGCCGTCGTGGCGGTGAACGCCGACCTCACCGCCGGCGAGTGCAAGCGCCTGGCGATGATGGCCCAGGACGGCCTGTCGCGCGCCGTGCGCCCCGCCCACACGCCGTTCGACGGCGACGTGGTGTTCGCGGCCGCCTCGGGAGCGGTGGCGCTCGGGACGGATGCGCGCGCGCATCGCCTGGCGCGACTGGGCTCGGCGGCTGGCGACTGTCTGGCGCGGGCCATCGCCCGAGGAGTCTACGCGGCGCGAAGCTAGCTGCGGGCGGCGAGCGCTCGGGCGAGATTCGGCGTCGCGGCGATCAGTTGCGCCGTATACGGATGTTTCGGCGCGGCGAAGAGCTCGGCGGTCGGTCCCGCCTCGACAATCTCGCCCTCGCGCATGACCAGCAGCCGATCGGTCAGGCCGCGCGCCACGCCCAGGTCGTGGGTCACAAACAGATAGGCCACGCCCAGGTCGTCGGAGAGCTTGGCCAAAAGATCCAGCACCTCGGCGCGGACGGTGACGTCGAGGGCCGAGACCGCCTCGTCCAGGGCGATGACGTCGGGCTCGACGATCAGGGCGCGGGCGATGGCGATGCGCTGGCGTTGGCCGCCGCTGAACTGGTGCGGATAGCGATCGGCGGCCTCGGCCGGCAGCCCGACCTTGGCCAACACGGCCTCGACCCTGGCCCGGCGTTCCGTCGGCGAGAGCCTGGCGTCCAGCAGGTGCAGCGGCTCGGCCACCAGCCGCTCGACCGTCCAGCGCGGGTCGAGACTGCCGTTCGGGTCCTGAAAGACCAGCTGGATCGCGCGGCGGCGGCGGCGCGGCGAAGCTGGCGTGAAGGGCTCGCCAGCCAGACGCACCTCACCGCCCTGGACGGGGTCCAGCGCCAGCAAAGCCCGAAGCAGGGTCGACTTGCCGCTGCCGGACTCCCCGACCAGGCCGACGATCTCGCCCGGACGGATCTCCAGCGAGACGCCCCGTAGCGCGCGGACGGGCGGGCCGGCGCGGAGGAAGTCGCGCGGGCCGGGATAGTCGCGGACCACGCCGCGCGCTTCCAGGATGGGCGCGGCCCCGGCGTCGGGCGTCCGGGTCCGGACCGGCAGGCGCTCGGCGTCGGCGGCCAGGGCCCGGGTGTAGGGATGGGTCAGGGCCTTGAAGACGGCGCCGGTCTCGCCCTGCTCGACGATCTCGCCGTCCTTCATCACCGCCACGTGGTCGGCGGCCTCGGCGACCAGGGCCAGGTCGTGGCTGATCAGGATCAGGGCCGCGCCGTCCTCGCGCACCAGATGGAGCAGCAGCTTGAGGATCTCGGCCTGGGTGGTGACGTCCAGCGCCGTGGTCGGCTCATCGGCGATCAACAGGCGGGGCGACAAAACAACTGCGATGGCGATCGCCGCCCGTTGGCGCTGGCCACCGGACAGCTCGTGCGGATAGCGGGTCAGGGGGATGTCGGCGAGGCCTACACGATCCAGCGTCTCGCGGGCGGCGGCGTTGGCCTCGGCGCGCGAGACCTTGCGGTGCAGGCGCGCGACCTCGGCCACCTGGGCGCCGATGGTCATGACCGGGTTCAGGGCCGTCATCGGCTCCTGGAACACGATGCCGATGCGGTCGCCGCGCAGGCGCGACAATTCCGCGTCGGACAGGCCGACGAGGTCGCGGCCCTCGAACCGGATCGCGCCCTCGACCCGCGCCCCGCGCGGCGGCAGGCCCAGGATCGAGAGGGCCGTGATCGACTTGCCCGAGCCGGACTCGCCGACCACGCCCAGCACCTGGCCGGCCTCCAGAGTCAGCGACAGGCCGCGCAGGATCGGCTGGTCGCCCAATGTCAGCTTCAGGTCCTGGATCTCGAGCAGGGCCATCTAGCGGTCCTCGTCCAGGCGCGGGTCGAGGCGGTCGCGCAGGCCGTCGCCCAGCAGGTTCAGGCCCAGCACGGTGATGACGATGGCCAGGCCCGGGAAGATCGCCTGCAGCGGCGCGGCCGCGACCAGGGTCTGGGCGTCGGCCAGCATCTTGCCCCAGCTGGCGGCCGGCGGCTGCGCGCCGAGGCCCACGTACGAAAGCCCCGCCTCGGCGATGACGCCCAGCGAGAACTGCAAGGTCGCCTGGACGATCAGTATGCTGAATAATCCTGGCGCAATGTGCTCGATCGAGATCCGCGTCGCGCCCTTGCCGGCCGCGCGGGCGGCCAGAACGTAGTCGCGGGTCCAGAGGCTTAGCGCCGAGCCTCGGGTCAACCTTGCGAACACGGGCACGTTGAAGACGCCGATGGCGATCACGGCGTTGATCGCGCCGGGGCCCAGGACGGCGGTGATCAGGATGGCCAGGATCAGGGCCGGGAAGGCGAAGACCACGTCCGAGGCGCGCATGACCAGCTCGTCGACGACACCTCGACGGGCGGCGGCCAGCAGGCCCAGCGGCACGCCGACGCCCGCGCCCAGCATCACGGCCACCAGCGAGACCGACAGGGCGTTGCGAGCGCCCAGCAGGATCATCGAGGCCACGTCGCGGCCGAAGTGATCCAGGCCCAGCCAGTGGGCGGCCGACGGCCCCTGCAAACGGTGGTCGATGTCGAAGCTGGCGACGTCGTAGGGCGTCCAGACCAGCGACAGCAGCGCGGCCACGACGAAAGCGATGCTGATCACACCGCCGACGATCAGGGTTGGCGAAAGGCGGGACCGGCTCATGATCCGCGCCTCCGCAGGCGGGGATCGACCAGCACATAGGCCACGTCGACCAGGAAGTTGGTGGCCACCACGGCGAAGACCAGCAGCATGACCACGCCCTGGACCACGATCAGGTCGCGCTGGGCGATGGCCTGCAGCACCAGACGCCCCAGCCCCGGCAGGAAGAACACGTTCTCGATGATCACCCCGCCGGCCAACAGGAAGGGGAACTGCAGGCTCAGGATGGTCAGCAGCGGGATCAGGGCGTTGGGCAGGCCGTGCCGCCACAGCGCCTGGCTGGCGGTGAGCCCCTTGGCGCGGGCGGTGCGCATATAGTCCTCGGCCAGGGTGTCGATCAGGGCCGAGCGGGTGACGCGGGCGATGATCGCGGCTTGCGGCGCGGCCAGGGCGATGGCCGGCAGGGCCAGGGCCTTCAGCGCCGGGATCAGGCCCGCGTCCCAGCCGGGAAAGCCGCCGGCGGACACCCAGCGCAGACCGATCGAGAACACCATGACCAGCAGCACGGCGAACCAGAAATTGGGAATGGCCACGCCCACCTGGGTCAGGCCCATAACCACCGTGTCGGTCGCCTTGCCCCGCCGCGCCGCCGCCAGGGCGCCGATCGGCGCGCCGACCGCGACCGACAGCGTCATCGCCAGCAGGGCCAGAGGCAGCGAAACGCCGATCCGTTCGGCGACCAGGCTCGCGACCGGTGTCTGGTAGGTGTAGCTGACGCCCAGGTCGCCGCGCAGCATGCCCAGCAGCCAGGTGAGGTAGCGCTGCGCCGCCGGGCCCTCGAGGCCCATCTGCTGGCGCAGGTTGGCCACGGCCTCGGGACTGGCGTTGAGGCCCAGCATGTAGGCGGCCGGATCTCCCGGCGCGACCTGGATGATGGCGAAGACCACGACACTGGCGGCCAGCAGCGTCAGAACCATCACCACCGCCCGACCGCCCAGATAGGCCGCGCCGAAGCGGGCGGCGAGCAAGGCCAGACCCGCGACCGCGGCGAGCGTCAGGACGGCGCCGACGATCGCGCCGGCCGGACCGGCCTTGTCGCTGGCGATGGCTTCCGCCCCGCCGGCGCCGTCGAACGACGCCGCGCGCAGGTCGATGGTCTGGGTCGGCGAATTGACCCAGAAATCCTTCAGCCGCGCGTCGAACACGCCCAGGCGGGGGAACTGGAAGAGAAAGCCGTTGACCGCGTCCTCGGCGATCCGGCGCTGAATCTGGCCCAGGATCGCCGCCCGCTGGCCCTCGTCGGTCGCGCCCTTCAGGGCCTCCATCAGCCCGTGGAAGGCGTCGTTGTGATAGCCGAAATAGTAGCCGGCCTTGTCATAGATGGCGTAGTCCATCGGTTCGGCATGGCTGACGATGGTCAGGTCGAATGCGTGGCGGCCATAGACCTGGTCCAGCCACTGGGCCCACTCGATATTCTCGATCTTCACCCGCACGCCGGCCTGCGCCAGTTGGGCGGCGACGATCTCGCCGCCGCGGCGCGCGTAGTTGGGCGGCGGCAGTTTCAGGCTCAGGTCGAGGCCGTTGGGGTAGCCGGCCTGCGCCAGCAGCGCCTTGGCCTTGGCGATGTCGTGCGGATAGAGGCCGGTCAGGTCGACATAGGCCGCGTTCTGCGGCGGAAAGTGGCTGCCGATCGGTGTCCCATAGCCGTACATCGCCCCGTCGATGATCGCCCGGCGGTCCAGGGCGTATTGCAGGGCGCGGCGCACCCGCACGTCGGCCAGCGGGCCGGCGCGGTTGTTGATCGCCAGGATCACCTCGCCCTCGCTGGAGGCGGTGACCACCTTCAGGGCCGGGTCGGCGCGCAGCTGGGCCAGGTTCTCCGGAGCCGGATAGTCGGGGAAGGCGTCGACCTCGTGGGTCTTGATCGCCGCATAGGCCGCCGCCGGATCGGCGATGAACTTGAACTTCACCTGGCGCAGCTTGGCGGGCTGGCCCCAGTAGTCCTCGTCGCGGACCAGGGTCACGGTGTCGCCGCGTCGCCAGCTGGCGAACCTGAACGGGCCGGTGCCCACCGGGGCCGTGGCCAGGTTGGCCGCCGACTTGGGCGAGACCATCACGCTGTCGCCCCAGGCCAGGGTGTAGAGCAGGTTGCTGTCGGGGCTTGAGAGCCGCAGGCGCACCGTACGCGGGTCGACGATCTCGACCTGACGGATAACGCTCAGCGACTGTTTCTGGACATTGGTCGAGGCCGGGCCGAGCGCGCGCTCCAGGCTGAACTTGACGATGCCGGCGTCGAAGGGCGTGCCATCCTGGAACCGCACGCCGTCGCGGAGGTGGAAGGTGTAGGTCAGGCCGTCGGGGGACACCTCCCACCAGGTGGCCAGCAACGGCTTGACCGCGCCTTGCGCGTCGAGGCGGACGAGGCCTTCGAAGACGTTGCCGTAGACCACCTCGTCGGTCGCCACCGCCGCGCCGGATGTGGGGTCGAGGTTGGGCGGCTCCAACTGTAGCGCGACCGTCAGCGTGTCCTTGGGCGCGGCCTGCGCCACCGGCGCGAGGGCCAGCAGGCAGGCGGCCGCCAGACCGAGAACGGCGCGGAACTTCACGCGATGCGCGCCCGGGCCTTGGCGGCCTCGGCGGGCAGGCCCAGGCGGTCATAGACCTGGGCCAGGGCGCGATTGAGCGGAACGCCGGCGGGGTCGAAGCCGCGCCGCAGCTCCAGCGCCTGCTGAGCTTCCGACAGGCGGTCGGCCCGGATCAGGGCGTCGAGGATCAATTGTTCGAAGAGATCGCGCTGGGCGTGGCTGCCGCCGATCTCGGCCAGGCGCGGCAGGGCGGCGCGTAGGCCACGCAGGGCGCTCGGATAGTCGCCCCGCGCGTGGGCGACCAACCCCTCGGCGGCGGGCAAGGCCACCTCGCGCCAGGTCTCGCGGACATGGTCGGGGGCGTCCAGCGCCGCGCGGCGCACGGCGGCCAGCAGGGCGTCGGCCTGCGGCCGGCCGGCGCGGGCCAGGCCGTAGAGGTACTGCAAGGTCAGGAACGGCTGGACCACGTCGTCAGCGCGCGCGGCCAGGCGATTGGCCACGTCATCCCAGCGGTCGCCAACGTCGACGCCGGCCAGCTCCAGTCGGGCCAGCAGCGAGACGGCGCCGACCTGGTCCTGGGAATAGTCCTTCTCCTGTCCCCAGACGTGGTCGTCATAGGCGGCCAGCGCCGCGTCGAACCGGCCCTGGCTCAGATAGAACAAGGCCAGGTGCCACCACAGATGGGTGTCCATGAACGAGTTGAGGCCGGTCCAGTTGTCGCGCACGCCTTCCAGGAACGCGACGCCCTCGGCGATGCGGCCTTGGGTCAGCATCACGTGGGCCAGGGCATGCTGGGCCCAGGGCTCCTGGCGCTTCAGGGCCAGGGCGCGCCGCGCGGCGGCTTCGGCCTCGTCCAGCAGGTGACACTGCTCGTAGGCGAAGGCCAGCATGCCGTGCAGCTGGGCCACGTCCTCGGCGGCCGGCAGGACGGCGCTGGCCGCCCGCAGCATGGCCGGGAAGTCGCCGCGGTTGAACGCGTGATACTGCGCGAGCTTCAGCACCAGCAGGTCGCGCGGCCAGGCCGCCAGGATCGTGTCGGCGATGGTCAGGGCGCCGGGGATGTCGTCGACCGACCACGCCGTGACGAACGCGACGAAGGCCTGTTCGCGGGGATGGGCCTGGCCCACCGCCGCCCGGGCGCGGGCCAGGTAGGGCGCGGCGCGGTCGGCGGCCTCGGGCGCTTCGAGCAGCAGCCACAGCGTCGCGGCATAGGCGTTCAGCAGCACGCTATCCGGATGCGCCTCGGCCGCGCCGATCACCTCGGCCGCCCGCGTCTCATAGCTGAGAAAGCCGTCGACGAAGTTGTCGACGGCCGCCAGGGCGGCGTCGGACGTCGGGCTCACCGGATTGCCGAGATAGTCGCTACGCATGAGGGTACTCTAGCGGACGCCAGCCTCGGCGAGGAAGGCGGCCGTATCGTCAGCCGAGCGTTGCGGGATCTCGACCTGCGGCAGGTGCCCGACCTTCGGATAGACGATCAGCTTGGCGCCGGGGATGGCCTCGGCGAACTTGTGGGCGCTGGCCACCTCGATCAGCGGGTCGATCTCGCCCCACAACACCAGGGTCGGGGCCTCGATCGTGGAGAGGACCTCCTGGGTCGCCTGGCTGTGCTTGCCGGGCTGGATCGACATCAGGATCGCGCGGTGACCCGGGGCGCGCTGCAGCTCGGCCCAGCGATCGATGAAGGCGTCGGTGATCACGGTCGGGTCGCCGACCTCGCCGCGCAGACCCGAGCGGATCAGCGGCTTGTTGTCGATCGAGCGCAGGAAGGCGCGCCCCCACGAATACTTCAGGAGCTTGAAGGCCAGGGGAGGCTTCGTCAGCGTGGTGGCCGGCCAGCCGGCGGCGTCGACCAGGATCAGGCCGTTGACGCGGTCCGGATGGCGCACCGCGACCTGCCAGGCCACGCCGCCGCCCATCGAATTGCCGGCGATGGCGAATTTGGGAAGGTTCTCCTTGGCCGCCAGGGCGTCGACCAGGTCGGCGAAGCCATCGGCCGAGGCGACATAGCCCACGGGGGCGCGCGTCAGGCCGTGACCCGGCAGGTCGATGGTGATGATCCGATAGCGATCACCCAGCCGCGCGACCCAGCCTTCCCACGAGAAATGCGAATCGCCAAAGCCGTGGACCAAGACGAGCAGCGGCCCATCGGCCTTGCCTTCGTCCTTGTAGTGCAGGCGCACGCCGCCGGGCAGATCGGCATAGCGTGAGGCCTTGGTGGCGTACTTGGCTTCCAGGGTTTCGTAGGGAATGTCGGGGCCGCGCAGCAGCAGCCAGCCGACGAGGCCCGCGAGGACGACCAGGCCAACGAGGCCGCCCAGGATCAGCAACGAGGTCTTCAACATGTTCAACGCTCCAGGGCGGTCGTTGCCTGACTAGAAAGCGTAGTTGACGCGAACGCCATAGGTGGCCGGCTGGCCGGGCGCGGCGATGTCGATCAGCGGCAGGAAGAAGTTCCGCGTCAGGTCGTACCTGGTGTTGAAGACGTTCCGCGCGAAGGCGGTCAACGCCCAGGGGCCCTTGGCCGGCGACAGGGTCACGCTGGCGTTGGCCAGCCAGTAGGAGTCGACATCGTAGCGCGACCCCAGCAGCAGCGGCTTGGTCTTGTCGTGGAAGGCGTAATTGCCCTGGGCCTCGACCTCGTAGTCGCCGACGGCCCAGGCATAGGACACGTCGCCGCCGTAGCTGAGCGGCGGGAAGCCGACCTTGGCCCCAGTGCGGTCGATAAAGACGGCGTGCTTGGCCGCGACGCTGGCGGGGATATCCAGGTCGTTCAGATACTTGTCGAACTTGCCGGTCTTGTAGCCCAGCGACTGGCCGACCCGGAGGGCCGGGACCGGGCGCCAGGTCAGCTCCAGTTCGCCGCCGTACAGGTGCGACTTCTGAGCGTTGACGATGGCGCCGATCGGGCCGTTGTTGATGTCGTAGATCGCCGACTGGATCTGCTGGTTCTTGTAGTCGTAATAGAAGACCGAGCCGTTCAGCTGGACGGTGTTGGCCGCGAAGCTGGACTTGAAGCCGGTCTCGTAGGCCCACAGGGTTTCGGGCTTGAAGCCGTCGACGGCCGCGGCGTCGCCACGATTGTAAGAGGTGAAGCCGCCGGACTTCGTGCCCTTGCTGACGCTGGCATAGAGCAACACGCCTTCAACCGGCTTGTACTCAAGGGCCAGCTTGCCGGTCACCGACTTGTTCTTCAGCGACTTGTCGTCGGTCGGGCTGAAATTGGTCGGCGGCGCGCCGGGGGCGAAGACGCCGGCGGTGACGAAGTCGAACTGCTGGCGCTTCTCATCCTCGCCCCGCAGGCCGGCCACCAGTTTCAGCCTGTCGCTGAGCGCGTATTCCAGCTGGCCGAACAGCGAGGCCGAGCGGACCTTCTGGCTGTAGGTCGTGCGGGTGTCGAACAGCAGCGACTGGTAGAAGTCCGAATAGAAGGCCTCGTCGATGGTCTCGCGCGAATAGTAGCCGCCGACCAGCCATTGCAGCGGGCCCTCTGTCTTCGACGACGCGCGCAGCTCCTGCGAGAACACCTTGGCGTCGGTGTCGAAATAGGTCCCGGCATAGGCGTAGGGCGAGGCGTCCCAGTCGTTGTATTCCTTGCGGCGCAGCTTTTCGTAGGACGTGATCGACACCAGGTCGACGCCGCCGGTCTCGCCGTGGGCCCGCAGGGAGACGCCGCTGCTCTTGGTGTCATGGAATGGCTTGGCATTCGCGGCGATGCCGGTCAGCGTCGCGAAGGCGGCCGAGCCGCCCCAGCCGGTGTTCTTGCGGCTGCTGTCGGCCGGAATGGTCGCCAGGCTGGCATTGTAGCCCAGCGGATTGAACAGATAGAGGCCGGTCGGCTCGGACTTGTCGTAACCGGCATGGACGCTGAGCAGGACGTCGGCCTTGTCGTTCGGCGTCCAGGCCAGTTGGCCGCGCACCGAGCTGGTGTCCTTGTCGCCCAGCTTCTGACCCGTGGCGCGGTTCTTCTGCCAGGCGCGCCCCTGGTCGGTGACGAAGGCCAGGCGACCGCTGAGCGTGTCGCCGAGCGGTCCGGACACGTAGCCCTCGGCCTTGAACGCGTCGTTGTTGTCGTATTCGGCGGTCACGCCGGCGGTCAGGCTGTTGGTCGGCCGGTTGGTGATGAAGTTGATCGCGCCGCCGGTCGTGTTGCGGCCGTACAGCGTGCCCTGCGGGCCGCGCAGCACTTCCACGCGGGCGATGTCAAACAGCAGGCCCTGGGTCTGGGCCTGGATCGGATAGGCCACCTCGTCGACGCTGACGCCGACGGTCGAGGAGTTGTTGGACGCGTAGTCGTCGAAGCCGACGCCGCGCAGGCGGAAGCTGGGCTGGCCGCTGCCGAACTGGGGCGTGATCTCCAGGCTCGGCGTGGCGTATTGCAGCTGGTTGACCGTGGCCACGCCGCGCGCGACCAGCTGTTCGCCGGAGATCACCGACAGGGCCACGCCGACGTCCTGGGCCGATTGCTCGCGGCGCTGGGCGGTGACGATCACCTGCTCGACGGCGGCGTCGCCGGAAGCCTGGGCGCCGCCCTGGGCCCAGGCCCCGCCCGCGAAAGCCACGCCTAAGGCGCCCGCGGCGGTTCCGATAAGAAGACGCTTGATCACCGCTCTATCCCCTTGTCGACGCCGGGAGATGCGCCGTTTCTGCGGGATCAAAATTCCTACTGAAACAATGGGAATTGAAATGGAGATTTCCTCCCCAGAGGCCAAGCTTCTCTAATCACCGTTCAACAGGCGGGGAAAATCCGATCGGAGGCAAGCCTCAACGGAAAGCCGGGGGATGTAGCCTTCGGGACGAGTCTGGTCCCCTCGTCACCGGTCGCCGGCAATTTCGCCGGAGCAGAGGGATGTCATAGCGAGTTCAAGAACTTTTCCCAGGGCTCCAGACGCACCGCCGGTGTGTCCCAGAAACCCGCCTTCGCGGCGGCCGCGCGACCGGCCTCGAACGAGGCTTTCATGGCTTCGGTGTCGAAGTCGAGCATGGCCCCGTTGGCGGTCGTGGCCGGGCGGGCGGGGATCGAGGCGACGCTCAAGGGGATGTTGTTGCCTATGCAGAACGTGGTCACGACATTCAACGCCTGACGGTAGGAGACCCGCAGCATCGTGTCGAAGCTGCGGATCAGGACACCCGGCAAACTCGGTGATGTCGTGCGCGGCGACGGGTCGATCACCGTGTTGATGAGGACGTAGACGCGACCGCGCCGCAGTCGCCGGCCGACCCGCAGCCAGTGCAGCAGGGCCTCGGGCAGGATGAACAGCGGCGTGGTGACGCCGCCGTCGACATGCAGTTCGTCGAAGGATTCGCCGTCCGCTTCGCAGCGGATCAGCCGCGGCGGAAACAGGCCTGGCATGCTGGCCGAGGCGGCGAGAACCAGCCGGAACATCTCCACGGCCGAGGATCCGCCCCGGCACGCGATCTCGCCCATGTCCCAGATGGCCGGGCGTTGGCTGTCGAGATCGGTGGTGGCGATCAGCAGACGGCGGTCGCGGCGATGCTCGACGGCGACGGCGGCGACCAGCGCCTCGTCGATGAACGGAGCGATCAAGCCATCAAGGCTCTCGGCGGTCATCAGCCCCCCCTGGAGCACGCCCGCGAGCGCCGTCCACCGGAACTGCTCGGCCGCGCGCCCCCCGGTGTAGGCCTCCTTCAACCGCTCGTCCCACGCCGGGCCCAGAAAGGCGAACGGCGCGATCAGGGCGCCCGTGCTCACCCCGGTTACGATATCGAACCGGGGACGGTAGCCGGCCAGGCCAAGGCCCACGAGGGCCCCGGCGCCATAGGCTCCGCCCGCGGCGCCGCCAGAGATCGCGAGCACGTTGAACTCGTCGCTGCCCAGCCGAGGATGGGGAAGCGCCAGGCGTTCGGCGGTGGCCTGGAGCGAAACTTCCGCTTCCTCGAAGCTCAATCGCACGCCCGCGAAGCCGGTGGGTTGGGCCAGCGGCGATGACGGCGCGGGCAGGCGGCGAGACCAGAGTTCGTCAAACTGCGGCCAATCAAACTTATGATCCGACACCGCAGCCTCGCCTTGAGCGTCCAAGAGCGAAGCTTGATCGCCCAGCGACTATGAAGCGCAACCTTGTGCGCGCATCCCTTGATCAAGATCAAAGCCGGAGCATTTTGACCAGAAACACAATCCCCGTTCATGGCTCCGCCCGCGGCGGCGGCCTCAGTTCAAGGCCTCGGCGTCGGCGTGGCCGCGGCCCTGCCTGAACTCGCGGGGCGACAGGCCGTACTGCTCGCGAAAGGCCCGGCTGAAGTGGGCCGAGCCGTTGAAGCCCCAGCGGAAACAGATCTCCGAGATCGACAACCGGGCGTGCTGGGGGCTGGCGAGATCGATCCGGCACCGCTCCAGCCGGCGCGATCGCAGATAGTGGCTGAAGGTCTCGTTGGCCGAGGCGAAGAGCTTCTGCACGTAGCGCGGCGAGACCCCCTCCTCGTCCGCGACACGCCGTAGCGACAGCTCGGCGTCGGGCAACAGGGTCTCTATGGTCTGGCAAAGTCGCTGCAGGTGCGCGGTCGGCGTCGTGGTCTCGTAGGCGTCGGAGACCGCCGCCCCCTGCTCGAGCAGGCATTGCGCGAGAAACTCCGTGAAGGCCAGGTCCACCGGCCGCAGTTGGTCGACGGAGAGGTTCTCCAGCTCCTCGGCGGTCGCGCGCAGCAGGTCCGAGAGAATGCGCGGCACGCCCTTGGAGCCGTCCAGCCAGCCGACCCGCAGGTTGAAAGGCCGGATCAGTCGGTGGTCCAGCGCCACGCGTGGCGCGCGCACGAACAGGAGCCGCGAGCGGGTGTCGAGCCGCAGGGCCGCCGCCTGTCCCGTCGGGCCGAAGGCGATGTCGCCCGCCCCGACGCTGACCGCCAGTTCGTCGGTGACCAGGGTGGCTTCGCCATTCAGCAAGACCGCCAGCCAGATCGCCGCCGGTTGCGCCGTGAGGCGGCCGGCGATCGTCTGGGCGCCGGCCTCGACCAGAGCGAATTCGATCCCCAGCGGCGAGGTCAGGCAGACGACCGACGCCGCCGCCGGCTCGTTGTCCGACAGTCCCTCGATCGGCAGGCCCAGGCGGCTCATCGCCTCGCGCCAGGCCTCCGCGCGCTCGGCGCGGGGGTGGCTTTCGGTGCTGAACGACCAGGCCTTCATGGGTCTATGCCTTGAGCTTTGGAAAGATGTCGCGCGGGATGCGCACATGGCAGCCTTGGGTGCCGTCCACCACCTGGGTGACCCCGAAGTCGGCCGCCACGCTCATCAGCGAATAGGCGTCGTTCTTCGAGAGCCCCACCTGGTCGCTCAGCAGGCTGAGCATCTTGGTCGAGGCGTCGCGCATGGCCAGGTTCAGGTCCTCGTTGAAGCCGTGGACGATCCACCATTTGGGCGTCTCCAGCAGCGGGCCGGGCGTCTGGATATCCTTGCGCAGCACGATCTGCATCAGGACGTTCAGCGAGCTCTCGATGGCCGTGCCCGACAGCTCGCCGTCACCCTGGCTGACATGGGGGTCGCCGATCGAGAACAGGCCGCCGTCGACCTGCACCGTGTAGTACATCGTGGCCCCCGCCCCGATGCGCCAGTTGTCGATATTGCCGCCGTGCTCGCCCGGCGGAATGGTGCTGACGCGGCCGTTGACGGCCGGGGCGACGCCCGCGGTGCCCAGGTGCGGCCGGGCGGGGATCCGGATCCCCTTCAGGGCCGGTTCGCGGTCGCACTCGGGGCAATGGGTGACCGTGCCCGGGATCAGGTACTTGCCCTCGAAATCGTAGGCGTAGAGGGCGCTGGCGGTGTTGGTGTTCGGATCCAGCTCGTAGATCGTCACCCGCTCCTTCTCGTCGAACTCCTTGTAGAGATAGCCCCAGTTGGCCGCGAGGTTGGAGCCGTAGTTGTTGCGCGGGACCATGCGCAGGTAGCGCACCTCCAGAACGTCGCCCGGCTTGGCGCCCTCGACATGGATGGGGCCGGTCATGATGTGGACGCCCGGGTTGCGGTCGTCCTCGGGGATCTCCTTGAAGATCCGGGTGACGCCTTCGTCCATCATCAGCTCGGGCGCGTCGCCGGCATGGTGGGTGATCGCCTCGGCCTGGACCAGGTCCCCACTCTTGATCCGCAGCGACGGCGGCGTCGAAGGATCGAAATAGCCCCAGTGCACGCTCGTGGGCGTGGCCTTCAGGGTGTGCAGGGCGCCGGGAACGACGTCGGGACGGGTCTGGCCGGGTTCGCAGATAAAGGGCATCGGGATCTCCGGGTCAGGCTGCGGCGCCGAGCGTCACGCTGGTCATGCTCAGCGAGCCGTGCTCGATATGGTCGGGGGCGAAGGTCGGGACGTCGCCGGGCAGGCGCGCGCCCAGCACGTAGAGCAGCGGCCAGTAGTGGTCGGGCGTCGGGACCGAGCGCGTCGCGTCCTGGCCCCGGCTCTCGAAGTCGACGGCGCGCTGCGGGGCGTCCTCGACGATGGCGGTCTTGATGTAGTCGTTGAACCGTTGCGACCAGTCATAGGGCGCGCGGTGGCGGTCGCCCCAGTCCATGGCCGGCAGGTTGTGGACGATGTTGCCGGTGCCGACGATCAGCACGCCCTCGTCGCGCAGGGGCGCCAGGCGCTGGCCGATCTCGTAATGCCAGGCGGGCGGTTTGCTCGCGTCCATGCTGAGTTGCACCACCGGCACGTCGGCGGCCGGGAACGCCTTGCCCAGCACCGACCAGGTCCCGTGGTCCAGGCCCCAGCCACTCTCGTCCAGGGCTACAGGCGTAGGACTGAGGACCTCGCGCACCCGCGCGGCCAGTTCGGGCGAGCCGGGCGCCGGATACTGCTGATCAAAGAGCGCCTTGGGAAAGGACGCCCCGAAGTCGTGGATGGTGCGCGGCCTGGTCATGGCCGTCGCCGCGACCCCGCGGGTCAGCCAGTGCGCCGAGACGCAGAGGATCGCCTTGGGCTTGCCGACGGCGTCGCCCATGGCCTTCCAGGTCCGCGTGGTGTCGTTGGTCTCCAGCGCGATCATCGGGCTGCCGTGACCGAAGAAGATGACGGGCAGGCGGCTCATGCGGCGGCCTCCGTACTGGCGGGGACGGGCGTGTCCCCGGTCCTCAGGGCGGCCCAGGTCTTCTGGTAGCGCGGCGTCAGCCAGCGGTTGAACTGCACCTGCGCCCCCTCCTGCCAGGAGTAGCGGCCCCGGATGGCGAAGCGCGAGCGCAGGCCCTGCTGGACCAGCTCGTCGACATGCATGTCCTGGGCGATGATCTTGCCGGCCGAGGTCATGATCATCTCGAGGCGCTCCTCGAAGCCGGGGCTCTCCGTGGCGCCGGGCGCCACGAGGATTCCGGTGTCCTGCTCCATGGTCTCGGGACCGGTCGGGCGCAGGATCAGGTAGATGACCATGTCGCTGGTCATCACCAGGGACAGCGTCGGCGGGATGTTGGCGAAGGTCGCGCGGTTGCGGTCCTCGTCGGTCAGATTCGGAAAGACCGGCAGAACCGCCTTCTGCGTCGGGTTGAAGCTAGCGTCGGCGTGCAGGGTGCCGTTGTAGCGCAGGAAGCCGGCGTCGCCCTCGCCCGCCTCGGGGAAGCTGCACAGCTCGCTCGGAATGAAGTCGTGCAGCGGCCCGCGATGCAGCTTGCTGGCGTGGTAGCCGTCGTTGTTGTTCTCGAACATCACCTTCCAGTTCCAGGCGAACTGGCCGGTCATCGGCGGCGAAAGGCCGTCGGCGTTAGAAAGGTCGTAGTTGGCCACGGCCGCCTCGACGGCCGCCAGGCGCGGCGCCAGCGGCGGGGCCTCGGCGTCGAAGTTGATGAAGATGAAGCCCAGCCAGACCTCGACCTTGAAGGTCGGGAGCTTGACGGCCTTCTTGTCGAACTCGCAGGTCCGCTCCATGGCCGGGGCGTTCACCAGGTCGCCGTTCAGCGAATAGACCCAGTGGTGATAGGGGCAGACGAAGCCGCGCGTATTCCCCCTGCCCTCGGCCACCAGCATGGCGCGGTGCTGGCACACGGCCGACATCGCCTTGATCTGGTTGTCGCGGTTGCGCGTGACGATGATCGGCTCGCCGATGATCCGCGTCGTGAAGAAGTCCCCGGGCTCCTTGACCCAGTCGACGCGGCCCACGCACAGCCATTCGTGATTGAACAGCGCCTCCTTCTCGAACTCGTAGAAGTCGGCGTCGACATAGCAGGCGGGTGGCAGGGTCTCGGCGGTGTCGACGTTCCGCATCGAGCGTGAAAGGCCCTCGAAAAAGATGTCGCTGAGAAGGGGCGGCCGCGGGCTCATTGTGAAGCGCTCTGCAAGGGCGGAAGTCGACCATCACGCTAGGACCGCACCGTGGGCCGGTCTTGCCTCAGCGCGCACGAAGAGTTGGTCAGCAACCGTCCTCCACGGCGCGACGCCGGGTTTGCGGGCGCTCGGCGCCCCGGCGACGCTTCCGGCGCCTAATCCGGAACCACACCCGGCGCCGCCAAGAAAGCTGTCGTGCGCGCTGAGACAAGACCGCCACCCTCGCCGCGCCTAGGGTCATGTCGTGGACATCGCCCACGGAGGACGCCATGACGCCGACCGCAGACATCGCCATCAAGGATCTGAAGCCGGGCTTCGGGGCCGAGATCTCCGGCATCGACCTGGCCTCCGCCCCGGACGCGGTCCTGGACCAGGTCGTCGACACCTTCCACCGCCATGGCGCCATCGCCCTGCGCGATCAGAAGATGACGCCCGACGACCTGATGCGCTTCATCGGCCGGTTCGGCGATCCGGAGGACCACACCCAGACCCGCTTCACCCTGCCGGGCTATCCGAAGATCTTCATCCTCTCCAACCGCCTTGTGGACGGCCAGCCGATCGGCGCCCACAACGACGGCGTGGGCTGGCACACCGACTACAGCTACAAGCCCGAGCCGGTCATGCTGACCATGCTCTACGCGGTCGAGGTGCCTGACGAAGGTTCCGACACCCTGCTGGCCGACGGCTGCGCGGCCTGGAACGCCCTGCCCGCCGACAAGCAGGCCCTGCTGGAGGGTCTGCGGCTGCACCACAGCTACAAGCACTTCATGGCCACCCGCCAGTTCGGCCAGCAACAGACCCTGTCGCCCGAGCTGGAAGCGGCCAATCCAGACGTCGAGCACCCGCTGATCCGCACCCACCCCGCCGACGGCCGCAAGGCGCTGTGGCCCTCGACCGGCACGGTGACCGAGGTGATCGGCATGCCCGGCCCCGCGGGCCTGGCCCTGCTGGACGAGTTGGTCGAGTTCATGACCGAGGAGCGGTTCGTCTATCGCCACAAGTGGCGGATCGGCGACCTGCTGATGTGGGACAACCGCTGCACCCTGCACACCGGCACGCTGTACGACGACACCAAGTACATCCGGACCATGCACCGCCTTTGGGTGAAGGGCGACAAGCCTTACTGATCCCGTTTTCGGTGGAGTTGGCATGACCAAGACCTGGATGATCACCGGCGTCTCCGGCGGCCTGGGCCGCGAGATCGCCCGCGCCGCCCTGGAGCGGGGCGACGTCGTCGTCGGCGCGATGCGCAGGCCCGAGGCCGTCGCCGCCTTCGAAGCGCTGGCGCCCGGCCGCGCCCACGGCGTCGTCATGAACGTCACCGATACCGCGGCCGTCGCCGCCGCCGTCGCCAAGGCCGAGAGCGTGACTGGGACCATCGACGTCCTGGTCAACAACGCCGGCTATGGCCTGGTCGGCGCGGTCGAAGAGGCGTCGCTGGACGAGGTTCGCGCCCAGTTCGAGGTCAACGTCTTCGGGCCCCTCGCGGTCCTGAAGGCCGTCCTGCCCGCCATGCGCGCGCGTCGCGCGGGCCGGATCATCAACATCACCTCGGTCTCGGGCCTGGCCGTCTGGGCCGGCACCGGCGTCTACTGCGCCAGCAAATGGGCGCTGGAGGGCCTGACCCAGACCCTGGCCCAGGAGGTCGCCGAGCTCGGGATCCGGGTCGTCAACGTCGCGCCCGGCGGGCTGCGCACGGACTTCGCCACGGGCTCGAAGGTCATCGTGGCGGACAAGCTCTCCGACTATGACGGCCTGGCCCGCGACGCCGAGCGGATCATGGCCGACCACGCCGGTCAGGAACCCGGCAATCCGGCCAAGGCGGCCCGGGCGATCCTGATCATCGCCGACGCCGAGGCCCCGCCGATGCACCTGCTGCTGGGCGAGGACGCCCTGAAGTACGCCGGCTACGCCGCCCAGGGCCTGGCCGCCGACATCGACGCCTGGAGGCCCCTGAGCCTCTCCACCGGCTTTGACGCCTGAACCCCGAACGCGAGCGCACGCCTTGACCAACACCCTGATCTTCGTCGACCTGGCCTCCGAAGACCCGTCCGAAGCCGGCGAGTTCTACGCCAAGGTGTTCGGCTGGCAGAACGACGCCCGCCCCGAGGGCGTCTATCACCGCATGGTGCCGGGCGGCTTCTTCAAGAAGCCCGACGGGACCGACAGCGAGATCGGCAATCTGCACCTGGGGATCTTCAAGGCCGCCAACGCCCGTCCCCACCCGGAGCCCGAAGGCGTCGAGCCCCGCGCCCTGAGCACCGAAGGCCGCAAGCCGCGCATCTGGGTGCTGATCAGCGACGACGACAGCGCCGAGCGCATCCTCGGGACCGCCGAGGACCTGGGCGCGACCGTGCTCTGGAAGAACCACTACTGGAAGGAATTCAACGGCTACAACCACGCCTTCCGCGACCCCTGGGGCAACGAGATCGTGCTGTGGGGCAAGGCCGGCGCCGATCCGCAGGTGCCGGCGGACTTCACCCGCGAATAGCCAAACCGCCGCGCTCGTCCTGGGGCGCGGCGTTCCGCTCCAAAGCCGCCAAGCGCCGCCGTTTCGCACGGCGGCGCTACACGCACGATGTGATCAGAACGGCTTGTCGCCGGCGATCGTCACCCGATAGCCGGTGCGCGTGTCGGGGAAATAGTCCCAGATCGCCTGGTGCCAGGTGCAGCGGTTGTCCCAGAAGGCCACCGAGTTCTTCTTCCAGCGGAACCGCACCTGGAAGTCGGGGTTGCTGGCGTGCTGGTAGAGATAGCCCAGGATCGCCGCGCTCTCGGCCTTCGACACGCCCTCGATGTGGGTCGTGTAGGACGGATTGACGAACAGGCTCTTGCGACCGCTGACCGGATGGGTGCGCACGATCGGGTGGGTGGAGCAATTGTACTTGCGGTCGATGTCCGGAAAGATCGCCTTGTAGACGGGATTGGCGTCGTGCACCGCCGACAGGCCTTCCAGATAGGCCTTCATCTTGTCCGACAGGGTGTCATAGGCCCAGTACATGCTGGCGAAACAGGTGTCGCCGCCGTCGTCGGGCAGGACCTTCATGTAGAGGATGCTGCCCAGCGGCGGCTCGGGATCGCAGGTCAGGTCGGAGTGCCAGTTCTCGCCGGCCACGAACTTGGAGTCGGCGTCGGCGTGGATGGCCACGATCTCCGGGTGCTCCGGCAGGCCCGGCACGCCGGAGTGGATGGCCAGGTCGCCGAACTTGCGGCCGAAGTCCTTGTGGGCCTCGTGCGACATCTCCTGGTCGCGGAAGAAGATCACCTGGTGCTGGGTCAGGGCCTGGTGGATCTCTTCGAACTGACGGTTCGAGAGCGGCTTGCCCAGGTCGACGCCAAAGATCTCCGCGCCGATCCGGCGGGTCATGGGCTTCACGTCGAGCACGTCGTAGGCCATGCGGCGCAACTCCAACTATGCGTTCAGAAAGCCGCCGCGCACATAGACGAGCGGCGTCTTGGTTTCGTCGGTCACCACGCGCAGCACGCGTCCGACCAGGATCTCGTGATCGCCGCCGTCGTGGGCGTCGCGCAGTTCGCACTCAATGGCCGTCACGCAGCCGGCCAGCAGCGGCGCGCCACACATCCCGGCCTCGACGGCCGTGAGGGCGAAGCGGTCGTCGGCTCCGCTCTTGGCGAAACGGTAGGCCAGGTCGCCCTGCTCCCGGGCCAGGATGTTGACGCAGAAGGTCCCGGCCTGGCTCAGCGCCGCCAGGGTGCGGCTGTCGCGCTTGAGGCAGACCATGACCAGCGGCGGGTCCATCGACACCGAGCTGAAGGCGCTGACCGTCGTGCCGACCAGCCGGCCCCCGTGGCAGGCGGTGACCACCGTCACGCCCGCCGCGAAGCTGCCCATGGCCTTGCGGAAGTCCGCCGGTTCAGGCGCCTGTTGTTGGGCGGCGGCGCTCATCCTTCGTTCCCGAACGGATTGTCGGGATAGACGGCCGAGGCCGGTCGCCTATCGCTTTCTTCCGGGTCGGCGCGGCCGCAGATCGCCAGCGCCGTCAGGGCGTAGATCAGGGCGCTGTCGACCAGGTCCTTCGGCGTCGGACGCCAGCGCCGGAAGCCGGTGGTGATGGCCGGAATCCGCTGCATGTTGAACACATTGTGGTCGCGCCACATGCTGGAATAGACCGGGTTGGCCAGGGCGACGGGATGACCGAGACTCAGCTGGGTGGCCACATCCACGGCGCCGACCAGCGGCGCGACCTCGCCGGCGTCGGCCTCGAAGCCGTGGCGCACGACGACCGGCTCGATGTCGATGCGACCCAGGCCGGCCTCGCGGACCATGGCCTCCAGCGAATGCTGGACCTCGGCCACCCGCTGCCTGGGCGTCAGGCCCACCTCCAGATAGAGGTTCACCAGCTCGGTCCCGGCCCCGAAGGCATAGGGAATGCCGCCCCGGATCGAGGCGATCTGCGACTTGGGCTGGGCCACGCCGCCGGGACTGTCGTAGCGGCTCCTCTTCTCGTATTCGCCGCTCCAGGCGTGGATCGCCTCGGTCAGCTTGCCGATCTTGTAGATCGGGTTCGGGTGCTGGGCCGCCGTCGCCGGATGCTCCAGAAGCGGCGTGAAGACGCCCTCGCCCCAGACCTGGAAGCGGAACACGGCGTAGCCACAGCCGACCCAGGTCAGGCCGAAGTCGCAGCCCTCGGCGGCGATGGCGTAGTCGGGCGCGACGCCGCCATGGTGGAACAGGTAGTGGGCCCCGATGTCCTTGCCCATATAGGCCACGCCCCGGTGTTCCTCGATCGGCTCGGGGCCGATCTCGCCGGGACAGGCGGTCAGGTACATCTTGCCGGCCAGCTCGTAGCCGGCCTTCTTCAGCGCCTTGGCCGCGATCAGGAAGCAGCTCATCGGCCCGCGGTCGTTGGCGATCGGATAGCCGTGGAGCTTGCCGTCCTCCAGCCAGCACTTCTCCCACTCGGGATTGGCCAGGGTGTCGGGGCTGTACTTGTAGGCGTCGAGGTCGGGGTTCCAGGTCGGCGCCTCGGTGTCGAGATGGGCGGTGAAGAGGAGGTTCTTGCCGACACCCTTGCCGCCATGCGTGCCGATGATGTTGGGCCGCTCGGGCGTCGCCCCGATCTTGCGCGGCGAAAAGCCCTCGCGCGCCATCCAGTCGTGGACATAGGTCGCGACCTCCAGCTCCTTGCCGGACGGCGCGGGAATATTGCCCAGGGTCAGGGCCAGCTCGACGATCTCGGCCTCGTCGATGGCGGCGGCGATCGCGGCGCGATCGGCCTCGGTGACCTGGTAAGGGGCGCTGGCCCCCAGGTTCGGAAATCCATCGGCCATGGGTCAGGCGCTCCAGGCGTGCGCGATCGCGGCCGTGTCGGTCAGGATCGCGCTGTTCAGGTCCATCACCTTCAGCGAGGCGGCGTGGATATCGGGCTCGTAGGCGGCGCACGCGTCGGCGGCGACGAACACATGGTAGTCCAGGCTGAAGGCGTCGCGGACGGTGCTGTCGACGCAGCACTCGGTGGTCAGGCCCGCGACGACCAGGGTGTCGACGCCCAGGGCCTTGAGTCGCGCGTCGAGATCCGTGCCGCCGAATCCGCTGTAGCGGGCCTTCTTCACCACCGTCTCCCCCGGCAAGGGCTTGGGACCGTGGAAGTCCGAGCCAACCTCGCCCTCGCGGCATAGGGCGCTCTCGTTGTCGGGATCGCCGCCCCGACGCCGCATGCGCTCCCTCCAGCTGGAGGAGTCGGTCTCCGGCGACGTGAAGAGCCCCACGAACACCACGGGGGTCCCTGCCTCGCGCGCGGCCTCGACCAGCCGCTCGGCGGCCGCGACCGCCGGCTGGACGACCGCCATGTCGACATAGGCGCCCAGGGCCCCGTCGGGCGAGGCGAAGTCGACCTGGATGTCGATCACCAACAGCGCCGTGCGCGACGGCGCGATCCAGGCGGCCAGCCCTTCTACGACTCCAGAGCCGGTCGTCACCGCATTCACGAGAACACCGCCCGCAGGCCCGGTAGAATCTCGGCGCCGAACATGGTCAGCCCCTCGACATAGTCGGGGAAGATCATCATCAGCCCGTCCAGCTCACAGTAGCGCAGGAACTCCTCGATCTGGTCGCCGCAGGTCTGGGGCGAGCCGACCACGGTGTGGGTCATGAACGCGCCCTGGGCGGCGGCCACGGTCGAGAGCTTCTCGGCCGGCACGCCCCAGCTTTCCAGCATGGCCAGGATGGCGCCCATGTCGGCGCCGCTCTTGTAGTACTCGACCTTGGCCTCCGCCTCGGCGTCGGTGTCGCCGTGGATCACCGTGCACATGGCGAAGGTCTTGATGGTCTTGCCCATGCCCTCGGCCGCCTTCTTGGCCCGCAGCGAGGCGTCGCGGCGCTCGTCCGGCGTGCGACCGCCGATGAAGCAGATGTCGGCCTCGCGCACCGAGAACTGAAAGCCCCGATCGCTCATCCCCGCGCAGACCAGGTCCGGACGCGGCTTGGACAGCGGCTTGGGCTTGGACTGGCAGTCCTTCATCGTGAAGTACTTGCCCTGGAAGTCGACGCTGTCCTCGGACCACAGGCGCTTGACGATGGCGGTCCATTCCTCGGTCAGGGCGTAGCGGTCGTCGTGGGTCATGGAGTCGTCCCACGCCCCCATCTGGTCGAACTCGCCCTTGTAGGCGCCGGCCACGATATTGAGGCCCGCGCGGCCGCCGCTGATGTGGTCGAGGGTGGCGATCATCTTGGCCGCCACCGCCGGGTTCTGCAGCAGCGGATGGATGGTCGCCCAGATCTTCACGGTCTTGGTGGCCTCGGCGATGCCCGCCATCATGGTGACGGACTCCAGGGCCGTGCCCCAGTGGTCGGTCTCGCCGCCGAAGCCGCGGAACTTGCCCATCGACATCACGAAATCCATGCCGACCTCGTCGGCCTTCACGGCCGCCGCGCGGTTCTGGGCATAGAGGCCGTCGAGCGTCGGGGCGGTCTTGGAGATGATCCAGCCGCCGTTGGCGACCGGCAGGAAAACCCCGAAATCCTTGTGCTGGGAAGGACGGTGGAACATGACGCTTCTCTCCTGATCCTCGAAACTCTAGGCGGCGTCGCGCAGCAGGACGGGCGCGGGAGCCGGAACGGGCGCGACCGTGGTTTCTTCGACGGTCTTGCGCGGCGGACGCATGAACAGCGCGGCCACGAAGATCACGCCGATCACGGCGGCGAACACCTGGAAGGTCGGGGCGAAGCCGCCGAGACGGTCTCGCATGAAGCCTCCGATGAAGGGACCCAGAGCCGACACCGCGCCGACCAGGCAGACCATCGAGAAGAGCTCCAGATTGTTCTTACGGCCATAGTAGTTCAGCAGAAGGATGCTGACGGCCAGCACGGTCATGCCGAAACCGACGCCGACTCCAAGGGCGAAGACCACCATCATCGGCCCGGTCGTGGCCCCGGCCAGGGCCAGCAGGCCGACGGCCATCATCCCCTGCGCGCCGGCCAGCAGCCAGCGCGGATCGACGCGATCCCCCAGCAAGCCGCCGCTCATCCGGGCCACGACCTGCATCAGGGATTCCAGGCTCAGCGCCGCCACGGCCACGGTCGAGGCCACGCCCAGCTCGCCGAAGTGGCTGGGGGCCAGGCTGACGGCGGTGACCCCGCCCAGCAGGTGGGCGAAATAGGCCGCCAGGATCACGTAGAACTGCGGGGTGCGGATCGCTTCCTTCACCGTCCAGTCGACCGTGGTGCGGTAGACGCGGGCGTTGGCGGGCTGGGCGGCGGCCTCCTCGGCCACGGCCTTGTCGGTCTCGACCGCCGCGTTCTCCAGCCAGGCTCTGCCGCCGACCAGGGCCGCGGCCAGAACGCCGACGACCGCCGAGGCGACAGCCTGCCAGGCCCAGTACGGCCGCCAGGCGCCGCCGGCCATCTCCATGCCGGCCAGGGCCATCCAGGGTCCGACGACGCCGCCCAGCGAACCGATCGTGAAATAGATCCCGAACGGCAGGGCGCGCTTCTTGAACAGCATCGACAGAAGGTGCGTGCCCGGGATCAAGGCCATCATCTGGTAGCCGACGCCCAGCAGGGCCGTGCCGGTCAGATAGACCGGCAGCCCATGGGCCAGGGTCAGGCAGACGAAGCCGGCGATCATCACGGCCGAGCCGGCGATGATCGTGGCCCTCACGCCGATCTTGCGGATCAGCAGGGCCGGCAACCAGGACGAGCCGCCACAGAAGGCGCCAAGTAAGGTGAAGCCCAGGAAGGCCGAGGCGAAGCTCCAGTGCTGCTCCTTGATCATGGCCGGCAGCACCACGCCCAGCGACGAGAACGTCGAGGCGGTGATCAGGAACAGCAGAAGGGAAAGAGCGCCCAGGAGGGTCCAGGAACGCCATTGGATCGTCGACATCGCCATCGAGCCTCCATGCAAAGCTCGCGGCGCGTCCCTCGCGGGGCGCGCCGCGCGGGGGAACTAGAATTTCCGGGACAGGGTCACGCGCCACTCGCGGCCCTTGCTGGGCAGCGCGCCAAGGTTGGCGTAGCTGTCGGCGTCGGGCGTGAAGTAGAGCTTGTCGAACAGGTTATCGACGTTGAGCGTGGCCGTGTACGGACCGTATTCGTAGTAGACGCTGCCGCTGGCCAGCCAGTAGGCGGGATAGGTCACGGCGTTCTGGACGGTGCCCGCGGTCTTGGTCACGTGGGTCACGCCCAGCGTTCCGCCGACCTTGCCCCAGTCGTGGTCGTCGCTGGTGTAGGCGCCGTACAGGCTGACCACCGACTTGGGTGTCAGGGTGTAGTCGTAGTCGCCCGCGCGGCCCGGCAGGCTGCTGAACGCCCAGACGACATAGGTGCCGCCATAGGCCTGGGCGCCCGGCACGCCGGCGGTGTAGGCCGGGATGTACTGGAACGAGTTGTCTGGCCCCTTGACGGTCGTGTGCTGGGTGTTGCCCGAGAAGGTGAAGCTGAAGTTCTCGCTGGCCAGCCAGCGCACTTCCAGCTCCACGCCCTTGGCGCGCGTGCCGGTCGGCGTGCCGGTGATGCCGGTCAGCTGGGTGCGGTTCTGGCGATATCCCGCCAGCGAGCCGACCAGCGTGCCGCGCAGCCACTGGAACTTGAAGCCGGCCTCGGCCAGGTCGCTGTCGGACAGCCAGGCGTCGCTGGGATCCGCCACCAGGCCCGGCGAGATGTCGCCCGCCTGGCTCATCTCCAGGGCCGAGGCCTTGGCGTAGGTGATATAGGGCATGATCCCGGCCGGAGCCTTGTAGGTCAGGCTGGCGCTGTAGGTGGCCTTGCCCTTGCTGGCCTTCTGCTGGCCGGCGATCTGGTAGCTGAGATAGCCCGTGTCGTTCGACTTGACGTCATAGTCGTCGTAGCGGCCGCCCAGCATCAGGTTCAGGCGCTCGCCGACCTTGATGTCGGTCATCGCGAAGACACCGGCCTGGGTCCACTCGCTCTTGTTGTCGTTCTCCCACAGCAGGCCCTGCACCCCGGCGCCGGTCTCGGTCGAGAACGGACTGTCGATGATGTCAGTGGGCGTCGCGCCGAAGCTGATGTCGCGACGGTCGAGGGCGATCAGGCCGCTGTTGTAGCTTTCCCGGCGGCGGCCCTCGAAACTGCGATAGGAGGCGCCGACGAATGACTTGGAGGTGATGATCCCGGTATCGTAGGCGAAATTGTAGGTCGCGCGCGCTTCCCACACCTTGCTGTCGAACCAGGCCGGATAGCCGTAGCTGACGAAGCGCTTGTTCTCCTGGTCGTCATAGAACAGCTGCAGCTTGATCGCGCTGTCCGGCGTCAGTTCCTTGGCTAGGTCGTAGTAGAAGGTGTTGGTGCGGGTCTTCGAGAAGTCGGCCCCGCTGATATAGACCGTGCGCGGATCGAGCTTGGTCGTGCCGACGCCGGTGTCCAGGGTGTGCAGGGCGTCGGTCGACGGGAATCCGTAATAGGCCTGGTAGAGGGCGCTGGAGTACGGATAGAAGCCAATCTCGTTCGGTGTCAGTCGGCCGTTGCCGTCCGTGTCCTTCAGCGTGGTGTCGCGGCCGGTGACGTAGGTCTGGTTGTCGATCAGGTTCTGGGTCAGGCGGTTCCAGCCGGGCGTCTGAACGTCGCCGTCGGAGTGGTAGAGCATCCCGCCGAAGGCCGTCGTCCAGCCGTTGCCCAGGTCGAAGTCGGCCGAGACCTCGCCGGTCTGCCGCCGCGGATAGATCCCCTTGTAGTAACTGTGGGAGTCCTCGACCTCGCCATAGAAGTAGATTCCGCCGGTGACCGCGCCGAAATTGGCCGGCAGGCCCAGCTGAGCGGTCGCGTTCTTCTTGTTGTACGAGCCATAGGTCAGGGTGACCTCGCCGGTCGGCTCGGTCAGATAGCCGCCCTCGTTCCGGCCCGACTTCGGAATGAAGTTGAGCATCCCGCCCACCTTGCCCGAGCCGTAGATCGGGGTCGGCGGGCCGCGCACGATCTGGATCTGGTCGGCCGCGCCGATCGGGGTCGAGTAGGTCCCCCGGTTCTCGATGCGTTTGAAGCCGCGGAAGTAGTTCTCGGCCAGGGTGCCGCGAATGTTCAGCGCGCCAGGCACGCCGTAAAAGCTGGCCGTGTAGGTGCCCGGCGACACGGCGGTCAGGCCGTCGATCGTCTCGATGCCATAGCGCTGCAGCGTCACGTCGCTGACGAAGCTGGCCGAGCGCGGCGTTTCCAGCAACGGCTTGTCGATGCCGAAGACTGTGTTGTTGGGCTGCTTCTCAAGCAGACCCGCCTTGTCACGCGCCTTGACGATCACCTCGTCGACGGTGTCGGACGGCGTGGTGGTTTCGTCAGCGAAAGCAGCCTGCGTCTGCGCCAGCAGGACTAGGGCGGAACAACCCGCCATCAGTAGCCGATAGGTCGACATGCGGTCCTCATTCGAGGTCGTCGCGCCCACCGCCTGCGGCGGTTATCCCCAGGTCGACGCCTCGAAACGATCATCCGCCGGTCCCGGCCGGCATCGAGGTTTGGCGCGTGACATTTCACTGAAAATGTCGCGCTCGCATGGATGTTGAGCCGTCAGCGCTCGTAAAAGCCGCTCGCTGACCGCGAAACTTGCTTGGAGGCGAACCACACGGGCCTTAAAGCGTCCACCCGGCTGACGCGCAAGCCGCTCGCGGCGCGCGAACCCGGTCGATCCTGATCATCCAGCGGGTCGAGCCGAGTCCGACGCGCGTGCGCCTCGGCGACGTGGCTAGATAGCGCTCGGTGTTGGGCTTTGCGGGGCATAGGTCACGGGCTGTAGAAGCGGTAACCCACGCCCGCTTCGGTCAGGATCAGCTTGGGATGGGCCGGGTCCAGTTCGAGCTTCTGACGCAGCTGGCCGATGAACACCCGCAGATATTGCGTGTCGTGCATATGCGCGGGTCCCCAGACGGAGACCAGCAGCTCCTTGTGGGTCAACACCTTGCCGTGGCCCTGGGCCAGCCTCGACAGCAGATCGTATTCGCGCGGCGACACCTTGACGATCTCGCCATCCCGCGTGACCAGCCGGCGCTCCAGGTCGATCTCGACCCCGCCCGCCCGGATCACGGCCTCGCCGCTGGGGAAACGCTGGCGCTGGCGCAGCGCCACGCGCAGGCGCGCCAGCAGCTCGCCCACCCCGAAGGGCTTTTCCACATAGTCATTGGCGCCGCGATCGAGCGAGTCGATCTTCTCGATCTCGCGGTCGCGGGCCGAGAGGATGATGATCGGCCCGTCGTAGAAGGCCCTCGCCTGTTCCAGCACCGCCTTGCCGTCCATGTCAGGCAGGCCAAGGTCGAGCACGACCGCGTCCGGCGACCAGACCGCGATGCCCTTCAAGCCCGAGGCGCCGTCGTCGGCGCGAAGAGGATCGTAACCGGCGGCGGTCAGCGCCGGCGCCAGGAAACGATGGATTTGTGGCTCGTCGTCGACGATCAGAATCCGCGGACGCATGGCCTCACAGCAGGTCGTGATGGGTGGGAATGGCCTTGGGCAGACTGATCAGCATCCGGGTGCCCTTGCCATCGTGAATGGGGCTGGCGGCGGCGATGCGCCCCCCCATCGCGTCGATGAACCCCTTGGCGATGGAGAGCCCCAGGCCCACCCCCTGGGTGCGATCGGTGGGTTCTTCCAGGCGCTGAAACTTGTCGAAGACGCGTTCGAGTTCAGCCGGCGGGATGCCCCGGCCCTCGTCCTCGATGCTGATCACGACATTGCCCCGGTCCTCGTAGGCGGCCATCTCGATCGCCGCCCCTGGCGGGCTGTAGGCGATGGCGTTCTCGAGGATATTGACCACCACCTGCTCGAGCAGGCTGGCGTCCGCCTGGACCAATGTCAGGTCGGTCGGAAAGTCCCGGGTCAGGGCGCGGCCGCCAAGACGTCGCGAGACCCGTTCGGCGGCGGCCGCCAGGACGTCGCGCACGTCGATCCAGTCGGTCCGCAGGCGCAGGGCGCCGCCCTCGAGCCGCGTCATGTCGAGAAGGTTGCCGACATAGCGATTGAGGCGTTCGGCCTCCTCGCCGATGCTGACCAGGAGGTCGTCGCGCGTATCGGGCTCCATCGCCTTGCCGTAGCTCAGCAAGGTCGAGGACGCGCCCAGCACGGTCGAGAGCGGCGTGCGAAGATCGTGGCTTATCGAGCTCAGCAAGGCCGAGCGGAAGCGATCGGCGCGCCGAAGGCTCTCTGTCTCGACGGCCTCGGCGGCGAGCTCGGCGCGCTCCAACGCGGTGGCGCCCTGGTCGAGCAGGCCCAGGACCAGGCGCTCCTCGTCGGATCCCGAAGCCATGGCGCCCGCTTCGACACCGGCGACGCCAATCCGGCCGCGCGCGCCCTGCATGGGCCAGAAGGTCCAGGCCGTGTGCGGCAGGGTGCTGGTGCCGGCGCCGGCGGCCTCGCCTTTCTCCCACGCCCAGCGCGCCGCGGCCATGGGCGCGGCCTGCAGCGGCTCGAGGCTCGGCGCTCCGGCGGCGGGTTCGAGTTCGCCGTCGCGCGACAGCAGGACGATGGCGCGCGCGCCAGCGGCGGCGGCGACCTGTTCGGCGAGCGCGCGCGCCACGGGCTCACGCGCGGAAGCGCCCGAGAGGGTGCGGGCGGCGGCGAGGAGGGTGGAGACCGCGGCGGCGCGGCGTTGCGAGCCTCGCGCCTGATCCCGCACCCGCCCCGCCAAGCCGCCGGTCGCCAAGGCCACGGCCCAGAACACGAAGAGCGTCAGGAAATCCGTCGGCGCTCCGATCTGGAAGCTGTAGCGCGGCGCGAGGAAGAAATAGTTGTAGACGAGGAACGCCACCGTCGCCGCCGCCAGGGCCGGTCTCAGGCCATGCTGCACGCCCGCCGCCAGGACGGCGGCCAGGAAGATCATCCCCAGGTCCACGCGGTCGAAAGCCGTGTCCAATCCCCAGGCCGCGAGCGTGGCGATGGCCACGAAGCCCGCGCCGGTCAGATAGGCCTTCCAACTATTCCAGGCGAAGGGCTCCCTCTTGACCGCGGGGACGTCTGTCGTATCGCGGGCGGCCTCGGTGACGACGTGGATCGCCGCGCCCCTGGCCTCGCGCAGCAGGGCGACGGCCAGGGAGCGCCCCAATCGTTCGCGCCAGTTGCGCTCGACGGATTTGCCGATGACGATCTGGGTGACGTTGTTGCGCCGCGCGTAGGCCATCACCGTGGCGACGATGTCATGGCCGTTCAGCGCCACCGTGAGGCCGCCAAGCTGCTCCGCGAGCTTGAGCGCCTCACGCAGGCGCGCGCTCCAACGGGCCGGCGGCGGGGCGCGATCGGTGCGCTCGACATGAGCCACCGTCCACGGCGCGTCCATCATCATGTCGGAGAGCCGGCGGCCGGCCCGCACGAGCGTGTTGGACATCGGGTCGCCGCTGACCAAGACGAGGATCCGCTCGCCCGCCGCCCAGGGCCCCTCGACGCCCTTCTCGCGCATGGCGGCGACCAACTGGTCGTCGACGGTCTGGGCTGCGCGCCGCAGGGCCAGTTCGCGCAGGGCGGTGAGGTTCTCGACCTTGAAGAAGTTGTCGGCCGCCAGGCGCGCGGTCTCGGGCACGTAGACCTTGCCCGCCGCCATCCGCTCGCGCAGTTCGTCGGGCGTGATGTCCACGAATTCGATATCGTCGGCCCGCGACAAGGCGCTGTCGGGCACCGTCTCGCGCTGATGCACGCCGGTGATGCGCAGAACGACGTCGACCAGACTTTCCAGGTGCTGGACATTCAGGGTGGTCCAGACATCGATCCCCGCGGCCAGCAGTTCCTCGACGTCCTGCCAGCGCTTGGGATGACGCGAGCCCGGCGCATTGGAATGGGCGTATTCGTCGACCAGCAGCACCTTGGGCTTGCGGGCCAGGGCCGCGTCGATGTCGAACTCCAGATAGGCGCGCCCGCGATGTTCGACCGGCTTGCGTGGCAGAACCTCCATCCCGCGCAGCAGGCTCTCGGTCTCGCGGCGGCCGTGGGTTTCGACCACGCCGATCAGCACATCGACGCCCTCGGCCTTGCGGCGTCGCGCGGCGCGCAGCATCTCGTAGGTCTTGCCCACGCCCGGGGCCATGCCCAGAAACACCTTGAGGCGCCCCCGGCCCGCCTTGTTGGCGGCGGCCAGGAGCGCCTCGGGATCGGGACGCCCGGGTTCGGTGTGGGAGCGATCCTCGGTCGGCAACTAACCGTCCTTCGGGAAACGCGCGTCGAGCGCCCGGTTGACGGCCAGGACGTTCACCGCCGGCTGGCCGATGAAGCCCAGTAGCGGCGCCGTGGTGTGGGCGTCAATCACGGCCAGGACCTCGCCCACGGGCGCGCCGCGGGCCTTGGCCACACGCGGCGCCTGGAACCGGGCGTTGGCCGGCGAGACGTCCGGATCCAGACCCGAGCCCGAGGTGGTGACCGCGTCGGCCGGGATTGGAACCCCGGGGTTCTCGGCCCGCAGCGCCGCGGCGTCGGTCTTCTCGCGCTCGATCAGCTTGTCGTTCAGCGGGCCCATGTTGGAGCCGCTGGACGCCGAGGCGTCATAGCCGTTGCCGGCCGCGGAGGGACGCGGGTGCAGGTACTCGGGCTTGGCGAAGGCCTGGGCGATCAGGGACGAACCGATCACCGTCCCCTTGGCGTCCTTGACCAGGCTGCCGTTGGCCTGGGCCGGGAACGCCGCCTGGGCCACCCCGGTCACGGCCAGGGGATAGGCCAGGCCCAGCAGTCCCATGAACAGGACGCTGGAGACGATGGCCGGACGAAGATGCGAGAGCATGGTGGCGTCTCCTTAGAAGGCGGCCTTCAGCGAGATCACGGCGCGGCTGCCATAGATCTTGCCGAAGCTGTGTTCGTCGGTGTCGTGGTAGCGCAGGTCGAGCGTCAGCGTGCTGTTCAGGGCGTAGGCCGCGCCGACGTTCCAGGTCGTGTAGTCGCCCGAACCCTTGTAGGTCTGGCGGCCGACGGCGGCCGAGACCGACAGCTTATCGATGACCGGATAGCTGCCGTTGAGCTCGTAATAGACGGCCTCGTCGGCGGCGCCGAAGCTGTCGGGGCTGTAGAACACGGCCGCGCCCAGGGCGCCCTTGCCGGCCGGGATCGAGCCGGCGGCCTTGAACTCGGCATTGCCGTAGTCAGCGCCCTTCGGCGCGCCGGCGTAGCCGTAGTAGATCACGCCGAAGTCCAGAGAGGCCGCGCCCAGGGTCGGCTTGTAGCCGGCGTAGAGGTCGATCTCGGCGTCGGTCTTGTCGCCGAAATCGACATTGGACGCCCAGGTCCCGGCGTAGAATTTGCCGGCGGCCAGATCGACGCCGCCGAACACCTGCGGGTCTTCCTGGGTCTGCGAGACGCCGCGGAAGACGTAATCGGAGGCGACGCCGACATTGTAGCTGACCGTGAAGGGCTTCTGAGCCGCGTCTTGGGCGGAGGCGGCTCCGGCCGAGAGGGCCAGGACGCCGGCGGCGGCGATCAGGGCGGGGAGAGCAAGCTTAGTCATGGCGGTCGTTCTTTCAGAACAGAATAGAGGGTGTTTTGGCGGATCAGGCGGCGGTGAAGGCCACCAGGAAGACCAGCCCGATCGCCACGACCCCGAAGATCAGATCCCTGACCATCGGATTTGGGACGATCGGGCCGCGCATCAGGCCCATCCCAGGCTCGAGACGATCAGGTCGATCAGCTTGATGCCGGCGAACGGGGCGACCAGGCCGCCCAGGCCGTAGACCATCAGGTTGCGCGACAGGAGCTTGCCGGCGCCGATGGCGCGATACTTGACGCCCTTCAGGGCCAGCGGGATCAGGGCCACGATCACCAGGGCGTTGAAGATCACCGCCGACAGGATCGCGCTCTGCGGGCTGTGCAGATGCATGACGTTCAGCGCGCCCAGGGCCGGAAGGGCCACCACGAACATCGCCGGGATGATGGCGAAGTACTTGGCCACGTCGTTGGCGATCGAGAAGGTCGTCAGCGCGCCCCGGGTGATCAGCATCTGCTTGCCGACCTCGACGATCTCGATGACCTTGGTCGGGTCGCTGTCGAGATCGACCATGTTGCCGGCCTCGCGAGCGGCCTGGGCGCCGGTCTGCATGGCCACGCCGACATCGGCCTGGGCCAGGGCGGGCGCGTCGTTGGCGCCGTCGCCGCACATGGCCACCAGGCGTCCCTTGCCCTGCTCTTCCCGGATCAGCCGCAGCTTGTCCTCCGGCGTGGCTTCGGCGAGGAAATCGTCGACGCCGGCCTCGGAGGCGATGGCCGCGGCGGTCACCGGGTTGTCGCCGGTGATCATCACGGTGCGCAGGCCCATGCGGCGCAGGTCGGCGAAGCGTTCCTTGACGTTCGGCTTGACCACGTCCTTCAGGTGGATGACCCCGACCAGGACGCCGTTCTCGCTGACGGCCAGCGGCGTGCCGCCCGAGCGGGCGATGCGATCGACGGCGGCGGTGACCTCCGCCGGAACCATCTTCGGATCCAGGGCCAGGGTGCGATAGACCGCGTCGACCGCGCCCTTGCGCCAGGACATGCCATTGGCGTCCAGGCCCGACTGGCGGGTGGTGGCGCTGAAGGCGATCGACGTGGCGTTCTGTGGCGCCTCGATGACGATCCCCTGGTTGCGGCCCAGTTCGACGATCGAGCGGCCTTCCGGGGTTTCGTCGGCCAACGAGGCGCTGATGGCGGCGCGCAGCGCTGCTTCGGGACGCACGCCGGGGGCGGCGATCACTTCGGTGGCCATGCGGTTGCCGAAGGTGATGGTGCCGGTCTTGTCCAGCAGCAGGGTGTCGACGTCGCCAGCGGCTTCCACGGCGCGGCCCGAGGTGGCCAGCACGTTGTGCTTCATCAGCCGGTCCATGCCGGCGATGCCGACGGCGGACAGCAGACCGCCGATCGTGGTCGGGATCAGCGTGATGAACAGCGCGCCCAGCACGATGGGGTCCAGATTGACGCCCGAGAACTTGCCCAGGCCCAGCAGGGTGACCACCGCGATCAGGAAGATCAGGGTCAGGCCCGCCAGCAGCACGGCCAGGGCGATCTCGTTCGGCGTCTTGCGACGGTCCGCGCCCTCGACCATGGCGATCATGCGGTCCAGGAACGTCGAGCCCGGCTGGGCGGTGACACGGACCTTGATCCAGTCCGAGACCACCGTGGTGCCGCCGGTGACGGCCGAGCGGTCGCCGCCGCTTTCGCGGATGACCGGCGCGCTCTCGCCGGTGATGGCCGCCTCGTTGACGCTGGCCATGCCTTCGATGATCTCGCCATCGGTCGGGACGACGTCGCCGGCCTCGATCAGGATCAGCGAACCGGGCACCAGCTTGTGGGCCGGGGTCGGGGTGACGGCGCCGGTGGCTTCGTCGGTGATCAGCTTGGCGTTCGTGGTGACCCGGGTGGCGCGCAGGCTGTCGGCCGCGGCCTTGCCCCGCCCTTCGGCGACGCTTTCGGCCAGGTTGGCGAACAGCACGGTGGCCCACAGCCAGCCGGCGATCTGCATGGCGAAGCCGGCCGGTTGCTGGCTGGCGATCGCCGCGACGGCCGAGACCGTCGACAGCAGAGCCACGATCCAGGTGGCGAAGATCACCGGATTGCCGGTAAGCTTGCGCGGGTCCAGCTTGACGAAGGCGTCCTTGGCCGCCCGGGTCATGATGGCCGGAGAGAGCCCGCCCGCCAGGGCGCCGGCCTTGCGCCGGCCCTCCCCGGCGCCGTTCCCCATGGGGGATTCGATGGTGGTCATGATGTAATCGCCTTTGCGATTAGTGGCCGGCGGTCACGGCGAGCACTTGGAAGTGCTCGACGATCGGACCGAGGGCCAAAGCAGGGAAGAATTGCAGGCCGCCCAGGATCAGGATCACCCCGACCAGCAGGCCGACGAACAGGCCGCCGTGCGTCGGCAGGGTCCCGGCCGACGGCGCCAGCTTGGGCTTGGCGACCAGCGAGCCCGCCATGGCCAGGATGGCCACGATCGGCAGGAAGCGGCCCAGAGCCATGGCCACGCCGAGGGTGGCGTCCCACCAGGGCGCGTTGGCGGTCAGACCGGCGAAGGCCGAGCCGTTGTTGGCCGTGGCCGAGGTGTAGGCGTAGAGGATCTCCGACATCCCGTGCGGGCCAGAGTGCATCAGGCCCTTCAGCGCCTCGGGCAGCACCGCGGCGATGGCTGAGAAGCCCAAGGTGGCGACCGGGATGGCCAGGACGGCCAGGATCGACAACTGCACTTCGCGGGCTTCGATCTTCTTGCCCAGGTATTCCGGCGTGCGACCAACCATCAGACCGGCGACGAAGACCGACAGGATGGCCATGACCACCATGACCGCGATGCCCGAGCCGATGCCGCCGGGCAGGATCTCGCCCAGGTGCATCAGGAACATCGCCATGCCGCCGCCCAGCGGCATCAGGCTGGAGTGCATGCCGTTGACCGAGCCGTTCGAGGCGCCGGTCGTGGCGGCGGCCCAGGCGGCCGTGGCCGGCGCGCCGAAGCGCACTTCCTTGCCTTCCATGTTGACGGCCGTCTCGACGCCGGCGGCCTGCTGAGCCGGCGGAGTCATGGTCTCGGTGGCGTAGATCGTCGCCGCGCCGGCGAACAGCAGCACGGCGGCCGCCAGGACCAGGGCGCGGACGTCCTTCTTGGCCAGGACCGAGCGGCCGAAGGCGAAGAAGGCCGCCCAGCCCAGCACGTTGATGGAGATCGCCATGATCAGGTTGGTCAGCGGCGTCGGGTTCTCGAATGGATGCGCCGAGTTGACGTTGAAGACGCCGCCGCCGTTGATGCCCAGCATCTTGATGGCTTCCTGCGAAGCCACGGCGTAGAGCGAGATCTTCTGCTCGGCGCCTTCCATCGTGTGGGCGGTCACGCCCGCCGACAGGGTCTGGGGCAGACCCAGGGCGACCAGCAGCACGGCCACGACGAACGAGATCGGCAGCAGCACATAGAGCGTGGTGCGGACCAGGTCGGCCCAGAAATTGCCGACGCCCTCGCCGCGGTTGGCCGTGAAGGCGCGAGCAAGCGCGGCGGCCACCGTCGCGCCGGTCGCGGCCGAGACGAAGTTCTGGGTGGTCAGCACCAGCATCTGGCTGAGCGTCGACATCGTCGTCTCGCCCCCATAGCTCTGCCAGTTGGTGTTGGTGACGAAGCTGATCGCCGTGTTGAACGACAGATGCTCGGAAAGTCCGGCGAAACCTTGCGGATTCATCGGCAGCACGCCCTGCAGGCGCAGCACCGCGTAGACGAACAGAAAGCCGGTGAAATTGAACGCCAGCAGCGCGCCGGCGTAGCTCCACCAGCTCTGGCTCTTCTTGGAGTCCACGCCGCAGGCGGTATAGAAGAACGCCTCGAATGGCCTGAGCACCGGGTCAAGCCAGGTGCGCTCGCCGTTCCAGACGCGAGACATGTACGAGCCCAGCGGCCAGCCGATGGCGACCGCCAGGCCCAGCGTCAGGGCGATTTCCGCCCAACCTTGCCAATTCATGGGATGTGATCCGTCAGAACTTGTCCGGTCGCAGCATCGCCACGACCATGTAGACCGCGACGACGATCGCCCCGGCTCCCCAAAGCGCGCTCACCAGCATGGTCACAGGCGCCTCAATGCGGTGGCGAAGGCGGCGAAGGCCACGAACAGCCCCGTCGCCAGCACCAGGAAAATAAGATCGGCCATGGACAGCCTCCTGCTAAGTTGCGCGGAACAGACCACGAGGCGCCGTAAAGGCTCCATTCGGGACTGAGAGGCTCGGCATAAGGGCCGCATAAAGATAGCGGGCCGTTTTACGGGCCGCCCATGCCAAGGGGCGTCCAATCGGCCGGATGTCGTATGGATCGCTTACGGCCCTCGGCGGGATGTCGAAGGGGCTGGAATCGCGCGCCGACCGCGCCAGCCGCGCCCGTCGGCCCGATGCGGGGCGAACGACGCCTCACGATCCACTTCCATTGGACGATCCGGGCCTCGTCTTTGGAGACGCCACGGCGCTGGTCGACCCGGGCGCCGGGCTTGGGGTCGCCGACTCTCAAAGCTCGACGCGGTCGGACCGGCCGGGCCTCCAGAAATCTCTCCAGGCGCGCCGCCCGGCCGCATAGGCGACCGAGCTTGGGACGGCCAGCTCCACCATCGCGCCCACGCCGGCGCGGCCGCGGACCGCCAGGATTCCCTGGATCTTCGCGGCCCGCTCCTGCATGCCGGTCAGGCCGTAGTGGCCATCGCGACCGCCCGCGTCGAGCACGGCCTGGTCGATCCCCACGCCGTCGTCACGGACGCGCACGCCGAGTTCGCGCGCGCCGTAGGCGATCTCCACAACCACCGTCCTGGCGTCGGCGTGGCGATAGGCGTTGAACAGGGCTTCGCCGACGATCTTCTCGATCTCGTCGGCGACCACCGGATGCAGAGCTCGCTCGGCGCCCGCGGTGATGACGGTGGTCTCCACCGAGCGATCGGGATCGGTGCGCTCGGCGACCGCGGCCAGGGTCATGGCCAGGTTGTCGCCCGACGCGGAACGCAGACTTCTTACACGCTCGCGGGCCTCGACCATGATGTCCTCGGCCCGGTCCAGCGCCGCCTCGAGCTGTCCGCGCGCCGGCAGATCCATGGGCACTTGCCGACTGGCGGCCTGGAATTTCAGCATCAGGCCCTGAACGCCCTGCAACAGGGTGTCGTGGAGTTCGCGGGCGATGCGCTCGCGCTCGGCCAAACGGTCCTGCAGGCGCAACCGGATGCGCTCGGACACCTGGCGCAGGCGCAGCCTGTAGCCGAGCCAGGCGAGGCTCAGGAGCAAGAGCGCCGAGAGCGCCAGGAAGAGCTTGCTCTGCAGGAAGGTCGGCGGAAGCTCGACTTTGAGCATCGCGCCGTCCTCGTTCCAGACCCCGTCGTTGTTGGCCGCCTTGACCAGGAAGCGGTATCGGCCTGGCTTCAGGTTCGTGTAGAAGGCTTGCCGGCGCGCGCCGGGGTCGATCCAGCCACGGTCGACGCCCTCCAGCCTGTATTTGAATCTCACCCGTTCGGGCATGGTCAAACTCAAGGCGGCGTAGTCGATCTGGAGGGACCGCGCGCCCTTCGCCAGCACGACGTCCCTGGGATCCTTGATCGTCTTGCCGTCCACCGTCAGGGCGGTGATGCTGACCGGCGGCGGGAGAAGGTTTCGATAGAGATGGTTGGCGTCGATGGCGAAGACGCCCGAGGTCGTCGCCAGCCAGACACGACCGTCCCCGCCGACCGCGACCGCCCGGTCCAGCGCTCCCGTTCCAGAGCCGACCAGGCCGTCCAGGCGCGTGAAGGTTCGGGTCGCGGGCGTGAATCCAGGATCAGTGAAGGCGCGATCCAGGTCCAGGGACCCCACGCGCGTCACACCGCCCTTGGCCATGATCCAGGTCGAGCCAGCCGTCTGGCGCGCCAGACCGTTGACGTCTTCCAGCCACGGGAAGCGATCGTCACTGAGGAACCGGAGCCTGCCCGCGTCCCGTCGGGTGAGGCCGTTGCTGGAAACGACGACGGTGGACGCGCGATCCCGCCAGACCTGGACCATGTTGCCCGGGAAGAACCGATCGGCGCCGTAGTCCAGGGGCTTGAGACCCGAGGCGTCCGCTTCGAAGAGCCGTCGCCCCCGCACGAGCACCACCCGACCCGCCCCGGTCGCGACCACCGAACTGAAGCCCGGCGCTTCTTCGGTCGCGTAGGCGCGCCAGCCACGCCCATCGAAACGCTGGGCGGGCTGGTCGTAGGCCGTGACCCAAAAGTCGCCGCTGTCGTCCACCGAACAGGTCGATGACCTGGACACCGGCGAGGGCGGCCTGAGCTCGGAGCGTCGCCCGTCCTTGACGCGATAGATCTGTCCGGACCGTCCCTCCCCTCGCGCGCCGATGACCCACAGCGTCCCGTCCGGCGACTCGCAAACGGCCCCAGGGTCGATGTCTTCCAGCCAGGGCTTGAGGCTTTGACCCGGCTCGGCCTTCAGAAGGACGCCGCGATCGCTGACCAGGACCGCGCCGCCGCGCGTCGCCGCCACGTTGTAGCCGTCGGGCGAGTCGGCGCCGACGCGCGGCTGGCGGATGACATTGGCGTGGCGAAAGCGATCGAGTCCGCCGTTGGTGCCGACCCAGATATTGCCTTCCCGGTCTTCGAAGACCGACCAGGCCACATCGCCCGTGAGGCCCGCCTTGGCCGGAAAGGCTTCGGTCGGCTTCGAATCGGCCTCGACGTCCTTGCCGGCCGCCAAGGCGCGGACACGAAAGAGCCCGGCGCCGAACCCGCCGCCCCAAAGGTTCTGGTCTCTGTCGAAGATGACATGGTTCCAGCGCGAGGCCGTGCCGATCGCGAAGCGCGCGCCGGACGCGATACGGCCGGCGCGCGGATCGGAAAAGCGGCGCACGCCGAAGGAGTCGGAAATCCAGAGCTTGCCGTCCCCGTCCTCGGCCAGGCCCGGCCCAAGCCCGACCTGGGTGGCGACGGTGCGAATTCCGCGTTCGGCCGGCGGCAGATAGCCCAGCCAATGGTCCATGCTGAGCCAAAGCACGCCGGCGCGATCGACATGGAGACCGGTGACGATTCCCGAGGGTAGGCCCTCGTCGCGACCAACGAACCGCCAAGCCCCGTTCCGATAGCGCGCCAGTTGGCTCCCGGAGCTTCCCGTCGCCACCCAGATCGCGCCCTGACGGTCCTCCGCCAGCGCACGGACGGTCGCGCGGATGCGACGATGCTCAAGATAGGAAAACCGTCCCTTGTCGTAGAGTCCGACACCTCCAAGGTCGAAACCCACGACCAGCGCCCCCGCCCTGGTCACCAGCAAGGCGTTCACGCCCGACCCGTGCCCATGCTTGGGATTGGGGAGGACGACGCGTTCGAAGGCGACGCCGTCGTAGCGATAGAGGCCGTCGTCGGCGCCCATCCAGAGAAAGCCGTCGGGCGTCTGGGTGACGACGCGCACCTCGGTGGGCGCGCCGTTGTCCGAGGTCCATCGCGTATGGGTGTACTGGCCCAGGCCGCGCGCGGGATCGAGCGCGCGAGCCGGGCTCGCGGCGTGGGCGATCAACGCCGTGGCGGCGATCAGTCCGATGCGTTTTGAACCCAGCCCCACGTCGAACGTCCCCAGGCGCGATGCAATCCTAGCTCCCGCGACGACCTTGTGAATCGACGCTCGCCGGACGACAAATAGACGAGGTTCGCGTCCGTGGCGCCCTTGATCGCGCCGTGGACGCCGCAGGCGCCTGGCCATTGCTCGTTCCGCAAGCGCATCCTGGCGCTTTGCCTCATCGGTGACGACGCCTGTTCGATCGACGGCGTCCTGGCGGGCTTCGGGTCATTCGCCCGCCGAAATGACGGGCCGCCGGCTCAGATCTGGATGATCCCGCGGCGATGTCCGACCGTGACGGCCTGGGTGCGGTCATCGACGTCGAGCTTGTTGAAGATGCTGCGCAGATGCCCCTTGACGGTATCCTCGGAGAGCGAGAGCGCGCGGGCGATCTCCTTGTTGGCCTGTCCCGCCGCCACGCACTGCAGAACGTCGATCTCGCGTTCGCTCAGCGCATCGCCCGCCGCGTTAACGGCGATCTCCTGCGCCACTTCGGGCTGGATGTGGCGGCGACCGGCGTGAACGGTGCGGATGGTGTCGATCAGCTCGCGGCGCAGGCTGCTCTTGAGGAGGTAGCCGCTCGCGCCAGCCTTCAGCGCCCGGAGCGCCTGAGCGTCGCCTGAATAGGTCGTCAACACGATGATCCTGGCGTCGGACGCCTCCGCGCGGATCGCCTTGATCGCGGCCACCCCGTCGAGGCCGGACATCTGCAGGTCCATCAGCACGATGTCGGGTCGCAGTTCAGCAAACCGCGCCACGGCTTCGACCCCGTTCGTGGCCTCCCCGGCGACGGCCATGTCCTCTTCACCGCCAAGCACGGCGGCGACGCCTTCGCGCAGCATGGGGTGATCATCCACGATGAGGACCGAGATCTTCTCGCCGACCGCCATCACCCCGCCTTTCGCCGAAAACGCCCGCATCCATTTAGCCGGGTCCCGGGCCTTGGCGATATCGAAAGGGTCATCGGGGGGACACCCGTTCGGAGCTTTGCCGGAAGGACGACCGACGCGGCGTCAGGAAGATCGCCGGCTTCCTGGACGCCCTGGCGCGCCACATCGGCGCGCCGGCCTATTGGGATCGGGGCGTTCCGGCGCCCACCGCCGAAGACGCCCTCTCCAGCTAGGAGCGCGCCGCGCGGACGCGACGGCTGAAGCCGAGCGCCTGCAGGGCGGTGCTGAGGACGCCCAGAGCCACGCCCAGCGCCGTCACGGCGGTCCAGCCGCCGGCTTGCCAGGCCGCGGAACCGGCCGCGGAGCCGAAGGCGCCGCCCAGGAACATCGAGCCCATCAGCACGGTGTTGAGACGCGCCCGCGCCTCGGGACGCAGCGCGAAGGCGATGTGCTGATTGGAGACCAGGGCCGACTGCATGGCGAAGTCGAGCACGATGACGCCGACGATCAGGCCCGCCACCGAGGTCCAGACGCCAAACAGCACCCAGGAGACCAGGATCAGGATCGAGGCGAGCGCCACCACGGGCTTGGGGCCGCGCCTGTCGGCGAACCGGCCGGCCAGGGGCGCGGCGAAGATGCCCACCGCCCCGACGACGCCGAAGAGGCCGGCGACATCCGCGCCTAGACGGTAGGCGGGCGACTCCAGTCGGAAGGCCAGCACCGTCCAGAACACCGTGAAGGCCGCGAAGATCACCGCCTGGGTGAAGGCGGCCAGCCGCAGGGCGGGAAACTCTTTCCAGAGGTCGCCGATCGAGGCCAGAAGCTTGCCGTAACCGAGCTTGGAGTCGGGCGCCACGCGAGGCAGCGTCATGAACATGACCGCTCCGGCGATCAGGGCCATCGGCGCGCCGAGCCAGAACATCTCGCGCCAGCCAAAGTGCGTGGCCACGAAGCCGGCGAGCGTGCGGCTGAGCAGGATGCCGGTGAGGATGCCCGAGAGCACCGTTCCCACCGTCGCCCCGCGCTTTTCGGGCGAGGACAGATGCGCGGCGAAGGGCACGATCTGCTGGGCGACCGTCGAGGCCAGGCCCACCGCCAGGGACGCGAGCACGACCAGGGCCGCGCTGGGGGCTAGGGCCGCTAGCACCAGGGCCAGGGCCAGGACGACGAACTGGACGCCGATCTGCTTGCGCCGGTCGATGATGTCGCCCAGCGGGACCAGCAGGAAAAGTCCGGCGGCGTAACCCAGCTGCGTGGCGGTCGGGATCAGGCCGGTCAGAGGGCCGGGAAGATCCTGCTCGATCAGCCCCAGCATGGGCTGGTTGTAATAGATATTGGCGACGGCGACGCCGGCGGCGGCGGACATCGCGAAGGTCATCAAGGATGACAGGCCTTTTCGGGCCGGTGCGTCGAGGAGGTTGGGCACGGCAAAAATCTCCAGCATCAGGCCTGCGGAACTATTTAAGGCCGATCCAGAAGAAGATAATTGAACCCATTCGCCGTTCTTCTTTGCGTACTGCGCAAAAGTCGACGCGACCCATCCGGCATGGCCGGCTTCGCGTAGCCACGGTCGCAACCGCGCTGGACTCCATCTTCTGGACGCCAGAACAGATCGCAGCCCTGCTGAAAGCGAAGGAAGCAAGACGGCTGCGACCCTGAGAATCGCCCCTCGAAACCGACCCGCCAAAAGCGAATCCCGGCGAGTCATGGCGAAACACAGCGGCCTCTGGCGCGCCGTCGATCCTTGGAGTCAGAAAATCCCCAGTGCAAAACCCAGTGCAAAGAAATTTTTGCTCCGGGCCCGGCCCATCGCAAAAAATTAAATCACTGATTTTTCAGGAGAAAATGGCGCGCCCGGAACGAGACCGCGTAGGGCTCTTCGGGGTCTGGTCGGCGTGGTTGGTCGGGGGCGTGATCTCGCCGTCGCTGGTCATGGTCGGTACTCGGTAGACTCAGATCTCCGAGGCTGCCGATCTGAGGGCTCAGCGGTCAACTCGCAGCCGTCTTGAAGTTCGGGCGCGGACGCGCGGGGCCTCGGACTGGGCGGCGAGCAGTTCGTCCATCGTCTTGGCTACCGGCGCCGGGAACAGGCCTTCGAGCCCTTCCTCGCACCGCAGAGCGATAGCCGCCTTCACGAGGTCTTCGACTGAGGCGTAGCCCTCGGTTTCCAGCCGTCGCCACGTCCGATAGGCGACACCGGCGCGCGTGGCGGCGTCACGCTGGGTCATCCCAAGGCCGAGGCGCCGGGCCTTGATGCGCTGACCCAGTTCCACCTGCAATTCGGGTCCGGTCTTAAACGTCCACATACGGCCGCTTGCACCTCGATCTGGCCATCTACTGTCCAACCGTGGACGCTTCGACGGTGGCCGCCATGGTCTGCTTGACCCGCTGGACGGTGGCCGTCGAGACGCCGGTCGCTTTCGCTACAGCCCGGATCGACAGGCCGTCAAAGAGGGCTTTCCTGACCCTATCGAGACGGATCGGCGCCACCGGCGGGCGGCCAAAGCGCGTGCCCTTCGCGCGCGAGCGTTCCTGCCCGGCCCTAATTCTGGAAGTCAGGATGGCCCTTTCAAATTCGGCAAAAACGCCCAGCATCTGGAAGAGCATCCGGCCAGACGGCGTGCTCGTGTCGATGGCCTGCTGGTGGAGATAGAGGTCGCAGCTTCGGGCTTGGATGTCGCTCAGGAAGCCCACCAGATCGGGCAGAGACCGTCCCAGACGGTCAACCGACCATGCGGCCACGATGTCCACCTCACGCCTTGCTACGGCCGTCAGGAGGCCGTCGTAGCCCGGCCGCTTGTCCCTGCCCTTGGCGCCGCTGATGCCCTCGTCGGCGAACGTCTGGACGATGGTCCAGCCTGACCGTTGGGCGACCTCGGTCAGGGCCATGATCTGGTTCTCGACGGTCTGCTGATCGGTCGAGACGCGGACGTAGAGGGCGGCGCGCTTCAGGCGGGTTCTCCGTGGTGATTGGTGGGCTGGATCAGATGCTCATGGCTCGGCAGAGGGTCAAGCCAACGGTCGCTTCCGACCGCGTGACAAAAACCCCTCTATAAACGGCGGACAGAACTCCTTGCGTGGCCTCGATCCGTCGCCCGGCAAATGGCGTGCTGGAAATCATCTGATTGAGTCACGTCCCCGGCGCCGTTGGCGCCAATAGGGCCAATAGCGATCTCGCGATGCATCGGCGGCGTGGCTGTCGGCGCCAATGGCGCCATTGGCGCCAGCAGGGAACTTGTCCGGCGCGTACTTGGCCGGGGCTGAGCCCTTGTTCCGAGCCTTCAATCTTCGAGAAGAGGCCATTCAAGAAAAACGGCGACCGAGGAGGAGACGGCGCGTAGGCGCGGTCGGTCCTCGGTTCGCCACGACGCCGGGAGCCGAAGGCGAGCGGCTCGTTCCTCATCGTCAGCCAAGATGTTGGTCAGATCGACGGACAAGCGGGAGGCGGTCGCCTGTCGGCGTCCACCTGTCGGCGAAGCCAGATCGGCCAACGCCTCCGGTCCTCGCCTCGCCTTGCTCGGCTCCGGCCCTCGGCACCGATCCGGCCCCGCCGCCTTCGTCATGCCGGATGCAGGAATGGGGCTCGGAAATTTGTCCGCACCCTCTCTCTATTAAGTACGCCTCGGACGAATTATCGCCCTCGCGGTCACGCTTCCTTCAACCGTCCCAACCACCATGGCCAAACCTATTGGCGCCATCGGCGCAAACGACGCAGAAGGGTCAGGCTGGATGAAAGTCGAAGTGCTTACCGGGGTTCCGCAGCAAGAAGAACCTGATTTGAACGCCCACCAATTCGACGAATTCTATCAATCTTTGTTGAATTTGAGCCAATTTCTCACGGGGGCGCAGGCTGATATTTTCGAAATCATACTCGACGTACATGAAGAGGCTATTAGATACGCCTGCTCTGGCCTGCTCCACTGCGGACAGTCAGATATGTTGGCACCGGTTGGTAATATTGAAGAGTTGCGGCAGAACATCCTGCTTAAGGTTTTTGATGTAGATGGATCGATAAAATTTTCTGGCGAAGTTTCTGGAATTCTTGTGAATTCCGCAAATATTATTGGTGGTGTACATTCGGTATATATGGACCTGAAATCTATAGACGATTTTTTTGATATTCCGGTATTTCACAAATCAGCATTCGAGATGGGAGAGGCGTTGCTCTCTCTAAAGCTTGAAATGCACGGACTCGGCGAGATCGTGAGGGCGTTTCAGCCCGCGATGAGTTCAGCCCAGCAGCTTGCCGATGCCCGCTCAAAAGGGGGGAAAGGTCGGGCCGAACAGTTGCGAGAAAAGGCGAGTATCTGGAAGGCCGCCGCGCTCAAAGCTGCGATCTTGCTTGATGCCAAACACCCCGAGTGGCCGCGAAGCAAACTGGCAACTGAGATCGCGTTCAAAATAGATGCGCCCGACGACTTCAGACTCCCCGGAATCCGCCAAATCGAAATTTGGCTGAAGGAGGAAGCCGAGCAGCCAAACGGTCCAATAGCAAGCCGAAGCAGATAGGAATACAGGTCAGCTAAGCTGGCTTCGCAGGTAAGCTAAGGACAAGTATAAGCGGATTTCGAGATCGCCTGCACAATCCCCCTCATCATCAACCGCCAAATATACCGGCGGGCGAACATGAGGACGAACGATGCAGTCGAATGTCATTCAGTTTATGGCTCCAACTTGGGAACGTCCCGAATTGGAATTTCTAAGCGGCGGCGGTCTTGCACCAGCCCCGGTGTTTCCAAAACAGGTGCTCGGCGACTTTTGGGCCGAGTGGTGCGCTGATGTCGCCGCATCCGCCAACGCCCCCTTTGACTATGTCGGCGCCAGCCTGCTGACCTTGGCGGGCGCGCTGATCGGCAACGCTCGCACCGCGCACGTCGCTGGTTGGTCCGAACCCCCAGTCCTTTGGACCGTGCTGATTGGCAATCCAAGCTCGGGCAAGTCGCCTGCCATGGACCCGTTCATCGACCTGCTCGGCAGGCTGCAATCGGTCACCGGCGAACGGGTTCAAATCGACGACGCCTCAGCGGCCGCAACCGCCGAGCGCGCAGCCGAAGCTCCGCGCGGCCTGTTGCTCGTGAACGACGAACTCTCCGGTTGGTGGTCCCGCATGCCCCAACTCGGTGGTGAACAATTCTGGCTGAAGGCATTCGGCGCCCGCGCCCATTCGGTGGATCGCAAGGACAAGCCAACTATTCACGTTCGGCGACTGGCCGTGTCGGTATTGGGCGGTTCCCAGCCCGACGCCATTCGCGCATTCGCCGCCAGCAAGAACAACAGAGGGTTCGCCGCACGGTGGCTCTACATCTATCCGGAGCCGCAACGGGGGTTCCAGCTTGCTGGCGCCGCGAACCACGTGCTGGCAGAAGACGCGGTGCATAGGCTCATGTCGATTGGGGATGGCACGAGCACAGAGGTGTGCTCGCTGTCAGCGGCAGCCCGGTCTCTGGTCGAGCCGTGGGTCGGTGCTAAGCGCAGGGCCGCGTCCGAGCACGACGGCGTTTGGGGTGAATGGTTGGGGAAGCAAGGCGGCATTGCCATGCGCCTCGCGTTGATTCTCGAACATCTGTGGTGGGCGGCCGAGGCTCCACTTCAGGCCCCTCCGCCCGCTGAGATCAGCGAAGGCGCATATCGGGCCGCCACGGCGTTTATCGACGGATACGCCGCGCCGATGGCGGAGCGGGCCCTCTCTATGGCAACGCGCCCCAAGGAGGAGAAGGCGGGGGCAAGGCTCGCCAAACTCCTTCAGCAAGCGGGGGTGCTCGCGTTCAACGCTCGTGACGTGCGGCGAGGCGCACTCGGGCAAGCCGGTGAGCTTGCTGACGCCGCGACTATGAAGCTGGCCTGCGAGACGCTCGAAACGGTTGGCATCATCCGTCACGTCGGCGTTCGCGCCGGTGACCGGGCAGGCCGAGCCCCGGCAAATTACGAAGTGAACCCACGCCTCTTGGCATAGGCGAACCGGCCCGGCCTGGCCGGGCCATCCCCGAACAAAAACATCACCCACGTTCAGGCGACGGCTCTTGCCAGTTCGCCGTGGCGCCCCTGTGCGCCTTTCCCAAGGAAAGCCCCAATGGCCAAAAAATCATACAAGCCCCCGCGCCGTCGCGGAAATCGCTCTCGGGTAAGAAAAATGCTCGACGAGATGCGCCTCAGCAATCTCCGCGAGAGGCGCGAAGTTTCGATGGCATCGGTCGAGAAAAAGGTGCGCGCTGATTTGCAGGCTCAGCACCCTGACCTCGCCATCGACGATCTCGAAGCTCGGGTGGGAAAAATTATGGAGCACGGTCGGAATCCGACCCAAGCCAAAGTGCTCCAGCCAGTCCCGGTCACAGCAAAGGTGTTGGCTGACCGGCGAGCCCGGCGAAAGGATGCTGTCAAAGCGGGTCGTGGTCGACGGAAGGGAGGCGGATGATAACGACGCGGGAGCTATTGGCGCCAATGACGCCAACGGCAGACCGGCACCTAGAAGCGCACGTCAGGTGGGATCGTCTGAAGGACTTCCTGCGCCTGCCGCCGAAGCCTTGTCAGGAGCCACGCCATTTTGGCGTCCAGATAGCCGGGCGGCAGACTGGCCGAAGGGTCGCGCTGTCCTTCGGCCATGCCCCACATCCCTTCGTCCCATACAGCGTCGTCTGGCTGCGTCATCGGCCAACACCCCACAGGATCAGCCATGCGACCTTGGCGGCGAGGATGTAATGACGTTCGCCCCAAAGACGCCTGAAGAGGTTGACCAGCGCACGTTCGGAGGGGCCGCGATCACCGCGCAGGCAGGCGTAGTTTTCGGCCATCCCGAGGTAGTAGCTGGAATAGTCACGCTGGCTCTTAGTCAAGCCGCGACGGGCAAGCTGGTAGTAGATGTCGTGATCGGTGCGCATGGTGCCGGTATTTATCCAAGCCATGGCGTCCAATCGGTGCGCGGCATCGGCCGCCGCCCACAGACCTACCTCCGGTATCCAAAGGCCCGCGTGACCGAACAGGTCGCGGCGTAGGAAATATCCGTGCTGCGGAATGTGCCGGACAGCGACTGGCCCGGCGCGATGTAACCGTCCGGCGCGCCGATGTAGGTCCATTCGCCGTCCGTACATGTGATCTCAACCGAGCCAACCACCTTGTCCGTGTGATTGGTGACGGTCCAATCAGCGAAGCCGCTGTCCACGCTGGCCGACAGCGCGACTTCGTTCAACGGCACATCCGCGCCGACGCCGTGGGCTCTGAAATCGGCCGCCGCGCTGCGGACGATGCCCCAGACGAAGACCATTGCAACGGCCAAGACCATCCATCTGATCGTGGATCGCCAGAAGCTCGCGAACAGCCAAATGAAAAAGACGTCGATCAACGCGCGGCGGGGTGTGATCTCCATCAGGCTCTCCGTCGCTACCGAGTTCAGTCGCGCTCGATCTCTATGAGCCCGGCGTCGATCAGCACGTCTGCGATGCGGGGCATGATGGCTTCGACATCGACGGTCTGGGACGCGGCAGCGCCGAAGATCGTGCTGACCGAGTTGCTCGGAACTTCGATGCCATGCGAGGTGCGCAGGTAGTCGAGTAGGTGTTGGACGGTCGGCCGACTGATGCCCTTGCGGCCCGCGTACCGAGCCCATCCGCTCATCAATTCGTCGGTCGCGGCGGACAGGTGCAGACGACCCTTCGCGGCTTCGCTGCCGAAGCCCACGGCGACCCGGTCAGTGAAGTTCTGAACCATTCGGTTGAGCAGCCCCATCTGTCACCTCCTCAGAACGTCTTGATGTCGTTGGAATTGCAGCGCGTACAACGGATAACGCCGTTGACGAGGGCGTTGGAACACTTGGGGTCACGGCATCCCACGTGGCCGCATTTGCCGCAGCGCGCGAGCGACACGCCATGCGCGCTGAAGCGTCCCGGCATCTTTCCCTGACAAGTCGCCATGCTGATCCTCCAAGCGAGCGGCCCTCGAATGCGCACATACTTTAGGTGATGAGTTAATACACACTAAAGTTGATAAAATCGGCGCAGGCGAACGGCGACGTTCCGGCCATGGACATGCGCGCTTTGGTGGGTCGAAACGTTCGCAAGGCGCGGTTAGCCAAAAGGCTCACGCAGGAGCGGTTGGCCGATCTGTCCGGGTTTTCGCAGCAATATCTGAGCGATCTCGAACGTGGGAAACGAAACCCCACGGTCGTCACGCTGTGGGAGTTGGCGCAGGTGCTGGGCGTGACGCCTGTGGACCTAATCACTCCGGACGAAGAGGCGGTTGCGCCGCGCGGTTGACGACGGACCTTGCCGTGGCACCTTGAGGGACTTGCCCCTCCAAGCGTGCTCCCCGAACAGTGAACTCTAAATCGTTGGCGGCAACCGCCGTACTCAAAGCCACGGTGGGCGGCAATATTCGCCGCATCCGCCGAGAGCGCGGCTGGTCGCAGGCGTCACTGGCGGTGAAGGCCGGGCTGAGCATCGCGATGATCGGCAAGCTGGAGAACGGGCGGGGCAATCCTCGCGTGACGACCTTGGCGGCCGTGGCATCGGCCCTTTCGGTTACGCCCACAGCCCTTCTAGCCGCCACTGATCCTCGCACGTGAGGGAGCAGGTAGCGCACACAGGTCTGACTTGACCGCCCAGCGTATGCGCGATTCAACGGTCCCAGAGCGCGCCGAGTAGATGGTGCACAGGGGCGATAAGTGGCGAAACTGACTCAAGCCGAGCTTGAACGGCATCTATGGCAGGCGGCCGACATCCTGCGCGGCACCGTCGATGCGGGGGACTACAAGCAGTACATCTTCGGCCTGCTTTTCTATAAGCGGCTGTGCGACGTCTGGGACGAGGAGTTCGAGGCTCTGCTGGCGGAAACCGGCGACCGCGAAGAGGCCGCCGCCCCCGACGAGCACCGCTTCCACATCCCGGCCGAGCACCGCTGGGATCAGGTGCGCAAGCAGTCCACCCAGATCGGCCAGTGGCTGAACAACGCCTTCGCCGCCATCGAAGACGCGAACCTGCGGCTGCGCGGCGTCTTCGGCGCCGTGGACTTCGCACGGCAGGAGCAGTTTCCCGACGCCTTGCTCGAAAAGCTATTGTCGCACTACGAGAAGATCGGATTGCGCAACGCCGACGTGCCCGCCGACGTGCTGGGCGACGCCTACCTCTACCTCATCACTATGTTCGCCGAGGGCGCGGGTAAGAAGGGCGGCGAATTTTACACGCCCCGCCAAGTCGTCCGCGTCCTCGTCGAGTGCCTTGATCCACAGCCCGGCATGTCGATCTACGATCCAACCTGCGGGTCGGCCGGGATGCTGCTCGAAGCCGTTCAGCACCTCAAGGATCGAGGCGAAAACCCGCGCAGCCTGTCACTTTACGGGCAGGAGAAGAACCTCGGTACTTGGGCCATCGCCCAGATCAATCTCTTCCTGCACGACATCGACGACGCCTTCATTGCCAAGGGCGACACTATCCTCAACCCCAAGCGATACGACCCCAAGGCCAAGGAGTTTGTAGCGGGCGTCGGCGTCTACGACCGCGTGATGGCCAATCCGCCCTTCTCCGAAAAGGTCTGGGGCTACGAGGTCTGGGCGAACGGCGATCCCTTCGGCCGCGACAAGTATGGCTGCCCGCCCAAGGGCTACGGCGATCTTGCCTTCGTTCAACACATGGTCGCCTCACTGAAGGACGACGGCCTATTGGGCGTCGTCGTCCCTCACGGCGTGTTGTTCCGGGGCGGTGCCGAGGGCCGCATCCGAGAGGCCATGTTGAAGGCCGACATCATCGAGGCGGTGATCGGGCTGGCCCCCAACCTGTTCTACGGCGCAGGCATTCCCGCAGCGATCCTCATCATCCGAAAGGCCAAGCCTCAGGAAAAAAAGGGCAAGGTGCTGGTTGTCAACGGCGACGTCACCTTCCAAGCGGGTAAAGCCCAGAATTTTTTGACTGACGACAACGTGCGAACGCTGGCCGACGCTTTCCATGCCTTCGCAGATGCCGAAAAGCTCGCCCGTGTTGTTACGGTCGATGAGATTGAGGCCAATGGCTTCAACCTCAACATCAGCCTCTATGTTCAGACGGGGGTGGACGTAGGAGCGTTCGACGTCGCGGCCGAAGTTGCGAAGCTCCAAGACCTCATCGCTAAGCGAAATGAAGCAGAGGGGGTCATGTTCGACCATCTCAAGGGGCTCGGCTATGTCGCCTGAGCTACCGCGAGATTGGTCTCATGTTGCCCTCGGCGATCTGATCGCTTCTCTGGATGCGGGGGTGAGTGTCAACTCCGATGGCCGCCCGTGTGGTTTCGGAGAAATCGGGGTCCTAAAGACAAGCTGTGTGGGTGGCGGCCGCTTCAATCCTGCCGAGCACAAGGCCGTCATTGCCAGTGAGCGTGGACGGGTCCGCGTTCCGGTGACGCGCGACTCTATCATCCTCAGCCGTATGAATACTCCCGCCCTCGTGGGCGAGAACGCATACGTCGAGGCGGATCACCCTGAACTATTCCTGCCCGACCGGCTTTGGCTGTTGAAGACATCAGATCGCGCCGACTGCCGGTGGCTTTCCTGCTTCATGCAGTCCCAGTTCTTTCGCCGCCAACTAAACGACATCGCTACCGGGACGAGCGGGTCGATGAAAAATATCTCGAAAGCGCGGTTGGCTGACCTTTCTCTGAACCTTCCTCCGCTCGAAGAGCAGCGTCGGATAGCGGAGGTGCTCCGGTCGGCGGATGAGGCAATATCGGCAACGCAGGCCCTCATCCAGCAGGCCGAGGCTCTCTGGCAAGGCATCACCGAACGCCTGATCTGGGACCATGGGATTCAGTGTCCCGAGTGCGTCCTTCCGCTGGGAAGGGCTCTGCTGGCCTCGGACTACGGCGTCAATGTCCCCCTCACCATTGAGGCCAACGGCCATCCTGTGCTTAGGATGGGCAACATTCAGGACGGCCGCATCGTCTTGTCTGACCTGAAGTGGGGTGAAGTTCCGGTGCGGGACGCCGAGGCCCTCGCGCTGAGCGAAGGCGACATCCTTTTCAATAGGACCAACAGTCGGGATTTAGTTGGGAAGGTCGCTCTCGTTCGGGAGCCAATGGATTGCCTCTACGCCAGCTACATCGTTCGGCTTTCCGTGGATCGAAGTGTAGCCGACCCCTACTACCTGTTCGCAGTCATGCACTCGGCGCGTGGTCAGCGTGCATTCAAAACCATCGCCACGCCGGGTGTCAGCCAGTCGAACATCAACCCCACCAACCTCAAGAAGCAGCCTATTCCGCTACCGGACTTAACTGCTCAGCGCATGATCGCGGGCCAACTCAGGTCGATTGAGGATGCCCGTCTTGTATCCCAACAGCAGCTTGAGGCACTTCAGGTTATTAAGATTGACCTCACGGCCAACCTTCTCTCCGGCCGCGTCCGCGTGCCCGCATGAGACTCGGAGAGGCTGCCATCGCGAACCTGACCCTCATCGCCTACGACACGGGGATGACGAGCAGCCGCATGATCGCCTTCTTCAACTCCTTCGGCTTGAATGAGCCAGTTGTGCATGTGCTCGACAGCAAGAAGGTTTTCGCTGAGCAGGCTTGGCGGAAGCTCAACGGCACCGATCAAATGGCCGAGGCCATCAATCAAGTTCTAAGTCCGCACTATTTTCCGGGCGTTGGGGATCGCGAAAATCGGGTCAACGCTCTGCGCCGGTGTGTGACGAGGGACGGCTTCGATCTGGTGGATAAGCGTTCAGATTGGCCGGGCTGATGAGGTCGTCATCGCCCGCTTCCTTGGCCTTCGCCGCCGCTTCGACGGGATTGAGCCGAGGATAGCGTTTGCTCGCGTTGCGCGGCAGCGACCGAAGGGTCTCGATCAGGTCTCGGCAATCCGCGCGGGTGATGGACCGGATCGGCCTGTTTTCTCCCAGAACCGCCACCACTACCCGGCGCGTGGTTTCGTAGGCGAAACGAGTCCGAGGTGACCAGTCCCGCGTCGGGTCAGCCATGTATGCGTCGTAGACTTGGCCAAGCGTGACGTCTTCCGTCGCCGCCTTGATAGGATCGGCGACAGGCTTGGGCACCTGCGCTGGCGCCGCTGCTTCCTGCCGGGGGCGCCGGGACAGGATCACCTGATCGACGGTCAACCCAGCCCGCGAACGAGCTACCTCAAAATCGTGCTCGATGTAGGCGGCGATCTGACAGGACCGACGAGCGGCAACCGTTGGACTGTCCGTCCCTAACGACCGCCAAACCTCCCGCTTGCCCACAATCTCCCGCAATCCCTCCGGCACGCGGCGCCGGTAGTAGATGCGACGACCTCGGCGAACGAGATGCGTTGGAAGGCTGTGTAGATCGTTTGTGTAACACCCGCCTCCGCGCTTTCCTGAACCATCTCTGATTGTTAGGGCGGTTTCGGGCGCGAGATTGTGTAGCAGGTTTGTGTAGCAATCGTCCGAAGACGGTCTTCCCGACGGTGAAACCGCAGTGTTTTCAGCGATGTCAGGGAAGTTGGCGCGCCCGGAACGATTCGAACGTCCGACCCTCAGATTCGTAGTAGTGACAAGTATTCGCCCGCCATATACGCCAGAATACGCCACGACACGAAACATATTGTATTTATAGTCTATTCCAAATCCGAAGTCGGATGTGCTAGCATATCTGCGTAGGCTGGCATTTAGACTTTTACGGCCGCCACCCCGTAGTAGCGCCCGTACTAAATCCAGCCACATCCGATGTAGCTGACCGTTAGATTTCGAACATGAGCAGCCAAACGTTTTCGTTCTCGGACCGGGCGCTCGCCCAGCTCCCCCTCGCCAACAAGGGCCAGTACATGGTCCGTGATCGCGACCTTCGCGGCTTCTTCGTCGTCGTCGGCGCCCGCAAGAAGACATATGTCGTCCAGGCCGAGTTCTGGCAGGACGGCCAACGGAAGGGAAAGCGCCTCGCGATTGGCGCCGTCGACGAGATGTCCGTGCGCGAGGCCAGGATCGCCGCCAAGGGAACGCTGGCCAGGATCCTCAGTGGCGAACTGCACCGCGAGGAGGCGCTGGCCAAGGCAGCCGCCGAGGCGGCGGCGAACCCCGCCGCCGGCGGAGCCGAAGACAGCAAGGGCGTGACCTTGAGGCAGGCCTGGGCGCGCTACCGCTCATCCCACATGGAGCGGAAGGGCCGCAGCGAGGCGACCATCGAGAACTATGCAGACCATGTCGATCGCCTGTTCTCCGATTGGCTCGACAAGCCGCTGAGCGAATTGGGCGAGACCCCGGGGATGGTCGCCGACCGCCACGACAAGATCACGCACGATAATGGACCTGGCATTGCCAACGGCGCGATGCGGACGCTGCGGGCGATCTACAACCACGCCCGCAAGCGCAACCGGGACCTGCCGCCCGAGAACCCCACGCTCGCCGTCGACTGGAACGTGATCAAACGCCGCGACACGGCCATGGGCGTGGAGGACCTCGCGACATGGTTCGAACAGGCCAGGCGCCTTCGCCACCCGATCCGGCGCGAATTCCACCTTTTCACCCTGCTGTCGGGCAGTCGGCCGGCCGCCCTTCTCAAGGCTCGGGTCGAGCACCTGAACCTGCGCGAGCGGGTCCTGCATATCCCACGCCCGAAGGGCGGCGAGGACCGCGCCTTCGACATCCCGCTGTCGCGGGCCATGGTCCGGTGCCTGGTCCGCGCCATGCGCGCCAGCCGCTTCCTGCTTCCCGAGCAAGCAGCGACCTGGATCTTCGCCGGTGAAAGCCGCGAGGGGCACATGACCGTGCACCGCGAACAGCGCCAGATCCTTTGCAAGTTCGGCAACGACCTTCGCCAGACCTATCGCACCGTCGGGCAGGCGGCCGGCCTTTCCGAGCTGGACTGCCACCTGCTGATGAACCACAGCCTGCCCGGCGTAAACGCCGGCTACATCACCCGCGCCAAGCTTCTCGCCGGCCACCTGCGCAAGGCCCAGGAGGAGATTTCGCAGCTCGTCATTGAGCAAGCCGGTGGCGACGAGACGCGTTGGCCCATGCTGCCGTCGAGGAAGATCGGCGATCCGCTGCGCGACCCCACCCCGCCTGATCGGCGGACCAAGGCCTACTGCGAGGCCAACCTGCTCACGATGGAAGGCAAGCCTCGCCGGCGCGTCGGCCGGCCGCCGACAAAGACTCCTGAGGGCGCCCACGCCCCTATCGGCTCGGGCGCCTCGCGGTCGCGCGGGCTCGGCGGCGCGTTCGCCGCGCCTCGTCCTTGATCTCCGAAACCGCGTATTCGATGTCGCGGATCGTGTCCGCCCAGGAGAACGGCGGCCGTTCGCGCATCCAGGCGAGCACTTCAGCAACGGTGGGCTCAGGCGGGCAGGTCGACATCCGGGCAACTCCAGTCGTCGAGGGTTCCGATCCCGCGACCTCAGCGGAGGTCTTCCAGTTGCGCAAGGTGGGGATCGAGGAATCCGTTATGGAACCACTCCTGCTCCTCCAACGTCGGCTCGGCGCCTGGCCTGGAAGCGCGCGCTGCAAGGATCGCGTTATCCGCCAGCCGCGCGAGGCCCGCCGGCGAGAACGGATCAATGGCGTCGGCGTGGCGTCGAGCCCATGCCACCCAGTCGGCCAACGCCCCGGTCGGCGGCCCTGAACGCTCAAGCGCGACGACGAAGGCGCGGATTTCCCGCGCGTCACGCCAAGCGTCGACGAACGTCCTCAGTTGCGCAGGCTGGTCGTGGCCGAGCCGCCAGTCATGGAGCCGTCGCGCCGCGTGGCGGAAGGCCAACTCGAGGTCGCCTGTCACGGGCGGGGGCCGGCGTGGCCGGTGGCGTTGGGGCATAGGCGCTCCTGGTCGTTTCGCGCCAACGTCTGGCCGCCCGCATAGACGCGCTGGCGAGCCCGAAATCCTGTCCCGCGCTCCGGACGTCCTTGCCCGCATGGATGGATTCAATTGGCCGGAAGCGGCTCGCGCAGGCGCGCGGCGTGATCGAACATGCAGGCGGCAAGCTCAAGTCCCGTCCCACGAAGATGCTCCTCGCACCCCAGGACGTGCCTTGCAAAGACATGGGCTAGCGCCTCCACCTGATCTGGGTTGGAACCGTCGACCTCCGCGGCAACGATCTCAAGGACCACCTCGTCGAGCTGCATGCGCTCGGCGGCCGTCAGGAACTGAAGGGCCCATTCGTAGTCGTCGCCGGTCGGCAGGCGCATGGTCGATCTCCACGTTTCCGCGCCGAGTCTCCCGCGAGCCACCACCGCCCGCAATCCGGCAAAATTCGGGGGTTGACGGCAGCGAAATTGGACGGCGGCCCGACTACCGAACCTATGCGCCGTTCTCCACCCCCGAGGTCCAACACCATCACGGCATCTAACATCACCGATGTTAGATCGGCGCCATGGTGTTAGACAGCATCGCTGCTGGTCCCGAAACCCGAGGCAGCCGGCCATCCGGCGACGATCGAACGCCCTGTCTCATGCGCCTCGGACGGTCAGCCAAGAGAGCGTCTAGCCCCTCCCACGCGCGTGGCCGCCACGGCGGCCACGTTCCGAGCAGCCTCATTTAATCGCTAAACCGCCAGACGCGTCCTTCGTCGGAAAATCCCCGCGCAAACAACGGCGTCGTATTTAATTCCACATCCACGGCAGCGCTGTCCGGCGTGACCGGCATCGGCAGGCGGTCGCGACAAGGCTATCGCGCCCAAAATACGTGAACCTCATCATGGGCGGTCTCGATGGTGAAAACCTCACCGCCCAGCTGCGCATCGCGGGCCATGGCCTCGTAGTCGATATAGAGCCGCAGGGTCTCCGGTATGGTCGTGGTTTCCTCGGTCAGGTCCTGGAAGCAGTCCGCGAGACTGACGAACCGGCCGCGATATTGTTCGTCCAAGGCCGCGACCGCCGCGTCGATGTCGCCATCGAGATGCTCCAGCACCAGCGCCCCGAGGGTCCCGCGCTCACGCAGAAAGCTGGCGAGTTCGACAACCGCTTCCAGGCCTATGGATTCGCCGACGCTCACGCCGCCAAAATCCTCATGATCGTGGATGGCGTATTCCTCGGCGCCGGGAACGGGCGAGCACTCCAGCATCGCCTGGATGGCTTGGCGCAGCGCGTCGGCGTCCTCTCCAACCGTGATCCAGGCTCCGTGGAGCCGGCCGCTGTTATAGGCGGCCAGACACGCCACGTAGATTCGCGGTTGCAGGGCTTCAGGGGCTTTTTCCATTGGTCCAACCTCAAGGCGGGGTTCAACATGAACCCTTGCCCGTCGGCGAGACCGGGGGTGCAAGCGGAGGCGCCGGCTTCGCGGGGACCCGGCTGCAGGACCCGCCAGGGGCCGAAGCTGGGCGGAAGCCGGTCCGCAGCGCGCCAGGGGCGGAGCCCCAAGTCGTCGCGTTATTACCGATCCGACGTCCACGCTCGATGGCTTGGCTGGATTGGCGAGGTTCCAGCCTCGCCGACTTGAGGCTGACGCCGCCCCTAACTCCCGATCTTGTAGCCCAACGCGGTCAGCAGGCTGCCGACAATCTCCGCCGCCTGGCGCTGAGCGAGGATTTGCAGTTCGCGGATTTCGGGATCGTTGTCGGGATTGTCGTACTCGAACAAGGCCACCGACATGGGGCCGTCGCGGCGATAGGCGATGTCAGGATCGGGGTGGGTGAAACGCTTGACCAGGATTTTCAGCGCCATGTCGACGACCTCGGCGTGCGGACCAGCCAAGGCGGCCGCGAACTGCTCGACCATGGGCGGCTGGCCCTCGTGGTGCTCGAGGCAATAGACCAGATCGTGGGCGTCCTTGCGCTCGCCTCGATGGTCGAAAGCGAAGGCCTTCAGGCACGTAAAGCTGACGATATTGGCGTAGGCGATGGTTTCGGTCGTGATCGCCCCGTCGGTGAGCCGGGCCGCAGTGACCTCGATCTTGTCGTGCAGGTCGTGGACGATGGCCGCATGGGGGATGTTGATGGCCGAGAGATTGCCTTCGGTCGGCAATTCCTGAAGCGCCCCGCCCTTCAGCGCCGGATCATCCGAGAGAAACTCCAGGATCATCGGGGCCCCGTCCTCGCTCCAGGTCTGCCAGCGCCAGTTGACCTTGGCGCCCTTGGCGTTCTCGGCGCGCTCAAAGCCCATCGCCTTGAGATTTTCCTCCAGGGTCTTGTAGGCCTCTGTGTCAGCCAGGACCGCCAGGTCGACGACGAGGTCCACGTCAGCGGTGCCGGCGTGGCCGCGAATTTCCGGCGGCCGCCGCCGAACGAGATAGCGCGGCGCAAGACCCCCCACGAGGCACACCGACTCCTTCCAGGGCCCCATGCCGCTCAGCAGGGTGACGAGCATCCGTTCGCAATCGTCGGTGACGCTCGCCTCGTAGAGATCGATGACCTTGGGCTTTTCCATCAAGCCTCCAGCTTCTCTCTGCGGAAGTGTTCCGCAAATTCCCGGGCGCGTCCGCCGCCTTGGAGCAGGTCGAGGTAGACCTGCAACGGGTCGGCCATCCAGACGCCGTCGATTTGTTTGCTGAATGCAAAGTCGCCTTGGCCCTCTATTTCGATCACCGAGAGGTTCCAGCCCTCTTTGACCGACCGGGCGTCGATCGCGCTCATCAGTTCGCCGATCCGGTCAGCGCCGATGCGGCACTGGATTTGGGAGATGCGCGTCATGTACGGCGAATAGGCTTGGCCAGCGACCTGGCCGGTGACTTCGTAATCGGCGCCGACCGCTCGCGCGGCTTCCTGGAGCTTGGCGAGCACCTGGGTAACCTGGCCGCCAGGCACATAGTAGTGGTGCATGGGGGCAGGCTTGGTCGTGCGCTGATATTCGCTCCAGGCGTCCAGCAGCGCCGTGCGATCTGACAGCCGCCGCTCCTTCGCCGGCCCTGATCCTCGCGACTCGACCCAATCGCGTCGCTCCATCTCGATCAGGGTCTGGGAAGCGGTGGCGGGCGAGACCTTTGCCTGTTCGGCAAGTTCATGGACGCCGAACCATTCATCCGGCGTCACCCAGGCGGCGTGAGCGATCTGGGCCCGTCGTCCCTGGAACACCGAATTGATCGTGCGCTTCTGGCGCTTGGCCAACGGGCGCTCGATCAGAATGAACGCCCCGTGCGCCGGAATATGCAAACTGCCGCTATCGTCGAAGTATCCGATACGCTCCCTGCGAAGCACATCACGGGCGCCAGGCGATACCGTTTCGGAGACGAATACAGGCACGGCTTCGCCGATGTTCGGTGTCGCGCCACGGTGACGATCGCGTAGGCGCCAAACAGCTTCGCGGACGTCGCGCGGAAATCCTGAACTCTTCACTTCCACGATAAGGCTGATCGGACGCCCGTCGATAACCATCTCGATCGTGGCGTCTATGCCGCTATCAGACGTACGTTGCCGGTGCTCGTTGTCGATGTACGCGCTTGGGATATCCGCGAGCGTTTCAACGAGTTTATCGATCAAGTCGCGTTCGATCACGCCATTACCCGCAATTTGCTGTACAGCGAATATGCCGGATATAGCGCATATTCAAACAAATCGCTAAATTTAATGTACGCCGAATTTGCGGCTTAGCGCGAATATCGGATTAAATGGGGGACCACCGCCAAGGCCGCCAGACGCGTCTGGCGTAGCCGTACATCGTGCAGAAGTGGACGTTAGCGGTAGATGGGCGTGCTTCACACGCGAAAAATATCGGACCAATGAATCGGTCGGCCTTTCTCGCGTTTAAAGTCAGCCAGGAGAGGCGCAGGAATTACCGGGTCGATTAATCGCCTTGTCCCAGCACCCACGCTCACGAGCCTTCAAGATCACCGGATGCGCCTCTCCATCAGCGCAGGCGCCTTGTACGGCGTCGACGTAGCCGCGGATAAGAGAAGAGACTGATCCAAGCGTTGCAATCGACAGCCGATTTTGCAGCGACCGGAAACGACGCCCAGCCTTTTCAAGGACTTGGAAAATCAAGTTGCACGATGACCGGACTTTGCAAGGCCGATTGCCCTTGACGGACCGGTCGGATCTGGGCCCTAAAACCCGAAGGGGTTTCTCATTGTCTTTGGTGAGGAAACCCAATGCCCCTTTCCCGAAAACCGAAATCGCCAAGCCGCGCAAGCCCGCCGAAGGATTGCCTGACCTTTTCGGCCTGGCCGCCGAAAGTCATGGGTACAGGCGCGGGCGTGCGCCCGGCCTTCTTCCTCGCGCTTGCGGTTGTCGTGCTTTTAGCGATCACGGTCGTCGCTGGCGCTCTGCGGCCCGCCTCGTCGCCTGGTCCACTGCTGGTCGCGCTTTCCAGCTTGATCGCCAAAGCCCCCTAGACGTCTGCGTGATCGGGATTGAGCAATTGTGGCGTGAGCTCCTCGACGGAGGTCAGCAGGGTTGTCCCATAGCGTGTGTCGAGCTTTGCTTGGCGGCTGAGATTCACGAACTGCTTCTCGCCGACGATGATGTCGACAAGCGGAAGCGCCGCGGTGAAGGCGGCCATGTCACGCAGATCGTTCTCGTTGGTCGTGCGGCTTTGATCCTCCAGCCGAACCACCAGCTGGCGCTCGGCCTCCATGATCGGCACGTCGGTGACGAGACTTTTGGCCAGGCTGGCGCCGATGTCTCCCACTCGGCTCCAGGGCAGTCCGAGACCTCGCCCCATGGCGAGAATGTAGTCGATCTCGTCGAGCAGCAACTGGGCGCCATAGGCTCGCAAGCGCAGGGCAAAGCTCTCGTCCGCCAGCCTCTCACGGCGCACGGCTATGCGTGCGAGAAGCGCCTCGGACTCGGCGCTGTAGCGCCGAACGGCCTCCTTGCGCAGGGCCTCGTCGCTGCCAACGAGATAGTCAAACAGCGTCTCCTTGGGACGCTGGCGCAGATAGGCCACCACGGCGTCGGAGACCACGCCCTCAAAGGCGCCCGATGACAGTTCACCGCTGGCCTCGAGCCAAAGGTCGGATACAAACCAATGACCGGTCGGGAGCTCGACCTCGACACCCGTGGCTTCGGTGATCCGGCGCAGCAACATCACTTCCAGCAACCGGCGACGCGAGCGCAACACCCTGCCGCCACTGATGGTCACCTGGACATTGGCCAGGCTGGCGCGACGGACCGGTATATCGATCTTTCTGGTCTCATACTGGTTGGCAAAGCTCATAGGCACGATGATGTGGTCGGCCTGAATGGCGTGGACCACGACCGTGAGCGCGGCATGCTCGCGTGGATGCGCCTCCTTGTCCCAAGCGCCCCGGGCGAGCGCGATCCAGGCGTTCTGATCCAGATAAAGGACTTTAGGCTTGAGGCGCCCGCCATCCTTCGAATGGCCAAGGCCACGCTCGGCCTCGGCCTTCTTCACAGCTCCACCCCGATAATTTCGCTGGCTTGCGAAGCCCGCGGGGCTTGCCCGGACTCGAGACGCTCCAGGAAGTTGCGCCGCGTGCTGACGGTTACCTTTTCACCCAGCTTGGCCAATGCGAATTCCATCGGCACCGGGTTCTTGAACACAAGATGGCTTTCGATCATCGCCGGCGCCAAGACGCCGACGTAGCGACCTAGCTCGGGCAAATGTTCGCCCAGAACATCCACGCGGTCGAGGTGCCGGCGCAGGTAGTCGGGCTTGCCGCCCGTCACCTCGCCCCGGAATTCGGCGAGCTGCTCGGCGATCTCGCTGAGGGTCTTGCGGAATTGGACGTCCTTGCACTCGATGATCAAAATCCGCCCTTCGCCCGCGCGCCAGGCCAGGACATCGACGTCCCCATAGTTTCGATCCAGGGACTTGCGCAGGATCTTGGATACCTTGACCTCGGTTTCGACCTGCCAGCCTTCCGCTCGCAGCATCTCGGCGACAAGCGACGAAAAGGCGGCACCGCGCTTGTCGGCAATGCGGCCCTGCCACGAGCGCATCGGCTTGCCCAACTGCCAGTCGGGAAAGCCGCCCTCGTAGAAGTTCTGGACGCTGTAGCCGAGGCTTTGCCGCAAGAGACCTGGCGCCACGAGCAGCGTCGGATCCTCCGCGTCGTCGAGTTGCAAGAGCGGGCGGCGAAGCGGACTTAGGCGGCGGCGATAGCGCCAAGCCTGGATATCCCGCTGATCGAATCCATCAGGAGTCTCGCGCCAACTGGCGCGTGGCCGCAGGGCAAGGACCTCCATCACCCCGGCGAAGGCCTCGGCGCCGAGGCGGCGCCCACCGCGCTGTAGTCCAGCCAGTTCGCTCCGCTTGATCGGGAAGACCACCTTGCCCTTGCGGACGCCAAGGTCCTCGACGACGTCGACGAAAAAGCGGACGTCGTCGAACGACAGGCCCCACTCGTCGGCGAGCGCGTCATAAAACCGCTTGTCCTCGGCCTTTTGCGTCGTTGGGACGACCTCGGGCTTTTCCAGATGTTCGGCGTAGCGCTCGATGTTCGCATCGACGCCCACGTCGCTGAAGGCGCGCGCGAACGGCGCCAGGACGCCGTCCATCTCGCCGAGTCGAAGCTGAATGTCGCCGAGCGGCGAAATCTTGATCCATGGGGCCAGGACGTCCCATCGGATCGCTCCCGACCAGCCGCCCAAGGCGTGTACGAGGCCAATTTTCGCCATGAGCCGGGAAAGGTCTAGGGCGCCTGGCGCGCGACCGCCCTCAATCGGGCAAGCGCAGATGGCCATCTCGATCAGGAGCCGGGAGGTCTGCGAAACCTCGGCGCGTTCGGACGACTTTTCGGCGATGACCGCCCGCGCTGCGTCCTTGTCCTTTCGCAGGGCCAGCACCGCGGCTGCGGTACGCTTCCAGCGGCTAGACTCGGCGGCGGCCGTCTCGTGGTTATAGAGCAGGGCGCTGACGAGCGCGGTGCGGTCGAACGCTCGAAGTTCCTCGCAAAGGCTATCCTCGAGGGAAGCGACCATTGCATTGAGGAACGAGATGCAATCGGCCTTGCCCTCGACCATGTTGCCTTGGCCAGGCTCGCGCACGCGCCAGGCAAGCCCAAGCCTGACCATCGCGTGGTCGTGCTCGTCGATGATGATCGCGTCGTCGAGAAGATCTTCATGGACGAAGTCGGTGAAGCTCCTCGCCGCAAACGCATGGCGATGGCGCGCCCTGAGGTTCGGGACGATCTCGTCGACGAGCGCCCGCTCGGCGTCCGGCGCCAATGGCCTGCCCGCCAGTTCGGCGACCGATCCCACGATCGCGCCGACCAGGGCCTGCTCGGCAATGTTGTCGACGTTGAAGCCGCCGGCCTCGAAGTCCTCGCCGGCGACGAGATGGATTGTCCGCCCATCTTCCCCGATGCTCCAGGACAGCGCGGCGCGGATGATGGGATAGTCCAGCCGGGTTTCCGCGGTCGATCGCTCCCTGGCCGCTTCCACGAAGTCGGCGTCGATCAGCAAGCTTGTCGGCAGCAGCGGGAACGCTCGCTCGAGGATCGGCGCGGCCCGGATGATCCAGGTCATCACCATCTTCCAATAGTCGCCCGCAGGACCGGCGGGCACGTCGTCGGGAACCCTCACATCGAACCACCAGGCCCGTTGTCCGGAGAGGAAGAGACCGGCTGTCCCCCGGCGCGAGCGAGGCTCGTCGTCGACATAAAGAAGATGCTCGTCGTCCTCCGCGAACAGTCGGTCCTTGAAGCGCCGCACCTTGCGCCACTGGCCGGCGACATCCCTTTGCATGTGGACGTCGTAGTGGACGGCCACTTCATGCCGCAGGTCGAGCAATGCATTCTGGGGGATCGCCAGCATGGCTGCGTGGTCGCGATCGGCGAAGCCCTCCGGCAATCCATTCAGCGGGACAAGATGCCCGCCCTGGGACCTGGCCCAGGCGACCAGGTTCACCAAGCCATTGATGTTCTGGAGTCGCACGCCGTTGGCGAGCATGGCGGCCTTGGCGTCGCGTAGCCGCCAAAGCGAGATCGTCTCGAAGCCCGGCGCCCAGGCCAGGGTCTCCAGCTCCGGGGCGGAGGCGACCTCGATGCGCCAATCCGGTCCGACGTTGCGGGGGACCTGGTATCCCGCGGCTCGCCCAACCCCACAACTGACAGCGAGGGTGATGCCATCGACGAACCCAGGCCGGGCCTTGGCGAACGCTTGCGCGGCCTTGATCGACGCCTCGATTTCAGCCGCGGCTTGTCCCGGGTCGGGACTACCCCAGGAAAGCCCGCTTTCCTCGATCCCTTCCAGGGTGTCGAGGACGAGCAAGAGATGGAGATAGCGACCGGTGTCGATCTCGATCGTGCCGGTCGCCAAGGCCGAGGTCTCGGTCCTGTGGAAGTAGAGCCTGGCCGAGGTCCCCGGCGCCAGGGGCGTTTGCGAGAAGAGGTCGAGGTACTCGCGCCCGAGCGCCTCCAGGAAAACTTCCAACTCCCCACGGGCGCCCATCTCACCGAGCACATGGTGGCGGATGGCGCCGCTCATGACACTCGGCAACAGGACGAAGAGCTCCTCGTTCTTGAGGACGAGCGGGCGCTTCTCCAGTGGCGAGCCGCCCAGTTCGCCCTCGACCAAGTCCTTTCGCGCCCGCAGGTCGAAGTAAAACGGGGCCAAGGCTTCGACATCGATGCCTGCCTCTGCCAACTCGTCCTTCGTGAAGCGGACGCGTTGCTGTAGCGCGGCAAGGTCCGTGAGAATCTCATCCGAGATGTCGTCCTGAGGTATGGCCTCACCCAGATCGTACCGTTGCAGGCCCGCGCGCTCGCATACGAGGTCCGACAAGCGCAGCATCGCAATCGTGCTGGCGCGCAGGTTCACGTAGAACTGCTCCCGGGGCAGCCGGGAGAGCGCGCCTATGAACCGTTGCAGGAAGAAGCCCGCGGATTCAGCGATCCCCTCCAGGACCCGGAAGCCTCCGACAGGCGTCCGAACCAAGGCCACGAACACATCTTCCGCGGGGTCTTCGAGCCGACCTGCCCGCCCCTCGCCGGCGACCTGGAACATCCGCGCCAGTTCACGGCCTGTCGGCTTGGCCAGGCCACGGCCTAGAGCGAGGGCCTGATGGACGAGCATCTCCAGCCGACAGCAGTTGCTCTGCAGCCCCGGCTCCGTCAGCAGCGACCCGAACGCGGCGGCGGTGGCGAGTGCGTGGTTCTTGGACAGCGCCTTTCGAAGCCAGGCGCTATCGACTGCGAGACTACACATTGCCCTTTGCATGTCCGCCATGCTGGCAAGTCCGCGAAAGGCCTCAAGGTCCAGGATACCGTCAGCAGGCCTTGCCATGCGCGTCCGCAACCCCATTCCCGCCCCGCCCAGCGCGATGGCGCCCAGGCACGCTACGGCGATTCCACGTCAAAAGCGGTCGCGTCGCGGCGACCATCACGACCTTCGGTCGCACCCGACCGACTTGAAACCGGACGGCCTGTTCCTGGTGAAGGTCGGCGGGCTTTTCCCCCCGCTGGACCAGGGCCGTACGGTGGCCCTAGTTGTTAAAGGCTGTGGCGCCGCCGGCTGAGAGAGGCGTCGTTACGCACGCGAGGTCGGCCCTATCCCTCACCCGCTGATATGCAGCCTTCATGATTGACGACTGCGTTGAGGCCAAGCCTGCGAGCGCATATGCGTTCGCCAGTGTCTCGAACCTCTCGCGGTATCTCGACGCCTTATAGGGGCTCGAAATGTCGTTCAGCATCTCGGCGGTCACGTACCCATGCTGGATATAAAGCTGGCGTAGATGGTCGATCATCTCCGCGTCGGTGGCTCGCCGCACCACAGGCTTTGGAACAGTAGGACCAAGGGCTGCGGTGACCCTCGCGCCAGTACGTCGCCGCTCCCGTGTGCCGGACGGTAGTGCACTGGCCTCATACGCCTTCGTCAGCGATCCAAATCGCCAGCGGTAATAGCGGGCCGGATGAGGCCCCTCAGCGTTGATCAGCCTCGCGCTTATCGCGCCGTGCTTATCCCAGATCGCTCTAAGGCCGTCCGTAAGTTCGGAGACGGGGTGATCAACAGGCCGCTGTCTGGCGTATGGCTTGTAATCCTCGAACCCGACAAGGCGGAAGGCCGCCCGAAGGGTCTTGAAGCGACGAATGTAGCTATGCGCAGACGCGCAGCTTGGGTCCTGATTGATGATCTTCGTCGACAGCGTGCCATGTTCAGCAAACAACCGGGCCAAGTCGGCCAACAGCTTCTCGGTCGTGACGTGGCCTTTGCGGGTGGCCTCCATGTGACCCTGCGCCCGCCAGAACAATTCCTCGGGGATCAGGGGGTCCATGATTTTGGTCACCACCCAACGATCTTCAGGCAACCGCACGACGTTGCCCAAGTTCGAAGCCGTTTTGCCGAAGACGTACTCGCCGATGTAGAGGCGGCTGCTCAGGATTGTCTGGATCGCAAGCGGCTTGAACAGCGTACCGGCTCGGCGTTTGCCGCTCCCATTCAGGCGACGTGCAATGGCTTGAAAGGAAAGCTTGTCGTCGACGTAGAGTTTGAAAATGCGCCTGACCAGCGCGATCTCCGAGGGCGGGCCTGGCACGAGGATGGTTCGGTCGGTGTTGACCCGTTTGTGTTGCCCACGCTTGAGGAGACCGCGCTGGCGACCGTCCTCGTCGATCAGCATCCGCCTAAGTCCTAAGGGCGCAAAGCCTCCTTGCTTGAAGCCAAGCGATGCTTGCAAGCGCTGTGCGCGAGAAACCTTCGCCGATAGCTCCCGGCTATACTCGGCCGCCATGACACGTTTCATGTGCTTCATGATGGAAGACATGGGCGAGCCATCGTTTTCAAAGGGCTCGGCGCAGTAGCGGACGGGTATCCCGGCCTGTCGGCAGATGAACTCGTAGTGGGCTGATTGGTCCACGTCTTGGAAGCGCCCCCACCGGCTCACGTCCAGCACGAGGATTTCGCGGAACCGTGGCCTCCCCTGGAGAACCTCGCCCAGCAAACGCTTCAGCCCTTTGCGGCCGTTCAGGCTCAAGCCGCTTTTGCCGGGGTCGATGAAGGTCTCGACGATGGTGTAGCCTCGCAGAGCGGCATAGGCAGCGATGGCCACGCGCTGGTTCTCAAGCGAGTAGCGCTGGTGCTCGGTGGACATCCGAAGGTACTGCGCCGCAGGGACAACCTTTTCACACATCAACTCATTCGGCATCGACTGACTCCTCCCCCCCGGGGCTTCACGCTGCCCCTTTTTCAGCGGCGCCCATCCCGCACTTCAGATCGGAAGGCAGTCCTCCTGGCGGAGGTCACGGATCCGGGCGTCGCCACAGTCTCTAGTGCCGGCGCGACATGAAGGCCGCGTCTAGCAAGGGCCCGGACCGGATCTCGACGTCCCACCTCGCGGCGTCGCCGACTGGATGCGCGCTGCACACCAGCGCGGTGCGGACTGGCTCGCTATCGTCCTCGAGCGTTGCGTAGAGGAACAGGGCGCGCCCAGACCCGCCGCCCAGCGCGGCGAAGTAGGCGTGGGCGGCCGCGTTGAAGATGGGCACGCTGGCCGACCACGGCGCGGTGAAGCTGGCGAGGACCACCGGCTCCTGGCCGGTCTGCTCGACGATGTCGTAGGCGAACATGGGTGCTCCGATCAAACCTCCCATAGACGCGCGAGCTGGCTTCCGCCCCGGTCCACATTCCCGCCCGACAAGCGCGTCGCCGCATCCCGGCCGCACTCGCGTCAGGGCGGCTCGATCGGGCCGCCGACCGACTGGTCGAGCGAGGCGGCCGCGATGATGGCCCGGAACTCATCCAGGATTTCCGGATGGCGGCCGCGCATGTAGCGTTCGATCTCGGTGTTTCCGACGAGGCGCGAGAGGTAGCCCGAGGCGATGACGAGGTGCAGGACGTCGTCGCCGTAGGAGACTTCCAGCGCCTTGAAGTCCTTGGTCAGGGATTCCATCTCGCGCTCCATCCGCGCCATCTGGTCGGCGGTCATGCCCGCGACCTTCTTAGGCTTGCTGGCGTTGGCGAGGTCGGACTGGCGGGTGGCGGCCAGGAGCGCCTTGGCGTAGGCGGACGTGAAGTTGCCGGCCGAGATCATCAGCTCAGCCACCTCGATCTGCCTCAGCGGCTTCATCTTGCGCAGGGCGTCGAAGGCGACGGGATTGACCGCGCGGTCCTTGAGCAGCTCGACGACTTCCGGGGCCACGCCGTCCAGGAGGCTTCGGCGGCGCTTGATGGCCTTGACGTCGACATCCAGGGCCCGGGCGAGCTTCTCCTCGGGCACGCCGCGCTCCAGGGCCCGCACGATCATGAAGTGCTCCTGGATGGTGGCCAGGCGGTTGACCCGCTTGTTGTAGGTGAAGGCCTCGTCGTCGTCGGCCACCAGGCAGCGGGTCTCGCCGTGACCCAGGGTCTTGAGGATGGCCAGGCGCACATGGCCGTCCAGCAACATGAAGGCGCCCTGGCCAGGCGAGCGGACCACCACCAGCGGCTCGATCACGCCCACCTCGGCGACAGACTGGGCGATGCGGCGGTACTTCAGCGAGGCAACCACCTTGTCGGGGAGCTTCCGCATCGGGAGGATCTCGTCCAGGCGCAGCACCACCATCCGCCGTTCGAAGGCGGCCTTGACGGGGACCATGCTCAGGCCTCCGTCACGCCCAGGCGCTCGGCCAGGGGCTTGGGAAGCGTGTGCATGGCCTCGGCGCGCAGCAGGGTGACGAAGTTCTCGTCGTCGAGCAGGCGGCGCAGGCCGTTGACGACGAACAGCAGCCGGCTCTGGGCCAGGGAGGCCTTCTTTATCATCAGTTTCTGGCGGTCGGTCTCCTTGCGGTAGGCGCGCACCAGGGAGTCGGCGGTGACCCGCAGGCGCGAGGTCGCGCTAGGTCCCCGCGAGCCGCTGTGGCCGGCCTTGCCGCTGGTGCGGCGCTGCTCGATGATCCGGCGGATGGCGATCATCTGGTTGCCCGGCAGGGCCTTCTGCTCATAGGCGTCGGCCAGGGCGCCCTGAAGCTCGTGGTCGCCGGCCTTGGCGATCTCCATGGCGATGGTGTGGGGGATGACGCCCCGCTCGACCGCGTTGATCAGCCGGTCCTCGCCGTTCTCCAGCAGAAAGCAGATCGCCCAGATGTATTCGGGGCTGAAGTCGGTCTTGCGGGCGATCTCGGAGACCGAATAGCCGCGGTCCTTGAGCGCGCCGATCTCGCGCACAAGTTCCAGCGGCGTGCGCTGGCGGCGGGCGAGGTTCTCCACCAGGCTCATCACGTAGCAGTCCTCGACCGAGGCCTCCATGACCACCGCCGGGATCTCGTCCTGGCCCAGGGCGATGAAGGCCTCCATCCGGCCCTGCCCGCAGATCAGGTCGTAACCGCCGTCCTCGCGCGGACTGACGGTGATCGGCTTCTTGAGGCCGAGGTTGGCGATGCTGGTGACCAGCTCCTGGAAGATCCTGCGGTTGCGCGAGCGCGGGTTGAGGACGGTGATGCTGGAGATCGCGATCGACCGGATGGTCTCGGAAGGATCGGTCATGCCGCCAGCCTCAGGTCGGTGCGGCGGGTCAGGTCCAGGAAGCCGTCCAGGCTGTCGTGGCGATAGGCGTCGAGGAACACCCCGTTGTCCTCGCCCAGGTGCAGGCGCGCCGCGCTCCCCAGGTCGATCCACGGCAGGAGGTAGTAGTCGCCCACGGCCTCGTTGCCGGGGGCCATGCGGGCGGCGATGGTGATGTCGGGGCGAAGGCCCGTGTCGAGCCGGATTTTCCAGCGGTTGCGCCCTTCAAGCGAGGCGCAGCGGACGATCGACAAGGAGGCGGTGAACTCCTCGTTGATGGTCAGCAGGTCGGTGGCCGGATCGACGCGGACCTTCGCGCCCAGGGCCCGGATGCCGGCGACCGTCTGCTCGACCACGCGCGGGTGCAGGGCGCGCAGGGCGCGGTTGGTCTCCAGGTAGCGGTAGTCGCGGTCGGTGGCGTAGCCCACCAGCTGGTAGGCGCGCACCAGGCTGCCGAAGCGGCTGCGGTAGGTGGCGCTGGACGGCATGTCCTCGACTTCGTCGATGATCAGGCCCGAGAGGCACCCGCGCTCCCCCAGCAGCGTCGTCAGCCGCTCCAGCAGTTCGGTGTCGGTGAAGCGGCGGCTGCGCTCCTCGATGATGCGCTGGGCGGCGATGAAGAAGTCGGGGTCGACGATGCCTTCGAAGGCGCCGTCTGACCGCACCCACTGGTCGGGCTCGTTGACCACGCGCTTCTTCTTCAGCTTGAAGGAGACGCGGTTGTAGACGTTGTTGCCGACGTACTTCTCATTGGTCAGCACCTGGTGGACGGTGCCGCGCGTCCACGGGCGGTCGAGGTCGGTCAGCACGCCCTCGCCGTTCAGCAGGATGGCGATCTCGCGCTCGGAGCGCCGGTGGAGCACGAACTGCCGGTAGATCCGGTTGACCACCTCGACCTCCTCGGCGGGACCGGGGGTCAGCACCACCCGGTCGGTCTGCAGGCTCTTGTGCTCGCCGCGCGACAGCAGCGCCTTGGGCTGGCGGTGCTCGTCGACCAGCAGGCGGCGCAGGCCAAAGCCCGCCGGGCCGCCCTGGCGGAAGCCGAGGTTGATCAGCCGGCACTGGCCGATGAAGACCTTGGCCGACAGCTCGCGGCAATACTCGCCGGCCATGGCGCGCTTCATGCTCTTGATGATCGTGGCGCTGAGACTGCCGTCGTTCTCGAACTGCTCGGCGCAGTAGTGGACGACGATGCCGGCCTCGCGGCACTGGAACTCGTAGTAGGCGCTTTCGTCGGCGTCCTGGAAGCGGCCCCAGCGGCTGACGTCGTAGACCAGGATCGCCTCGAAATCGGCCCGGCCGCCGCGAACATCAGCGATCAGTTGCTTGAGCGCGTCACGGCCCTCCAGCTTGAGGCCGCTCTTGCCCTCGTCGGCATAGGTTCGGACGATCTCGAAGCCGCGGCGGGCGGCGTACTGGTCGATGATCTCGGCCTGGTTCTCGGTGGAATACTTCTGGTGGTCCGTGCTCATGCGCACGTAGCGGGCGGCGCGCACGGCCACGCCGCGGAAATCCGCGTTCGTCTCGATATCCATCAGGGGAAACACCCGCCTCACACGTCTTCAGGAGCCTTGGAGCCGTTCGGCTCCGTCCAAACCCTAGGTCGGATGGTGTGGGTATGTCGCGTTCGCAGAAGGACCGAAAACTTCGGTCAAATACGGAAAAACCTTTCCCCGAGACCAGCGCCGAGGGCTTTGATTTCACCACCGCGATCGCCCAGGCGCTGCGCCGCCAGTACGGCCACAGCCCGGCGGCCGTGAAGACCGTCGTGCGCCTGACCCGGACCAATCCGCGGTCAGTGCGAAACTGGTTCGCGGCCAACAACGGCCCCAACGGCGAGAACCTCGTCGAACTCGTGCGCCATTCCGAAGAGGTGTTGGAGACGGTCTTGCAACTGGCCGGCCGTCACGACCTCGTCACCGCCCGCAAGCTGGCCGGGGCGCGCGAGAAGCTGCGGGAGATGCTGGAGATGATCGACGACCTCCAGTCTGGGCAGACCTAAACCGGTCTCATTGTCAGCCCGTTCTTTTAGCAAGTTGTCCGAGCGGAGGATCCGCCGGACCAATGAGCAGGCGAAAGCATCCAACTGCTCCAGTCCAGCCAGGCAAAGGTTGACGCGACACCGATTGCCGATCCAACCCACCGCCGGCAGAGTGGACGCCATGAACGGGTTCAAAACGCTCGGCGGGTTTGCGCAGGATCGTTGGAGGGAGCGGAGTCGCTTGGTGCGGGAGCGCTATCAGCTCGCCGTCCGCCCGATCTACACGGCGTTGCCGAACGGTCGTCCCAAGCAATTTGGTAGCGGCGTGCTGGCGGAAATCGATGGAGAACGATGCTTGGTCACGGCCGCGCACGTGCTTGACGAACAGACTGGGCACTTTCTCGGCGCACCGCCAATCCTGCTCCCGCTCAACCTGAAGTTTGACGCCACAGTGCGGGTGGAAGGGAAGCGCACTAGTGACCACGTTGACGTCGCCGTCGCTCGGCTTGACGCGGCCAGCGTGGAAGCGACCAGAAATCTACCTTTCGTGCAAATGGCAGACCAGTTGTCGGAGCCACCGACGGGGCAACGCATGTTCCTCGTGATGGGCTACAGGTCCTCGAGAAATCGCGCACCACTTCCCGGCCAGGAGTCGATGACTCCGGAGATCTGGTCCTACCGCGATGTAGCGACCTCGGTTCCCGACGCCTCGTCGCGCCTGGGCGGCGGCAGCGAGAATTTTGGTATCGCCTATCCGAAATACGGCTTCAGGCTGAACGGTGAGAAGGTACCCAACGCAGATCCCGCTGGTGCGAGCGGGGGCGCTATCTTTGATCTCGGCTCGGTCGCGGAGCTTGATTTGCTGGGCCTTGGAACATCATTCCGGCCACGATTGGCGGGCATCTTCATAGAGTGTCGAAAGCGAACCTTGATCGGCACGCACATCGATACGATCCACGGCATCCTGAGACGAGCTGCCGATGAAGTCCGCGCGCCGCCGATCACGGACATACGCACAGGCGAAGATCAGCCCGTGAGCGACGCAGAGGCTCAGCCCAGCGACACGAGCGATGGTAGCTGAAAACGCCAGTGCCGGACCAAATATCTACGAGACACCACAATCCGTAAGTCCGCGTGCCGACCAAGCCTTGGGCGACCTCGCCGTGCCGGTGATCGCGGGAGCACCAAAGGCGGCTTTAACGCCCCCACGCCACCGGCGAGGCGGTCCACACGGCCGCAGGCGCGGTCAAGACGCTACTCGGCATCGAATTAGCGTTGGCGACAATCCCGTTGAGCTTGTGCTGAAAGATGCCGCCGCGCGGGATTTCGATCACGCCCGAAGACCACCAGAGTCCGTCAATCGTCGGGTCCTGGTTCGCCAGGATCGCCGCACAGGCCTCCAGACTTGCCTGCTTGAGCGTGATCCCTTCAGGCGGCTCGCCCCCGTCGACAAGGCCCAACCCAGAATAGCCGCGCTGCGTCAGCACGCCGTCGGAATTCGCAAAGCTGTAAGCCTGGGCGGCCGCAAGCACCTCAACGCTTCGCTCAGCCAGCAGCAGGTCGACATCGATCAAACGCAGTTCGTCGCCGTCGGCCCTGACCAGTTCATAAATTTCGCCAGAACGATGGCGGGTCCAGTGGTGCGGATCGAGCGAGACCGAAAATAATCCATGCTCGAAATGCCATTGCCGGGTCACGGTGTGGGGCATCCCCACGACAGTACTGGTCTCAGTGAACGTCAGCTCGCCCAGATGGTAGACGCAGGGCAGAGTGACCAAGGGAATGAGGGTGTCGGCGGCCATTGGATGCTCCGGAAGCAATTGGATGGACGCATGGAGCATCCCGATCAGGAAATTTGGCGTCTGGCCGGGGCGTTGGAAAGTCGTGCGATGACCCCAAGGGTTTTAGCGCGGGCGCTTGAACATGCCACTCGGCGCCTCGGTCAGACGAGACTGGGTTAGCGCCGTCCCGACCCAAGGTCAAAGCCGCACAGGCCGTGCCGGCGCGATGCGGCGAACCGCTGAGCGTGAAAGCTTGACCTTGGCCCCTGCTACGCCAAGCATGGTCGCGGAGGCGGCTAATGCATCACGAAGCGGTTGGAGGCGATGGCCGCCGGACCGAACTGAAATGTTGGGATCCATGGTTTCGCGAGGTAGGGCGTACGCGCAACGCATTCGCCAAGGTGATGGGCTTTGATCCCATGATCAATGAAACCGCCAGCATGGGTGTTCTCGCCTCGGCGGCGACGAAGGCGGGCATGCTGGCGTTGACCGAGTACGTCTGCCGAAAGCGATCCCCGCAGGATGGCCGCCGCTTTCGCAACGGGCGGGCCGATCTCTGGATCTACCACGCCGGCAAGGACCGTTCGTGGGCGTTTGAGGCCAAGCAAGTCCAATGCACGCCGCGGATGAGACTGAAAACACTTCGCGCAAAGCTGGACGAAGCGCGTCGAGACGCCGCGGACATCCCCCATTGGGAAGCCAAACATCGTTTTGGCATGCTGGTGATGACGCTACCGCCAGGCGATCTGAGCGAGGCGACGCATAAAGCGATCGATAGCCTGGTGGATGGTAGCTTCGCGGCTTTCCGGATTGATGGCGGCGAGGTTGCGAGCCTCGTTGTCATTGATCGGGCCCTGCGGCCAAGGAAGGCGGCCGCGAAGGCGCATACCGAGGGAGTCGGCGCTTAGCCTCTGATCTGGTCGAACGGCCCCGCAGCATACGCCGCCGCCTGTCTTTGCACGCCAAGCCGCGATGGATGCGAAATTGCCCTGGCCGAGCCGCCTGGCCTCTCCCTTCATCATGTCCATGCAGGGTTCGAAGGTCCTTTGGCTTACGGTCATCCTGGTTGGCGGCGTCGCGCTCTGCGGGGTGTGGTGCGCCACGCAATGGACAGCCAGCGCGCTCGGCGACCAGGCGGGACTGGGTCCACCTTGGTTCGTCCTGGCGGGCCGGCCGGTCTATTCGCCGCTGGCCTTCTTCTGGTGGTGGTTCGTCTACGACGCCTATGCGCCGGCCATCTTCCTGCGCGGCGCGACCATCGCCGCGGGCGGTGCGATCCTGTGCGTCGCCCTGGCCATTGCCCTGTCGGTGTGGCGTGGACGCGAGCAGCATCGCGCCTCGACGTTCGGCACCGCCCGCTGGGCGACCAGCAAGGAGATTCGCGCGGCGGGCCTGCTGGACGACGACGGGGTCGTGCTGGGCCGCTTCCACCAGGACTACCTGCGCCATGCCGGACCCGAGCATGTGCTGTTTTTCGCGCCCACCCGTTCGGGCAAGGGCGTGGGCGCGGTCATCCCGACCCTGCTGACCTGGCCAGGCTCGACGATCGTCCACGACATCAAGGGCGAGAACTGGACCCTGACGGCGGGGTTTCGCACCGGCCTCGGCTCGGTGCTGCTGTTCGATCCGACCAACCTGGCATCCTCGGCCTACAATCCGCTTCTGGAGGTACGGCCCGGCGCGACCGAGGTGCGCGACGTACAGAACATTGCCGACATCCTGGTCGATCCGGAAGGCAGCCTCGACAAGCGTAGCCATTGGGAGAAGACCTCCCACGCCCTGCTGGTCGGGACGATCCTGCACGTCCTCTACGCCGAGCCGGACAAGACCCTGGCGGGGGTCGCCACCTTCCTGTCGGACCCGCGCCGCTCGATCGAGCAGACGCTGGCGGTGATGATGCGCACGCCGCATCTGGGCGAGGCTGGCCCCCACCCCGTCGTCGCCAGCGCCGCGCGGGAGCTTTTGAACAAGAGCGACAACGAACGCTCGGGGGTGCTCTCCACGGCCATGACCTTCCTGGGCCTCTACCGCGACCCGGTGGTCGCGGCCGTGACGGCCCGGTGCGACTGGCGCATCGCCGACCTGGTTGCCGATCCTTGCAGCCTCTACCTGGTGGTCCCGCCGTCGGACGTCAGCCGCACGCGGCCGCTGATCCGGCTGATCCTCAACCAGATCGTCAGACGACTGACCGAAAGCCTCGAAGGCGTCGGCGAGCGCCAGAAGCTTCTCCTGATGCTCGACGAGTTGCCGGTCCTGGGGCGCCTCGACTTCCTGGAGAGCACCCTGGCCTTTATGGCCGGCTACGGGGTGCGGGCCTTCCTTATCACCCAGTCGCTGAACCAGATCGAGCGCGCCTACGGGCCCAATAACGCCATCCTCGACAACTGCCACGTGCGAGTCTGTTTCGCAGCCAACGACGAACGGACAGCAAAGCGCATTTCGGAGGCCCTGGGCACGGCGACCGAGGAACGCGCGATGCGCAACTACGCCGGCCACCGCCTTTCCCCCTGGCTCGGGCACCTGATGGTGTCCAAGGCCGAGTCCGCGCGGGCCCTGCTGACGCCCGGGGAGATCATGCAGCTGCCGGCCGATGAGGAGATCGTCATGCTGGCCGGCGTCGCCCCCATTCGGGCGCGCAAGGCGCGGTATTTCAAGGATCCGCGTCTTGCTGGGCGCATCCTGCACCCGCCAGCCCCAGGCCGCTTCGCGGCGACGGCCGCAAACGGCTGGTCCAGCCGTCCGGCGCTCGCCGCCGCAGCCCCGGCCCCGGCCCCGGCCCAGGTCTTCTCCGAGACCGGGTCGGATGGCGAAGGACCAAATCCCCGCGCCCTGACGCCCTCCCTGGATCCGCCAGAGCCGTCGCCGGATGTCGACGAGTTCGCCTTCGACGATGGGCCGATCGACGATCTGGCCGCGCTTGAAGCGCGTCGCCTCGACCGGCGCCTGGCCGGAACCGCCCGGCAGGCGGCGATGGATCCCGACGATGGCGTGGAGCTTTAGCGATGCGGGTCAAGCACACCTTCCGTTTGCCGCCGGCCCTTGGGGCGCGTCTGGCCGAATACGCGCTGCGGCGGCGGATCTCCCAGGCTCTGGTCGTGGAGGCGGCGCTGGAGAGCTTCCTGTCGCCCGACGGCGCCGAACAGTTGGAGGCCGCGCTCAGCCGGCGCTTGGATCGTCTGTCGCGGCAGGCCGATCGGATCGAGCAGGTCGTCGGGATCGTGCTGGAGGCGCTGGGCCTGTTCGTCCGCTTCTGGCTGGCCAACACGCTGGCCCTGCCGGAAGCGGCCCTGCCCGCCCAGCAGGCCAAGGGTCGCGAGCGCTATCAGAACTTCCTGACCAGCCTGGGGCGGCGGCTCGCGAAGGGTCTGAGCCTGCCGCAGGACATCGCCGCCCAGAAACAGCCGATCGACGAAGAGCCCGAGAGCTAGGCCTCGTCGTCCCGATCCAAGGCTCCCATGGCGCGCAGCCCCTCCAACTGGTGGACCGCCGCGCTGTGGATCACGCCTTCGAGCGCGGTGCAGGCCAGGTCCAGCTCGGCGACGTCGTTGCGGTAGCGCACGACCAAGGCCGCCCCCAGCATCTCCGCCAAGCCGTCGATTACGACCGTCAGATCCTGCGGATCGCGGTTGGCCAGGGCAAGCTGCGAGAGCACCAGCGCACGAAGTTTCATCGTGAAATCCATGCTCGCCTCCTGAACCCAGGATTGTACGGCGAGCGCGATCGGACAAGCCGCCTCGGCGCGGTCGTGTTCGCTTTTCGCCAGCGCCTGTCTTTGCACGCCAGCATTCTCCGGGCGCTAAACGCTTGTTGCGCCTTACCAATTTCGGTCCTGTCTAGGGAGCCTCACGCCCGGCCCGCCGGGCTTTCCAGAGGCTTCCGACCGTGTCGGCACTCCCTTCAGCCACCGACGCCCTCGTCCGCGCCGGACGGATGTTACGAGCCGCCCTGGGCGCGGACGTGCGCACCTGGCTCGCCCAGGACGACGTCGTCGAGGTGATGCTGAACCCGGACGGCCGGCTCTGGGTCGACCGGCTCGGCGAAGGGCTCTCCGACACCGGCGTCACGCTCGACGCGGCGGAGGGCGAGCGGATCATCCGCCTGGTCGCCCATCATGTCGGCGGCGAGGCCCACGCGCGCAGTCCGCGCATCTCCGCGGAGCTGCCGGACTCCGGCGAGCGCTTCGAGGGCCTTCTGCCGCCTGTTGTCGCCGCCCCGACCTTTGCGATCCGCAAGCCGGCCATCCGCGCCGTCAGCCTCGCCGACTATGTCGATCAGGGCGTGATGAGCCGGGCGCAGGCCGATGCGCTCTGCGCCGCCGTCGCCTGGCGGCGCAACATCCTGATCGCCGGCGCCACGGCCAGCGGCAAGACCACCCTGGCCAACGCCCTCCTGGCCGAACTGGCCGGCACGGACGAACGCGTCGTCGTCCTAGAAGACACGATCGAACTGTGCTGCCCCGCGCCCAACACCGTGGCGCTGCGCAGTAAGGATGGCGTGGCCTCCCTGACCGAGCTGCTGCGCTCGACCCTGCGGCTGCGTCCCGACCGGATCATCGTCGGCGAGGTCCGCGGCCCAGAAGCGCTGGACCTGATCAAGGCCTGGGGCACCGGCCACCCCGGCGGGGTCGCCACCGTCCACGCCGGCACGCCGCTGGGCGCGATGCGCCGCCTCGAACAGTTGATCGCCGAAGCCGCCGCGACCGTGCCGCGCGAGCTGATCGCCGAGACCGTCGAGATCATCGCGGTTCTCACCGGCCGCGGGGCCGCGCGCCGCCTCACCGATCTTGTCGCTGTCCAGGGCCTGACCGCCGGCGGCTACGCCTTCGCCCCCCTTGGAGATGCTCCATGACGACCCCTCGCGCGGCCGAGGGCCGCCTGCGCATGCGTCTTTCCGGCCGCCTGCTCGACCTCTGCTGCCGCGCCACGATCGGCGCCGCCGTCTTCCTCTACGCCGCGCCGGCTCGGGCCGCCGGGTCGTCGATGCCGTGGGAAGCCCCGCTGCAGTCGATCCTGGAGTCGATCGAGGGACCCGTCGCCAAGATCGTGGCGGTGATCGTCATCATCGTCACGGGCCTATCCCTGGCCTTCGGCGAAACCTCCGGGGGCTTTCGGCGGCTGATCCAGATCGTCTTTGGTCTGTCGATCGCCTTCGCGGCCTCCAGCTTCTTTCTGTCGTTCTTCTCGTTCGGCGGCGGCGCACTGATCGCAGAGGCCGTGAGCATGACGACCGCGAGCCAGCCCGCATGAGCGGCCAGGATCTGCCGGCAGGCTATTTCGCCGTCGTCCACCGCGCGCTGGTCGAGCCGATGCTGCTGGGCGGCGCGCCACGCACGGTGGCGATCGCCAACGGCACCCTGGCCGCCGCCGTCGGCCTAGGCCTTCGGCTATGGCTTGTGGGTCTGGCCCTCTGGCTGATCGGTCACGCCCTGGCGGTCTGGGCCGCGCGGTATGACTCGCAGTTCGTCGAGGTCGGACGCCGGCACCTGCGCTATCCGCCCTATCTGCGGGTCTGACGGCGATGATGGCGCTCAAGCCCTACGCCGATCCAACGCCGCATCTGGCCGACTTTCTCCCGTGGGCCGCGCTGGTGGCACCCGGCGTGGTGCTCAACAAGGACGGCTGCCTGCAGCGAACGGCGCGCTTCCGCGGACCGGATCTCGACAGCGCCACACCGGCCGAACTGGTCGCCGTCACCGCACGGCTTAACAACGCGCTGCGCCGTCTGGGCTCAGGTTGGGCGCTGTTCGTCGAGGCCCGGCGCGATCCGGCCGCAGGCTATCGCCAAGACCGCTTTCCCGACACGGCCTCGGGCCTGGTCGACCTGGAGCGCCGCGAGCAGTTCGCCGAGACCGGCGCTCATTTCGAGAGCCGTTACTACCTGACCTTCGTCTGGCGGCCGCCGGCCGAGGATGTCGCCCGCGTCAGCGGCCTGATGATCGAAGGCCGGGCCGAGCGCGGCATGGACGCCTGGGAACAGACCGAGAGCTTCCTCCAGCGCACCGATCGCGTGCTGCAGTTGGTCGAGGGTTTCATGCCCCAGGCCGCCTGGCTGGACGACGCGCAGACCCTGTCTTTCCTGCATGGCGCGGTCACCACCGCGCGCCAGGTTGTCCGCGTCCCCGAAACGCCGATGCATCTCGATGCGCTCCTGGCGACCGCGCCGCTCACCGGCGGCTTGGAGCCACGCCTGGGAGAGCAGCATCTGCGGGTCCTGACGGTGGTTGGTTTTCCGACCGCGACCTTTCCCGGCGTGCTCGACGACCTCAATCGTCTGGCCTTCTCGTACCGCTGGTCGACCCGGGCGCTGATGCTCGACAAGACCGACGCCATCAGGCTGCTGACGCGGATCCGCCGGCAGTGGTTCGCCAAGCGCAAGTCGGTCGGCGCCATCCTCAAGGAGGTGATGACCAACGAGGCCGCGAGCCTGGTCGACACCGACGCCGCCAACAAGGCCGCCGATGCGGACGCGGCCTTGCAGGATCTCGGCGCTGACGAGGTGGCCCAGGCCTTCGTCACCGCCAGCGTCGTGGTCTGGGATGAAGATTCCCGCGCGGCCGCCGAGAAGCTGCGTCTGGTCGAAAAGGCCATCCAAGGCCGCGACTTCACGGTCATCCCCGAGACGCTGAACGCGGTCGAGGCGTGGCTTGGGACGCTTCCCGGTCACGTCTACGCCAATGTCCGCCAGCCGCCGATCTCGACGGTGAACCTGGCCCACATGATGCCGCTGTCGGCCGTCTGGGCCGGTCCGGCGCGCGACGATCATCTGGACGCCTCGCCGCTCTTCCACGCCCGCACCGCCGGGGCGACACCGTTCCGGTTTTGCCTGCACGTCGGCGATGTCGGCCACAGCCTGGTGGTGGGTCCAACCGGCGCTGGCAAGTCGGTGCTGCTGGCGATGATGGCGATGTCGTTTCGGCGCTATGCGAACGCCCAGATCTTCGCCTTCGACTTTGGCGGCTCGATCCGCGCGGCCACCCTGGCGATGGGTGGGCGATACCACGACCTTGGCGGCGGCGCGGCGCCGTCGCTGCAGCCCCTGGCCCGTATCGACGATCCAATGGAGCGGACCTGGGCGGCCGAATGGCTCTCGGCCCTGCTGGCCCGAGCGGGCGCGCCTCTGACACCGGAAGGTCGCGAGCGCCTGTGGTCGGCTCTGGGCGCGCTGGCCGCCGCCCCGATCGACCAGCGCACGATCAGCGGTCTGATCGCTCTGCTGCAGGACAGCGCGCTGAAGCTGGCGCTCAAGCCCTATGCGGTCGGGGGACCGGCGGGTCGGCTGCTGGACGCCGAACACGAAACCCTCACGCCAGCGGCGATCGAGGCCTTCGAGACCGAGGGCCTAGTCGGCGGCCCCGGCGCCGGCGCCGTGCTCGCCTATCTCTTCCACCGCATCGAAGGTCGGCTGGACGGCCGCCCGACCCTGGTCATTGTCGACGAGGGCTGGCTGGCGCTGGACGACCCGCAGTTCGCCGGCCAACTACGCGAGTGGCTCAAGACGCTGCGCAAGAAGAACGCGGCCGTCGTCTTCGCCACACAGTCCCTGGCCGACATCAAGGACAGCCCGATCGCGCCGGCGATCATCGAGAGCTGCCCGACGCGGCTGTTCCTGCCCAACGCCCGAGCCCTCGAGCCGCAGATCGCCTCGATCTATGCGGGCTTCGGGCTCAACGCCCGCCAGGTCGAGATCATCGCCCGGGCCGCGCCCAAGCGCGACTACTACGTCCAATCCCCAGTCGGGGATCGCCTGTTCGATCTTGGTCTCGGCGAAGTGGCGCTGGCCTTCGCGGCCGCGTCCTCCAAGGCCGACCAGGCGCGGATCGACGCGGTGCTGGCGGCCGCGCCGGCCGACTTCGCCGAGGCCTGGCTGCGCGAGCGCGGCCTCCCCTGGGCCGCCGACCTCCTTCCCACCGTTGATCTGGAGTCCTGACATGACCCCGCGTCCATCGCGGCGGCGTCTGCTCGCGTCCGCCGCGCTCCTCCTGGCCACCCCACTGACGCCCCTGCTGACGCCAACGGCGGCCCACGCCCAGTGGACCGTCTTCGATCCGTCCAACTACGCCCAGAACGTGCTTACAGCGGCCCGCACGCTCGAGCAGATCAACCATCAGATCACCGCCCTGCAGCACCAGGCCCAGTCGCTGGTCAACGAGGCGCGCAATCTCCAGGGCCTGCCGTTCTCGGCCCTGCAGACCCTCCAGACTCAGTTGGCCCAGACCCGCGCCCTGATCGACCAGGCCAAGGGCGTGGCCTTGCAGGTGAGCGACATCGAGGCGGCCTTCCAGGGCGCCTATCGATCCGTCGACCTTTCGACCAGCAACCAGGGCCTGGTCGCAGACGCCAAAACCCGCTGGGCCAATAGTGTCTCGGCTTTCCAGGACGCCCTCAAGATCCAGGCCGGCGTGGTCGGCAACCTCGACGGCTCCCGCGAAGAGCTTGGGCAACTGGTCACCGCCAGCCAGTCGGCGAGCGGGGCCCTGCAGGCGGCCCAGGCCGGCAACCAACTGCTGGCCCTTCAGTCGCAGCAGCTCTCGGACCTTCTGGTCCTGCTCGCCGCCCAGGGCCGCGCCCAGACCCTGGAGGCGGCGCAGCGCGCGGCGGCACAGGATCAGGCGCGCGAGCAACTGCGCCGGTTCCTCACGCCCGGCGCCGGCTACCAGCCCGGCGCGGCCAAGATGTTCAACCAGCCATGAGCGCGCGCCTGGCCTTCCGGCTGGCGGCGGCGGGCTTCGCCCTGCTGGCGATCCTGGTCGCGGTGCTGCAGGCCCGTGGTCCGGCGCCGACAAGCCCGCGGCCCGCCGTCGTCCAGGCCAGCCGGCCAGTCGATGCGCGGCTGGCGCGCTGCCAGGCGCTCGGCGCGGCGGGCGCTGAAGATCCCAACTGCCTGAGGGCCTGGAACGAGGCCCGCACCCGGTTCCTCGGTGCCAGCAAGGCGGGCGGCTGATGGAGGGGCCGGGCGTCGTCGACCGTTTTCTGGGCGTCTTCACCGCCTATATCGACTCGGGGTTCGGGCTGCTCGGCGGCGAGGTGGCGTTCATCGCCACCACCCTCATCGTCATCGATGTCACTCTGGCGGCGCTCTTCTGGAGCCTGGGCGAAGGCGAAGACGTCGTCGCGCGCCTGATCCGCAAGACCCTGTTCATCGGCGCCTTCGCCTATCTGATCGGTAACTGGAACGCCCTGGCGAGGATCATCTTCGAGAGCTTCGCTGGCCTTGGCCTTAAGGCCTCGGGCACGGGCTTTTCGGTCGATGACCTGTTGCGGCCCGGCCGGGTCGGGCAGGCCGGCATCGATGCGGGCCGACCGCTGTTGGAGAGCATCTCCGGCCTGATGGGCTATGTCGCCTTCTTCGAGAACTTCATCCAGATCGCCGTGCTGCTGATCGCCTGGCTGATCGTGGTCCTGAGCTTCTTCGTCCTGGCGGTGCAGCTCTTCGTGACGCTGATCGAGTTCAAGCTGACGACGCTCTGCGGCTTTGTGCTGATGCCCTGGGGCCTCTTTGGCAAGACCGCCTTCCTGGCCGAACGGGTGCTCGGCGCCGTCGTCGCCTCGGGCGTGAAGGTGATGGTGCTGGCCGTGGTGGTTGGCATCGGCTCGACGCTGTTCTCACAATTCACCGCGGGCTTCGCGGGCAGCGAACCGACCATCGAGGAGGCGCTCAGCGTCGTCCTGGCCTCGTTGTGCCTGCTGGGCCTGGGCCTCTTCGCGCCCGGTATCGCCAGCGGCCTGATTTCCGGCGGACCTCAGCTCTCGGCCGGGGCGGCGGTCGGCAGCGTGGCGGCCGCCGGCGGAGCACTGGCGGCGGGCGGCGCCTTGGCGGGCCTGGCGGTCGGTGGCGCGGCAGGCCTCGCCGCCGGGGCTGCACGGGGAGCGGCGAGCCTGGCCGGCGCCACGGTTGGGGCGGCCCAGAGCGGCGGCGCGGCGGGCGTGGCCAAGGCCGCCGGCGGCGCGGCCGTCAGCCCCTTGCGGCGCATGGCCCAATCCCTGGGTCAGAGGTTCGAAACCGCACGCCAGAGCCAAGCTTCGCCCGGCGCGCAACCCACCGCTCCAACCGGCGCAGAGCCTCAGCCCAACGGCCCGCCGACCTGGGCCAAGCGCATGGGACAGCGCCAGGCGATCGCCCATGGCGCGTCCACCGCCGGCCACGCCGCCTCGTCGGGCCCGTCCGGCGGCGGCGCCTCCGTCGACCTTTCCGAGGAGTCCTGATCGATGTTTCGACGGCCCGAAATCCGTTACGGGACAACGCCCGAGCCGGACACGCCCTACCGCCGGGCCAAGCAGGTCTGGGATGATCGCGAGGGGCGGCTTGCCGTCACCGGCCGGCGAGCCTGGGCCGTGGCCCTGGCGCAGGCCGGCGTCATCGCGGTCCTCACCGCCGCCCTCGTTTGGCAGGGCGCCCGCGGCCACGTCGTGCCCTGGGTCGTGGAGGTCGACCGGTTCGGCGAGGCCCGCACGGTCGGGCCCGCCACCGCCGACTTCAAGCCCAGCGACTTCGTCATCGCCGCCCGCCTCGAGCGCTTCATCGAGGAGGTCCGGTCGGTGTCGTCAGACCCGGTGGTGGTCACCCGTAGCTGGCTGTCGGCCTATCAGTTCACGACCGACAAGGGCGCGGCGGCCTTGACCGCCTACGGTAAGACCAACGATCCGCGCGAACGGGTCGGCAAGGAACAGGTCTCGGTCGACGTCACCAACGTCCTGCGCGCCTCGCCGACCAGCTTCCGGGTCGCGTGGATCGAGCGTCACTACCGGGACGGCGCCCTGGTCGCGACCGAGCGCTGGTCGGCAATTCTCACCCTGGTCGATCGCCCGACCAACAAGGTCGAGCGCCTGAAGGCCAACCCTCTGCACCTCTATGTCGACGCTATCGATTGGTCCAAGGAGATGACCTCGTGACCCAAGCCGCTCGTGAGGCCGCGGTCGCCGCGGTCGTGTCGCTGGTCGCCTGTGTCGGATCGGCCGCCGCCGCTCCGCCAACCGCCAAGCCGCCCGCGCCGGTGGTGGCCGCCAACGCCGCCGCGCGCATCCAACCGCGCCTGGACGCCTTTCAGGGCGCGATGCAGCGCTTTTCCTGGAGCGAGGGCGGGCTCTACCAGGTCTATGCCGCGCCCGGTCGAGTGACCGACATTGTCCTGGAGCCCGGCGAGCAATTGGCGGGAACCGGCCCCATCGCCGCCGGCGACACCGCCCGCTGGGTAATCGGCGACACGGAGAATGGGGCCGGCGAGACCCGTCGCGTCCATGTCCTCGTCAAGCCGACCCTCCCAGGCCTGGCCACGAACCTGGTGATCAATACCGACCGACGAACCTACTACCTCGAGCTTCGCGCCGGTGCGGCGACCTACATGGCGTCGGTGGCCTGGGCCTATCCGAAGGACGCGCTGATCGCCGTGGCCAAGCCGGCCACGGCCCCCAAGGCGACCGCACCGACGGCCGCGACGCCTGCCCCGGCCGACACCGACCTCGTCCGCCTGAACTTCGACTACAGGATCTTCGGCGACAAGGTCGGCTGGCGACCACAGTCGGTCTTCGACGACGGCGCAAAGGTGCGCCTGGTCTTCGCCAGCGACATCTCGACCGGCGAGCTTCCGCCGCTGTTCCTGCTCGACGCCGCAGGCAAGGGGGTCTTGGTCAACTACCGCGTCGAGGGCCGGCAGATCATCGTCGACCGATTGTTCGATCGCGCCGAACTGCGCCTGGGCGACAAGCGCTCGGCGCGGAAGGTGCGGATCGAACGGGTCGGAACGCGCGCGCCATGAGCGGCCCGGACACAGACCGCGCGGCCCGCGAGACGGTCCGACTCCGCGCGCCGGCGCCCAGGGTCGCGCGTCTGTCCCGCGTGGCGATCTCCGCCCTGGCCGGCCTCGGCGCGGCAGGTGTCGGAGCAGCTCTGACCCTGGCGCTACAGCCTCGCGCGCCCAAGCCGGTGGTCATCAAGACGGACGAGACCGACGGACGCGCGCCACAGGCGGTGATCACCGGCCCGCGCACCTATGCCGACGTCCCCAAGCTCGGCCCGCCTCTGCCCGGCGATCTGGGCCGACCGATCCTTTCGGCGCAGCAGCGCGGCCAGGACGCCACGCCGCCGCCGATCGGCCAAACCCAACCCGATCCCGCGACCGACGCGCGCCGACAGGCTCTTGTCGCCGCGCGGACCAGCGCCGTCTTCAGTCGGAGCAGCCCTTCGCCCGCCTCGCTGTCGCCGACGGCCGCGCAAATGCCAACACCGCTGCCTTCGCTCGCGCCGACGATCCCGGACGCCATCGAGCCTGGCGCGACCGACAGCCGACGCGCTTTCCAGGACGCCCGAAACAGCCCGCCGACCGTCAGCGCGTTTCGTCCCACCCCGCCGGCCGGACGCCATGTTCTGCTCGCCCAGACGATCATCCCCGCGGCCTTGCTGAGCGCCGTCAGTTCCGACCTCCCCGGTCCGATCTCGGCCCAGGTGACGCGGAACGTCTATGACAGCCTGACCGGACGCGTCGTCCTGATCCCGCAAGGCTCAAAACTGATCGGCGCCTATGACAGCCAGGTCGCCTTCGGCCAGAAGCGGGTGCTCCTGGCTTGGGACCGCTTGATCTTCCCGGACGGCCGCTCCCTGCAGCTCGATCGTCTGGTCGGCGCCGACGCGGCCGGGCGGTCTGGGCTCACCGACAAAACCGACGCCCACTGGGGCGCGATGGGCAAGGCGGCGCTGTTGTCCAGCGTGCTGGGTGTCGGGGCCGCGCTCGGCTCGGACGACGACAGCGACGTCGCCCGCGCGCTGCGCCAGGGCGTGCAGGACACCGTCAACCAGACCGGTCAGCAGGTCGTCCGCCGGCAGCTCGACGTCCAGCCGACCCTGACCCTAAGGGCGGGCCTGCCGCTGACCATCCTGGTCACCCGCGACATCGTCTTCGACGACTAGGTCGCCTCGGGCAGCAGGGCCAGCAGACGTCGAAGAACCGGCTTTTCCGGGCGCCTTCCCAGAACGGCGTCGAAGGTCAGAAAGGCGCGGGCCAACGGCCGATAAACCGCGCCCGTCACCCTGCAGGCGTCGCCCTCGTTGACGATCCCAAGGCCTTGGCCCAGAGCCGTCAGACGCGCCACGCTCGCCGGCCCGGCCGCGCGCTGCATCGACGCTGGCGCCGCGCGCCCCAGGCGACGCGCCGCCAGGTCCTCGACGCGATCGGCGATCGGACCCGCGATCAGCAGACGACGGCCCGCCAGGTCGGACCAAGTCAGGGACGAGGCGCCCGCGAGCGGATCATCGGTCGGCACGGCGACCATCATGCGCTCGCGCCAGGCCTGCGCCGCGACCAGCCTTCGTGGTCCTGCCAGTAGAAAGCCGACGTCGAGACGCCCATGCGCCAGGGCCAGGCCGAGTTCGCGCGCGTCCCCCTCGACAAGATCGACACCAAGTCCCGCCTCTCCTTGCACCAGCCGGCGAAGCAGGTCCTGCAGCTGGCCGCCGCCAAGGCCGGCCAGCACGCCGACGCGCAGGACGTCATGGTCGCCGCGCGCCGCCTCGGCCGCCCGATCGACGGCGAGATCCAATTCCCCGACCGCACCCTGGGCGCCGCGCACGAAATCCTCGCCAGCCAGGGTCAGACAAACACCGTGCGGGCCGCGTTCGAAGATCGGCGCGCCGAGCCGCTCCTCCAGTTCCTGGATCCGCCGGGAAACGGCCGATTGCTGAACGCCGAGATGACGCGCGGCCCGCCGGAAGCCGCCGTGCTCGGCCGCCGCCAGAACGTAGCGCAACTGATGAAGACCAAGCCCCGCACGGGCGCTGGCTTGGCCCAGGCCCACAACAGCAAGACGTGAAGCGGTCGTTGTCACGGACAGCCCAGGCCACGCGGCCCCGCCAGCCGCAGGACCATGGAAACCGCGCCACCCCGCGCCCGGCCACTCTATAGAGCGAATATAGACAGAATATTCTCCGCTCCAGCGCAACGAACGGTGGCGCCGACCCGGCCTGTCGCCCTAGACTCAGACACGTCGCGCTCACCGCGGCCGCCACGGCAAAGGACCTATGAAGACCTCGCTCGACCACCTGCCCGCCGGCAAACGCAAGGAGCTGGACCTTGTGGTGAGCGTGCTGCGCGAAGGGTTCGCGCAGGCCCTGAGCCGCCGAACGATGCCACGGTTTCGGAACGGCAAGCTGCTGAAGATCATCCTGTTCGGCAGTTTCGCGCGGGGCGATTGGGTCGAGGATCCAAAGGGCCGCTACTTCTCCGACTTCGACATCCTGGTGGTGGTCAACCATGAGGATTTGACCGACCTGGAGAAGTTCTGGGGCGGACCTGACGAGATCCTGCTGAGGGAACTAGCCTCGGATGAGCGCCTGCGCACCCAGCCAAATTTCATCGTCCACAGCCTGGACGACGTGAACGAGCAACTTCGGCTCGGCCGCTACTTTTTTACGGATATCCTCAGAGACGGAATTACGCTTTTCGAGGAAGACGGAGCGCCGTTCAGCTTTCCCCAGCAGCTGTCGCCGCCAGACGCCTATGCTGAAACCAAAGGTTATTTCGAAAAATGGTCGGTGCGCTCCGAGAACTCCCGGCTGCTCTCGCAAGACGCTCAGGCTAGGGAAATGCCCAACGATGCTGCGTTCCTACTGCATCAAGCCGCAGAGCGAGCCTACCATGGCCTGATACTCACGCTGACGCTCTACAGCGCCAAAACTCACCGCCTCAATCTACTGCGCGACCGAGCCGAGGCTATGGACCAGCGATTGGTTGGCATATGGCCCGGTTCCAACAAGTTTGAACGTCAAGGCTTTGACTTGATCCGCCGGGCGTATGTCGAGGCGCGGTACTCTGACTTTTACAAGGTCTCAGCTGAACACCTCGCGTGGATGGATGATCGGGTGAAAATGTTGCAGGCCACCATACGAACTATCGCACTAGAGCGGATCGAGATGCTTCGTTCAGCTGCCGCTTAGCGCCAGGGTACAAAGCCGGTCGCGCTTTATGGGCGAGCCGGCAGGTCACGGGTAGTGCCGGACGATTGGCTTGGATCTCCGCACAGTGGCTACCAGCGCCGGATGATCCGAGCCGGGGGTCTGCGAGCCACTGGAAACAGGCGTGGGTGCGTTGGCGGATCGGCTGACGGTGTTCCCGATCTACTTGTCCGCTAACGTGACGACCAACACGGGCGACGCGAAACCATTCATTTAATTGTTCGACACGGTTTACGAGCGGCACCGGCCCGGTAGAGTAACTGTAGCGCTTCGCGTTACGCTTGGGGGGAAAACAATGTCGTCAACGGGCGCGAACGCATGGATCCGGTTTCTGCGAAACTACGGTCCGATCCCGACCAACGACAATATGTACGACGAGTCGATCCAGCGCGCTTTGCACCGCCATAAGATCAAGCCGATTGTCCTTCCCGCCCAGTTTCTCGAAAGCTTGCTCGCCAACCTGAGGTTGGAGACGCCGACCTCTCAGATCCTGACGGGCACGGCCGGCGACGGCAAAACCTATCATTGCCGGGAAGTTTGGAAGGCCTTCGGGGGGCTGGAGGACGCTTGGAATGCCGGAGAGAAGATTCAGTCCCTACCTCTTGGGTCGCGGCAGCTCGTCATCGTCAAAGATCTGAGCGAATTGCGCGATGGTGATGGTGCAGTGCTGTTGGCCCAGATGGCCGATGACGTCGCCACGCCCAACCCGCCTCGGATCTATTTGATCGCCGCCAACCATGGCCAACTGCTCGAAAAGCTGAGAGCCGCGCCACAGACGCCCGCCATGATCGATCTTGGGCAGTCGGTCGAAGAGTTGTTAGTGACGGGCCGCAATCCCAATCCCGAGGTTCGGATCGGCCTTGATGATCTGAGTCGAGCCCCCGCTGCGGCAATGATCGGCAAGGTGATTGCCGCGGTCACCGAACACGAGGGATGGTCCGGCTGTGACGGCTGCGGCCAGCAGGCGGACGGCAAGACGTGCCCGATTCAAGAAAACCGCAATCGGTTGAGCGGTGAGACCGATCAAGGCCTGTTCAAGGGCCGTCTGACCGACCTCATCGAGCTTAGCGAACATAATGGTGGGCATTTTCCGGTGCGGCAATTGCTCGCCCTGGTCTCCAACGTCCTGCTGGGCCATCCCGAAGCGAAGGACGGGTTGATGTCCTGCGCCGATGTCGCCGGCATCGTCGCACGTGACACGGTCGATCGCGCCAGCGTCTACCGAAACGTCTTTGGCGAAAATCTCAAACCCAGCCGTGCCGACAAGACGGAGCTTTTTCGGAAACTCAATCTGTTTGGCGTCGGCGCCGAGACCAGCAATCGCGTCGACAATCTCCTCGTCTACGGCGCCGATGATCCCGTGCTGGCCAATGACTACGCCGCCTATGTGGTCAGCGATCCAGTCTATGGCGCAACGGTGAACTATGCGCAGGCTCAGCGGGCCTATTTGGAGGGCGAAGACCTCGCCGCCAAATCGTTGTTTTTGGGCATGTTGCGAACGCAAAGGCAGCGGTTGTTCTTCACCCTGCCCGAGCCAGCCGCCAAGGCTTACGAGCTTTGGGACCTGACAGTCTTTCGGTTCGGAGGCCTCTTCTTGGAGCTCAGTAAGGGCTTAGCGGGGAGCACTTCCCCGCCCCGCTCGGTCATGCCCATGGTCATGCGTGGCCTCAATCGCATTTTCACGGGCATGCTGGTGCAAAACCAGGACGAGCTTGTGCTCTCGACTTCCGGAAGCCACTCACAGTCCAAGACCAGCCCGCTGTTGGACGAAATGATCTCTGTTCCGCGCCAGGGTGGCGAAGAGGTGACGTTGCTTGGCGACGGGCGGGGGGGCGTAACGCTCTCGGTTCGCGTCTCGCGCGGCGATGATCCTGGTCCGGTGCTGCTGCCCCTGTCGGCGACGCGATTTGAGTTTCTGGGCCGGGTCTCCGAAGGTGCCCTGCCCAGCAGCTTCTCCTTGGAATGCCACGAGGATCTCCTGGCTTTCAAAGCCCGACTGCTCAGCGCCACCGAACGTCGCCGACAGCAAGACGGCGACGAAAAGCCCACTGAAGGCGACATGGTTCTGCGCTTCATCGACCTAAATTCCGACGGGCGCGCTTCGCCGCGCCGTGTCACGGTGAGGGCGTAAACATGGAAGTTCTCGCCCGTCCCGCTGGACGTGAAGATCATAATGGACCGGCCATTTGGGTCGATGAAGCCATCTGGGGCCATCGCCTGCATGATGAGCAGTCGCCTTGGCTGACCTTCCTGGAATTCATGGGTGTTCTGCAAGCCGAGCAAGCTCAAGGCCGAGCGCTGAAGGAAGTCGAGCTCAACAGCCTGTCCTACCGGCCGCAAACTCAACTGCGGCTGCGCAACATCATTTTTAACAACCCGCACATGGCCACCGTCCGCACCGAGGCGACTTCCGATGAGGCGGCTTGGGCGCTTTGGCTGGACAAGATGCGCCAGAGTGCCGGCGGGTTGGAGGTCACCGATTTCAGCTATTTGCGGGATCACTTCGAGAATTTCGAGGATTTCGCCTCGGTGGTCAGCTTTCTGCAAAGCTCGGCGATCGAGGGCGGGAGCAACAAGCGCTGGAGTTCAAAGTTTGTTTTCCCGTTCGGGCCCAATGGCCTGTACGAGGACGTCAGCGTCTCAGCCTCCGGCGGAGTAACAACGGATCGACGCTTTTTTGCGCGCACCGGCGAGGTGCTCTACCTGATGCTATGCCGTAGCCGGCATGCCGAAGTCTTGGGCCAGCGGCTGGTGAGCCGTTTTCTCGAGGCGGCCACACCCTACGATGGCCTCGTCAAAGCCCTGCAGGGTGCACCGCAGCTGGCCCGCAACGATCGCGGCGGCGCCTATCTGCCCTGCTCCAGCCACCCAATTTTCGATCGAATGGCCGAGGACTGGTTGGCGATCCTTGATCGGCCGATACCAGCCTATGACGCTATCCCGCATCTGGTGACGATCACCGGGCTCAATCTCATTCTTTACCAACTTGCGCGGGCTCGCGACGTCGTCGGCGGCCCGGCCCTATCGCTGGTGTGTGAAATTGTATCGCCGCGCAAGTCGGCGGTTCGCGATCTGTCCGCCGATTCCTTTCAGACCAACAACGCCCTGCCTCAGGCGGCGGTCGCGGGGTTGATTCAGGCGGTCGCGACCGAGGACGCCTGGAAGGCCGCCGTGGCGTCCGACGAGTCGTCTCTAAACGCCGCGGAGGTCCTGCAGGATCGCTTTGATTGGCCTGATCCGGACAACAGCGACGAGGCCGGCGATCCACCGGATGTCCTGATGCAGGCGCTGGTCGATAAGGCGCTGGTTCGGCATCGACAGCATGTGGGGAAGATTCACGCCACCTGGGCGCGGCTCATCGGACTGTCTTCTCGGCGCTCATCGCGCCGTGTGCGTTACGCGCCGACCGATCGATTGCTCAAGACCCTGGTCGTCTGCTGCGTGGACCGCCGACTGGAGTTCAAAGACTTTCTGATGCTGCTCTATGAGCGGTATGGATTTGTGATCGGCGACCACCAAGCCAAGGGCTTCATCGCCACCGGGCAGGCGGACCAAGAAGACTTCTCCGACAACGCGCGGCGACTGGAGGAACGGCTGGCGAGCCTAGGGCTGCTCAAGCGCCTGTCGGACTCTTGCGCCTATGTCGAAAATCCCTTTCAGAAGGCGCAAGCCGCGTGAATGCATCCGATCTGATTGGCAAAGCCGGCGCTGCGGCGTTGGCAGAACGCTTCAACGCCATCGTTGAAGCCGACGCCCTAGCGCGCTTCATGCTCGACAGGCTCACCGGACCACAGGTCGCCGCGATTGTTTCGGCCCTTCTTTTGGATAAGACGACCGCAGCGCGGGTCAAGATCGCCGTGCCGCGGACCCTGGTGGCCGGCGAACGCCTGCCCGATCATGTGGTCACCGACGAGCGCACGGTGGCGGTTCGAAACGCCGCCTGCGACCTGCCCGTCCTGCTGATCGCCAACACCGACGATGATCAGGGCACCTCGCTGCAGGATGTGACGCTGATCGGCGCCAAGGAGCTAACGGAGGATCCCAAATTTTGGGTCGAAGCAGCGGCTTCGGGCCTAGGCTTGCCCCCGGAACGTCTGGTGACTTGGCAGGCGGCGATCAAGGGGCTGACGTCCGCAGACGATTGGACGCTGCACCAGCTAAGCCACTACATCGCCCTAACCCGGCAGCGCATCGCCGAACAGTCCGACAGTTTGCTGGCGGCGCTAGGCTGGGCCCTGCCCGCTTTGCAGTTGCCGCGCGACTCCGGTTTTTTCGTCACTATGCGCGAGAAGGACCAAGACAGCCCGTCGCGCTGGAAAAAGCTTTTTGAGAAGCTGGTCGCCGATCGAAAGCCGCTCCTGGCCAAGCAGCGACCTTCGCGGCAAATCATCGAAGGGGAAGAGCTGCGCGCCCAATTCGAAGGGGTGAAGGAAGATATCGCCGCCGCCGCCCATCCGGCGATTGAGCAGTTCATCGCCGCGCCACCAGGCTGGGGCGCGGCGGCCGCGGCGTTGGCGGAGTTCGAATGGGAGACCGACAGCATCCTGCAGCTGTTCTCCGGCCTCAAGCTCAAGAAGACGAACTTCCCCGAAGAAACCTTGCAGTTCTTCGAATTTGAGATGCCCGATCGGCTCAGCGAGGCCGAACGCGGCTACCTCAAGACGCTAAAGGACTCGCGGTCGCTCAAGGAGACCCGCGATGAGGATCGCGAGTTTTTTGAAGCGCATCGCAACGATTTCTCCGCGGCCCGTCCTTTGCGCGCCAAGTGGGAACGCTTCATCTACGGCCGCCCGGTCGAATGCACCGATTTCCTGGAAGGCCTCCTGCGCGCTGTCGAGCGGCTGTTTAGTCAGACAGGGCAGATGGCCCTGCCCCGCACCCTGGCAGTTCGCACCACACGTAGGACCATCAACAACTGGCTGGAACTCAACGCCGATGTCGGCGAGACCTTCGCCCAACGCTATCGTGGCATAAAGGCCTTGATGGGCGAGCAGGTCGAGTGGGACACTTCCCACCTGTTCGAGTACCGCGCCCTGCTCGAGAAGGCCAAGGCGCAGCAGAAGAAGCGCTACAAGCGAAACGACTCGGTTTCTCGCACCAGCCTGCAAATCAAGTTCGATATCACCCTGACGAGCGGCACCGGACTGAAGGCCGAGCGCCGGTCGGTGCAGTTGATCTGGTTAGGGCAGCCAGCATTGATCGGCGGAGAACTGCCGGGAGATTTGGAGCGGCTGGCGGCCCGGCCCTTTGTGCGAAGCCAGGTCGCGCGTTTGCCGGTGAGCCGCAAAGGGGCGTTGCAGTCAGTTTCCTTGGCCGATGTCGCCACCCTCCAGCCAGCCTTCGGCCAGGACGCCGGATCGCTGGTGCCGCGTGCCAACGCTGGTGAGGATATCGGCAAGAGCTTTCCCAAGACATTGAAGGAAAGTGTCGCCTCAGGCCGAATGACGCCGGCCGCGGCCTTGGCGGTCGGAGAAGCCTGGCACGCCTTCGCGGACAGCTATGGCCTGGCGCTGCAGGCCTGGCGCGACGAGGGCGTCGCGGCAGAGGCGCTTTTGCAGCAAGCCGAGCGCTATGGAGCGCTCCTACGCGTTCTGGCCAAGCACGCCGGCGGCGATATAGGCCGACGTGATCTCTGGGAGCCTGTGCTGGCGCTGGGTTGTGTGGCGATCACCGGTGCGGCCCCGTCGGCTATCATCACCCCGTGGCATCCGCTGCGCATGGCTGCAATCGCGGTCAAAATGCGCTCGTTGGGCGGGCTGGTCGTCCATCTGCTCGAGGCAGCTGAAGTCAATTTTGGCGATTCACGCCTGTTTTTCGCCGACCTGCGCAGCGAATTGGCTCATCCCTACTATCCTGAGATTACCGTAGGCTATGTGGGCGCCGAGCCGGTGTTGTTGGCGGAAACCAGTACCGTCAACGACTACAGCCTCATGGAACGGCCAGTGCGTGACCCGGCCGAGGCGGCGACGGACGTCGATCCGGGCGAGGCGGCCCGGCAGATCCGCACCCTGATCGAGCGCTATCTCGACCTTCAGCCGCATGAACGCTCTAACCTCAGCATCATGCTTTATAATTGCGACGCCGCTGGCCTACCTGTGGCGACCGTCAACGCCCTGACATCGGTCCAGGACCAGGACGAAGTACATTGCAATGTGCTGGTGCGTCACCGCGACCGGGCCAAGCTCAGCCAAGTCTACAGCGAGCTCTTGGAGAAGTCCGATGGCGATCCTGACGCCGTCGTGGTCAGTGAGACCTCGCGCAATTTCATGTCCAAACTGCGAATCGGCGTGATGCTGGACGGCGCGCCTGCGCCGACCACCTCAGATCACCGCAGTGTCGACGTGGCCTTCTTGCACGACGTCGTGTCCCGACAGGCCAGGGAGGCCTGGTTCCCCGTCAGCCGGTCCGATCGCGATCCGTCCCTGCTCGACCACGTGCCAGCGCGTTGGTCCTACCGGCGGGTGACGGCCGAGGACGAACTGAAGGCCACGAGCTATCTGACGTGCCCTAGGCAACCGGATGTGGGCTGGGCATATATCGACGCCGTTGCGGGCGTCGTCCGCCGCCAGGCACATGACGAGGATGTCCATTTCCTACCGGCCCGTCAGATCTCCTTCCAGGACCATGGCCTCAAATCGATGTTCGAAGAGGTTCATGCCCAAGCTGAATGGGTGGCGACCTACGATGACTTGCTCGACAAGCGCCAGCTTGCCGCGCAAGGGCTGAAGGTCATTCGCTACCGCCGCCAGCGTACGCACGGGCGCAACATGGTGGTCTCGTCAACCTCGCGGCTGCGCATCCTGCATGTGCTGGTGCAGCGGCGCCTTTCGGAATTGAATCTCGGTCTTCCCGACGATCGTCTGTCCGAGCTCGCACGCCGCATGATTGATGAAGCTTCGGCGATCTCGGGCGACATCGTCCTACGGGCGGCCAAACGCGGTGTGTCGGCGGGCGAGCTGATTGGTCTGGTGCTGAGCAAGGCCCTGGTCGCAGAGGAGTTCGGCGGCGACGCCACGGTCGCCTGGTTCTTGCTCGACGACTACGCCGAATGGCTGGGGCAGCGCGAGGAAGGCATCGCCGATATCTTGGCCCTGAGCGTCAGCGAAGGCCTCGACGGAGCGCTGCGCCTGCGCGCCGTGGTCACCGAAGCCAAATATGTCGGCGAGAAGGGCTCGGGCGACGCGGGCCGAAAGTCAAAGCAGCAGCTGCGCCACACCGTCCAGCGGATGGATGACGCTTTGTTCGGCGATCCTGGCCGGCTGGACCGGGACCTGTGGCTATCTCGCATCGCGGATCTGCTGCTCGACGGAACCACGGCTCTGGGTCAGTCGGCGGCGCTGGAGAGCGTACGAGACGGCATTCGGCGCGGCGTGGTTCCCATCGACCTGCGCGGCTATTCGCACATCTTCGTCACGACCAGCGAGAATGACGGCGTGGCGCTCGGCGAGCAGGAGAGCTTGCCCGAAGTGAACGGGCTGCAGGAGCTGTTCACTCGCGAGGGGCTTCGCCGTTTGATCAAGGCGTACGAGGCAGGACAATCGCTTGAGCCGCTTCGTGCTCAGCTAGGCGAATTGTCCCCCTGGCATGGCGTCGATTTTCAGCCGCCGGCTCCGCGCGTCAATTGGACGAGCCCCTCCGCCCGCGCGTCAGACGAGGGCGGGGCGGCGATCGAAACCGTCGAGGCTGTTGTCGCCCAAGATCCTCAGACCGCCTCGCCGGTCTCGTCACCAATTCCCCAAGCAGTCTCGCCGACAGTGCCGGCCGGCGATATCGCGCCTGCCGCACCCGTAGCGAGCCTTGATGTGGCTTCGGTCGCTCCTCTGGCACCAACGATGTCTGTGGCGGCCGGGGGATTCTCCGGACTTGTCGTGGCCCGATCGCACCAAGGGCTGGCTGCCTCTTTGGAAGACGAAAAGTGGCTGGAAGTCACGGCTCAGCAGTTGAGGTCGGCGCTGCTCGGCTACAATTTGCAGGCCAAGATCTCAGGCACAAGACTGACGCCAAACGCGGCCCTGATCCGGTTTGTGGGCACCGACCGTTTGACCGTCGAAAGCATCGAAGCCAAGCAGTCGGCCCTGCTCACCACCCATGGTCTAAGGTTGATTTCGGTTTCGCCGCTGCCGGGCGAGATCGTCGTCGGCGTGGCTCGTCCGCAACGGCAGATCGTGTCGCTGTGGGATGTCTGGGCCGGCCGCACCCTTAATCGCAACGCCGCAGGGGTGAACACCTCGTTTGTCCTGGGCTTCCGCGAGCTAGACGGCGAGATTCTCTATCTCAATCTGGGCGGTGCCTTTGGCGGCGGCCAGGGTCACGAGCCCCATACCTTGGTCGCCGGCGCGACGGGAAGTGGCAAGTCCGTCCTGATCCAGGCTCTGATCCTGGATATCGCGGCGACCAACCCCGCCAACTTGGTGCAGATCCATCTGATCGACCCCAAGATGGGCGTGGATTATGCGGCCGTTGAGCGCTTGCCACATGTGCAGGGCGGGGTGGTGGTCGATCAAGAGCGAGCCATCGAGGTTCTGGAAACTTTGGTGGCCGAGATGGAGCGACGCTACGAGACATTCCGGGCGCACGGGGCGCGAGACATCCGCGCCTTTAACGTGAAGGCCGCGCCGAAGGATCGCATGCCGATGATCCTCCTGATCCACGACGAATTCGCCGAGTGGATGTTGTCGGAAGACTACAAGGCCGCAGTCTCGTCCAGCGTCTCGCGCCTAGGCGTCAAGGCGCGGGCGGCCGGCATCCACCTGGTCTTCGCCGCGCAACGGCCGGACGCGACAGTGATGCCAATGCAGCTCCGCGACAATCTGGGCAACCGTCTGATCCTCAAGGTGGCGAGCGTAGGAACGTCCGAAATCGCGCTGGGAGTGAAAGGCGCCGAGCAACTGCTGGGCTTGGGGCATTTGGCCGCTCGGCTTAGCGGCGAACCAGCCATCGTCTTCGCCCAGGCTCCGTATCTTTCGGACGACGACATCGATCTGGTTGTCGATGCGATCATTGCCGACGGACAGGTGCAGAACGCGCCCGCCTCTCCTCAACCGATCGATGCCTAGCTCGTGCCATGCAGGGCTTCCTCCACAGCGAGCTGTCGGTGATAGCGGTGAACAATTTTGACCCCGGACGCTTCGAACGCGGCCGTGCGGGCGACGTTGTCTGGCCCCATGGCGGTCGCCGAATGGACGTCAAAAGTGATTGGCGAATCTTAAAGGAGTGGCTCAGCTACCACATTCGAGACGCGATCGAAGGCGCGTCCCAAGCGTCCGTGCGGCGCCAGGCCTTTGGAGTGGCACAGTGAAAGACCAGTCGGTCTATCTTGACGCACAAGCCTCGGCCCCGATCGCGCCAGAAGCCTTGGCCGCGTTGACTGAGCAGCTTGTGGCGCCAGGCAACCCGCACTCTCCGCATGCCGCCGGCGCCCAGGCCTATGAGGCGATTGAGCGGGCGCGAGCGGCCCTGGCCGATCTGATCGGAGCCTCATCCGCAGAGATCGTCTTCACCTCGGGCGCGACCGAAGCGAACAACCTGGCGATCCTCGGCTTCGCCCGGGCCGCGGCCGTGGCCTCGACGCGTCGAACGATCATCACGAGCGCGATCGAACATCCCTCGGTGTTGGAAACCGTCAGCGCGCTTCAGTCTGAAGGGTTTGTCCATCGGATCGCGCCTGTCGGCGGCGATGGTCGCGTCGATCTGGCGGCCTTGGCCAAGCTGATCGATGCAGACACCCTCCTAGTGTGCGTGATGGCGGCCAACAACGTGGTGGGCGTCATTCAGCCGGTGGCGGAAGTGGCTGCTCTCGCGCGAGCGGCGGGTGCCTTGGTGCATTGCGATGCGGCGCAGGCGGGCGGACGGATCGCCTTGGATGTCTTTGACCTCGACGTCGATAGCTTGAGCTTGTCCGCCCACAAGATGTACGGCCCACCGGGTGTCGGCGCCCTCTACCTCTCGGCGGCCGCACCCCTGCGGCCCGCGCCGATCACCTTTGGCGGCGGTCAAGAGCACGGTTTGCGACCTGGAACGGCACCGGCGGCGCTGATCGCGAGTTTTGGCGCGGCCGCGCGCCTAGTGAAAACCCATCGGGAGACCGATGCCGGCCACACCGAAGGCTTGGCCGCTCACTTCGTCTCAACCCTGAAGGACCTTCAGGTTCGGTTCTCGCAAAACGGGTCAGATCTTCATCGCCTTCCGGGCGCACTTAGTATATCCTTGACAGGCATGGATGCTCAGGAGCTATGCGAGCGCATTTCAGCAGAAGTCGCGATATCTACCGGCTCCGCATGCTCATCCGGCCAAATAACTACTTCCCCCGTACTTGAAGCCATGGGTATTGACCGCGACGCAGCGCGCAGCACCGTCCGAATTTGCTTTCACAGATACTCGACAGAAGCCGGGTCGGAACGCGCCGCGCTTGAAATCGCACGAGCACTGCGGGAAGCCGAGCTTGCGCCTGGGAGCTTCGTCCAGTAGCATCAGAAGATGAGGGACGTCTTCACAGAAACCGATACGCGGGGCGCGTTCGCGGGACACGAGACGTTCCCGCTGCGCCTACTTTGGCTGAAAAAAGCGTATGACGCGGTCGAAGATGGCGCACCGTCAAGAACATTCCAAGAACCTGACGCAATCGGGCGCTTCGGCGTGGGCAAGAACATGGCCCTGTCGATGCGGTTTTGGGCGCTTGGCGCTGGCGTTCTAGAGGAAACCGGCGGGCAGCTGAAGCCCACATCCTTTGGTCGAGCGGTACTCTCTAATGACGGGCTCGACCCCTACTTGGAGGAGGCCGCGACGATCTGGGCCTTGCACGCCAACCTAGCCGGTCAGCCACTCCCATCGACAACGACCTATTTCGCCTTCAGCGGGCTCAACCTACAAGAGTTCGAAGCCTCGACGCTCGTAGCTGGACTGGAGGCTGTCGTGGCGCACAAAGGTTGGCGCGCTACAGCCGGCACTCTCAAGCGTGACGTCGAAGTGCTTCTGCGGGGATACGTTTCGCGCGGAGACGTCGGCAATGAGGACGCCGTCGAGCCCTTGATGGCCGAGCTCGGCCTAATCCGTGAGACACGCTCCGGCGGCTACTACGAGTTCGTGCGAGGCCCGAAGCCATCGCTCCCTGACGGCGTCTTTGCCTATGCGCTGGCGCGCTACTGGCAGCGGCGCCACCGCGCGTCCCCAACCCTATCCGTCGAACAAGCCTGCTATGGGCCCGGCTCTCCTGGTCGGATTTTCAAGCTCGGCGAAGACGATGTCGCCGCGCGCATGGCGCGGGTGGAGGCTTACACCGGGCAGGCCTGGCGATTCACCGACACCGCAGGCCTAAGGCAGGTGCAGAAGATCCGGGAGGTCGATTTGATGGACCTTCTGCGATCTGCCTATCGCGCTCGGCTGGCCGCATGAACCGGCTGGCCGACATCATCCACGTCGACGGACGCTTCCAGCGTTCGGCTCGAATCGACGCCGACCTCAAGGGCTTCCCTCCGCTAGAAGGCTACGTGTTGCAGGCCAGCGTCCGGAAGGCGCTGGACGGGATGGTCGTGTCGATCGCGGACGGCGGCCAAAGCGCCTTCACCTGGACCGGGCCCTATGGTGGCGGCAAGTCTAGCGCAGCGCTGCTTGTCGGCAGCTTGGTCGCGGGCGACTGCGACTCGCGCCAATTGGCCAAGTCCTTGGCGGGCGAAGAACTCAGCAAGGCTTTCGAGCGGGCCTTCCCTGAAACGCAAGGTGCCTGGTCTGTTGTCGCGGTCACCGGCCGCCGCGCCAGCCTGCGCGAAGAGATCGCCGCGGCGGCGAGCGATGCGCTGAAGTGGTCCAAAGCCGACTTGGCCGCAGCCGCGAAGGATGATCGCGCGCTTGTCGATCGCCTGACCAAGAGCGCCACGTCGCAAGGCGGGGTGCTGCTGATCATCGACGAGCTGGGCAAGCTCCTAGAACATGCCGTCTCCGACGGCGGTGACGTGCACCTCCTGCAGGACCTGGCCGAGCGCGGAGACCGCAGCGGCGGGCGCCTCGTAACGATTGGCGTGCTCCACCAGAGCTTCGCGCAATATGCGGCGAGAGCCGGACGAGACATCCGCGACGAGTGGGCCAAGATCCAAGGCCGCTTTGTCGACGTCCCGTTCCTTTCGGCGGCGGACGAGACGGTAAGCCTGCTCGGCCGGGCCATCCGTCGAGACGGCGGCGAAGGTGATCCGGGCCTTGCGAGCGCGGTCGCCGACGCCATCGCCTTGCGACGGCCAGTCGATGCCGAAGCGCTGGGCAAGGCGCTGCATGATGTGTGGCCGCTACACCCGATAACCGCTCTCCTCCTTGGGCCGTTGTCTCGCCAACGTTTTGCGCAGAACGAACGAAGCGTCTTTGGCTTCCTAAGCTCCGCCGAGCCCAAGGGTTTCCAAGAGCACCTAGCTACGGCGAGGGCGACCGGCCCCGCTGCCCTCTTTGGTCCCGAGCGCCTTTGGGACTACCTGATCGCCAACTTCGGGGTCGCCCTGACCGACGGGGCGGACGGACGGCGCTTTGCGCTGGCGCTGGAAGCTGTAGAGCGCGCCCTGGTCCGGGGTAACGATCTGCACGCCCGGCTGATCAAGACGATCGCGCTGATCGAGTTCTTCAGAAATGGCAGCGGCCTGGCCTCGGCCGACGATGTCCTGATCCTAGCCGCGCCAGACGCTGGCGAGGCTGCGGTAAAGGCCGCACTGGCTGAGCTGGTCGAGTGGGCGATCCTCATCCGCCAACCGCGGCTGGGCGGCTACGCGCTTTTCGCCGGTAGCGACTTCGACCTTGAAGAGGCCCTTGAACGCGCCCGCATTCCCCTAGATCTCGACACGATGGCGGGCTTGCCCGCGCGCGTCGGGTTCAGCGCGATACCGGCCAAGCGGCACTATTTCGATACCGGAGCGCTCCGATCATTCGAGCCACGCTTGCTGCTGGTCAGCGAGGCGGATGTCGGGAAGACCGCCGACCACGGCCGCCTTCTGGCCGATATCAAACGCGGCGGCGCTGGTCATCGACTGGTGCTGGTTGTTTCGGACGGCTCGGCATCCGCCACCGAGGCCGAGGCGATCGCCGGCGCCTTGGCGCGCAAGCTCTGGGACGACGGACTCGTCGCGGCCATTGGCGCGGCAACGAGCGCCGTGCAGCTGCGGTCCGCCGCCTCCGAGCTGGTGGCCATCGACGCCCTGGCCCACCACCATCCCCAGCTTGAGGGCGACCGTATCGCCCGACGCGAGATCGCCGGCCGACGCTCGGCGCTTCTCGACGAAGTTCATCGGCAGATCGTCTCGGCTTTCGAAACAGCGCGCTGGAAGTTTGGGCCGCCGCCGCACAGGGCTATCGCCAAGCAATCGCTGTCGGCCTTGGCGTCGGCGGTATGCGACGAAGCCTACGGCGCCGCGCCCAAGCTCCACAGCGAGCTGCTCCAACGCGAGCGGCCGTCGTCGAGCGCGATGGCCGCCGTCCGCGACCTTGGTCACGCCATGGTGCTGCACGCCGAGAGCGCCCACCTTGGCATCGAGGGCTACCCCGCCCACCGTGGCCTCTACATGACGGTGCTCGCGCCGTTTGGCCTGCACCGACGACTTGAGAGTGGCTGGACCTTCACGGATCCGGACGTCGACAGTGAGATCGGCCGCAGCCTCCTCGCAGCCTGGGACGTCGTCGCGAAATTCTCCGAAGTCAGTCTCGACGTTGTCTTCGACGTCTGGGCCAAGCCGCCCTATGGGCTCAAGCGAGGCGTCATGCCGATCTTGGCGCTGGCCTACATCCTGGCTAAGCGCTCGGCGTTAGCCGTCTATGTGTCGGACATCTTCCAGCCGGGCGTCGAGCCTCTGCTCTTCGATCGCATCCTGCAGAATCCGGGCGATATCCGGATCAAGCAGATCGATCGCACGCAGGAAGACGCCAAGGTTCTGAAGGTGCTGGGCAAGGGCTTGGGCCTGAAGGCTGGCTCGTCATCCTTGGAAGTCGCCTCAAGCCTCTATCAGCGTTTTGAAGCCCTGCCGCTCTACAGCAAGCGGACCTTGCGCATACCCGATGAAGTGCGGACCATTCGCGACCTTGTGCTGAAGGCCAGTGATCCCGAGGCGCTTCTCTTCAGAGACCTAAAGCCGATCGTCGCAGACAACCCCGCAAAGGCTCTGAATGCGCTGGCAGCCTGCGAGGCGGCCTATGACGGCTTGTGCGCCGACCTCAAGCGGTGCCTTCAGAGCGCCCTGGCGGCGCCCGACGACTTCGCCGATCTTGGCGCACGCGCCGCCAATGTCGTTGATCGCACCGGTGACCTGCGGTTCGACGCTTTCGCCAACCGCGCGGCGGCCTTCGAAGGCGGCAAAGGCGATATCGAAGGCCTGGCGAGCCTATTGGTTCACAAGCCAGCACGAGGCTGGACCGACCGCGAGCACGACCAGGCCCTGATCGAGTTGTCGCGCCTTGGCCGGGTCTTCCGAGAGACCGAGGCCGTCGTGGCTATCCGCGATCGCCGTCGCGGCGGCGAAGCCCTCGCCGTCGTCGTGGGCTTGGATCCCGATACCCCCGCGCTGATCAAGACGTTCGAGATCACCGCCGCCGAAAGCCTGCAGGCCGAGGACCTCGCCGCCCAACTCATGGGCGTGTTGGACAGGGGATCGCGCACCGAGACCGTCAACTTCGCGGCTTTGGCGCGCGCCGTGCAGCGCCTGAGCCAAATGCAAGAACGGGAGACGGCATGATTGAGCGCCACATCTTGGGCATCTCGGGCGGCCGCGACAGCGCCGCCTTGGCCGTGTGGATGCGGGAGAACCGCCCCGAGGTCGAGCTGGAATACTTCTTCACCGACACCGGTAAGGAGCTTCCGGAGGTCTACGACTTCCTCGATCGTCTGGAAGGGTTCCTGGGAAAGCCGATCGCGCGCTTGAACCCTGATCGCGACTTCGACTATTGGCTCAAGGAGTATGGCAATTTCCTTCCCTCGCCCCGCACACGTTGGTGTACCCGCCAGTTGAAGCTGCGGCCGCTAGAGGACTGGCTGCGCGCTGATCTGGACGCTGGCCAGGTAATCCATTCTTACGTCGCCATTCGCTCCGATGAGCCATCACGCGATGGCTATCAATCGACCCACGAGAACATGCTGGTGCATTTGCCGCTGCGCGACGCGGGCATCGATCGGCGGGGCGTCATCGAGCTCTTGGAAAGCGCCGGCGTTGGAGAACCGGCCTACTACCAGTGGCGCTCGCGATCGGGCTGCACCTTCTGCTTCTTCCAGCAGAAGATCGAGTGGGTCCGGCTAATGCGCCAGCATCCCGACGCCTATTCCGACGCCAGCAATTACGAGAAGACCGCCCACGCGAACGGGACGCCTTTCACCTGGAGCCAAGGCGAAAGCCTAGAACAGTTGGCCCTGCCCAAGCGCGTGGAAGCCATCGAGCAGGATTTCCAAAAGCGCCAGGAGCGCTTCATGGCGCGGCGGCCACGAAACCCGCTGGCGAGCAAGACGACCGAGCCGAGCATCGACGATATCTTCGGGATCGACGAAGCCTCGGCCGGCTGCGTCATCTGCCACAAATAAGGGGCTCTGTCGGTAAAAGCGGCAGCCATCGGCGTCGCGGCCGAGGTCCGACCAAGGCTGACGCGCGGCCCTTCTAGAGGTCGAGACCCGGGCCGGATCGCCGCGACGAACCATCGTTGTAACGACGATCGAGCACAGATCAGTGCTGGAGGCCGCGCAGCCAACATCCATGGTGTGACGGACGACCGTCGCTTCCAGGCCTTCGCCATGCGGGTAGCCGATTTCGACGGCGGTGCCGGCGACGCCGCGGGCCTAGCCAGCATGTTGGTGCATCGCCCGGCAGAACCCCTTTCGGCGCAAACAAGCGACTTCGACGCCGATGAGGTCTACGGGATCAATGAAGCCAGCGCGGGCTGCGTGATATGCCACAAGTAGATTCGGGCGTTTAAGTCTGGCGCGGCGTCCGTCGTCTCGCGCGCCCGACACGTAACCGCGCCCCAGTCCAGGCGCGAAAACCTTCTTGGCGTTGGCGTCACGCCTCACTACCGTGAGGCGAACTATCGGGGAGCCCTAGCCGCGTGTTTCGAATTACTGCGAGGACCGTGCTGGAGCTCGGGTCCGAGCTGATCAGCTCGGATATCATCGCCTTTTATGAGCTGATCAAAAACGGCTTCGATGCAGGTACAAAGAATGGCGTCACGCTTGCCTTTGACTTCGCACTGCCCCGTAACGCCTTCCTCAAAGTCCAGGACCGGCAGACCGTCGCCGACGGCCAGCCGCCCGCCACGTTGGCGGACCTGCAGGCGCTGGCGGAGGAGTTGCTTCTCAAGACCGCAAGCCCCGCTGCCCTCGCCGGATTTCGCGCCGCCATCGCAGCCGCGAACACCCCCGAGGATCTGCTCAATAGGCTCCATACGGCTCAGGCGCGCTTCAACACCATCACCGTCGGCGACACAGGCTCGGGCATGTCGTTGCATGACCTGCAGTCCAAGTTCCTGGTGATCGGGACGGCGTCGCGCAAGCGCGAAGTGGATCAGGCGCTGGCTGCCGGGGCCGCAGAAACACCCTACCTCGGCGAAAAGGGCATTGGGCGCCTTTCAGCGATGCGCCTAGGCGAGCGGCTTCGGGTGGAGACCGCGCGCGCCCAGGAAGCGAACCTGAATATCCTGGAGATCGACTGGCGGGCCTTCGCAAACGTCGACGCCATGCTCGACCAGATTCCCGTGGCGCCTACCACCGGCGGGGCCAAGACGACCCCGCATTGGTCCGGCACCTCAATCATCATCAGCGATCTAACAGAAAGCTGGAGCCAGGCCCGCGTGATCGAGATGGCGGAGTATGACTTCGCCCGGCTGACAGACCCGTTCGCCGATGCAGATACCCGGCCGCGCATCGTCATCACCTGGAACGGCGAGCGTGCGTCCATTCCCGTCATGCCCCCGGCGCTGCTGCAGGCGGCGCATGCGCGCATCTTCGGCGATTATAAGGTGGTCGACGGTAAGCCGCTTCTGGTCTGCACGGCCGAGGCCATGGACCTCGGATTTGAGCACCCCCACGAGAAGGAGATTGTTACCCTCGCCTTCGAGGATCTCCAGGGAACGATCTTGGGTAAGGACAGTCCGATCGAGGATCGCGCTTTGATCGACGTCGGCCCATTCTCCTTCGAAGCCCACTGGTTCAATCGTCGGCGCCTGTCACGCATCGACGCGATCGGTGAGCAGCGGGCCGTACGCGAACTGCAGGAGCGCTGGTCGGGCATCCTGCTCTTCCGGGATCGGTTTCGCGTCTTCCCCTACGGCGAGGAAGAGGATGATTGGCTAGCGCTCGACCGTCGGGCGCTGCGGCGCTCCGGCTACACGCTCAACAAGACCCAGTTCATCGGCCGGGTGAACATCTCGCGCACTGCCAACCGCAACCTAGTTGATCAGACCAACCGTGAAGGCCTGCGCGTTACGCCAGAACAGCACGTCCTGCTGCAGGTCCTCCAGTATGCCGTGCAGGACCGTCTGGGCGGCTTCATGCGCGACGTCGAGCGGCAGCATAAGGCCAAGAAGATCGACTTGTCCGACGCGCAGGCGCAGGTGTCGACCCTCGAAGCCCGAGCCAAGACCGCGATCAACAAGCTCAAGAGCCTGACGCCGCCTGAAGGCGACGAAGCGATCGAAGACCTGCAGCAGACTTTGTTCGAGTTCTCCGATTTCGCGGCCAGGGCCAGGCTGCGGATCGCCGAGGTCGAAGCAGAAAGCCGCCAGATGATTGACATGGCCGGTGTCGGGCTCATGGTCGAGGTGGTCGCCCATGAGCTCGCAAGGGCGTCCGAAAACGCTTTGAAGGCCCTGGACGGTATGCAGGGCCGTGACGTTCCGGAGCGCCTGCGCGCTCATTTCAGCACCCTACGGGCGGAGATGAAGAGCGTCAGCAAACGGGTCCGAGTCTTGGACCCGCTCAGCATCTCCGGTCGCCAGCGCGCGGAGCAGTTCCTTTTGGACGAACTGATCCGGGAGACCTTCGACGCCCACGACGCCCAATTCACCAGACATCACATAACCCTGACCCTCGACCTTCCCGAACGGCCGCTTCGCGTTCGGGCGGTGAAGGGCATGGTGGTGCAGATCCTCGAGAACCTGATCTCGAACTCGGTCTATTGGCTCGACATGCGCAGAGAACGCGAACCTGGTTTCAAGCCTGCGATCACGGTCTCACTGGACAGCGGTCCGCCGACCATCTCGTTCTCTGACAACGGCCGCGGGATCGCCGTTGAGAACCGGGAACAGATTTTCAAGGCCTTCTTCTCATTGAAAGAGACGAAGAAGCGACGCGGGCTCGGCCTATTCATCGCGCGAGAGGCGGCCCGCCACAACGGCGGCGACCTTCAGCTGTCACACGAGACCATTCTGGAAACTGGCCGGCTCCACCGCTTCACCTTCGAACTACCGCCGGAGGCGCAGCTTTGAGCCTAGCGGACCTTCTCGTCGAGCGCGGCATTCGCACCGCCCTGATCGTAGACGATGTCTGCGACCAGGTCCCGCGGGCCGCAGATATAGACCCTGCTAATCCGGCTTGGGTCAATTTTAACGACGATCTGACGCCCGCGGACAAGGTGCTGATCAACGCTGAATATCCCGGCGAGGAGACGACTCCCTTCGCCACCCGCATCACTGACGACGCCTATGTCGCGACCGTCTGGCAGCTTCGCGACAGGCTGAATGGCGTCGCTGACCCGGTGTTCGCCACCTATCTGGTCGACCAGGCCACTGACCAGAAATTCGTCGACCTCGCCAAGGCGCGACTGGAAGCCCTCGGCCTGGCCTGTTCAACAGCAGGCCGCGAGTTCCGCGAGCCGGCCCGGGCCGCGGACGTCATCGTCATTGACCTGTTCTTTGGCAATGCCCAGGACGACTCCAACCTTGCCGAGTCCAAACGCCTGCTGGCGGCTGCCCTTGCCGGCCGTGAAGGCGACGCGCCGCTGGTCATTCTGATGTCCAGGAGCAACCGGCTGGACGCCAAGCGCGACGAATTCCGCACCGATGTCGGCCTGCTGGACTCCGCCTTCCGTATCATCCGCAAGACCGACCTCGAGCAGACAGATACGCTCGAACGGCAGTTGGATCGACTCGCCCAAAACGCGGAGGATTCCCGCCGGCTCGCCCGGTTCTTCAAGGCCATCGAAGGTGGTATGGCTACGGCGACGGAGCGGACGCTGAAGCTGCTGCGAAATCTGAAACTCTCCGATGTGGGCCAGATTCAGCAACTCCTGCTCAGCGCTGAAGGCGAGCCTACTGGTAGCTACCTTGTCGACGTCTTCGACCGCGTCCTGCAGCACGAGATCGAACGCGAACAGGGTATCATCGACGCAGCCGCCGACCTCAACAAGTTCGCGTCGATTAAGCATCCGCCGCCCTTCCTAGCGGGCTCGCCAGATCTACAGGAACTCGTTCAGCGCACGCTCACCCAGAACGAAAAGCGCATCCAACTTCCCGGGGCCTTGGACTCGCCGGTGACGTTTGGGGATATCCTGCGCCGTCCCGTTGGCGGTGCCGCGCCGAAGGCTGGCGGCTTGTTCGCGGATCGGTCGACGGACGACGTCTTCATGGTGATGACGCCGGTATGCGACCTTCAACGCGGTGGCGCACCCCGCGTGCTGTTCCTTGTTGGAACCCTAAAGAACGTGAAGGCCCAGGACTGGTCCTATGGCGATGATGCGCGCACGCCCTCGATCCTCGTCGATGGCGGCCTACATTGGATCAAATGGGAGCTTAAGTCGCTTGAGACAGCATCCTGGGATCAACTGGAAGAAGCCTTCAAGGACGAGGGCGTGCGAGTCGTTGCGCGCCTTCGGGAAGCGCATGCCCTGGAGCTTCAGCAGCGGGTGCTGGCGGGGTTAGGGCGCGTTGGCCTTGTGGCGCCCATGCCGGCGACCTTTCCAGTGGAGGTCGAAATCTACTATGCGGCGGTGGACGGTCGCCTGACCCGCCTTGCCGTGCCGGAGCTGAATGACGGTGCCGTTTGCTTTGTTGGACGCGACGACAAGGCGAATACGGTTACGCGCGTCATGCTGACAGAAGGGGGTTCCGACGGCATTCTCGCCGCCATCAAGGGGCTTGATGTAGCCTTGGTTGCGGCCGAGGCGAAAACGGCCTTCACCCATGTGACGACGACAGATGACCTTAGGCACAATCTGGACGCCGGTCTCAGCCTCAAAGGTGTAGGTGCTGATAGCTGGTTCCACTTGCCCTCCGAGACCGGCGCCGCCAACAATATCCCGAAGATGGGGCTGATCGCCTTCAACCTCGTGTTGAAGGACGAACCCTTGAAGCGAGCGGACCTCAACAAGGCCGGGATCGCCATGTTGATCCGGGATGTCGAGCAAGTCGGCGTGGCGCGGGCTTCGGCGATTCTCGCCGCGACACCTGTGCCGTCCGCAACGCCGACCGAATCTGAAGCGGTGCCGGCTGCGCCTGCGGTTGTGGCTTTGGAAGAGGCCAAACCCGGTTGAGCGTCTCGAACAGAACTTCGATGTCCGCGAGAATCAGGAGTTCGCCGCCACGTCCACCGTCCAGGTCAATGCCGATGAGCGGACCTTGCGAGGTTCACCTGAGAGTCAGCCTTCCCCATTGCGGGTGACGATCGCGCCAACCTTTTCCAGTCACCGCTTCCCGTCTAACCTCCCGTTCGCGGGCGCCGCCCTATAGGCGCCGACCTTGAGCCGGGGGTAAGCGGCGGCGGTCGGCTCTGAAGTCGGCGGGCCTTTCAAATCGCAAGGTTTCCAACGCCCGCCCCCATTTTCGCCTAACAGCGATCCTCGGCTTGCGCCGGAGTGCCGATTGATTCAGGCTTATAGGGCCGGCGCCTTCGCGCGCGGGTGGGGCGTGGAAACCCCGTGCGATGTCTAAGAGCCATAGCGACGAGCCGATCACAGCGGCTCGGCGATAGCGCCCGAGCCCCCGGGTTGCGCCCCCGTGTCCGCGACATGCGCGGCCGCGCGCCCTTGTCCGCCCCTGCGTTTCCGAAAACGCCCCGTCGAACCGACGGAGTAGGCGATGGACCCCAAGCTTCCGCGTGTGGCGACCCAGCCCGAGGGCGGCTGGGACGAGCGTGACGACCTGGACCAGCTTTATCGGCGCTACGCGCCGTGGTTGGGCGCGATGCTGCGCCGGCGTTTCGGACGCGGGATCGAGGCCGACGCCGATGATCTGGTGCAGGAGACCTATGCGCGTCTGGCGCCGCACGACCCGGCGTCGATCGAGCGCCCCCAGGCCCTGCTGATGCGAGTGGCCTCCAATCTCGCCAAGGACCTGCTGCGCCGGCGCGCGGTGCGCGCCCGGCACGCCCAGTCGGTGCAGAGCGAACCGGAGGGCGATCAACTGGCCTCCAGCGCCCTGGACGTTCTCCTGGTCAAGGAGGCGATCCTGGCCATCCCCGAGCCCTATCTCGACGTCTTCATCTTGAGGCGGTTCCACGGTTTGACTTATGAACAGATCGCCACACGCTGCGGTTTAACCATCAAGAGCGTAGAATGGCGTCTGGCGCGGGCGATGGAGCACGCCCTCGCGGCGCAGTCAGGACTGAGCGGAAGAAGCGACAAATGAGTCTTTCGACTGTCCCATCGCAGCAAGCCAGGACCGAGGCGGCCGACTGGTTCGCGCGTCTGAACAAGCGCGACGTCTCCACCGCCGACATGGAAGCCTTCCGGATCTGGCGCAAGGCCCCGGGCCACAAGGAGGCCTATGACGAGGTCGACGCCTTATGGCGGCGTAGCGAGGCGCTGAAGGCCGATCCGGACATCAAGGCGGTCATGGAAGGCGCGCTGAGCCGAACGGCGCCGCCGCGCTCAGCCAGGCCGCGGCGCCTGGGCTATGGCCTGGCCTTCGCGCTCGTTCTACTGGCCGCGCTCGGCGGCGGCTACGTCCTCTGGGGTCCCAAGGTCTATTCCACAGGCGTTGGCGAGCAGCGCACGATCCAACTCACCGACGGTTCGAGCGTGGTGCTCGACACCGACAGCAAGGTGGAGGTTCGGCTGACGGCCGCGCGGCGCGACATCCGCCTGGACCGCGGCCAGGCCCTGTTCGACGTCGCCCATGACCGCCAGCGCCCCTTCGTGGTTACGGCCGGCGACACCGCGGTGACGGCGCTGGGCACGCGCTTCGACGTCCGCCGCGAGGACGGCGGCGCCGCCGTCACCCTGGTGCGGGGCGCGGTCGAGGTGCGCGAACGCTCGGACGGCGCGGCCAAGGTCTGGCGGCTGACGCCGGGCCAGCGCGTCGCCACCCAGACGCCTTCGCCCGCCCCAAGCCGGGTCGACCTCGACACCGCCACGAGCTGGACCTCGGGCCGGCTGATCTTCCGCGCCGTTCCGCTGCGCGCGGCGGTCGCGGAGTTCAACCGCTATGAGCGGCAGAAGATCGAAGTGGCGGAGGGCCCCGTCGGGGACGAGCTGATCACCGGCGTCTTCGCGGTGGGCGACGCCGACACCTTCGTCGGGTCCTTGGCCGACCTGCACGATCTCACCGTCGTCCGCACCGGCAAGCCCGGAGCGGTGCGCCTGACCCGCGCGAAGGACAGTGACCCGACCCCTTAGGTTTTTTCAGCGGACCGCCAGGGAAGACCGCGCGGTGGCGCGTCAATGCCCCGACGTCTTGCGCCGTGCACAGAAGATCCGTCCCACGACGGACGCCGCCGCAGCGTCAAGGGGGGTCCCTTTCATGCTGCAGTCCTGCCTTCGCCGCCGTTTGTTGATCGGCCTGGCCACGTCCGTCTTCCTGAACCCGGCGTTCGCCGCACCGGTCCTGGCCGCGCCGCGGGAGGCGGCCCAGACGATCGCCTTCGACATCCAGGCCGGAACGCTGGACGCCGCGCTGATCGCCTTCGCCACCCAGAGTGGCCGAACGGTGGCCTACGCGCCCTCGCTGGTCGCCGGCCGGCCCTCCGACGGCCTGCGCGGCCGGTTCACGCCTGAAGCGGCGCTGGACCGGCTGATCGCCGGAGCCGCCATCGACATCCACCGCCGTGGCGGCAAGGGCTTCGTGCTGAAGCCCCAGAGGGGCGGCATCACGCCGACCGCCGGCCTGGAGGCCTCTCCGCCCATGGAAGGCGTCACCGCCGAGGAGCCCAGCCAGCTCTCGGAGATCGTGGTGACCGGGTCGCTGATCCGCGGCGCGGGCAATGGCGTCTCGCCCGTGGTGACGGTCACGCGGGATGAGCTCGATCGCTCCGGACGGGCCAATATCTCCGACCTGCTGGCGGACCTGCCGCAGGCATTCGGCGGCAGCGCTTCGCCCGATACCGCACTGGCGGCCACCGACGGCACCGGCTCGAACCTGGCTATGTCGACCGGCGTCAATCTGCGCGGTCTGGGCCCCTCGGCGACCCTGGTCATGGTCAACGGCCGAAGGATGGCGGGCTCCGGCCTGACCGGCGCGTTCGCCGATGCCTCGGCCATCCCGGCGGCGGCCGTCGACCGGGTAGAGGTGCTGCTCGACGGAGCCTCGGCGCTGTATGGCTCGGACGCGGTCGGCGGGGTGGTCAACATCATCCTGCGCAAGGACTTCTCCGGCGCCGAGACCCGCGCGCGGGTCGGGGTCGCACAAGGCGGCGGGGCCTTTGAGCGTTCGATCGCCCAGACTCTCGGCAAGGCCTGGGACGGCGGTCATGCGCTGATCTCCTACGAGCACTATCAACGTGATCGGTTGGCCAGCGCCGATCGCGCCTTCACCGCCAACGCCGACCTGCGCGCCTTGGGCGGGACCGACCACCGGCAAGTCGCCAGCCATCCCGGCAACATCCTTGTCCTCGACTCGGCCTCCGGAACCTATGTGCCGACCTGGGCGATACCGGCCGGACAGTCGGGCGTTGGTCTGACGCCAGCAAGTTTCCAGGCCGGGGTGGTGAATCTCGAAAACCCGCGGCTGGCGACCGACATCCTGCCAGAGCAGAACCGGGACGCGATCTATCTCGCCTTTGGCCAGCGTCTTGCGCAGCGCCTCGAGCTCAGCGGGGACCTGCGCGCCAGCAAACGTCGCAACGCCTTCGCCATGCCAGGTTCGATCAGCAACCTGACCGTCACTCGCGCCAACCCCTACTTCGTCTCGCCCAACGGTTCGGCCTCCCACGTGATCGGCTATTCGTTCACCGATGAGCTTGGCCCGCTGCGCTCGCGGGGCAAGGCCGACAGCTTGGGCGCCTCGCTCGACGCCGCGGTCGACATTGGCCAGACCTGGCGCGCGGACCTCTACGGCGCCTATGCCGAGGAGGTCACGCGGCGGACCAGCGACCATCGCCTCAACACCCGCTTCCTGAGCGAAGCGCTCGGCAACATCGCCGACGACCCGGTGACCACCTACAGCGCCGCGCGTGACGGCTACTTCAATCCGTTCGGCGACGGCGCCGCCAACAGCCGCGCCGTCCTCGACTTCATCGGCAGCGGTTACATCCACACCCGCTATGTCAGCACCGTCACGACGCTGAACGGACAGGTCGATGGCACGCTGCTGGATCTGCCGGGGGGCTCGGTCAAGCTTGCGGTCGGCGGCCAGTTCCGCCAGGAGCACTTCGACACCCGCACCCTGGCCAAAACGTCGCGCGCGACCGAGACCCGGACCGTGACGGGCCCTTTCGAGCGCAAGATCAGCGCCGGCTTCCTGGAACTGCGGGTCCCGCTCATCGGTGCGGCCAACGCTCTGCCCGGCGTCCAGCGACTGGAGCTCTCGCTGGCCGGCAGGATGGAGCACTACGACGACGTCGGCGACACCAAGAACCCCAAGTTTGGGGTGCTCTGGGCCCCGACCGGTTCGACGACGTTCCGCGCCAGCTATGGCACCTCGTTTCGCGCGCCGTCGCTGCCGGAGGTGTTCGAGCCGCAGGATGCAGGCCCGGTGTTCCTGCCCAATGCCGGCGTCAATCGGCTGGTGCTGCTTCGGGCCGGCGGCAATCCGGCCCTGCAGCCGGAAAGGGCCAAGTCCTGGACCGCTGGCGTCGACTACGTCTCGGCGCGTTGGTCGGGCCTGAAGCTATCGGCGACCTGGTTCGACACCCGCTTCACCGGCCAGATCGGCACGCCGGTCTATGAGAACATCTACAACGTGCTGGGCAACCCGCTTTATGCGCCGTTCGTCCAGACGCTGAGCGCCAGCAATCCGGCCGACCAAGCCAAGATCACCGCGCTGCTCGCCACGACGACGAGCGGAGGCCTCTATCCGGCCAACGCCTATACGGCGATCGTCGATGGCCGTTACGTCAATACCGGCGGACTGCATGTCCAGGGCCTGGATCTGTCGGCTCGGTTCGGACGGACGATCGGCGCGGGTCGGCTCGACGTTACCGCGGCGGCGACCTACCTGCTCGACTACGAGCGCAAGCTGACCCCCGCCAGCGTCTGGCTGTCGCAGGTGAACACCGCCGGCCAGCCGGTCGACTTGCGGGCCAAGGCCTCGGCGACCTGGACGCAAGGGTCTTGGTCGGCGACCGGCGGCCTCAACTATGTCGACGACTACGCCACCGCCGCCGGTGTCAGGATCGACCGCTGGACCACCCTCGACGCGCAGGTCGCCTGGCGCGCCTCGGGCGAGGGTATGGCCAAGGGATTGTCGTTGGCCCTTTCGGTCCAGAACCTCCTGGCGACCGATCCGCCGTTCTACGACACGCCGCAAGGCATCGGTTACGACACCGCCAACGCCGACCCGCTCGGGCGGTTCGTGTCCCTGCAACTGACCAAGCGCTGGTAGCCACGCCATGCCGGTCCCTTTGACCTGGCCAGGTCGCCTCGCGGCGGCCTGGTTGGCCCTGGCCGCCTGCGCGGCCGCAGCGCAACCCCTGACCCTCGACCGTCTCCTCAAGATCGAGAGTCTGGGGTCCAGCGCCCTCTCCCCCGACGGACGTCACCTGGTGGTCGAATCCGAGCGCCCCTATGACACGGCCGCCCGCTACGACTTCGCCCTGTCGGCGGCCGAACTCGGCGAGCTCCGCGTCATCGACCTCGCCGGCGACCGCCAGCCGCGCCGGCTGCTGCCCGTTGATCGCCAGGCGGGCTACCTGGCCGGCCCGTTCTCGCCCAGCGGTCGGGCGATGATTGTCTATCGCTGGAGGGGCCGGCGCTGGGACAGCGGCATCGTCGATCTTCAAACGGGCGCGGTGCGCTGGCTCGGCTTTGGCCTCGACCGCGGCTTTTATGGCCGCAGCGTACAGTGGCTGTCCGACACCGCCTTCGTCGCCATCGCCCTCAAGGCCGGGGATGCGCCGCTGCACGTCAAACTGGCCTGGCAGAACCAGGCGCGAACAAGCGCGCTGTGGCGACGACAAGCGGAGGGTCAGCAGGCTTCGGTCACGGTGATGGGCAGCGGCCGGGCTCGGGATATCCAACCTCGCCGGGACCGCAGCCTCGTCCTCTATGACCTCAACACCGGCCGGCGACGCGACCTCGCGACCGGCGGCTTCCTCGATCTCGAGGTGTCTGGGAGCGGGCGCTTCGTGGCGGCGCTGGGCGAGGCCGAGCCGATCGGCCTGGTGCCGACGCAGGCGGTGCGAATGGGCGCGCCAAGCCGGCGGCGCAACCTGACCCTGGTCGATCTCCAATCCGGCGCACGGTTCGAGGCCTGCGCGCGGTGCACGACACTGGTGCGACCGATAGCCTGGGCGCCCGGGAGCGACCGCCTGCTGGTCTATCAACACGAGGCCCGTACCCCCGAAGCCGGTGGTGGGCTCTATGTGATCGACGCGGCCACGCATGACCGGACCCGACTCGACACGACGGTGGCGCTATCGATCGACTATGGCGGCGAGGGCTTTGCTAGCGTTCAGGCCGATTGGCTGGCCGAGCGGCCGATCGTTCTGGCGCGGCGCGCCGCCACTGAGCGCCAGGACTGGTTCGCGCTCGAGGGCGGTCAGGCCGACAATCTCACAGGTGGGTTGCCAGGTTCGCCCAGCGAGATCGCCATGATCAACAAAGACACGCTCTTGGCTGTGGCTGGCGGTGCGACCTGGCGCATTGATCCCAATGGCGGCGTCCGCCCCCTGCCGGGGAGCGCGCTCGCCTTCTTTCGGCCCGCACGCTTTGGGGCCGGAACCCGCCTGGCCGCCGCGCCGCTGCACGCCGCGTCGCCCTGGCGGGTCACGCCGGACGGTCTCGTCGATCTATCCGGTCGTTTGGTCCGCCTACCGCCCGATGCCACCGCCCTGGCTCTTGGGGACGGCGGCGCCATCTTCGAAGTTCGTGAGCCGGCGGGACGGGCCTTCGTCGGACTTGCGCGGGCGAAAGACGAGCGATCGCTGCTGACGGTGAACCCAGGCCTTGGCGAGGCGCAGTTTGGCCAGATCCGTACCGTCGAAACGCGGGGCCTTGAGGGACGGATGCTCAAGCACTGGCTGCTGCTGCCGCCAACCTGGCGGCCCGGTCAGCGCCCGCCGCTCATCGTCATCCCCTATCCTGGTTCGGCCCCGCAACGGATCCCCTTCCGCCTTAGCACCGCCAACCTGACCCTGACCCCCAACGCCGCGCTGCTGGCCGCCCAGGGCTATGCCGTCCTTATCCCGGCCCTGCCGCGCGACCGCGCCAAGGGCGAACCGGCCGAAGGTCTGGCCGACCAGATCCTCGCGGCCGTCGATGCGGTCATCGCCGAGGGTTATGCCGACCCTGATCGCCTGGCGCTTTGGGGCCACAGCTTCGGCGGCTATGCGGCCCTGGCGACCGCTACACAGACCGGCCGCTTCAAGGCGATCATCGCCCAGTCGGGGCCTTCGAACTACGCCGCGCGTTGGGGGGCGATCCAGAATTACTTCTGGACCGCGCCGGAGGAAGGCGCGCCGAACACCAGCTACATGGGTTACAGCGAGACCGGACAGGGCGCGCTGCTCGGTCCCCCGTGGCGCGAGGCCGAGCGCTATCTGCGAAATAGCCCCCTGTTCCAGGCCGACAAGATCACCTCACCCCTGATGCTGATCTATGCCGACCAGGAGCAGGTGCCGCTCTCGGAGGGTCAGGCGATGTTCAACGCCCTCTATCGCCAGGACAAGGACGCCACCTTGATCTCGCTGTTTGGCGAAGGCCATTTGCCGACCAGTCCCGCCAACATCCGCGCCATCTATGCTGCGGTGCTGCCCTGGCTCGCCGACCGACTCGGACCGCCGACGTCGGTCCAGGCCGCGGCGCGGCCTTCCCAGTGACGCACGAAGGCCTCCAGAGCGACGATCTCGAACAGGCGCGGATAGTCGCCGACATGGATGAGTTGCTCCGGGTCGAGCAGCGCCTCGACCTCCGCGCGCTCCAACACGCCCTGGTCGGCCAGCCGTCCGTCGAGCAGGTAGCTCCTAAAGGTGGGAAGGCTGCGTAGGATCATGCGGCCGTAGTAGGCGGTGAGGTCACCCTTCGAGCGTCTCGTCCGCACAGAATCGGGCAGTTGCTCGGCGAAGGCGTCGCGCGCCAGACCACGACCCTGGCCGCCGCGGGCCAGATCGATGACCGGCGTCGCCAGCACGGCTTCCTGTACGGGCTGATGCAGCAGAGGATGGACCAGTTGGGCGGCGCGGCCGCGAAGGCTCGCGCCATGGAACAGCTGGGCGCGGACGAGGCTGCGGATCTGCCGTCGCTTGGCGGGCGCCACCGGTTCGGCCAGCCATGGATGGTCGGCCAGGTCCACGGACGGCTGCGGCCGCCAGGCCTCGCGCACCGCTTCGCCGAGCAGCGACCAGACCGAACGACGGTTCCAGCGCGCGGCGGCTTCCAGCTGGCGCCAGGCTGGGTCCGCGCGCGGCGCGCGCCGCCAGCGTCCCCAGAGTTCGGCGGCCACAGCTGGAGACGGGCTCTGGAAGAAGACGATGTCGCCGCCCTGCCCCGTCAGGATCCGTTCGGCGCCGATGGCTTTCGCCTCGGACGCCATGCCCTGGTCGTAGTGATGGTCGAAGCCGTTGACCGACGGCCGCACGCCTACGGGCAGGTCGGCGAGCGCGCCCTCGTCGAGGGACAGCTCCGGCTTCTCGCGCTCCAGAAGACGCAAGCCCGCCTTGTCTGCGATCGCCCGCGCGAAGCGACGCTCGTCGCTGGCCGGGTCCGCCGCATGCAGGTTGACGAAGACCGTTTGCCGAGCGCCGCCAAGCCGCGCCAGGGTTGTCGAGACGATGCCCGAGTCGAGGCCGCCGGAGATCTCCGCCAAGATTGGCGCTCCCGAGGAGAGCTCAGCCGCAACGGCCTCTTCCACGGCGGCGCGCACCGCGTCACGAGCGGCTCTATAGGAGGCGTGCGGGTTTGCGGCGAAAGCCGAGGGCCGCCAGATCGATTGCTGCGTTCGATCGCGATGGGTCCAAAGGGCTCCGGGCGTGACGGACGTTATACCCGCCAGCCCTGTCGAACCGACGCTGGTCCGTGCGCCGCGCGTCAGGGCTTGCCAGTCAATCGCCAGGCCCCGCGGGGCGGCGAGGGCCGGCAATCGCGCGGGCAGTTCCGAGCCGACCGCCCAGCCCCAAGCGCTTTCCCAGACAAGGCAGTCCATATGCCCGGATGGATCTCGCAGCACCGCGCCCTCGCCTGCCGCGATGAGCGCGTATCGCCCCCAGTAGGTCTGGACGAACCGCGCGCAGAGGGTCGAGAGTTCAGTGTCGCGCGGCCAGGGCGGCAAGGCCTGAGCCGCCGGCTGGCCGCTGCCGCGGACGAAGAGTTCGCCGACGACGACCACACGACCAAGGTCGCGAACCGGCGTGCGGTCACGGACCAAGAGCAAGGCAGCGGACGTCGTTCGCGCCGCCCGCCAGCCTGCCGTCCCCAAGGCATTGAGGAGGCCTTGCTCGTCGCCTGGCGAGCGAGCGCCAGCCAGGAACACGAAACCGTCCATCACACCACCAGGATCGGCTTGAAGGCTTCGAGGCGGTCGGCGGTGTCGTCGAGTACTAGATCGCCGACCTGAAGCCAGCAGTGGGCCATGAAGGGCCAGGTTCTGACCCCGAACACCCAGCGTGCGTCGAGCCCCCGCCAGCGCAGCACGCGCAGCAGCAGAAAGGCGCGATAGAAGCAGACGCCCTGGAACGGCAGCCATGGCAACAGTCGCTCGAAAGTCGCCACCAGTCTTGCAAGATCGTGTCGCGGCTCACAGGCCGCGTCATCCTCCGGGCGCCCGGAGCGCCCCGCTCGTGCGGTCCGCACGACATGTCCGAACGGACGGGGATGGTAGTCGATGAACATCGTCGCCCAGGCCGCGAGGATGAGCACGACGTCGGCGACGCGCAGGCGCTCTGCGACCTCTAGGCCAAGGTCGCGCGCGGGGCGCGGGACCAAGATCATGGGTCGCGCCCCGGCGGCGTCGCTGAGCAAGTCGGCCGCAGAGAGCTCGGCGGCGAGATCGGCATCGTCAATGCGAACACCCGTCGGTTCGATCCGCACTAGCGACGCGGCGCCTGGCAGGCAGAAGTAGGCGTTACGGCACGTGTCCAGCAGCACGAGGTCATCGCCGAGGCCGACGATGGCGGCTTGGTCGGAGAGGTAGGACGCCAAGGCGCTTCTCCCAGGCAAAAGCGACGCCGGGGTCGCCGGCGCCGCGATCGGTTCAGCCCTGTTCCCAGCGGAACGTCGCCATCTCCAGGCCCGCGCCTTCTTCGCCGCGGGTCAGACGCTTGGCCTCGCCGAGGCGAACGAGACGGATCTTTCGGGGAGTGGTTTTGATCATCGTGGTCTCCTTGGGGCATGGCCGAAGGAATGGGCGGCTCCGCAATGGAGCCGCCCGACGTCACCGGCGAAGGGCCGGCTTGGTGGTCAGCCCACATCCTTGCGGATCAGGCCATTCTCGAAGCCCGGGCCTTCCTCGCCCTGGGTCAGCTTTTTGGCGTCGCCCAGACGGACGAGACGGGTCTTGCTGGTCTTGGTCATGACGCGCTCCTTCGGTCAGATCGCCGCGTGATTGCGGCCTCTCATCAAGCGCACCGCGATCCCTGCATTGGTAGTATATTACAGCTATAAGGAGGCTATATTTGCCCCTGCCCGCAAAGCGCGTACGAGATCGGGCGCGCGCAGGCGCCGGGACTCATGCAGCCGGCCCAGCGCCGAAGCCAGTTCCCCGCGATGCGCCAGAGTGGCCTGCAAGTCCGCCAACTCGTCGGCCACCGGAAAGACCTGGCCTTCGACCCGCATTGACGGGGCCAGGCGTTCGCCCACCTGACGATAGGCGTCGAACAAGGCGCGATTGCCGGCGCGCGCGACGATCCAGTCGAGAATCTGGTTGAGCTGGTTTGCGATCGGCAGCGCCGTCGAGGCCTCCTCGGACGTCGGGAAGGCGGCCGCATCATCGGGGGCCGACAGCGCCTCGGCCAGATAGAGCCGCCGCAAGCCATAGAGCTCGACGAGATCGGAGACATCCAGCCGCGGCGCGAAATAGCCGCGACCGCGACGGTCCTCGATCAGCCGCTCGCCCGCCAGCCGCGAGAGGGCCTCGCGCACCGGCGTGGCGCTCAGCCCCAGATCATGGGCCAGGTCGCTGATGGTCAGGGGCTCGCCGGAGACCAGGCGGCCGCTTCGGAGCTGATCGCGCAGGGCGTCCAAAGCGGCGCTGAACGGATCCCTGGGTCTTTCGGATGCGCCTACTCTCACGCCGGCCTCCAGAAACAGAGGTCGCACGCCAGATTTCGCCACGGCACTCTATGGATAAACAAATAGTCGCAAGACTATCACATTTCAACCTCAATATATTATTCACCACTCTTCGCGCTTGCGCAGCATATTTGCGTCTCTGCGCAAAGTTTTTGCACAGATTAGACTTTCGATTATTTCCGGATGACGAGGGGCCGAACTGCCCTTATGGCAAGTCGGGTTGGATCGCACGGCGTTGCAACCGTAGCGGTTGCAGGTTCCGGTTCGGCCGCATAGCCTTGATGAACCTGAGGTAGATCAGTCCGTATGCGTGGCTTGCATGAGCGATAGGGAGGCGGAGAACAGGAAGCGCTCGAAGCTCCTCTCGCGCGCTCTTCGCGCGGTGCGGGCGATCCGCAAGGTCAGGCCCCAGGACCTCGCCGCGGCCTTGGGCCTGTCGTTGCGCGGCTATCAGCACTTCGAGGCGGGCGGCGGCCAGCTCAATGTCGACCACGTCATGAATTTCGCCCAGGCCAGCGACGCCGATCCGATCGGCATTCTGACGGCCGTCCAGATCGGCAAGCCGGAGTTCGCCGCCTGGGTCGCCCAGAACAAGGCGATGATCGCCTTCATGATCACCCTGCAGGAGTTCGCGGAGGACACCGGCGGGGCCATGGCGCGCCTGGAGACCACCACCTGGGTCTCGGCCTATCGGGAGATGTTCAAGGGCCTGTCGGAAAAGGCCCTGACGGCCCAGGTCGAGAACGACACCTGGCTGATGGAGAACGCCGCGCGGCTCGGCTTGACCCCGCCCCGTCCCGGCATGGACAAGGGCGCTTCGGATGACGATCCCGTGGCCGGACTCGATGAGGATCCGGCCGACCGACCGAAAGACGCCGACGCCGCGTCCGAAAGGCCGGCCGACGGCGAGTCATAAGCTCGGGCCTCGCGTGCGCCCAAGCGACCAGCGCATGCCGCCCGGCTCCATGACGCCGCCCACGGTCAGGCCGCGATGAGCCTCCAGGGCCGGTCGCCAGGGCGCGAGCTGGAAGCCCAGGCCATCGTCGAGGACGGCAAAGCGTCCCGAGGCGAGATCGAGTCGCCGTTGATAGACCCCATCGACCGCCTCGCCCGCGGCGATCGCGCGCGCCGGCCGCCCGGTCTCGCGTGCCAGCCGCGCCGCGGCCGCCTCCAGATCCTGCGCCTGCAGAGTCGCCAGAAGGCCGGGGACCGGCGCGAGCCGGCCCTCGCGCACCGAGGCCAGACCGCGAGCGACCAGCACGCCGGCGCGGCGCGACACCGCCTCGGCGGCTTCGCTGGCGAACCCGGCCGCGCCCTCGTCCGGCGCGCGCTTGAGGATCTGGCGATCGAGCCAGGTCGCGCCCCGCGCCTCCACCTGGGCCTCGAGGCTGAGGTCGCTGCGCACGGCCAAGGTCTGGCGCGCGGCGCCGTCGCGATCCACATAGAAGCGCCGCTCGACGATGGCCCCGGCCGGGGCGTCGGTGGTGTCGGCCAGATCCGGGAAGGTTAGGTGATGCTGACGCCCGTCCAGGCCGTCGACGAGCACATAGGCGGCGCCGGACAGCTCGTCGTGTAGCCCGCGCTCGACGAGCCGCCCCAACACGGGCGCGCTGTCCGGCTGACCGTGGTGGATCACGAGGCGCTCGGGCGTGGGATGACGGCCGCCGCGGGCCATCGCCTGATGGTAGGTCTTGATGATGTCGCCGCGCACCGAAAGATCGCGCAGCCGCGACTCCAGGTCCTCGGCCAGCCGCCAGCGTCCCGGCCCCTCGGCCTGCGCCAGACCCAGCTTTTCGAGATGGGCCGCGCGCCCGAGAAGCCGCGCATCGTCCTGGCCGCCGCTCGCGTCGCGGCGCAGGTCGATCACCCGGTCATCGGGGCCGGCCGCCGCGACTAGGCTCCGGTCCAGGCGCGTCCAGCGATCGGCGGCGACATCGGCGTCGTGGGCCGCCTCAATCTGGCGCTGGGTGCGCGGCCCAAGCTCCAAGGTCGCCAGCGCCGAGGCCCGCTCCCGAATCCCGCGCGCGATGTAGTCGCCGGCGATCACCAGGTCCTTGCCGTCGTCGGCCCGGCCGCGGACCAGGATGTGGAGGTGGGGATTGTCGGTGTTCCAGTGATCGACGGCCACCCAGTCCAGGCGCGTGCCCAGATCCTGCTGCGCGCGCCCCATCAGGTCGCGGCAGAAGGCGCGCAGATCCGTGAGATCGGCGGCGTCCTCCGGCGAGACGATGAAGCGAAAATGGTGGCGGTCGCCCTCGCAGCGCTCGGTGAAGGCGGCGACGTCCGCCACCTCGCCCTGAGCGTCGAACATCCGCGCGGGCGTGTCGTCGCGGGTGACGCCCTCGCGCTGCAGATAGGCGATGTGGCGAGACAGCGGCGCGGCGCGATAGCGGCTGCCGGACTGGCGCACGATCCGCGCCTTGACCACGACGCGCCGGTGGGTCGCCGGGCTGGTTCGGCTCCGCCCGGCGCCGCGGCCCAGGCGTCCGCCCGATCGTTCACGGGTCCCGGCGGGGCGTCCAGGCCCGGCGTCCCCGGCCGCCTCGACCGCGCGTCGGACCTGGCCCAGGAAGCGCGCCGGCTTGGCCGATCGGTCGAAGCCGACACGGCCTGGCCGCAGCAGGAAATCGTCGTCGAACTCGCTCATGATCGGGCCGATGGCGCAAAAGCCGTTGAAATCACGACAGAATGTAGCGAGACCGCCAGCCACGCCCCCGGGGCGATGGCGCAGAAAACCCAACCCAACCAACAGCTTGCCGCCCGTCCGACGGCGCGGCTTTTATCTGGCCATCCCCGTCGCTTTCGCGTTTGCGTTCGGTTGTTGCACTCTTGTTCTCCTTCCATGAGGCGAACCATGTCGGGCTCCTGATTATCGAGGGAGGTCGGCCGTGGCGTCGAAGCGCTACCAAAACCGAGGACTGAAAACCTACTG